>Ga0126313_10000910_pt1 | contig 14878 bp, 23 predicted proteins | sample Plot105A_FD_89954 | JGI IMG/M metagenome (GOLD analysis project Ga0126313, IMG submission 89954) | Serpentine soil microbial communities from UC McLaughlin Reserve, CA, USA - Plot105A | ecosystem: Environmental > Terrestrial > Soil > Grasslands | place: USA: UC McLaughlin Reserve, Lake County...
CTTCGGACCAGCCCTGCGCGACGAGCGGTTCCCAGCCGCATACGACCGTCGGGAGGTCGACGCCGCGGTCGGCGGCGAGCCTCCTGGTCCGCTCGATCATGGCGCCGCTCACGTCGGACGCAACGACGTCGAATCCCTTCAGTCGGAAACCCACCGCAAGTTGGCCGATGCCCGCTGCGCGGTCCAGCACCCGTGCCCTCGGATCAAGCGCGTCCACAACCTGAGCAAACGCCGCGAAGGGTCCTCCGGAGTGAGGAGCTGCTCGGGCACCAACCACTCGTAGATGCCGGCAAGCGTCCCTATGGATCGTGTGCCATCGCGCGCACGAGTCTTCCACCCAGGGGACCCGCAGAACCGGCGCCGGGTGCCGGGCTCTTCCTTCCGCGCCAGCACCCGCGTCGCGACGGGCGTCGGTTCTCGTGCCGTGGGCAGGCAGCACTCCGAGGCAAAGAGTGCTGCTCCGGCCGAGAGCGGAAGCGCCGGCCGGGCCCCGCTTCGCACTCGCCTTGGACGACGAGCAGAAGCGCAGGTCGAGACTGCTGCTCCTCGACGAAAGCGACGCTCCGCGGCTGTGCGCTCGAATACCAGCCTTCCTATTGACTCGGACGAAACGGAGCAGGGGCGGGACGCTTCCGAAACCGCTTCTTAGGGCTGTGGAGCGCCCGGTGGGCGTTGCTCGCGAACGACCTCGAGTTCCTCGACCCGGAGGCGACGAACGTCAAGTTCGTCGATGCTCAACCTCTTGATCGTCGCCCGCCCGATGGCAAGGCGACCAACAGCTAGCGCGCCCAGCGCGCTCGCCCCCAGGGCGAGGGCACCGATCGCCGTCGGCCCGCGAAGGGTCGGGCCACCCAGGGTGATCCCCGTCATGCGCACCGGTACGGCATCGAGCAGCCCGCGCGTCGGTGGTGTCCGCTTCTTCTGCATGGTGCCCCTCCTGGACTGGAACGACATGGGCCCGCCCCACCCTTATAGGGCAGGGTCATACGCGCCATTCAAGCACCGCGGCTCCGTCGACCCGGTTCGGCGGTAGCCAGTCCGACTCCCACTGCAGGTACGACGTCGCGACGCCCCCGATCTCGCGGGATGGAGGGATCTACGGCGGAGCCTGGACGGGACCAGTCTTCGTCCTGACGCACCGCCCCATCAGACCTCCGCCATCGCCACGCAGGAGTTCGGTTAACCGGACCGTCAGACGTGTGCCAGCCGCATTGAAGCGGCGGGGCTCGGGTGCCAGCCTCGGCCTATGTTCGAACGAGGTCGCCCCAGCCAGGAGGTCACCGACCTGATCGAACGGATCAGGCAGCTGGTGGCCGAGAAGCGGCAGTTGGAGAGGAGCGCCAGCAGCGGCTTGCTGGAGGCGAAAACGCTCGAGATCGCACGCCTGCAGCGGCGCCTCGCGACTGTCGTGCAACGCGAGCTGGCGCACTAGGAGCGGTCGGTGTCTGCCCTCGCCGCCACCGTCGATGCTTGGACCAGGCGCGGTGCGACGGGCGGGACCAGGGGGGTAAGACGGCTCTGGCGCACGGAGCTGCGTCTGTTCCTTGCGGCCTACGTGACCTACACGCTGGCCCGCTGGCTGTTCGTCGGCGACCTCGCTGAGGCGCGCGGGCACGCCCGCTGGATCTTCGAGCTCGAGCAGTCGGCCGGCGTGGCGGTGGAGGGGTCGATCCAACGCGCCTTCGACTCGGCCGCTGCGAGTTGGACCTTGAGCAACCTCTACCTCGCGGCCCAGCTCGCCGTGGTGCCGGGTGCGCTGATCTGGCTCTACCGCCGCGCGCCGGCCGTCTATCGCGAACTGCGCAACACTGTGATCTCGACCTGGTTGATCGCCGTGCCGGTGTTCGCGCTGTTCCCCGTCGCGCCGCCCCGCCTGGCCGACATCGGCATGGCCGACACCGTCAGCCAGCAGGCGGCGGTCGAGCTCACCGGCCGCTCGACGATCTTCTACAACCCGCTCGCCGCGGTGCCGAGTCTCCACGTCGGCTTCGCGGTCGCGGTCGGCGTCGCCGTCTCGCTTGCCGTCCGCCGGCCCTGGGCGAAGGGGCTGGCCCTGCTCTGGGGCCCACTCGTGGCACTCGCCGTCGTGGCCACCGGCAACCACTACCTCTTCGACATCGCCGTCGGCCTGCTGGTCACCGCACTCGGGTTCGTCGTCGGCCGGCTGCCCGCCCGGCGTGCGATCGCCCGCGTGCTGTTGGGGTGAGCACTGGATGAGGGTTGCCGCGACGGGCGGCACCGCCTTAGTGGCGGTGCTTGCCCTGGGAGTCGCGTTCGGTGCGATCGAGACCCCCGACGTCGCCCACACCCTCTCCGACGCCGTGGACCCACTCGGCCCCTGGACCTACATCGTCGTCCCGGCCCTGGCCTTCCTCGAGACGGCTGTCTTCGTCGGGCTGCTCATTCCCGGCGAGACGGCTATCGTCGTCGGGGGCGTCATCGCCCAGCGTGGCGGAGTGGCGGTGCCGGCGTTGATCGGGCTCGTCTGGCTAGCAGCCGTGGGGGGCGACGTAGTCAGCTTCCTGTTGGGTAGACGGTTCGGCCGGCCGTTCATCGACTCCCGCGCCACGCGGTTGCGGATCCGCCCGGCGAGGGTCCAGCAAACCGAACGCTTCATCCAGCGCCATGGCGGCAAGGCCGTGATCATCGGGCGCTTCGTCGGCGTGCTGCGGGCTTTGACGCCGTTCCTCGCCGGCGCCTCGCGCTTTCCCCTGCGGCGTTTCGTGCCCTATAGCGCCATCGGGGCGCTGGGCTGGGCCGCGGCCTTCACCTTGGTCGGCTACGGCTTCTCGGAGTCTTTCGACACCGCCGGCAAGGACGCGACGCTCATCGCGCTGGCCGGCGCACTCGGGGTGGCCTTCATGCTCGTCGTCGCCGTCCGCTCAGGCTGAACACCGACAGCAACACGCCGAACACGAGGCTTGGGACGAGGGTGCGGATGACCGTGTACAGCGACGAGAGCCCGCGACGATCACTCGAGGGCAGCGGTCGCACGTCCTGCACGACGGCGAGCGGCTGCGACCACACTGCGAAAGGGCGTCCCTGACCGCCTCGGTCGGGGTTATGCCAAGTGCCTGCGCGAGCAGGATTTCGTTCCCTTCCCGGCCCGCGATCCGGGACACCAGGCACCTTCGTGTCGAGCAACGCCGCATGCGCCTGCGACTCGGCGCGGTAGCGGCGGACGTCGAAGGCGCCACGGTTCGCGGCATCGAGCTTGCTCTGGACGCGCGCGGCCGACGTTCCGCCGTGACATCCACGGCGGAGTATTTCGCGCCCAGGGAAGTACCCCTTCCAATGCAGACGGCTTTGAGCCGGCCAACGCGCGCCAAAGCCGACAAAACGGGCCCGCGGCGGCTGCCCGGCTTCCTTATGGCTGAAGCGGCCGCGCGGCTGGCGGACGCCGCGGTCCCACAGGGTGTCGCCCTCAACGCGAAGCGGGAGCGAGCGGTGTAGGAGCCGCGGACTCTTTGCCGGTCGGCAAGCGCCGGCGGCCCGTCTGGGAGCACGGCGGCGTAGCATGCGCCGCGGATGCACCACGTCGCTGAGGGCTTGGCCGATCTCTTAGAGGGTGCCCCCGCCGGCGTCGTGGAGACGGTGGGCCGCGCGGGGCCCGGATGGCTCGCCCTCGCGGTTGCGCTGCACGTGGCGAACCAGGTCGCTCGCGGACGCGGTTGGTACGCCATCGTCGGTATCGCCCGCCGCGCGGATCCAGCGCTCCGCCGGCGTGACGCGGTCGCCGCCTGGGTGGCTGGTGCCGGCATGAGCGGCGTCCTGTCCGCGCGCGGTGGCGACGCCGTTCGCCTGGTTTTGCTCCGACAGCGGCTCCCCGACGCCGGTTATCCGCTGCTGGCGGGCACCCTCCTCGCCGAGGCCGTGGGAGACACCGCCATCGGGCTGGGCCTCGTGGTGCTGCTGCTGGCCAGCGGACTGGGACCGGGGCCGACCGTCGACGACCCGGCCCTCGCCTGGATCGTCTTGGGGGCGCTCGTTGGGCTGGCCGCGGCCGGGAAGCTACGGTCGCGCTGGAGCGGGCTCGGGCGGTTGGTTGCAGGTTTCGCGCGAGGATGCTCGGCGCTTCGTGAGCCGGGCGCCTACGCGCGGACTGTTCTGCCCTGGCAGCTCACGAGCCGCCTGCTGCGCGCTGCGTCGCTGACGTGCTTCCTCCTCGCGTTCAGCCTGCCGGCGACGCCGGCGGCAGTCGCGCTCGTGATGCTCGCACAAGGCGGGGGCCGGCTCCTGCCCCTGGCACCCGCCTCCGTGGCCGCCACGGTCGCAGTCCTGGCCGCCGGCTTCCCGAGCGCCAGCGGGGTCGACGTCGGCGCCGGCGCGCTGGCCGGATTCGTCGTAGGAATGAGCACGACGCTGACGCTGGTCGGCGTGTTGCTCGCCGCTGGCATCGCGGTCTGCTTGGTAGGAGCCCGGCCCCTTCCCTCCGCTCTGCGGATGTCGTGGCGCGTCGCGCGGGCGTAGGGGCGCTCGCGCGGCGGATGGCGGATGCATGTGCCAGCCGACTCGACGCCGGCGCGGATCTCGGTGGGCACCTGCACGATCTCCCGCCCGGGAATCGAGGACGCGCTGTGCTGAGCTCGGTGCGCTTGAGCTTCCCGACGATGCTTTCTCGCAACGAGAAGTTCGCTCCCCGAGGCGCCGCGTTTCGTCTGGCGGCATAGGCCGACCCCAATGGACTTGCGCCCGCGAGCAAACGATCCAATTCCGCTTGATCCTCCCGCCGAGGAGGCCATCAGAGACATGAGCGTTGCTCCACACCCCAAGACCGCGAGAGGACCCTGACGACAAGTACCGAGCGCTACTTGACACGAAGCCCCTTCTTCATAGCGGAAGGGGGCCTGGTCGAACGCTCCTCCGATCCAACCGACCGTCGCCGCAACATCGTCACCATGATCTCGGCCGGTGCCAAGCACATCCAGCGGGTCGAGCGGGTGTTGGTCGACTTACAGGACGAGCTCCTCGCGCCTCTCTCGCCCGCCGAGCGACGGCAGCTGCTGCGACACCCCAGCCGATGATCTTCGCTCGCGAGCCGCCGAAGCTACCTGGATCGGGGGCGATCCCGGCACGGCCCAGAACCCGACCGGCCAGCCGGTCGTGGACGAGGTGGTCGGGTTGGCGACCACCATCAGCACGCCCGGCCAGCGGCCCGGGCGAGTGACGTCAACGGACTCGTGGTGGGTGTCGTGAATGGCGGTCATCGAGAGACCTCCTGCCGTGCTCCTTGTGCCGCTCAACCCGGGGTCGCCCTTCGTGGGCCGGGCCAGCAGGCCGGTGATGGTGGAGATGTCGGTCAGGATCGCGTCGCCCGCGGTGGCGAGCGGCGTCGAGCGAGCGCTCGGCGGCGGCAGGGTTTCCGGCTCCGCAGGCGTCGCTGACCACGATCGGAATCAGGCCGCGGTCGCCGCCGTGACGAACGGTCGGCTCGATGCCGACCTCGGTCGCGACGCCGACGATCGCAAAGGCAGTGATCTCGGCGTCGCGCAGCGCGAAGTCGAGCGGGGTGCCCTCGAACGCGGACATCGAGAGCTTGTCGAAGACCGCCTCCGACTCGCGCGGTCGGAGCTCGGGCAGGAGCTGAAAACCGGGGAGTCGCGCAGGAACGGCGAGACGATCTCCTCGACTTGATCCTTGCGCTGCCACGCCATCGCGGTGCGCAGCTGGGAGATCCCCATCAGCTCCGTCGGCAGCGTCGTGTGCCGGGTGAAAAAGACCCTGACTCCGGCCCGGCGAGCCGCCTCGAGAACCCACCTCATCCGCCCGGTCACCTGCCGGCCGTCGGCGCTGGCCGACGACGCCGACCTGCAGTCATAGACGACCAGGGCCATGCGACCGCGTCGCAGGCTTCCGCCAGGCTGTCGGGGACCTGAAGGTTGCGATGGCGCTGCATGGCGCTCCTTTCGGGTGGCAGTCGCGGCTAGTTGGCGACGGTGGTGGCGCGGTCGTAGGGCTCGGAGACGTCGACCTCGCTCCGGAAGAGGCTCTCGATCGGTAGCGGGATCATGAGCGGAATGAAGGACCACTCGAGGAAGCCGGCTATGGTCAGCGGGAAGTCGTCGGTGTAGCGCTTGGCGTCCTCGACGCTGTCGAGCTCGAAGACGATCGCGACACCGGGCTCGTCCGCGCGGGCATAGTTCTCCCGCACGATCCCCGCCTTCCAAAGCCGCCACACGTTGGCGACCTCCTCGGCCAGGTAGGGCTCGATCGTCTCCATCTTGACCCAGGCTTGAATCGGTCGTACGCGAATATCCGCACGATGGTCTCCTTTGGTCGCTGACTTCGTTTGCTTCTGTCCGCTTCGCTGGCGAGCGCTTCCTCAGGTGGTCAATCGGCCGCGCGAGTTTCCCTCTGCTTCGGCTCGCCGAAGTCGCTCGACATACGCATTAGGCCGCCGCCTCGCTGAGCCCGATGCGGGCGTGCAGGCGCCGGAGCGGCGCCGGCGCCCACCAGTTCCATTGCGCCGCGAGACTGATCGGTGAGTACGGCTAGCCGTATCGCGTTGATGGATTTCCCGAGGGACAATTCGATGCGATGGGCGCTAGCGTCCTGATCGTCGACGATCACTCGGGTTTCCGTGCACAGTCCCGCCGGATGCTGGAGAGCGAGGGCTATCGGGTAGTCGGGGAGGCGGGCGATGCGGCCTCGGCGGTCGAGGCCGCGCGCCCTCTCGAGCCGGAGCTGGCGCTCGTCGACGTCTACCTCCCGGAAGAGGACGGCTTCGAGGTGGCCGCCCGGCTCGGGGCGCTCGACACTCCGCCGGCCGTGGTGCTGACCTCGAGCCACGACGGCGCCGAGCTCGCTGGGTGCGTGGCCGGTAGCGGCGCCCGCGGCTTTGTGCCGAAGACCGAGCTGTCGCAGGAAGCCATCGAGGAGCATCTGGGATGACGAGCGTGCGGATGAGGACTGTCGAGGCGAGGACCGGGTGCGCGTAGTCGTGGGAGAGGACTCCGTGCTCGTGCGGGAGGGGCTCGTGCGCCTGCTCGGGGAGGCGGGCTTCGAGGTCGTCGCGCAGGCGGGCGATGCCGAGGAGCTGGTGCGAGAGGTGTCCGCGCACAGGCCGGACGTGGCGGTCGTGGACATCCGGATGCCGCCGACCGAGACCGACGACGGCCTGCGCGCCGCGATCGAGATTCGCCGCCGGATGCCGCAGACCGGAGTGCTCGTACTCTCCCAGTACCTGGAGGAGGGCTACGCGCTGGAGCTCGTTGCTGATAGCGCCGAGGGCACCGGCTACCTGCTCAAGGACCGGGTGGCGGATGTCGAGCGCTTCGCCGACTCGGTGCGCCGCGTCGGCGAGGGCGGCTCCGCGCTCGACCCGGAGGTCGTCGCCCACCTGCTCGGCCGCCGTCGCCGGGACGACCCGCTCGCCCGGCTCACCAAGCGCGAGCGCGAGGTGCTAGCGCTCATGGCCGAGGGCCGCTCGAACCAGGCGATCGCAGAGCAGTTGGTCGTCACCGAGCGCGCCGTCGAGAAGCACGTGACGAGCATCTTCGGCAAGCTCGCTCTCATGCCCGCTGCCGCGGATCACCGCCGCGTGCTGGCGGTGCTGACCTTCTTGCGCTCCCAATGACGAATGACCGGCCCTCGGTTGCACAGCTCGAGGCCCTCCTCGCCGAGCAGGCCGCGCTGCGTCGCGTCGCGACGCTGGTGGCCGGCGATCCGGACGCGGGACGGTTGTTCGAGGGCGTCTGCGAAGAGGTCGGCCGCGTGCTGGGCGTGGACAGCGCCAACATCACGCGCTTCGAGGACGACGGCACCCAGACGGTAGTGGGTGCCTGGGCGGTCGGCGGAGCGCCCTGGTTCCCGGCGGGCGAGCGGGTCCCGATCGACGGGGAAACGGTCTCGGGGAAGCTGCGCCGGACGGGCAGACCCCAGCGCGTGGACGAGTACGCGGGTGTCCGCGGCGAGCTGGTGAGGAGGCTGCAGGCGGTCGGTATCAAATCCGCGGTCGGCGCGCCGGTTACGGTCGCCGGCAGGGTGTGGGGCGGCATCGTGGCATCGAGCGGGCGCCCTCACGCCTTCCCCGAAGGGGCTGAGCACCGGCTCGCCGACTTCGCGGAGCTGGTCACGGCCGCGCTCGCCAACGTCGACGCGCGCGAGCAGTTGGCCGCCTCGCGCGCCCGGATCGTCCAGGCCGGCTACGAGGAGCGCCGCCGGCTTGGCCGCGATCTGCACGACGGCGCCCAACAAGACCTCGTCGGCGCCATGATCAGCCTGAGGCTCGCGCAGCGGAGGTTGGCGCAAGCCCCCGACGAGGCGGGTGAGTTCGTGGAGGAGGCGCTCGAGCACATGGAGACGGGGATCCGCGACCTGCGTGAGCTGGCCTCGGGCATCCACCCAAGCGTCCTCACCGACCGCGGGCTGAGCGTCGCGCTGGAGACGCTCGCAGGGCGCTCGCCGATGCCGGTGGAGCTTGGGGAGATGCCGCCACAGCGGCTGCCGGCCCCGGTCGAGACGTCCGCCTACTTTGTGGTGGCCGAGGCGCTCACGAACGCCGCCAGGCACGCACGCTGCAGCCACGCCTACGTGGGCGTCCGAGTCGAGGACGGCTCCGCGACGGTCGAGGTTCGCGACGACGGGGTCGGCGGCGCGGACGCCTCCGCCGGCTCGGGGCTGCGCGGGCTGGCCGACCGCGTCAGCGCGCTGGGAGGCAGGCTCGAGATCGAAAGCCCGTCCGGCAAGGGCACGACGATCAGAGCGCGGATCGCGTTGGGCGCACCGGAGACCGATCGAGGCGCGGTACGGCTAGGCCGCGGCAGGCAGCCGCCGACGTACGGCTAGCCGAACCTCGATTGGCAAGGAAGCCGCACTGGCGCGCGCCGTCGAGCGCGCCAATCTTTACTCGGAAGAGCGTCGTTTCCGGATCGGAGGTACCTGGCATGAATCAGCTCGTCCAGCTGGAGACGCCGATCCGCGGGCTCCACGCGTCGGCGCCCGAGCCGCTGCCGTTCGCACCGTCGCTTCACATTCGCGCCTTTCGGCTGGAGCGGGAGCTCGGGAACGTGCTCCTCTACAGCGTTAGTGAGCTCGGGTCCGAGGCGACCGCCATCGCGTACCTCGGCGGCATCTCGCGCCAGTACCTGAATCACCGCCACGAAGCGAGGTTCGCGTCACCGCTCAGCGCGCCGCTGTTCGTGCACGAGAACGAGCGCGAGTCCGTGGCCAGACGGCTCGACGTGCGCGGGAGCCAGCAGCGACCAGACCTCCTACGCGGTCGCGAGCGAGCCGGACAGGAGGCGGCGTATCGGCGCGATCCTCGACCGAGTCCGCCGCGGGGAGGCCCACTGATTGACGTTAAGTGAGGGCGAATGACGGACGAACGGCTGCTCATCGAAGTGCGCGACCTGGTCAAGGTCTACGACGGCGACACCCGGGCGCTCGACGGGATCAGCTTCGGCGTGGCGTCCGGCGAGGTGTTCGGCTTCCTCGGCCCGAACGGCGCCGGCAAGACGACCACGATCCGCATCCTGGCCACGCTGCTGCGGGCGACGGAGGGAACCGCGCGCGTGGCGGGCTTCGACGTGGCCACCGATCCGCACGAGGTCCGCAAGCGGCTCGGAGTTGCGATGCAGACGCCTACGCTGGACGCTTTCTCCACCGGCCGCGAGACGCTGGAGCTGGCGGGCCGGTTGCACCGGATGTCGGCCGCGGAGGTGCGCCGCCGCACCGACGAGCTGCTGGAGCTGATGGGTCTGGGCTCGGTCGCCGGCAAGCTGACCGGGACCTACTCGGGCGGCATGAAGCGGCGGCTGGACCTGGCCAGCGCACTGGTGCACCGGCCGCAGGTGCTGATCCTCGACGAGCCGACCGAGGGGCTCGATCCGCAGAGCCGGACCGCGCTGTGGGAGGAGCTCGAGCGGATCAGCGCCGCGGGCACCACGATGTTGCTGACCACCCACTACATGGAGGAGGCGGACCGGCTGAGCTCGCGGCTGGCGATTGTCGACAACGGCCAGATCGTGGTTGAGGGGGAGCCTGCCGAGCTCAAGCGTTGCGTCGGCGGCGACTCGGTGCTGCTCCAGCTGGAGTCGCCCGACGGCGACGGCCACCTTGCCGAGGTGCGCCGGTTGTTGGCCGACATCGTCGATGCCGACGCCGTGACGCACCACCCGGCCGGTGTTGCGCTGGCTGTGCCGAACGCGGGCGCCGCGATCCCTGAGCTGCTGCGGCGGCTGGACGGCAACGGGTTGCGGATAACCGGCCTCCAGATGAGTGAGCCCAACCTCGACGACGTGTTCATGAAGTACACCGGCCGCCGCATTCGAGAGGAAGCCGCCGACCAGCCGATCATCTTGGGGTTTTGACGAACCGATGACCGCCTTCGCCTACGAGACCTATTACCTGGGACTCCGGACCGCCCGCCGCTTCCTGCGCGTGCCGGCGAACTGGACGAGCATCATCTTCTTCCCGCTCATCCAGCTGCTCGTCTTCAGCCAGCTCTACCAGGACATCGTCCAACTGCCCAGCTTCGGGCAGAGCGGCGACTACCTCGACTATCTGGCGCCGGGCCAGGTCGCCTTCGCCGCCTTCCTGGCGGTCGCCTGGTCGGCCTACGGGTTGCTGGTCGAGTACCGGAGCGGCTACGTGGACAAGCTGCTGGCGGCCCCCATCGGCCGCTTCTCGATCCTGGCCGGCGAGATGGTCCCGATCTTCTTCCAGGCGGCCGCGATGGCCGCGGTCGTGCTGGTCGTGAGCCTCGTGCTCGGCGCGCCGCTCGAGACGGGAGTCGGCGGCTTCCTGCTCATCCTCGGGCTGGCCGGCGCCTTCGGGATCGCCTTCGCCGGCGCGAGCTTCATCCCCGCGCTGCTCACGAAGAGCGAGCAGGCGACCAACGCCTTCTCGCTCCTGCTGTTCCCCATCATGTTCATGTCGACCGCCTTCGTGCCGGAGGCGCTGATGCCCGACTGGATGCAGGCGGTGAACGACTGGAACCCGATCAGCTACGTGATCGAGGCCATGCGCGACCTGATGACCACCGGCTACGACTGGACGGCCATCGGCAACGCGTTGCTCTCGCTGGCGATCCTGGGCGTGATCCTCCAGTGCGCGACCCTGTGGGCGTTCCGTCGGCTGGCGCGCTGACATGCGCATCGGGATCATCGGCTGCGGCAGGATCGGAAGCACCGCCGCGAGGCTCTTCCTTGCCGCCGGACACGAGGTCGCGATCGCGAACTCCCGGGGGCTCGAGAGGCTCTGCGGGCTCGTTGCCGAGCTGGGCGATCGAGCGCGAGCCGCGACCGTGGACGCCGCGGGCTCGTTTGGCGAGATGGTTCTCGTCGCCATTCCCTTCCAGCGCTACCGCGAGCTGCCTGCGGCCACGCTGGCGAAGAAGATCGTGATCGACGCGATGAACTACTACCCCGGTGGCGAGGGCGACTCCCCGAGCTCGACGACGGCGAGGTCACCTCGAGCGAGCTGCTCGCCGCTCACCTACCCGACGCCAAAGTCGTGAAAGCCTTCAACACGATGCACTGGCAGCTGCTCCGCGATCGCGGTCGGCCGGATGGGGGCGACGGCCGCCTGGCGCTGTTCGTCGCCGGCGACGACCCCGACGCCAAGGATCGGGTGTCTCACCTGATCGAGGAGGTCGGCTTCGCGCCCGTTGACAGCGGTGGTCTGGCGCCGGGCGCTCGCCGCCAGCAGCCGGGCGCCCCGATCTACACGGAGCTGGCCCGGAGGCGTCGAGAAGGCCGCGATCCGCCAGGGTTCACCGAGCGCGATGCGGAATCGGCGCTGCTGACGGCGGGGAGCGGGAGCCGCTAAACGATGTCGCGGGGGAACCTCGAGCTGGTGCAGGCAGCCTTCGACGCCTACGACCGAGGCGACATGGATCGGGCGGCGGACCTCGCCGATCCAGACGTCGTCGTAACCCAGCTCGCGGAGCTGCCGGATGCCGAGACGTTCCATGGTCGTCGAGGCTTCGTCGAGGTGATCGATGCGTGGGAGGCGGCGTGGGACGACATTCGCGTTGAGCGTCTGCGCACGCGCGAGCTCGGGGACCACGTGCTCACCACCGTGCGCCAGCGAGCGCGGGGGAGGGGAAGCGGAATCGAAGTGGAGGGCGTGTTCACGTTCGTATTCACCGTGAAGGTGGGCAAGATCGTCCGCTGGCGGATGTTCGCTGACGAAGCGAAGGCGCTGGAAGCCGTGCGCGACGAGGAGCTCACGGCTTACGGTTAGCCACACCGCGATTGGCCGGTAGGCCGCATTGGATCGGCACCGCTGCCGCCGCACACTGTCGTGCCGATGCTGCCGATGCGCTTCTTCCGCTCACGGGCGTTCTCATCGGGCAACGCATCGAGCTTCTTCCTCTTCGCGCCGCTGTTCGGCGGCGTGTTCTTCTTCGCCCAGTTCCTGCAGATCGGGCTCGGCCACGGACCCCTGGACGCCGGACTGCGGCTCGTGCCGTGGACCGCGACCCTGTTCGTGGTCGCGCCGATCGCCGGCGCACTCGCCGATCGGATCGGGGAGCGGCCGCTGATGCTCGCGGGGCGTCTTTGCAGGCGATCGGGATGGGCTGGGTCGCGCTCATCGCCGAGCCCGACGCGTTCGGCGAGCTGGTCGTGCCGATGATCGTCGCCGGCATCGGCGCCTCGACGGGGATCCCCGCCGCGCTGAGCGCGGTGGTCGGCCGCGTCGGCGCCGAGGCGATCGGCAAGGCGGCGGGCGCCAACGGCGGGTTGCGCGAGCTCGGCGGCGTGTTCGGGATCGCGATCATCGTCGCGGTGTTCGCGGAAACGGGCGGCCACGCGTCCGCACAGGCATTCAGCGACGGGTTCGTGCCCGCGATCGCCGTCACCGCCGCGCCGGCGCTGTCGGGAGCGCTCACCGGGCTCGGGAGCCCGGCCGGCGCCAAGCGACCGCGGTCGCGCCGTGGCGCGCGATCCGCGCAACACCCGACGCCTCGCACTGTGGACACCGAATGGCCTCGGCGCTCGACGCCGGGGCCGGCAGCTAAGGGAACGGAGAACGAGTGGGCTTGAGCGGCTACGAGGTGAGGGCGTCGATCGCAGTCTCCGACATCGCCCGGGCCAGGGAGCTGTACGAGGGGAAGCTCGGGCTCTCCCCGGCAGAGGTCCAGCCCGAAGGCAGCCGGGTCCATCCGTGCGGGGGCGGCACCTCGCTGCACCTCTATGCGTCCCCCGCTCGCGCCGGCAGCGCGACCGCGACGCAGGCCACCTGGTACGCGTCCGACCTCGAGCAGCTGGTCGACGAACTGCGCTCCACGGGCGTGACGTTCGAACGCTACGAAGAGCGCTCGCTGAAGACCGACGAGAAGGGGATCCACGAGCTCGGCGGGGGCGGGGTCGTTTTGTTCAAGCATCCCGACGGCAACACCTTCGCGATCGAACAGAAGGAGAAGCCATGAGCATCACGTTTCCGGGAGAGTCGGCGGAGTACCGGGCCGCGCGCGATCGGCTGCTCGAGCAGGAGATCGAACTGCGCCGCGCCATGGAGGCGGTGGCCGCGGCGAGGCGCGAGCTGCCGCCCGGGGGGCCCGTCCCGGAGGATTACGTCTTTCAGGGGAGGGGAGAGGACGGCGACCCGAGAGACGTGCGACTTTCGGAGCTGTTCGCCCCCCGCAAGGACTCACTCGTGATCTACAGCTTCATGTTCCCCCGCGATCCCACCGACGAGCGGCCGGGACCCAAGCACGGCGAGACGGCGCTGCTTCCGCTCGCCGAGGGCCCCTGTCCCTCCTGCACCGCCCTGCTTGACCAGCTCGACGGCGCCGTGGAGCACGCCACCCCGCATATCAACCTGGCGGTCGTCGCAAAGTCCCCGCTCGGGCGCATCCTCAGCTTCGCCGAGGAGCGCGGCTGGCGGCGGCTGCGCCTGCTGTCCTCGGCCGGCAACAGCTACAACCGCGACTACCTCGGCGAGACCCCGGAAGGGCACCAGAGGCCGATGCTGAACGTGTTCCACCGCGACGGCGACGCGATCCGCCACTTCTGGGGCTCGGAGCTCTTCTACGCGCCGACCGACCCGGGCCAGGACCCCCGCCACGTCGGCACCATCGAGCCGGTCTGGAACCTGTTCGACCTCACCCCCGAGGGTCGCGGGACCCACTGGGACGAGCAGCTGAGCTACTCCTAGGCCCCGGCCAGGGCCACCCGGCGAGCCGCGGGACGATTCAACTCGGGAAGCGAACGTCTGATCGCAGGCGCGTGGAGCTTCCGGTCCTCGTCCGTTCCGAGCGTCTCGCGGGCCTCGACCTGGACGCCTCCCTTGCGCGAAATCAGTAGTGAGCTGCGGGCCGCGGACTTCTGCTCCTGGTCCATAGGGCCGACACCATCGGCCCCTGCCTGCGCTCGCTCGTTGCCCCAAGCTGAGGCGCGGGCTAGGCGCGTCTTCGCGAAAATCGCGTATCGCGGCCACGCGGCCGTAGTCGCGCACGTCGAACGGCTCGCGCAAGATCGCCGCGCCGCCGAGGTCGCCCGCCCGTGCCGCGGTGGCGTCGGCGTCGTCGACCGAGATGTACGAGTCCAGTGCGGCGGCGCGCCCGCCGCTCGCGCCTCGGGCTGCGGCATGTACAGGATCGCGACGCCCTCGCCGCCCTGACTCAGTGTCGTGGACGCGCCCGCCGCTCCCGCGTCCAGGTCCTGCGCCTGCCCAGCCGAAGAGGGTCCCGTAGAAGGCCCTCGCTGCCGCGACGTCCGATGTGGCCAGACCCACCCAGGAGAACGTGCCCGGCTCATATCGCGTCCGTTCGGCCATCCCTCGGCTCGGGAGGCTGCCTTCCGCTACAGCCGCCCCTCCGCGGTACCGAGCGCGACGCGCTCGACGTCCAGGCGCGGCAGGATCCGCTCCAGCCAGTCCGGGATCCACCAGTTGCGGCTGCCGAGCAGCTGCATCACGGCGGGTACGAGCA
>Ga0126313_10000912_pt1 | contig 14858 bp, 12 predicted proteins | sample Plot105A_FD_89954 | JGI IMG/M metagenome (GOLD analysis project Ga0126313, IMG submission 89954) | Serpentine soil microbial communities from UC McLaughlin Reserve, CA, USA - Plot105A | ecosystem: Environmental > Terrestrial > Soil > Grasslands | place: USA: UC McLaughlin Reserve, Lake County...
GAGCTGTCGAGCCGGCGTCCCGAGCTGCGGACGCTGATGCTCTCGATGCACGAGAACGAGCAGTTCCTGTTCGAGGCGCTGCGCGTCGGCGCCTCCGGCTACGTGCTCAAGACTGCGGCCGACCGCGACCTCGTCCACGCGTGCCGGGCCACGATGCGCGGCGAGACGTTCCTCTACGCCGGCGCGGTCTCGGCGCTCGTGCGCGACTACCTGGATCGCGCCCGCAGCGGGGAGGACGTCGATCCGCTGACGCCCCGCGAGCTCGAGGTGCTCAAGCTCGTCGCCGAAGGCCACACGAGCGACGAGATCGCCCAGCTGCTCGTGATCAGCCGCAAGACCGTCGACCGCCATCGGGCCAACATGCTGGAGAAGCTCGGCATGCGCGACCGCGTCGAGCTCACCCGGTACGCCATTCGCCGCGGCCTGATCGCACCATGAACCGCCGGAAGCGCGGCGTCGGCTAGGCACATCGCGTCGCCGAGATGCGAGTCGGTACCCATGGTCAGCGCCTCGACGCGAGAGCACGATGGAGCTCATGCCCGGCCTGAGAGCAGCCGCGCGGCGGAAGTGGCGTTTCCCGGGCGTGAATCCACCGGGTCATCGGTGTGACGGGAGCTGAGTGCGTGGCGGTCGATGTGCGGGTGAAGCGGATCTACGATGATGCCGATGTGGGCGACGGCTACCGCGTCCTGGTCGACCACGTGTGGCCGCGCGGCGTCTCCCGCGAGCGCGCGCGCCTCGACGACTGGGTGCGTGAGCTGGCGCCGAGCGATGAGCTGCGCCGTTGGTTCGCCCATGATCCCGCTCGGTTCGAAGAGTTTCGCGTGCGGTACAGAGACGAGCTCGTCGACCGGCGTGATCGCGTCCTCGAACTGGCTCGTCGCGCACGGAGCGGCCCGGTCACGATCGTGTACGCCGCACGCGACCAGCAGCACAACAACGCTGTCGTCGTCGCGGACCTCGTGCGTGATGCATGAAACGGTGCTGCGCGTGAGCAGTCTGGGCAGGTCCGAACGCCGCTGACCAGCGGCGTGAGCGAGCGCGGCACTCGCCGCGCTCAGCGCTCAGAGGCGTACAGCGTCAACGATAAGTGGGGGTCGGGCCCTATGGCGAGGGACGCCGCGATCGGCGATTGTGCCGACATGCTCCAAATCAGGTCAGCCGGGCACCACAACGCCGTTGCTCCGAAGCACAACGCCGCCGACAGCGCCGAGCCAGGCGCCGACGTGACGGATCGCGCCGACCAGGCAATCCGCGAGCGCGATGAAGTCGACGACAGCAGCGCGGCGTCATTTCCGGCCAGCGATCCGCCGAGCTGGTGGAGCGGGCGCTGAGCGCGCCGCGTTCGAGGCTCCCTCCGATCAAGCCCAACCCGCGACGATGGGCGCCGCAGTGCTGCGTGCCATTCGGCTGGTGCAGCGCTCCGGTCGTTTCCGGGCCGCCGCAGGACGTGGCGGCGACCGAGCGCTCGCCCCGGATCGACTCGGGCGGGACGGCATTCGGCGTGTCCCGCCACCTCGAGCAGCAAACAGCGAGGGCCGGTAGGGCGACCTACCGAGATACGCGTCGATACCCATAGTCGGAAGTTCCGCGCAATCGGACCATGGAGTCGTGAGCGCCGCGACACCAACCCCCCCGCGCAACCGCGACATCCGTGTCCTCGTCGTCGATGACCACCCGGCCATCCGCGTCGGACTCGACGGCTTGCTCACCGGCGAGCGCGGGTTCGACTGCATCGCCACCCTGGCCGAGACCGACCGTCTCCTGGAAGCGGTCAGCCAGGTCCGGCCGGACGTCGTCGTGCTCGACTACGCCCTCGGAGGCGACGACGGACTGACGACCTGCTTTCGCGTCAAGCAGCAGAACGGCCCACCCGCGGTCGTGCTGTACTCCGCGTACGTCGACCAAGTGTTCACCGTCCCGGCGGCCATCGCTCAGGCGGATGCGACGGTCTCAAAGAACGCTCCGGTCGGCGAACTGCTGGGCGCCATCCGTGAGGTTGCGTCGCACGGGCCGAGGCGGCCAACTCTTGATCATGAGCTCATCCAAGCGGCGTCGGCGCGTCTGCTCACCGATGACTTGCCGATTGCCGCGATGCTGCTGTCCGCCACCCCGCTCGCGGAGATCGCAAGCAGCGTCGACATGTCCGTGAGTGAGGTGCGCCGCCGCGCTCTGCGAATCATCGGACGGCTGCAGGCCGGCAACCGGCGCAGGCCAGGCCGGCCGGCGACCGACACGACCTCTCGGCCGAAAACGATCGCGCGCGATGGAGCCCGATAACGCGCTCTACGACGCCGCGTGCGAACTGCTCTCGGCCGCCAGGCGAATGGACCGGGCCGTCCAGCGCGACGGCCTCGAGCCCGCGATCCCGGCGACGCTCGGATGCCTGCACGCGACGCTCGCCGCGCTCACGTCCGCCTGCGCCACGCTGTCCACCAACGACCCGCCAGGCCGGAATGAGCCCCTCGAGGACCTAGTGTTCGTCCTCCGCCGAGCCGCCGCGGCGTGCGACGCCGCGCGAGCGCACAGCGGCGATCACGCCCTGTAGCGATATCGGGGGCGCGGCCGGCGTCATCGAGGAAGGTCCGGGTCGATCGGGGCGGGGACCCGACCGTTCGAGGCTGCGCCGCTTCGACATGCGCGGAGGTCCGTCCGCCGAGCCGCGGTGATCTCGTCGGCTACCGGGCCGTACGGCTTCTCGGTGCGCAGATGCCCCGAAACGCGAAAACGGACAGAGATGCGGGTCCTTCGCCGGTGGAGCGACGCCGACGCGCCCGGTCGCCGCGCAAACTACGGGCGCTCGGGTAGAGGAACCACCGTGCTTATGAGGGCTTTCGCAGATGCCGGAGGTGGGACTCGACCCCCGACACGCGGATTATGATTGGCGCCTTGGCGCTCGTTTTTGCCTCCGTAGAGCCAAGTTGGTGGCCGGCAGATCGGGGTCGAACGGGTCAGATCTGCCGAGTCGGGGACAATTTGGGGCCCACAGGCATGCGCCTTGACACCGTGCGGGGAAGTCGATGTGAGGCGTCGCGCTCATGGCTCGTACGCCGCGGCACCACCTGCCCCGGGCTCGCCGCCCATGTTCCGCGTTGCGGACCGATCGCCCGCTCGTGCGATCCCGACCGAGGTGAGCCACGAGCACTCAGCCGCGGACGTGGCCGCGCGGCGTGAGAGCGCGGCACTTTGGCCCTGGCCGGAGGCTCGCCGGGATCGGCGTGCCGTATGCCATCGCCGCTGTGGCGAGCCGACGGTGCGGCACCAGGTCGATTCCCAGTTCGCCTGCGGTGATCGCAAGCTCCAGCCGCTTACGGCTGCGCGTGAGCGGAAGGGACAGGGCCACGATGTGGCCGTACTGGGCGCGCATACCTGTCGCGTGGATCTCGATGGGCCCCCAGAGCGCGACTGCGCCGGCCACGAGGTCGCGCGTCGCCGAGGCGCCGATGGGGACCTGGCCGTGCCAGGCGTACACCCCGCAGGTGCAGGCCGGATCCGGCGCTTCGCCGACCGTGGTGCGGCGGGCGAAGGCATCGGCGCGGCACCGGGCGCGAAGGAGACCGCCGTCCCAAGTGTCGTCGGTCCAGATCGATCGCAGCACCCCGTCCTGCAACCGCCACTGGCGGAAGCCGATGATCGGCCTCACGAGGTCGGGCGCGGTGTCCGGGCTCGCGCTCATGTCGCCGGCACGGGGTCGCGGCGAGGCCGCGGTTCCTTGCTCGGCTCCACCTCAGGAGGCACGGGCACGGGCACGGTACGCACCGGCACCGGCACCGTGAGGGGCTCGACGGTGACCCGTCGGGACCGCCCCGGCAGCGTCGCCCGTGGAGCACGACGACTCGCCGGAAGCACCGCGACGGGGTGAGACTGCGCCGAGCGCACACGTTCCCCGTGTCGGTCGATTGCCTTGTCCGAGGGCTCAGCTCGGCCCTCGGCGAGCGGGATGCGGATGCGCGCCGGCAACATCATGTGTGTCCTCCTCATCGGTCGCGATCAACCTAGGGGCGCGCGTCGGCACCCGCATCGGGCGGACCACCGATGTTCGAACGGCACCTCCCTATCTTGGATGCGTGAGCCCGAGTCGCGCGGCCGCGGCGGCGGCCTCGCCGCGCGTCCGGACGGCGAGCTTGCGCAGGATCGAGGAGACGTGGTGATCGACCGTCTTCGGCGAGACGACGAGTCGCTCCGCGATCTGCGCGTTGCGCGAGCCGTCGGCAAGAAGCGCCAGCACCTCGACCTCTCGCGGCGTCAGGCCCGCCGGGTTGTCGCGCGTCCGCGGTCGCGGGCCCCGCGGCACGCCCCGCACGCCTCGGTCGCGCAGCCGGCGCGCGACGATCGCGGCAGCCGGACCAGCGCCCAGCGCCCGAAGCTCGGCGTGCGCGCGACGCAGAGACTCCTCCCCGTCGGCGTCCGCGAGCGCCAGCGCCGCCTCGTAGGGGCACCCGATCTCCCGCCACAGGGCGGCCGCCTCGGTCGGGCGACCGGCGAGCTGCAGCGCGTACGGCTCAGCCGCCTCGGCCGGGAGCGCTGCCTCAAGGCCGGCACGCCGCCGCCAGGCGGCCATCTCGCCGACGAGCCACGGTGCGACCCGCTCGCGGGCGAGCGCGAGCGGGCCCTCAGTCGCATCGCGCACTCCGTCGCAGTCGCGTTCAAGCCACGCAGCCTCGGCTCTCGCCGCCGCCACGGGCCCGAACTTTGGGAGCTCGTTCGTGGGCCGTGCCAGGTCCCAGGCCGCGTCCAGCAGCGGCCATACGTCCGGGTCACCCCGGCGGGCGCGCACGCGCGCCAGCACGACGAGCGACTCGATGCGCGGCCTGCTGGATGCTCGAGGAATGCGCAGGACCACTGCCGCCGTGTCGGCCGCGTCCGACCAGCGCCCCTGGTCGAGCTCGAGACGCGCGCGAAACGCGAGGAGGTACAGGCGGTACACCTCAAGACCGCGGTCGCTGCAGTACGCGATGCCCGCTTCCAGATGTTCGCGGGCGTCGGAGTGGCGGCACTGCTCGACGGCGATGATCGCGAGCACGACGAAGATGTGGCCGACCAGGTCCGCGAGCCCCGCCCGGAGCGCACGCTCGAGGGTGTGCTCGAGCTCGCCGTAATCGGTGCATGCGCCGATCGTGGCGAGCGCGTGCAGGGCGATGTCGTCGGCGTCCAGACGGTGCGCGAGCGCGACCGCGCGCTCGCCCCACGCGATCGCCTCCTCCCAGCGCGCCGCGCTAAGGCAGTTCAGCGCGAGGTTGGCGTAGGCCGAGGCCAGCTCCCGGCTTGGGGGAAAGGCCTCGAGCACCGCGACCGCGTCGCGCGCGCAGCGGTCGGATTCAGCGGTCCGGCCGGGGCACCAGAGAAACTCGGAGAGCCGGCGGAGCGCATCACCTTCCTTCAGGTTGTCGCCCAGCACCCTACGGATCACGAGCGCGTCCTCGAGCGCCGCGATCCCTTCGTCGTACTGGTCGGTCACATAGCACTCGCCGGCGCGAGCCTCGAGCAGCCCGGCGCGCTCGGCGGGCGGAAGCCGGTCCCCGAAACGGAGCGCCCGCGCATACTGCGCGGCCGCCTCACGGTGCGCGCCGAGCGCTGCCGCGCCGATCCCCGCCTGAGGCGCGAACCGAAGAACCGCGTCGGCGTCGCTCGCCGCCTCGGCGTGGTAGGCGATCCGGGCCAGATCGCGTGCTCCACCGCGTGAATCTGTGAGCGCGGCGAGCGCCCGTCGGTGCAGCTCGGCCCTCCGGTTGGGCCCGAGCGAGTCCTCGACGGCGAGGCGCGCGAGCTCGTGCCGGAACCCGACGGCCGCAGCATCGGACGTGAGCATGCCCGACGCCAGGCACTCGTCGAGGCTTCCCATCGCCTCTCCGGCAAGGGCGTCCAGCAGCCAGAGCTCGGCCTGCGGGAGCGCGACCGAGACCGCCTCGAGCAGCTGCCGCGCCGACGGGCTCAGACGCGCCGCGCGTGCGAAGACCGCGTCCCTCACCGTGTCAGGCACCTCGTCGGCGCCGGTGGCGAGGACCTCGACGACGAAGAACGGGGTCCCGCCGGTCTTGCGGTAGAGCTCGTCCGAGTCGACCCCGTGCGGCTTGGCCAGCTGCGCGACCGCGTCCGGCGAGAGAGCCGCGAGCTTCAGGCGTCTGACGGCCTGGTTCGTGGCGAGCTCGCCGAGCATGATCCGGAGCGGGTGCACCCGCGAGAGCTCGTCGTCGCGGTAGCTGCCCACGATCATCGCGGGCACCGCATCCACGCGCCGGGCGAGCAGCCTGAAGACATCGAGAGTCGCCTCGTCCGCCCAGTGCAAGTCCTCGAGCACGAGGACGGTCGGCGCTCGCGTCCACAGCTCACCGGCGACGGCCGCCGCGACCTCGTGCGGCAGCGCTCCCGTCGCGACCACCCGCTCGAGCGCGCCGCCCGCCGCCTCTGCTACTGCCAGCAGCGGGCCGAGCGGACGCGGAGTGAACAGCGGATCGCAGTCACCCCAGAGGATTCGCACAGACCGGTCGCGCGCCTTCGCGAAGCTCCGCAGGAGCGCCGTCTTCCCGACGCCTGCCTCGCCGCCCACGAGCACGACGCAGCCCAGCGAGCCGCGGACGGATCTCAGGGAGTCATCAAGCGCCGAGATTTCGGCTTCTCGCTCGAGCAGGTCCGTCGTCGCCGGGGCACTCACGGCACGCGGTATGTGTCGCGCCACGTTGCGGATTCTCCATCGGTCGACCGAGGCGCGCTCGACCACCGGTCAGCAGGACAACCGGCTCAGCCGGCGACCGAGCACCCTCCGCAACGACGTTGGGACAACTGGCACCGTGTCCTCGACTCGTGTCGGCGGCGTCCCCGGGCGATGTGCCGGCCGAGCCGGCCTCGCCGGCCTCCAGGCCGAGCGACGCGTGGCCAAACTGCCAACGCTTTGCATGGCCTTCCTGATGCCCGAGAGGAGAGACTCGCGCCCCGAGACGCGGATGGTTGGCGCCTTGACACCTGCCTAGGTCAAGCCAACAAGTTAGGCGAGGTTCTGCGTTGCGCTGCCGGCTCAGATGTGCCGAATCGGCCGACCAAGTTGCGGCACAGGAAGCAGTTGGTGGCGGGACGGAGTGGACGAGGAACAGTGGCGGTTGGTCGAGCTGGCGGCCGGCGAGGTGGCGGAACGCGGGGGAGCGGGTGGTCTGAGGGGGTTTGTGGGGACGCGAGGGAGCGTTCGCGCGTCGGGGAGCGGCGGCGCGGAGCGCGGCATTCCCAACCTGGTGATCGGCTGGCGCCGAACGCGTTGTCACTCGTCATCGGGAGGCGGGTGTGGTTACCGATCGGGGTCGGTCGGTCGTAGCGTGGATCGCGGTCATCGGCGCGGTCAGCGCGCAGGACGTCATGGCGAGGTTCGGCGTCGGCAGAACGGTGGGCTACCGCAGGCTTCGGGCGCTCGTCGACCACGGCCCTGCTGATGCGCGCCTCGTCCGCGGCCAGCCGGCGCCGTACGTCGCGACCTGCGACTGATGTGGGCGGGATGCCGCAGGTCGACACGGCGTGGGTCGGCGTGGCGACGACCCGGATTGGGCCTGTGCCCGCCTCGCCGTGATCCTTAGCGTTGCGAGGGCTGCGAGGTCTGCGGGAGCCGCGGTTACGCGCGGCCGCTCGGGGCCCGTCGGCCGATCGCGAGCGCCGAGCCCGGCCAGCGGTCCGCCGGCCGCCCGCGGTTGCGGCGCGCGGATCTCGTGCTGTTTCCCCCGATACCGCGCCGGTCGCCGTGGAGATCCAGCGTCGCTGAATGCCGACGGCGGCTGGACGCGATCTGCCGCGCGTGGGCCCGCTGCCGGATCGTCGGAGGTCCCGCGACTACGCGCCGTGGCACGTCGCGCGCGCCGTTTCCCCACGCGATGCGGTCGCTGCGCCACGAGATGTCTTCGCTCGACCGACTGCCGAGTTCATCGGCGATCCCGACAGCACCAGACCGATCTGCCTCACGTCGTTGCTCGCGTTGTCCCCCGCCGCGTCCTTGTCGCGGTGCTTGACTACGTGACCTGCGGCGACCGCGACGACCTCGACCGCGGGCAAGACAGCGACGGCGCCGACGCCGTCACCGTGGCAGATCGCCTGCACCGGCTGCTCTACTGGGCGAGCGTGGCCACCGCGAGGCCGTGGTGGCGTACTGGCGACAATCGAGGCGCTGTCGGAGCAGGAGGAAGAACGATGAGTGACGAGCCCCACCGGCACGCCGAGACCGAGTCTGACGCCGAGCAGTACCGGATCCTGCAGGCGAAGCGCATCATCGTTGCCTGCGAGCGACTCGGTTACGACGACCCCACGGCGATTACCTCGGAGGAGGCGGACCACGTGGATCAGGAGATCGCCGCCAACAGGGACGCGATCGATGCGACGGTGGCGGAGCGCTGGCCGACGACATTCGAGGGCCTGGAGTGAATCCGCGCGGCCCGCTCGAGTCCGCCCGGCGGCCCGCCATCATCCCGCCGATCAGCCAGCCGCCGGCTCAGGTTCGCAATGTGCTCGAGCAGGAGCAACCGGCAGGCATCGACTTCGAGTACGTCCGGCGGCGCATGCCGTCCACCCCCGCGAGCACGACCGCTGGCCCGAGGCGCTGCAAGCACACGCGAGGCGTCGACTCGCGCCGACCCGCTGAGGCCGCCCGAGCGTGACTAGGCGCCCCGATGTGGTCCCCCAACGTACCGGGGAAGCCTCCACCGCCCGTCCGGTCTGCGCGCGAAAGAACGAGCTCGGTCGCGTTGTGCCTGTGTAGCGGTGCTCAGCGCGGCGGGAGCTTGTCCTTGGATACGGCGTCTTGGAGGTCGTCCGCGAACGCATTCGGGTCTCGTGTCCGCACGTAGGTCGACACCGCGTCGTAGAAGCCCTCCTGGAACTCCGGGCTCATCGCCTCCCCATGGGCGATCGACAGGAGCGGTGGTGACGCCCAGAAGGCCTTCGAGGATGCGCGCTGGTAGGGCGGCAGAGACGAGACGTCGACGTCGCGGAGGACCGGAACCGACCCCTTCGCCTTGTTGAACGCCAGCTGCGTCGGGGGGTCGTCGATGTGGCCGACGAACGCGAGCGCGTTCTTGCCGTTCTTCGCCGCCGTCGCGGCGACGAAGACGTCGACGACCGCGAGGAAGCTGTCGTCGGTGCCGGGGAAGGCCGCCGCCCCGAAATCCTTGCCCTCCCGCGCGCCCGCGGCGACAAGCTCCCCGTACGCGGAGTCGTTCATCGACTCGAAGGCGCAGCCGCCCGACGCGAGCTTCTTCGTCGCCTGGTCCCAGGTCAACCCGCTCGCCTGCGGGTCGGCGTAGCGCAGCATTGCGCCGAAGCTCCTTAGCGCGCTCTTGACCCTGTTGCCGCGCCAGTCGAGGTCGTCTTCGACCATGTCCGTCCAGCCGCGTGTCCCGATCGAGCTCAGCAGCGTGTTCTCGAACAACTCGACAGTCGTGAACGGGTCCTTGCCGCCGAGGCACAGCGGCGCCGCCCCGGATGCCTTCACCTTCTCGAGGTCGCTCAGGAACGCGGCGGGGGTGTAGCCGCTCGACGGAGGGCTGACGCCGGCCTTCTCAAGCAGCCTCTTGTTGAACCACAGGACGTTGCCGCGATGCGCCCCGGTCGGGACGCCGTAGGGCCGGCCGGCGCGCATGACGGACCTGAGGATCGTGGGGTCCATCCTCGCGCGCAGGTCCTCGCTGTCGAAGACCGACGCGACGCTGCGGATCACGCCCCGGCGCCCGTAGCCCCGCACGGACTCGCCGGCGAACGTCTGCCAGACGTCGGGCGGGTCGTCGCGCTGCAGGCGCTTCGCGAGCTCGACGATCGCGTTGGACCCGGCCCCGCCGGGAACCGCGCCGTTGACCACCTCGACGCCCGGGCTCGACGCCCGGAACGCGGCGAAGAGGGCGTTGAGCGCGGCGGCTTCGGACCCGGAGGTCCACCACGACACGACCTCGAGCTGCTTCGTGCTCTTGGTTGCGCTCGTCGGGGCGTTGCCGCACGCGGCGAGCGTCAGCGCGAGGGCCGCGACGGCAGCGGTCGCGGTGGCGCGGCGCCGGCCGCTCATGCCGCGCCCCCGGCGGGCCGCGCAGGTCCGAGGCGGGTCGCCGGAGCGACCTCGGCGGTGGGCTCGCCGCCGGTCACGCTCGGCTCGGTACTCAGGTCGTACAGCGCGTACAGCCCGACGACCGCGAAGCAGGCGGCGGGAACGATGAACGAGAAGGCCGCGCTGGTCGCGTCCACCAGACTGCCCTGCACCAGCGGCATGATCGCGCCGCCCACGATCGCCATCACGAGCCCGGCCGCGCCGAACTTCGTCGCCGGCCCGAGCCCCTTAAGCGCCACCCCGTAGATCGTCGGGAACATCAGCGACAGGCAGAACGACAGGGCGACGATCGCGAGCACCCCGGCCAGGTTGGGGCTCACCATCGCGAACACGCACAACAGCACGGCCAGGAACGCCAGCGCGGCGAGCACCTTGGTCGCACGGATGCGCCCGATGACCCAGGTCATGAGGAAGCGCGATGCGAGGAAGACCAGAAGGCTCGCCTGCAGGAAGGCACCGCCGTTCTCGAGGCTGCCGCCGAGGGCCTGCTCCACGTACACGATGAGAAACGTCCACGTGCACACCTGCGCCGCCACGTTCATGAACTGGGCGATGACGCCGAAGCGGTAGCGCTTGTTTCGCCACAGGACGCGGAACAGCTCGCGCGTGCCGCCCTCGTGCGGGCCCGCGTCGGGGAACTCCTCGACGATTGGCGGCGCCTTTTGGAGCGCGATAGCGACGGCGATGATGCTCAGTAGGACGGCGAGGCCGATGTAGGGACCCATCACCGCGCCGAGCTCGCCCGCACGGATGGTATGCAGCTGCTCCGGCGTCAGCGTGGAGATGTCGACGGGATCGGCGAGCTTGGGCAGGATCAGCGTCGAGGCGAGCAGCACCCCGATGTTCGTGCCGACCGGGTTGAACGCTTGGGCCAGGTTCAAGCGCCGCGTCGCGGTGGACTCCGGCCCCAGCGAGATGACGAACGGGTTCGCGGACGTCTCGAGGATCGAGCAGCCCGCCGCCATCGCAAAGAGCGCGATCAGGAACGCCTCGTAGGTGACGATCTTGCTCGCCGGATAGAAGAGGAACGCGCCCAGGGCCGCCAGCGCAAGCCCGCAGAGGATGCCCGTCTTGTAGCCGAAGCGCTGGTTGATGAACGCCGCCGGCAACGCGAGCAGGAAGTAGGCGCCGAAGTACGCGAGCTGTACGAGCGACGCCTGGAACGTGCTCATGTCGAAGATGCGCTTGAAGCCCGCGACCATCGGCGTCGTGAGGTCCTGCGCGATACCCCAGGCGGTGAAGCAGGAGATCAGGGCGATGAACAGCACGACCATGCCCTTGCCGACCAGCGGCTCGCCCTGGGCGCTCTCGGACTCCTCGGCGACGGACTTCTGGGCGATGCTGCTCATACGGCCTCGCGCTCCCCCGGTCAGCCGACGTTACCGTCGGGCGCTGCGCGGGTCCAGGCGCGGCCGGGGCACGCGGCGCTATGGCGCCGCGTGCGCGGTGATCCTCAAAGGATCCGTGGCGCCTGTTCGAGGGGCCAGAGACGTTGGCCGAAGGCTTGGCGACGGGTCCAGGACCTTATCTGCGCGCCGGTCGTCTGAGCCGGGCCGGGTTTCGCGGAGGCCTCGAAGCGAGGATTCTGTGCTTGGGGGAGGAGACGCTCCGCCGCCATGGCCGGTTCGAAGAGGTACCCCGATGAACTGATCCAGCGCGGCGTGCGTCTGGCGCTGGACGGGACCGGCCGATCGCCCACATCGCGCATGACCTGGGGATCCCATCCGGAGACGTTACGCAAGCGCGTGCGCCGGGCCGAGGCCGACAGCGGTGCGCGCCCCGAGCTGCTCGTCGCAGGAGCGCGAGGAGATCCGCCGGCTGCGGCGTGAGAACTACAAGCTGCGTCGGGCCCGAGATCCTCAAGTCGGCGTCGGTGGTTTTCGCCAAGGAGCTCGACCCAGACCGTTGCTGTGAGCCGCTTCATCGACGGGCATCGCGGCCGTTTCGGCGTCGAGCCGATCTGCCGGGTCGTGGGCGTGTCGGCGTCCGCCTCTTACCAGCGCGCCGGCGGCCAGCGCTTAACACGAGCGGTCGAGGACGAGCGGCTGCTCGCCCGGATCGGGGAGCTGCATGCGGCCAACCACTGGGCCTATGGCTACCGGCGGATGTGGAAGGCGCTGCTGAGGGCCGGCGAGCCGGTGCGGCGCTGCCGGGTGCAGCGCCTGATGCGCAAGCACGGAATCGTCAGCGCCAAGCGCCGCGGCCGGCCGTGGCGCACCCCGCAGCCCGATCCCGAAGGCCACCGCCGGCCCGATCTCGTCCAGCGCAACTTCACCGCCTCGCGGCCCGACGAGCTGTGGGTGGCCGACCTCTCGTACCGGCGCTGCTGGGAGGGCGTGGTGTTCTTCGCGTTCGTGATCGACGCCTACAGCCGCCGCGTCGTCGGCTGGCAGCCGGCCAGCCACATGCGCACCACCCTGGTCCTCGACGCGCTGCGGATGGCGCTCGGCCAGCGTCGCCCTGGCGCCGACGTGGCGCTCGTGCACCACGGCGACCGCGGGTCGCAATACACCAGCATCGACTTAGAGCAGAGCGAGTCGCGCGCCACGGCGCGTCGAGCGCTGCTCCCTGCGTCACGGAGCAGAAGCCTCGATCCGTCGCTGCACCTCGCCGACGCGATAGCGCCGGGGATCTGCGTAGAAGGGAGCCGAAAGCCGCTCCGGGGGAGCGCGGCTGGTCGAACGCGCGATGCGCTGAGCAGCGCCGTACCCGGGCTTGCCCCGCCGGCGCGGATCGGAGAGGCTAGGTCGATGAACGCCATGTCCGCTTCCGTCATCGCGGAAGCGTGGGACAGCCTCAGCGAGCGTCGGTTCCTCTTCTTGACCTTGATCGGTTTCGTGTGCGCGTTCGGTTTCATCCGCCTTTCCACCCGCCTGATGCGCAGTCCCCGCGTGCCCTGGTGGCCCGGCAGCGTCGTCTCCGAGGACGGCGTGCATGTCCACCACCTGTTCTTCGGGATCGTGCTCATGATGGTGGCCGGTGGCCTCAGCTTCGCGGCAGGGGAGACCGACGGTCCCTGGTACGCGATCTATGCCGTGCTCTTCGGCATCGGCCTCGGCCTCACAATCGACGAGTACGCCCTGGCGCTCCACCTCGACGACGTGTACTGGTCCCGCGAGGGCCGCAGCTCGATCGACGCGACGCTGGTCGCGCTGGGCTTGATCGGCTTCGTGCTGCTCGCGTTCGTGCCCACGCGGGTCGACACTGATTCGCCCGCGGTGCTGGCGACCACGGTGACGGCAGCAACGTGGCACCTCGGTTGGGTGCTGATTGCCGCCGCCAAGCACCGACTCGTGCATGCCCTGTTCGGGATCTTCCTCCCCGGGCTTGCCCTGTATGCCGGGCTGCGGATCGCGAAGCCCCGCTCGGTCTGGGCTAAGCGCTTCTACGGGGAGCGGCGCCCGGCCAAGCAGGTGGCTGCCGAGCGCCGGTTCCGGGCCGGTCGCCGCACCGATCGGTTCAAGGAGCGCCTGCGCGACGCGATCGGCGGGGTCACCGAGGAGGAGTACCAGGCGCAGCTTGCCACGGCGGCGCGAACGGTGACGTCAACCACCGCCGCGTCCGCGCCGAAGCGATCGCCTTAACCGAGATGATCCTCCGGCTCAGGTACACGCCGCGCACCCAGCCGGACAGGTGCACCCGCTGACGAGCAGCCCCACCGATCGCGCGCGACCGCGCATGTGGCGCGTCGCTGCCCGTTTCCATGGAGGCTGTTGCGGAAAGGGTCGCGCGTTGCGTCTGGGCGCGTTGCGTCTGGTCGGCCTGATCGGTGGCGAATCGCCGCTGGGTGGGCGCGCGGGGCGGCCGTCAGGCCGCCGCGGGCGAGCGGCGGCAGCGGCGGCGCCGGCGAGACGAAATGTAGAAGTCGAGGCCGAGCGCCTCGTTGCGGTGCGCGTCTGTGCCGATCATCGGCAGCACGAGCGCGAGGATCCCGGTCCGCCCCGGCCGAAGGCTTTGGGCCGTCGGGTCCCCGCGGTAGCCGATCCGCTTCCCGGCGTCGAACATACGCGCGCGTGCGCGCGTGGACGCGGCCCTTGCCAGTTCAGGGCATGCGACACCGTCCTGAGCGACACGCCGGCAACGGCGGCGACGTCGCGCACGGTGGGCCGCCGAGGCGGCGCCCGCGGAAGTTCCGACCGGCCGCGGGTGGACAATCCGCATGCCTTGGGTCCTGTCCGAACCACGCGCGCAGTGCAGTGGCTCTGGGGCGCGTGCGGCTTCGGCCTGCTCGCCGTCCTGATCGGGCCGTCGGTCGCTCGCGCGGCCGAACTTCGCGCCGCCCAACCTGCCGGATCCGTCGTCCGGGCGTATCCGTCACCCGGCACGAAGGTCGCCTCCCCCGCGACCCAGATCTCGCTCCGCGGCGACCTTCGCGGCGGTCTCGCGTCGCTCAGGGTCGTGGGGACGCGATCGGGTCGGCACGCGGGGCGGGTCGTCGCGCACTCGGACGGGAAGGGCGCGAGCTTCCTTCCGGCCCGGCGCTTCATCGCCGGTGAGCGGGTCACCGTGACGGGCATCGCGGTCGCCGGCGCCAGGCGCCGACCGTACTCGTTCCGGATCGCGCGATTCGTCGCGAACTCGCCGCTGAACCGGCGGATAGGACGGACACCGGCGGCCGACACGATGAAGCTCGTTACGCGCCCGGACCTCGAGCCGCCGGCGTGGGACGCTCGCGTGGCACGTCCGGGCGCGACCCGCTCGGAGATCTTCGCGGGGCCGAAGCTGTTGGCCACCCGCAACGGGCAGAACGGCGTTCAGATCCTCAGCGCGACCGGCAAGGTCCGGTACTGGGCGC
>Ga0126313_10000913_pt1 | contig 14850 bp, 14 predicted proteins | sample Plot105A_FD_89954 | JGI IMG/M metagenome (GOLD analysis project Ga0126313, IMG submission 89954) | Serpentine soil microbial communities from UC McLaughlin Reserve, CA, USA - Plot105A | ecosystem: Environmental > Terrestrial > Soil > Grasslands | place: USA: UC McLaughlin Reserve, Lake County...
GACGCGCCCGCCGGCTCGCCGGTTGCCGGTCCGCCATGAGCGATGCATTCACGGCGCGATTGAAGCAGAGCGCCTACGTGTCCCCCGCGGGGAGACCTTGACCGCGGCCGCAAGTCGCATGCAGAATGCATAGGAGTCCTATCTACCGAGGGAGGGAGATGATGGAAGCGACCGACGCTATCCCCGGATACCTGTACGGCAGCGCTGAGTTGGAGCCGTCGCCCGTCTCCGAGGACGATCTCGCTCTGCTCAAGCAAACGGTCTGTTCGGTGACGACGACGAGCGGCACCTGCGCATGGCCGGCGACGTGCTCGGCGACCAGGTCGAGGACGTGCTCGACGTCTGGTACGGGTTCGTCGCCTCGCATCCGCACCTTGTGCGCTACTTCGCGGGCCCCGACGGCGCTCCGATCGATGCCTATCTGGCGCGCGTGCGCGCCCGGTTCGGGCAGTGGGTCCGCGACCTCTGCGAGCGCCCCTGGGATCGGGCCTGGCTCGACTACCAGGAGGAGATCGCGCTGCGGCACACAGGAGCCAAGAAGAACCGAGCGGACGGTGTCCACGCTCCGGAGCGCATCCCGCTGCGGTACGTGGTCGCCTTCATCTATCCGATCACCGCTACGGTGCGGGACTTCTTGGCGCAGAAGGGCCACTCCGAGCAGGAGGTCGACGCCATGCACCAGGCCTGGTTCAAGGCGGTCACGCTGAGCGTCGCGCTCTGGAGCCGGCCCTACGCCGGCGAGGAGTGGTGACACACGAGCAGGGCCCCGCCCTGCCGCCGGGTTCACGCGACCTCGATACGAAGCTGGTCGCCGCGCTGGAGCGCATCGGCCAGGCGCTGCGGGTCGAGTTGCGCGAACGGGCCGCGGAGCAGGGCCTAACGCCTACGCAAGCCCAGATCCTCCTGCATCTCGCCTCCGAGCGTCCGCCGCGCCGGCGCGTGGGCGCGCTTGCCGCCGCGCTTGACGTGCGCCAGCCGACGATCTCTGACGCGGTCGTGGCGCTCAAGCGCAAGGGGCTTCTCGCGCGCCGCCGCGACAGGACCGATGCGCGCGCGGCGAGCCTTCGGCTCACGGCCCACGGGCGCGCCGTGAGCGACCGGCTCGGCGCCTGGGACGAGCGCGCCCGCGCCGAGGTGCGGCGCCTCCCACAGAAGGCGAGAGAGGGGTCGCTGAGCCTCTTGCTCGACCTCATCGCAGGCCTGCAGCGAGCGGGCCTGGTCGGCGTGGCGCGGACCTGCCCGACCTGCCGTTTCTTCCGCTTCGAGGCGCGCGCCCACGCGGCCAGGCCCCACCACTGCGCGCTGCTCGACGTGCCGCTCGGCCCGGGGGATCTGCGCCTCGACTGCCCCGAGCACGAGCAGAGGGCGGCCTGAACGAGCGCTGCCAGACCGAAGGATTCTGAATGGAAATCCCGCGTTGAAAGGACGGGATCCGAGCGTCCGCCGGAGTTCGGTTCGGCAGCCGAAGCAGGCGCGGGCACGCAAAGTGAGCGCCGGGTCGTCCTCTCGATCTCGGCCATCGTCAGATGCGCCCTCTTCGTCGAACCCGCCGTGGCCGGAACTACGTTTCGTCCCGCGCCGTCCTACACCACGCTTATCTGAACGTCGTTGCTCCGTCTCGCCGGGCGCGTGCTCGGTGCTCAGGGCTCGGAGGCGCGATCGGCACCTGGGGCCGGGAGCCAAACGCGGGGTTCAGGCAGCCTTCCCACCCGAGCCGTGACCGCCTGCACCCGGGAATGGCTACGGCGCTGCTGGCGGCGCCCCTCCGGCTCCCCTTGGCCGGGTCGCGGCCTACGTGCGTGCTGCTCGGCGGACTGGCCGTCTCGCCTTGGTCGCCTCAGCAGTCGACCGCAGCGGGCGCACTCATCGACCTCCGACCAGCGGGCGGTGTAGTTGAGGGTTTCGCACTCGGGGCAGCGGAGCTATGGCATCCCCTCCGCGAATTGAGCCTCCCCGCCAGCAACCTGCCCCAAACACGGCTAGCTGGCACCCTTTCGGGGGGAGGCAGTGCGCTCAACGGATCGAGCAACAGCGCCAGCCGAGTCAGCCCGCCCCGCGGCGGGCCGCGTCGCTCGCACCAAAGGCGGATTGCGGCTGGGCGACTAATCGCTTGACTCGTACTTGAACGAGATGTTCAGGCGCACCCTGAAGCTCGTCACGCTCCCGTTCTCGATCGTCATGTCCTCCTTTACGACCTCGGCGATCCGCAGGTCGCGCACAGTCTTCGCGGCCGTCTCCACCGCATTGCGCGCGGCGGCCTCCCAGGACTCGCCGCTCGTGCCGATCACTTCGGTGACGCGATAGACGCTGTCCGGCATCTGGGCCCTCCCCTCGTCGACTGCGGGACGCTCCGACCCTCCCATGCGGAGCACACGGCGCGCAAACGCTACGCCTTCTTGGTGTCATGAACCACTTGCCGAGGATGGATGATCGCGTGTCACCCTTCGACACCCCAACGCGTGGTCCGCCGGGTCCCTTGACGGTTGCGCCGCTGACCACCAGCTGGCCGGCCTCGGGGGAACGTCGGGGGAACGAACCCCTTGAACGGAGGCGCGAGTGCGCGGGAAGTCGCGAGCGGCAACGTGCAGGTTCGGCCCGAATTGAGCCGCCCAGCGGCTCCCTTCACGGCCACGAATGGCTCTACAAAGCGGAGGGGGTGGGATTCGAACCCACGGTACCCCAAATGGGGTACAACGGTTTTCGAGACCGCCCCGTTCAACCACTCCGGCACCCCTCCAAGTCCTACGAGGCTAGCGCCTCAGGCATCCAGCGCCAGTGTGCGATGGGCACGACTGGGAGCGGACGAACTCGTGACCCCGGCGGGCCGCTTCCGCACGCACCCCAACCTGGGATAGGCCCTTAGCGCCTGGTCGCGAAGAACGCGCGCAGCAGGTCGGCGGATTCCTCGGCGAGGAGCCCGTCGGCCACCTCCGGACGGTGGTTGAGGCGGGGCTCGCCGAGCACGTCCAGCGCGCTGCCCGCCGCTCCGGCCTTGGGATCGACAGTGCCGTACACAACTCGCGGCACCCGCGCCAGAACGATCGCCCCGGCGCACATCGCACACGGCTCGAGCGTCACATAGAGAACCGTGTCGAGCAGCCGCCAGTCGCCCAGGGCGCGCGAAGCCTCGCGTAGCGCGAGGATCTCGGCGTGGCCCGTCGGATCGCCGCGCAGCTCCCGCTCGTTGGGGGCGGCGCCGATCACCTCGCCGGTGTGGACGATGACGCAGCCGATCGGCACGTCATCGTGCTCGAGCGCCCGCTCCGCCTCGCGAAGGGCGAGTCGCATGAAATGCTCGTCCCGGGGGAAGAAGCTCGGTCTCATGCGCCGCTGACAAGCCGGCGGCCGACGTAGCGGCCGACGGTCCGTAGCCCGCCGAGCAACCCCGTCCGCTGCGCCAGCCTGACGCCGACGGCGGCGAGCGACATCGTCGACGCGGAGCGGCCGTCGAACGCGCCCGACTCCATCAGCTCGCGGTACCACTCGATCGTGTCGCGAAGGGTCGTGTTCAGCGCACGCACCCTGTAGCCGAGCTCGCGCTTGGCCTTGCGCGACGAAAAGCGCCAGTTCTGGGCCATCAGCACGAACGCCTCGGGCGCGATCAGCTCCGGCATGGGCAGTGTCTCCGCCACGCGCGCCACCTGCGCGATCTCGGGGGGCAGCACGAGCAGCGCGTACCGAACCCGCGAGATCTCCGCGACGCGCTCCAGCAGCTCCACCCAGCCGATGTCATGGCCGCCGAGCACGTATCGCTCTCCCGGCTTGCCGCGCTCGGCCGCCTTGAGGTGGCCCGCGGCGACATCGCGGATGTCCGCGACGTTGGTCTGCCCGTCCACGACCGCCGGCAGGCGCCCGCGCAGGTAGTTGCCGATGGCCCGGTTGGAGGTCTCCCCCGGCTGGGAGCGGTCCACCGGGACGCCGAAGACGTAGGAGGGATTGACCACCACCACTTCGATCCCCAAACGTGCCCCGGCCGCCAGCGCCTGGGACTCGCCCTCGTGCTTCGCGTCCGCGTAGGTGAGGCCCAGGCCGCCAGCGCGGTAGACGTCGTCCTCGGAGCCTACCTCGCCTGGCTGCGCCGGGCCGATTCCGGCAACGCTCGAGGTCACTACGATTCGCTCCAAGCCCTCGGCCGCCGCCGCCTCGACCGCCATGCGAGGCCCCAGCGCGTTCACCTTCCAGACCCGGTCGGCCGGCCTGGAGCCGACGTAACCCGCAGTGTGATAGACCAGCTCGCATCCGCGGAACGCACGGCGCAGAGCTGCGCGATCCATGGTGTCGGCTCGCACCGGCTCGACTTCGAGTTCTTGGAGCCGCTCGAGTCGTTCCTCGCTGCGGAAGGTGACGCGGACCGGCCCCTTCTGGGACTCAAGGCGAGCCACGTGCCCGCCGATGAAGCCGGTACCGCCTGTGACGCAGACGGTCACCGTCGCCGCCACGACCGGTCGTCGAGGCGTAACAACTTCCCTGTAAGCGGGGTGTTCATCGGACGAAGGCCTCGTAAGGCACCGTACTCAATGCGCAACCGTCTGATCCTCGCGGCCGCTCTGGCCTTGGCGTTCCTGGCGGCCCCGGCAGGGGCCGCTGCGTCCGACTACGCCCCCGGCCGGCTGATCGTGAAGTACCGCCAGGGCACGACACCGAACGTGCAGTCGGCGGTACAGCGGATCGCCGGCGTGCAGGCCAAGCGAAGGCTGCCGGGCGGCTCGAGGGAGCTCCAGGTGAAGGACGGCGCTTCGGTCCGTCAGACCGTCGCCGAGCTGCGCGCCGACCCGAACGTCGCCTATGCGGTCCCCGACTACATCGCGCACGCGAGCGCCTTCCATCCAAACGATCCCGCCTTCAGGTTGCAATGGAACTTCGCGGGGACGTACGGGATCAAGATGCCGGAGGCGTGGACCCTGGCCCGCAGGCGACGGTCGCCAGGCGGGCGCGGCACCGTCGTGGCGGTGCTCGACACGGGGGTGGCCTATCGCACCTTCAGGCGCTACCGGCGCGCCCCGGACCTGCGCCACTTCACGCGCGGCTACGACTTCGTCGGCAACGACCGTTACCCGTTCGATCTGAACGGCCACGGCACCCACGTGGCGGGCACGATCGGGGAGACCACGAACAACCGCAGGGCGGCAACGGGGATCGCCTACCGGACCAAGATCATGCCGGTGCGGGTGCTCGACGCAGAGGGGGCGGGCGACACGATCGCGATCTCGCGCGCAATCCGCTGGGCCACCCGCAAGCGCGCGGACGTCATCAACCTCAGCCTCGAGTTCGACTCGTCGGTCCGCGCGGCGCAGATCCCGGACGTGGTCCGCGCGCTGCATTACGCTCGCCGGCGCGGCGTGACGGTGGTTGGCGCCGCCGGCAATCAGGCGGACAGCGTGGTCGCCTATCCGGCACGCACATCGAGCGTGATCGCGGTGGCCGGCACTACAGACTCCGGCTGCGAGGCCGACTACTCGAACGCCGGCGACGAGGTCGACGTCGCTGCTCCGGGCGGCGGGGCCAACGCGCCGAACGACGACAACGTCTGGGACCTGGAGGCCTGCTCGCGAGGCTCCGGGCGCGACATCTACCAGCAGACCTTCACCTCCAGCCTCCGCCGCTTCGGGCTCCCGGGAGGCTACGAGGGAACCTCCATGGCGGCGCCCCACGTATCGGGGCTCGCAGCCCTCATCATCGGCACGAGGAGGCTCGGCCGCCATCCCAGTCCACGGGCGATCGAGGAGCACATCGAGCGGACCTCGCGCGATCTCGGCCCGAGCGGCTTCGACTCCCGCTACGGCTACGGGCTCATAGACGCAGCAGCAGCGCTGCGCTAGGTAGTCCTGATGATCATCACGCTGCAGGGCGCGTGGTGGGAGACCTTGTTCGGCACGCTGCCGAGCAGAAAGCGCTTGGCGCCCGTCATACCCTTGTTTCCCACGACGATCAGCCCTGACTGCTTCTCCTCGGCCACGTCCAGGATCGCATCGGCCGGATCGCCCTCACGGGAGTGCGTCTCGACCTCCACGCCGGCCTGCTGGATCTCCTGGCTCTCTTCCTCGAGCACGCCGCTCACGTCCTCGCGCGGGTTGACCGTCCACTGGAGGTCGTCCGGCAGCTGCCGCCGCTCGTCGCGGAGGCGGCTCTCCGACACCGGCTCGTAGGCGCTGACCAGGTGGATCTTGTCGCCCACCTGACGGGCCAGCTCGGTCGCCTGGCGCACGGCCTCCCTCGCGGTTTCGGAGCCGTCGGTGCCCACAACGATCGAACCGAACAAGAGCGTCTCCTCCCTCGGCGTGTCCGCAAAGAACGGGGGCAGCATATCCCCAACTCGATAAACACTGGCAGTCAGGCCATTTAACGATTAGGGTTGCCTCAACAGCGATGACCAGACCTGTTCGGTGTCTGGCGGTGGACGATCATCCGACTGTTCGCCAAGGATTGGCGCTTCTCTTCGGAGCCTCTCCTGACCTCGAGTTGATCGGGACCGTCGAAAATGGCGAGGAGGCCCTCGATGCCATCAAGCGGCTGAAGCCCGAGGTGGTCGTCATGGACGTCCGCCTGCCGGGTATCGACGGCATCTCCGCCGTCAAGCGCACCCAGAACGCCGCCCCGAGCGTGCAGACCGTGGTCTTCTCCGCCTACGGCGACAAGCGCCTACTGTCGGACGCCATCGCGGCGGGCGCGCGGGGATACGTGATGAAGGGCTCGCCGCCGGAGGACCTGCTGCGGGCCATCCGCACGGTCACCGACGGCAAGGCCTTCGTCGACCCGTCGCTTTCCCCGACGCTGCTGATGACGCAGGGCGCCGCCGACGCGCCCCTATCCGAGCGCGAGCGGGAGATCCTGCAGCTGCTCGCCGAGGGCTACCACACCGAGGAGGTCGCCCGCCGGATCGGCCTCAGCGCCGAGACCGTCAAGTCGGACACGAAGCGCGCGATCATGAAACTCGAGGCCGACACGCGGGTGCACGCGGTCGCGATCGCGCTGCGCCAGGCGATCATCGAGTAGAGGTCAGAATCCCTGGGGTGGAGCTTCCCCGCTTCTGGATCTGGATGCAGATCCTCATCGTGATCTTCTGCATCGCCGCCGCGGTGATCGCCGTGATCAAGCTGTAGCGGTGTCGCGCTCGGGCGCCTCGAGGCTCTCGCCGCAGCGACGGCAGTAGCGGTATGCGGGATTTGTGGGCTCGCCGCAGGCGGGGCAGGCCGAGCCGGTCTGCTCCTCGAGAAGTCGGGGAGGAACGTCGACGGTGGCGACCGGCCACGGCTCCAGTCGCAGGTGCTCCCGCAGGTACAGGATCGTCTCGCGCAGCATCGCCGCGACCGGGAGGGAGACGAGCGCGCCGATGATCCCGTACAGCTCGCCGCCGAACAGGAGCGCGAAGATCACGATGAGCGGGTTTATGCGGAGGGCACGGCCGAACACGTTGGGCGCCACCGCGTGCCCCTCGAGCTGCTGGAGCGCCACGAACGCGATCACCACCCAGAGCGCCGTGAGCGGGTCTTCGAACAGGGCGACCAGCACCGGCGGCGCTGCCCCCAGAACGGGGCCGATGAACGGCACGAGCTCCATGAAGCCGTAGAAGACCCCGAAGAACACGGCATAGGTGCGCCCGGCCTCGAAGATCCCCAGGGTGCCCAGGATCCAGAGCACGATCGCGGCGCTCGTGCCCATGATGAGCGAGAAGAGGAGCTGGCCCCTGACGTAGCCGGCGACGGCACGCTCCACACGGGTCGGGTAGTCGTCCTCGGGACTGCCGTCGCTGGGCGGCATCACCCTCCGGACCGTGTCCCCGATCTGCCGGGTGTAGACCAGCATGTAGACCGAGATCACGATCACCAGCACGAGGGCCAGCAAGCCGGTCACAACCTTCTTGACGAGGTCGCCGGTGAAGCCGAGGACGTCTCCCGAGCGCGCGACGACGTCCTTCTCGAGTTGGTTGAGCGCGCTCTGCCCGCCCGACTTGACTTGCACGTCGATCCCGCGGCGGTCGAGCCAGTGCTGGAGATCGTCAAGGCTGTGGTTGGCGCTGTCCACGTACCCGGGCACGTTCTGCCGGAAGTTCCGGATCTGGTTGTCCACCGGAGCGGCGAGCAGCACACCGCCCGCCACGAGGATCGCCAGGAACGCGAGATAGACGACGGCTATCGCCAGGCCCCTGTGCAGGCGGGCGCGCTGGATCCAGCGGACAAGCGGATTCAGGACCAGCGCGAGGACGCCGGCCACGACGAACAGGAGCAGCACCGGCCCCGCGGCGCGGGCGGCGGCCCACAGGCCGAGCAGCAAGAGTGGCAGGGTGACGAGCTGGATCCAGCGCGGGACCACCACGGTCGGTCGCGGCAGCTCGTCCTCCTTGCGCTCTGGGCGGGGTTCGTCGTCGGGCATGGGCCTCTACCCCACGACTAAGTTACTCCGAGGGCGGGGGCTCCCCTGCGTCCCGCCGCCCGTGTTTCGGGGCCACCTGGCCACCCCGACATGCCGTTTGGCGGCCGACGTTCGGCCGCCAAACGAGCCTCAGGTGCGGCGCTCGCGCTCGGCGACCTCGGCCGCCTTCTCCTCGAGGCGCTCCTCGGACTCTCGGAGCTCATCCTTCGCCTCGCCCTTGCGCTCCTCCTCGCGCCCCTGGCGGCGCAGGCTGGGGTCGCCGCTGATATCCCCGGCCGCCTTCTTGGCGCGGCCGGTGATCTTGTCGATGATGCCCATTTCGTGGCCTCCCGGCGTCGGGTGTCCGGCTCGGGGTACCCGTGCGCCAGCCGCGGGAAACGCCCGTCGCGGGGCTACGGTTGCAGCGATGACTTACGAGGAGGCCCACCGTCTCGCGCGCGAGAACGGAGTGTCCCGGCCGCTATACGCGCTGGTGCGGGGGATCCTGAGGCCCCTCTTTCGCGTCTATTTCCGCATGCACGTATCGGGCGCGGAGCACGTCCCGAACGAAGGCCCGGCGATCATCGCCCCGAACCACAAGAGCTTCTGGGACTCCTTCTTCCTCGGCATCGCCATTCCCCGGCGGCACCTTCGCTTCATGGGAAAGACGGAGTTGTTCCAGGGTCGGCGGGCGTCGCTGGTCGTACGGTTGGGGGCGTTTCCCGTGCGCCGTGGCCAATCGGACGCGGCTGCGCTCGAGACGGCGCGCGAGATCCTGCGTCAGGGCGGCCTGTTGGCCCTCTTCCCCGAGGGCACGCGGGTGCGGGACCCCGACCAGCTCGGAGATCCCAAGCGCGGAGCCGGCCGCCTCGCTCTCGACTCGGGCGCCCCGCTTTTGCCGGCTGCGATCACCGGCACGGATCACCTGTTCGTGGGGCCGTTCGCCAAGCCGAAGCGCGTGCAGGTGGCGTTCGCCGAGCCGATCCCCGTGGGCGAGCTGGCCTCCAGCCATGAGGCGGCCGGCCAGCTGGTCGAGGGCATGCTGTGGCCCGAGGTCGCGAGCGAGTTCCGGCGGCTGCGGTCACGGCCCGGGGTGATCGCGGCGAGCCTTGGCGCCCTCGGGATCGGCGGCGGCCTCTTGGTGCGTCGGAGAGGCACCCGGCGCAGCAGCCGGCGGCGCGGGCGGCGCCGCCGCTAGCCGGGCCCGCGAGAGGACATCCAGGGATCCTGTTCGCGGCGTAGCTAAGCTGGAAGCAGTGCTCGAGAATCTGCTTCGCAACAAGACAAGGCTCCCCGCAACCGAGGAGGCACTTCCGGGGCGCGCGGAGAGGATGACCGTCCCCGAGCGCCACTTCGTGCTCGGCACTCCGCTCGAGCCGCCGTACCCCGATGGCACCGAGCGGGCCATGTTCGGAATGGGCTGCTTCTGGGGCGCGGAGAAGGCCTTCTGGGAGCTGCCCGGGGTCCACACGACGGCGGTCGGCTACGCCGGCGGCCACACGCCGAATCCGACCTACGAGGAGGTCTGCTCAGCGAGGACCGGCCACAACGAGGTCGTCCTAGTGGTGTTCCGCCCGGATGAGGTCTCCTACGAGGAGCTGCTGAAGACGTTCTGGGAAGGCCACGATCCCACCCAGGGCATGCGTCAGGGCAATGACGTGGGCACGCAGTACCGCTCCGGCATCTACACGTACTCGGAGGCCCAACGTGAGTCGGCGCTCGCCTCCCGCGAGCGCTACCAGGGCCGCCTCCGCGACGGCAGCTACGGCGATATCACGACAGAGATCCTCGAGGCGCCGGACTTCTACTACGCCGAGGACTATCACCAGCAGTACCTGGCGAAGGTGTCGGGCGGCTACTGCGGCCTGGGCGGCACCGGCATCTCGTGCCCGGTGGGCGTGGTCGACGCGGGCTGACGGTTCGGGCCGCCGCAGCGTCGGACGCCGGGCCGCTGGCCTCGCTGCTCGACGAGCTCGGCTACCCGAGCGAGGAGGGTCGGATCGAAGCCCGTCTCGCCCGGCTGACCGGCAATGTGTTCGTGGCTGAACAGGACGGGTCCGTCGTGGGGTTGCGGCCTTCCATTGTCGTACCCCTGCTCGAGCGGCGACCGCGCGCTTTGCCGGCTCACAGCGCTCGTCGTCGGCGAGGCCGCGCGGCGCCGCGGGCTGGGCCGAGCGCTGGTCGAGCGGGTGAAGGCCGAGGCTCGCCGGCTCGGCTGCGACCGGCTCGAGGTGACCTCGAGCGTCCACGGAGAAGACGCGCACGCCTTCTACGCGCGGCTGGGCTTCGAGGAGCGGCCCCGCAGGTTCGTTACGGCCTTGGCCTAGAGGCCTCGACGCACCGCCATTCGGGGTTAGTCGAGGCCCACCTCTCGCTTCTCCGTGGGCGGGAAATGCAGCTGGGTAGAGAGACGAACCCGAATCTCGCCGGTACTTTCGTCCGCCGGTCGGGCTTCGTCAGCCGCTCGGCCAACGATGCCACTTAGCCGGGCTGTGGACCTGGCTAAGTGGCACGGTAGGCGCGAGCACTTGGCCGCTGACCGTTCGAGGCCGCGGCGGCGCCACCGAAGCCGGCCTTTCGCCCAACGAGATGCGAGAGAGGGGTACAGGCTAGGGACCGAGCTCGAACCGCAGCCGGAAGAAGTCGAGCATGTGGGGCAGCGGCTTCTGCGGGTCGAGCCCCGGCTCCGCGAGCCGGACCGGACGCTCGGTCAGGATCCTTGCGAGCATGGCCTTGCCGAGGAACAGCGCGAGGCCCGCCCCCGGACACCCCTGGGGGCCATGGCTGAAGTGGTTGAAGGACCAGTCCTCGTCCGCATCGCCCTCCGTCCAGACCTCCGGCGCGAAACGGTCGGCGAAGTCGTGGCTCGCGCCATCGCGGTGGTCGAAGGTGTTCGAGATCAGTAGCTGCGTACCCGCCGGCACCGCGGCGCCGTCCCACGACGTCTCCTCGAGCGTCTCGCGCGAGAGGAGGGGCGTGGTAGGCCAGAGGCGCATCGCCTCCTCGAGGCAGGCCTCGAGGTAGGCGAGGCTGCCGATGTCGGCGGCGCTGTCGAGGTCGACCCCCGCGAGCTCCTCCTTGACCGTGGCCTGCTGTCGCGGGTGCGAGGCGATCAGGGCGAGGGCCCGGAAGGCGTTGGTCGAGAGCGTCTCCTGGGTGGCGAACAGCCAGTGCGCTAGCTGTCCCTCCACACGCGTCTCCTCGTCCGAGGGCGCCTCGCTCGACAGGCCCGCAAGGGTGCCCTCCTCGCCGGCCTCCAGGTAGCCCCGGATGCGGGCCATGAACTCGTCGTAGCGCTCGGATCGCTCCGAGGGAAGCCTGTTCGCCTCGTCCATCAGCGTCGCCAGGAGATCCGAGACCGCCTCGTCCCGCCGCGCCGCGTCCCCCAGCACGACCCTCCGGGTGAGCCGCCGGAACGCCGCGTAGAAGGTGTCCCAGTCGAGCCTACCCCCGAGCGATCCGGCGTCGGCGAGCATGTCGTGCGCCTCTTCGCGCGCGACCGCGGCGAAGCGCTCCGAGTGCCGGTGGAGCGGCTTGCCGGTGTGGAGCACCGCCTCGGTGAAGCGACGCCGGTTCTCCCACTGCTTCCCACGGGAGATCGTGAGGGCGTCGGGCTGGAAGTGCGCCATCCCCTTCCGCTTGGCCTCCGGATCGGACGCGAAAGGGTGAGGCGAGCCCTCGAGTGCGCGCCGCACGTCGTCGCGCGAGAGGAGGAGCAGCGAGCGGTCCTTCCCGACCCGCACCCAGATGGGACCCGGGCCCTTGCCGCTACGGATGCCGCCGATCAGGCCGACGGCCCGGCGGTCGATGTCGGCCTTCGTGGCCGCAAGCACAGCCTGCGGCCGCCGGCGGAACAGCCCCTGGAGGACGTTCGGCACGAACACCAGCGAGTTGAGCCGGACGTTCTCGAGCAGGGACGCTTCCGGAAGCTCGCGCGCCACGCAGTCAGCGCACCGTGTGCCAGGGCGCGAACGCGTTCTGGACGCCCTGGAGCGTGGGCGTGAGCCCGGGATGATGGCGGCGCAGCACGTCGAGCATTGTGTTCCGCTCCACCCATTCGAGGCCCTCGGGCGTGTAGACCTCGGGCGTGAAGTCGTTCGTGAAGAAGCGGTCGCTCTTGAGGCGCCGGGACGCCATCAGGATGAAGATCCGGAACGCCGTGTCGCTGAAGCCGAAGCCCGGTGGCGGAGTCTCGGCCAGCAGCCCGACCTGGAGATCCACCCTGTCGATGTCGCCGTCGTAGATCTCCCGCATCTCCTTGGCCCACTGCTCGTCGTCGGTGATGTCCTCGAAGCGCTCCACCCGCGGCTTTCGCAGCTTCTCCCGGAAGGCGTTGTAGCGGGGCACGCCGCGCTCGCGGTCGCGGAGCACGTCGATGGTGCCGATGTCCACCCGCTGCCCGTTCACGCGCGTCAGGTTCTGCAGCGCGCGCGGATGGTTGTGCAGGGTGATGGCACCGGGGTGCGCCACGCCGAACGAGTAGAACAGATCCGTCATGTCGTAGCGGTCGATGACGTCGCGGGTGGCCTTGCCCTGGATGTTCGTGAACTCCTCCTCGCCCACCAGCGCACCGCTCTCATGGGAGCGGATCTCCCAGTCGTCCGGGATCAGCGGATGCAGGCGGTAGACGGAGGCGAACTCCTCCGTGATCGCGTACGGGGCGGCGTGCTGGCGCTGCTCGCCGCCCACGACGCCGAACAGTCCCTCCAGGGCATCGACGCGGAAGCGCTTTGCCCACTGCGGCAGGGCGCCGTACCAGTTCGAGTGCATCGCCGCCTTGAGGATCGGCGTGGCCAAAATGCCCGGGGTCCACTCGACGGTGTGGATCTTCGCCATCAGCGCCGAGTTCACGAGCCGCGCCGTCAGGAAGAGCTTTTCGTCGTCCCAGGTTGGGTAGTGGCCCTTGAGGTAGTCGCAGATCGAGTTGTGCTCCTTGGCGAACAGCGTGTGGAGCATCGACAGCCCGATCCAGTAGTTGTCGTTGAAACCCGTGAGATCGATGCCGTCGAGGTGCTCGGCGTCCTCGTTCGGCAGCCGGCCGTCCTCCAGGATCATCTTGCCGTCGGCGCCAGTGCGCAGCCGGCGGCAGCGCTCCTCCGAGGAGCCATAGATCTGCGAGCCGTCCCACCAGTGGGTGCAAGTGTTGATGTAGGTCGGGGCGAGCTCGCGCGACGTCGGCTCCGGGTCGGGCGCGGTGGCTGGCACCTTCATGGGGTCCTCGCCCCAGTCGTCGCCCTCCGGAAGGTCGACGTCGACGAAGTTCTCGGGGTCGTTCTCGCCGTGGCTGAACCAATCGTGGTTCTCGAACTGGATCCAGGCCGCAGCCAGCACGTTGAGGCTGGTGGCAGGCTTGAAGCTGTCCCGGTTGAAGAGCTTGGTGCTGACCACCCGCGGGTTCGGCTCGAACAGCCGCGGCGGCTTCTCCGGGTAGGTCATTCCCACCGGGTGGTTGCGGCCGAAGCGGGCCCCCGCCTTGCCCATCTCGGGGTCGGCCGGGTCGTTCATCGAGCCGTCGTAGGTGCGGTACTTGGGGAGGTCCTCGGGGGCGATCTCGGGAGCGCCGTCACCGGAGGCCGGCGCGGCCGGCTCGGTGCCATACAGGTTGAGCTGACGCAGGTCGTCCCGAAAGGCGCGCAGGTTGAGCAGCCCCAGCGGCGTCGGAAGGTCATACCACTCCCGGGCCGTGTTAATGCGGCTCCAGAACGCCGAGTTGGCCCTGACCAGGATGCTCTGCTTCGCCATCGCTCCCTCCCGCGCACACTACTTCGCGTCCAGGCCCCGCGTCCAGGCCACCGCCGCATTCGCTCCGGTTTGCCCCGCCCCCGTCGCAGCGCTACTGTGGCTTTCGCTTTTCGCAGGCTGATTGGGGGAATCCATGGACTCAGCGAAGGTGAGAACGGCCCGCGACGAGCGAGAGCCACGAAGCCGACCAGCCACCTCACAGCCGAAGACCTCGACCGCCGGTGAGGCCGCGGTCGATCCGCGGGCTCTAAAGGAGCTCGTCGAGGCCCTTGACGCCGCCCGGCGCGGCGATTTCTCGGTGAGGCTCTCCAAGCGTCGGAAGGGCGTGATGGGCGAGGTCGCTGCGTCCTACAACGAGCTCGTGGCGACGAACCAGCGCATGACCAATGAGCTCGTGCGCATCGCGCGGATCATCGGCCGCGAGGGTCGCATGACCGAGCGCGCGTCACTCGCCGGCGCAGCCGGCGGCTGGGAGACGAGCGTCGCCTCGATCAACTCCCTGATCGACGACCTGGTGCGCCCGACCACCGAGGTGGGGCGCGTGCTCATGGCGGTGGCGGAAGGCGACCTTTCCCAGAAGATGGCGCTCACGATCGAGGGCCAGCCTGTGAAGGGCGAGTTCCTGCGCATCGGCACGACCGTCAACACGATGGTCGACCAGCTCTCCTCCTTCGCCGACGAGGTCACCCGCGTGGCCCGCGAGGTCGGCACCGAGGGCAAGCTCGGCGGTCAGGCCGAGGTCAAGGGGGTCTCCGGCAC
>Ga0126313_10000914_pt1 | contig 14848 bp, 18 predicted proteins | sample Plot105A_FD_89954 | JGI IMG/M metagenome (GOLD analysis project Ga0126313, IMG submission 89954) | Serpentine soil microbial communities from UC McLaughlin Reserve, CA, USA - Plot105A | ecosystem: Environmental > Terrestrial > Soil > Grasslands | place: USA: UC McLaughlin Reserve, Lake County...
GGCGAAGACGAAGGCGCCCGCACCGAAGCGAAACGCCGAGTACGCGAGCGGAGCGAAGCCGTGCGTGAGCGCGTACTTCGCGGCCGTGAAGTTGAAGCTCCAGAGGAGCACGGTCGTGAGCAGGAGGACGTCCGCAGGCAGGCGATGCCGCACGGGCGCGGAGGATAGGCACAGCCGTCGGGCTGACCGTGGGGTACATTCCGGCGCGTGGTGGAGCCGACCATCGACGACGTCGACGCGCTCGTCGGTCCCGCGACGCCGCACTTCGCCTACCAGATCCGGGCGCGCGTGAAGGCGCTCGTCTCGTCGCTTCCCGACAGCCACCCGGTCCGGCGGTACGGCGAGGAGAAGATGGAGCTCCTCGACCGGCTCGGGCACGCCTCGTCGAAGGCGGAGGAGGGCCCGGTCGAGCCGCCGACGCGGCCGGGGTGGGCGTCGCTCCCGAGCCACGGCCGCGCGACGCGTTCCGAGTGAGCCGGCCGTTCGACGGCAAGTCCGTCCTCGTCACAGGCGGGACGAGGGGGATCGGGCTCGCGATCGCGCGGCGGCTCGCCGAGCGGGGCGCTGCGCGCGTGGCCGTCTCCTACCTGCGAAACGACCGGGCCGCCGAGGCCGCGGCGGAAGAGCTCAGCGCGCTCGGTGCCGAGCCGCTCCTCCTGCGCGGCAACATCGCCGAGCCCGAGCGCGTCGCCGGTTTCGTCGACGAAGCGGGTCCGCTCGACGTCCTCGTCTCGAACGCCGCCACCGGAGTCATCCGCCCCGCGCTCGAGCTGACCGAGAAGCACTGGGACTGGACCATGAACGCGAACGCCCGCGCGCTCCTGACGCTGACCCGCACCTCGGCGTCCACAATGCCGCCGGGCTCGTCGATCGTCTCGATCTCGAGCCTCGGTTCCACACGCGTCCTCGACGACTACGTCCTCGTCGGGACGTCGAAGGCGGCGATCGAGTCGCTCACGCGTTACCTCGCCGTCGAGCTCGCGGAACAGGACATCCGGGTCAACTGCGTGTCGGCCGGGCTCGTCGAGACGGGCGCGCTCGAACACTTCCCGAAGCGGAACCGGATGCTCTCGTTCTACCGCGAGCGAACCCCGGCGGGCCGTCTTGTCGAGCCGGACGACGTGGCGGACGCGGTCGCCTTCCTCGCCTCGCCCGACGCGGCAATGATCCGCGGCCAGACGCTCGTCGTCGACGGCGGGTACTCGGTCCTCGCGTAGCGTCCGGGCCGCGCGGGTAGGCCCCCGATGCGTTGGCGTCCCGGACGAGGCCGAGGGCAGATCGAAGACCGCCGGCGGGCCGGCGGCCTCGGCGGCGGCCCGGGCGGGTTCCCGATCCCGATCGGCGTCGCGGGCGGCGGCGGGCTCGGGCTGATAGGGCTCATCGTCGCCGTGCTCTTCTTCAGCGGCGTACTCGGAGGCGGCGGGAACGGAGTCCCAGGCATCGACCTTCCCGCCGCCGACGGCGGACCCGGAGCCACGGCGGGACCCGACCCCGACGCGAAGCTCGTCGACTTCGTCGGATTCGTCGTCGACGACGTGCAGGACTCGTGGACGACGACGTTCCGCGAGGCTGGCGAGACGTACGAGCCCACGAAGCTCGTCCTTTTCACGAACGCGACGCAGACGGGCTGCGGCGCAGCGTCATCGGCGACCGGCCCGTTCTACTGCCCGGCCGACTCGAGGGTCTACCTCGACGTCGGTTTCTTCCGCAAGCTACGCGACCGCTTCGGCGCGCCCGGCGACTTCGCCCAGGCCTACGTGATCGCGCACGAGTTCGGCCATCACGTGCAGAACCTCCTCGGGATCTCGGACGACGTCTCAAAGGCCCAGCGGGACGATCCGAGCCAGGCGAACGCGCTCTCCGCGAGGCTCGAGCTCCAGGCGGACTGCCTCGCAGGCGTATGGGCGCACTCCGCGTACGAGCAGAACCTCCTCGAGCAGGGCGACATCCAGGAGGGACTCGGCGCGGCCGCGGCCGTCGGCGACGATCGGCTCCAGCGCGAGGCGACCGGACGCATCGACCGCGAGTCGTGGACGCACGGCTCCTCGGCGCAGCGCGTCCGCTGGTTCCAGACGGGCTACCGGTCCGGCGACCCGAACGCCTGCGACACGTTCGGCCAGTAGGAGGGCTAGCGTGCCGTCGGCAGCGGGTTGAAGCGCGTCGTCCGGTCGAAGACGTCGATGCCTTCGCGGCGCTTCACGTGGTTCACGATCGCATAGGTCACGGGTGTCGCGGCCGTCTCCCACCCGAGCTTGATCGCCCACGTCGTCAGGATCGGGTCGGCGAGCGGTGCGCCCGTGCCCGCGAACGCGAGCGTCACGAAGACGAGCGAGTCGAGGCCGTCCCCGACGATCGTGGACCCGATCGTCCGCGTCCACAGGTACCGGCCGTCGGTCGCCACCTTCATCCGCGCGAGGACGGCCGAGTTCGCCAGCTCGCCCACGAGGTACGCTGCGAGCGAGGCGAGGAAGATCCGCCAGGTCGTCCCCAGCACGTCCTCGTAGGCGCCCTGGTCGACGGAGAAGGGCGCGGAGGGAAGATGGATCGCGGCCTGGATCGCGCCGAGCGCGACGAGGTTGCACGCGAACCCGAGCCAGATGACCGAGCGCGCTGCGCGGAAGCCCCAGACCTCCGTGAGGACGTCGCCGAGCACGTATGCGAGCGGAAACACGACGAGCCCGGCCGGGAAGACGCGGCCCTCGATCTGGACGAGCTTCACGGCGATGATGTTCGAGACGACGATCGTCATGACGAAGAAGCACGCGAGGATGACGAAGCGCCAGGTCACGCGCTCGTTCACGCGAGCAGCTCCAGGGCCTCGTCGATCTCGTCGTCGGAGATCGTGAGCGGGGGCGTCGCCTGGACGAGGCGCCCGTCCTCCCCTGCCGGAACGACGATCACGCCGCGGCGGTAGGCCTCGTCCGCTTCGCCCGGCTTCGCCCGGAGGAGACCCGCGCCGTGCCAGCCGGCCGCCTCGAAGCGCAGACCCGCCTCCCGCACGCGGTCGAGCAGCGTCGGGACGCATTCGAGGACGACGAGCGCGGCCGCAGCGGCAAGCGGGCTCCCCGTGTGCGTATGCGTGTAGACGTCCTCCGGTCCGGGCGGCCAGGCGTCGGCGTGCTCCGGTCGCACGAGGCAGGCCGAGATCGGGAGCCCGCCGCCGAGCGCCTTGCCGACCGTGACGACGTCGGCGAGACCTCCGTTCGCCCAGAGTGACCCGGTGCGCCCGAGCCCGCAGAAGATCTCGTCCGACACGAGCAGCGCCCCGGCGTCGTCGCACCGCTCGCGCAGCCGCTCGAGGAACCCTTCGGGCGGAACGCGCGCCCCGGCGCGGCCCTGGACAGGCTCGACGATGACGCAGCCGGCGTCGTCCGGAAGAGGGCCCGGATCCTCGCCGTAGGGAATGCGGTAGACAGGCCCGGGGAGCCACGCCGCGAACGGTGCGCGGAAGCGCTCGAAGCCCGTTGCGGCGAGGGCGAGGAGGCCGGTGCCGTGGTAGGCGCCCTCGAAGGCGACGATCCCGGGCCGACCCGTGACGAGCAGGGCCGTGCGAAGCGCGATCTCAACCGCGTCCTCGCCCGTGACCCCGAGCAGGACCTCCCGCCCGCCGAGCCCGAGGCGCAACCGGAGCTCCGCGGTGACGTCCGCCTCGGCCAGGTCTCCGAGCGCATGGACGAGGCGGCCGGCCTGCGTCTGGATCGCGGCTCCGATCTCCGGGTTCCGGTGGCCGAGCGCCGCGACGCCGAACCCGCCAGAGAGGTCGAGGAGCCGCCGTCCGTCGCCGTCGACGACGCGGCAGCCCTCCGCCTCGCGCCAGATCACCTCGCGGCTCCGACGGGCGGAACGGCGTCCGCCCACGGAGCGATCTCCTCCCATGCGGCTGCCAGACGGAGCACGGTCCGCTCGTCGAATCGGCGCCCGAGGATCTGCAGCCCGATCGGGAGTCCGTCGCGGTCGAACCCGCACGGGACGGATGCGGCCGGTTGCCCGGTCAGGTTCGCCGGATAGCAGAAGACACACCAGTCCTCACGCTCCGGGTCGACGGGGCGCCCCTCGATCTCGGCCGGCATCACCTGCCCTACCGGGAAGGCCGTCAGCTGCATCGCCGGGGTCAGTAGGAGGTCGTAGCGCCGGAGGAACTCGAGCCACGCCCGCGTGAAGCGCGCGCGCTCGTCCTGCGCGTCGAGGTACTCCGCCGCGCTCACCTCGGCTCCGGCGGCGATGAACTCCTGGGCGCGCGGGCCGAGGCTTCCGAGCACAGCGCGGCACGAGGCATGCCCCTCCGAAAGCGCGATGCGCATCCAGAGGTCGGTCGAGTCGCCCGTCTCGGGGTGCGCGTCCTCGACGGAGAAGCCCGCATCGGCGATCTGGTCGACGACGCCGCGGAATGCTGCCCGGACGTCCGGCTCGACGGGCGCGAAGCCGAGGTCCTCGCTCGCCGCGATTCGAAGCGTCGGGGGTGCTTCGGGCCGTGCCGCGCCGACACTCCTGGGATCGCGAGCATCCGCGCCGGCGACGACGTCGAGGACGAGCTCGAGGTCGCGCACCGAGCGAGCGATCGGGCCGGCGACGGAGAGCGTCGGCCACCCGCGGAATCCGGGCTCCACCGGAACGAGGCCGAACGTGGGCTTCAGCCCGGCGACGCCGCAGAACGAGGACGGGATCCGTATCGAACCGCCGCCGTCGGTGCCGACGGCGAGCGGACCGCCGCAGGCGACCGAGGCTGCTGCCCCGCCGCTCGACCCGCCCGGCGTCCGCTCGAGGTCCCAGGGGTTCCGCGTGATGCCGAAGAGCTCGTTCGCGGTGAATCCGTCGAGGCAGAGCTCGGGGTTGTTGGTCTTGCCGACGACGATCGCGCCTGCGGCACGGAGCCGCTCGACGAGCACCGTGTCCTCGCTCGGGAAGAACTCGGCGAAGCGCTGTGTGCCGTTCGTCGTACGAACGCCGCGGACCCAGAGGACGTCCTTGATGCTGACCGGGACCCCGTGCAGCGGACCGCTCCGCTCGGCCGCGTCCAACGCGTCGGCCTCGGCGAGCGCTTCCTCGGCGCGGACGACCGTGAACGCGTTGACGGCCTCCTCTGCCGCCTCGATCGCGCGCAGCGCCTCCTCGACCGCCTCCCTCCCCGAGAGCCTGCCCGAGCGGACGAGCTGGGCGGTCTCGGACGCGTCGTGCCCGGCGCTCATGCGCCGTTCGTGCCGGGGATGAAGCGCCCGATCGTCTCGCGGGCGATCGCGCCCGCCATGCTCGGGTTCTCCTGCAGCCGGCGGAGCGAGTACTCGTACCAGCGTCGTCCGAACGGCACGTAGATCCGGAGGCGATGCCCGGCCCGGACAAGCCGGTCGCCGAGCTGGGGCCGGACGCCGAGCAGCATCTGGAACTCGTACTCGTCGCGGCGGCGCCCGTGGTGCTCGAGCAGCGCCTCCGCGCGCGCGATCACCCACTCGTCGTGCGTCGCGATGCCGATGTAGGAGCCCTGCTCGAGCAAGAGGTCGAGCGCGTTCACGAAGTTCTCGCGGATCGCGTCGGCACCCTGGTAGGCGACGTCCGAGGGCTCGAGGTAGATGCCCTTGCAGACGCGCACGCTCGGCCGGAGGTCTGCGAGCTCACGAATGTCGTCGAGCGTCCGCCGCAGACGCGACTGGAGGACGACGCCCACGCTGTCCAGCTGCTGCGAGCGGAGCTCGCGGTAGGCCCAGAGCGTGTCGGACGTAGTCGTCCGGTCCTCCATGTCGATCCGGACGAAGTTCGACCGTTCCTCGGCGCAGCGCACCAGCTCCGCGAGGTTCTCGAGGGCGAAGTCCCGGTCGATGTTGAGCCCGAGCCCTGTCGGCTTCACGCTGACGTTCGAGTCGAGCCGCTCGCGTCGGATCGTCTCGAACACGTCCGCGTAGGCCTCCACCAGCGCTCGCGACTCCTCCCGGGTCGTCACCTCCTCGCCGAGGACGTCGAGGGTCGCCATCTTCCCGCGGTCGTTCAGCTCGCGCACTACGCGGACGGCGTCGGGGAGACCGGGTCCCGCGATGTAGCGGGACGAAAGCCGCTTGACGACCGGCCGCGGGACGGCCGGAAGCGTGCGGACGATGGCGCGGTCGAGGAGCGTCACGACGACCGTGTGCTCGAGCGTTAGCCGGTCTCGCGCATGAAGCCCTGACGCGCGGCGGACACGAGCGCGACCGCCTCCGGGAAAAGGACGCGCATCGCGTCCCGAAGCGCGATCGCCTGCTCGTCCACCGTCCCGCCGGCCTGCACCTGCCTCAGCGCCGCTCCGGTCAGCTCGACGGCCGTGTTCAGCGTCAGCGTCGCGAATTGCTCGCGCTGCGACTCCGCAACCGCCTCGGACTGCTTCTCTGCGAACTCGCGCAGCCCCCGCATCAGCTCCTCGGGGTCTCCGCCGAACGGAAATCCGAATCCACCTTCCACGTGCTTCTCCTCTCCGGCGCTAGGCGAGCGCCGTCTTGTAGCTCTCCTCCACCCGCGTCGCGAGCGCCTGGGCGGCGCCGACACCGGCCTCCATCGCGTTGGCAAACGGCGAGGCGCCCGGGTCGCCGAGTGCGCGCTCCAGGCGGTTGGCGGCCGCTCCGATCTCGTCGAGATACGCGGCCGTCGCGACGCGCGGCGGCTCGCGCAGCGTCTCAGCGAGCGCCGCGGCTGCCGCCTCGGCGGCCTCGATCCCCTCGGGGTTGTCTTCGGCGCGAATCTCGGCCAGGCGCGCGCGCAGCTCCTCCAGGTCGCCGCCGCCCGCGCTCTCCTCGGCCAGCTCGCAGAGCACCGCGATCGACACCGCCTCGCGGATCCGCTCCCGCTCGGCCAGCGGCTGTCCGTCGGCGTCCAGCGCGACCCACTCCTCGGCCGCACCGTCCGAGAACGCGCAGAGGAACACGCGCTCCTTGCCGGGCGGTTCGGCCGGGACGACGCCGACGACCTCCTCACCGGGGCCGGCGAACGCCTCCGCGGCGGCGCGCGCGGCCACGATCTCCTCCGCGAGCGTCATCGCGGCAACAATAGCCGTGTGGCCACGGCGCTCGATGAGCCGACGCGAGCGGCGGAGGAGCTGTTCGCGCCGCTCGGCTCGACGTACGACCGCTATGCCCGGCTGCTTTCCTTCGGCCAGGACCCGCGCTGGCGCGCGTTCCTCGTCTCGTGTGTTCCCGCGCGGACCGGCGAAACCGCGCTCGACGTCGCCTGCGGGACGGCAGCGGTCGCGATCGAGCTCGTGCGCCGGCACGGCTGCGACGTGGTCGGCGTGGACCAGAGCGCCGGGATGCTGGCCGAGGCCGAGCGGCGTGTCGGCCGCGTCGGATTCGAACGGCGCATCCGCCTGCGGGAAGGTCGAGCCGAGGCCCTGCCCTTTCCCGACGCATCCTTCGACCACCTGACGTTCACCTACCTGCTCCGTTACGTCGACGACCCGCGCGCCGTCCTGCGCGAGTTCGTCCGCGTCGTCCGCCCCGGCGGGACGATCGCGATGCTCGAGTTCGCCGTGCCGCCGAATCCCGTCGCGCGTGCGGCCTGGGAGGCCTGGGTGGGGTGGGGGCTCCCGCTCGCGGGACGGGCGATCGCGCCGGCGTGGGCTCGCGTCGGGAGCTTCCTCGGGCCGAGTGTCCGTGGCTTCTGGTCAGCGCGGACGATCGACGACCTAATCGGCGACTGGATCGACGCTGGAATCGACGGACCGCGTGCGCGGCGGCTCAGCTTCGGCGGCGGCCTGGTGGTCTGGGGGGCGCGTGGCGACTGAGGCTCCGCGACCCGCGTTCTACGCGCTCGCGTCCGGAGGCTGGCGCGACTACGTCACGCTGCTGCACCCTCCGTACACCGCCTGGCACCTCTCATACGTTGCGATCGGAGCCGCGCTCGCGCCCCGGTTCGACGCCGGCCGCCTCCTCCTGACCGTCGCCGCCTTCTTCCTCGCCGTCGGCATCGGCGCGCACGCCCTGGACGAGCTCCGCGGGCGCCCGCTCCGCACCGCCATACCGGGCCGGGTGCTCGCGGGCCTCGCGGGCGTCTCGATCGCCGGCGCTGTCGCGATCGGCGCGTGGGCCGCCGGGGCCTGGACAGCCTGGCTGGCGCCGCTCGTCCTCGCGGGCGGCTTCCTCGTCGTCGCCTACAACCTCGAGCTCTTCGGCGGCCGGTGCCACGGGGACGCCTGGTTCGGGCTCTTCTGGGGCGCGTTTCCTCTCCTCACCGCATACCTCGCCGTGGCGGAGCGCCTCGACTGGGCGCCGTGCGTCGCGGCGGCGTTCGCGTACGCGCTCAGCCTCGCGCAGCGGCGGCTCTCGACCCAGGTGCGCGATGTGCGCCGACGGGTGGTGGCCGTCGAGGGGACGATCGTCCGGCGCGACGGGACCGAAGAGCCGGTCGACGTCGAGACGCTGATCGGCGCCGAGGAGCGCGCGCTCCGTCTCCTCGCGGCGGCGGTGGTGGCTCTGGCAGTGGCGCTCGTCATGATGCGCCTCGAGTGATCCCGCCGCCCCTACACGACGCGGTCCACTTCCGCGCCGATCCGCCCGCGATCTTGGCACCCGGCCCGCGCCAGGTGTCCTTCGGCCGCCTCGTCGCCCGCGTCCCGCCCGGCTCGTCGCGGGCGATCGTCTACGTCGACGGTTCCCGAGCGGCCGAACGGGCGGTGAGCGGAACGCGGGTCGCGTTCAGGCTCGACCTCGCGCCGCGCGACGACCGGATCCGTGTCGTCGCGAAGGACACGGTCGGACCGATCGGCGAGGACGTCGTGAATCGCGTCTTCGGCCTGCCGCGCGCGGCCGCGCCGCACGGCACGGTGGGCCACCTCGATCCGACGCTGCAGCGGCGACTGCGCCGTCTGACCGACGGGCTCGCAGGGGTCAAGGCCTTCTACGTCATGCAGCTCGACACCGGCCGCGGCGCCGGATGGAACGCACGCGCGAGGTTCCCGGCCGCCTCGACCGTCAAGCTCGCCATCGCGCTGGCGGTCGCGCGGCGTCATCACGGCATCCCTCCGCGCGGCTCATGGCTCGCCGAGAGGCTTCGTGCCATGCTCGAGGTCTCGAGCAACGCAGCGGCGAACGATCTCCTCGTCTGGCTCGGCGGGTCGCAGACGGCCGGGGCGCTCCGAGTGGACGGCCTGCTCGACCGGCTCGGGCTTCGCGATTCGTACCTCTACTCGGGCTACATCCTCGGGACGGCCGCGGCGAGGCCGATTCCGGCGAACGTCGTCGCGAGCCCCGTCATCGCCGGGAAATACACGACCGCCTACGACCTCGCCCGCCTCCACCGAGCCGTCCACCTCGGCACGGTCGGCCGGGGGCCGCTCGCCCGCCGCTTCAGCCGGATCTCGCCGCGGGAGGTGCGTTACCTCCTCTACCTCCTCTGCCACTCGGCCGACCACGGGAAGCTCGACCGCTACGTGGCGGGGCCGGACGTCGCCGTGCCGCACAAGGCGGGCTGGATCTCGACCGCTCGCCACGACGCTGGCATCGTCTACTGGCCCGGCGGCGCGTTCGTCGCGGCCGTCATGACGTGGAACCCGTACGGGGTCACGTCGGCGTCCGACGTCCTCGCGGGCCGGATCGCCCGCACCTCGCTGCGCCGCTTCCGAGCCGTCGCGGGCCGGCCGGCCCTCCCCGGCTCCTCGCGCAGCGCGCCCTCGTAGCGCCACGCCGGAAGACGCGATTTCGACACGAGCCCTACGATGGGGGCCCATGGCGGCCGTGTTCCAGATCGCCTTCGCCGTCGGGCTCGCTGCGGTCGCGCTCTCGTTTGCCGCGCTCGTCCTCGAGCGGGGCAGCGAGCGGCTGTTCATCCTCGTCGCGGTCGCGCTCGCGCTCGGCGCCGTTGTCTCGGGGATCGTCCTCGGCCTGAACCACAGCCAGGAATGGACGTCGAGTGCGCCGCTCGTCGTCGCCACGGGCGGGCTCCTCGCGGCCGCGATGGCCGAGATCGGCCTCGTCCTCCTGCTGCGCGGCCTGCAGCGCCTGAAGGACTACGAGGCCGCGAGCGAGCTCGGCCGGCGGCGCATGGTCGAGTACCTCGAGGTGGCCGCCGCCGAGCGTGCTGCCGAGCAGAACGTCGTGCTCGCCCGTGAGCGTGCGACCGCGAGCCACATGCTCGGCGAGCAGGAGCGCCAGCTGACGGTCGAGCGACGCGACCTGGTTGCGCGTCAGACCGAGCAGGCGCGGGTCGAGCTGACCGAGGCGGTGGCGCGGGTTCAGGAGCGGCTCGAGCGGCGACTGTCGGCGTGGGCGGCCGACCTCGACCGCGGCCAGCGGGCGCTCGAGAGCCGGCTGACGGAGCTCGGGCAGCGCCAGGCCGAGGCCGCGAGCCAGCACGAGTCACGGCTTCGGACGGACACCGAGCAGCTCGAGACGGCCGTAGAGGAGCAGCGGACGATGCTCGCCCAGCTCCGCGAGGACCTCCGGCGGGCCGCGAAGGAGGTCCTCGACGAGAGCCGCGACGAGCTCGAGACGCATGCGGCCGAGCGGCGACGCGCGCTGCAGGAGCTCGCCGACCAGCTCCGCGCCCGCGAGCTCGACCTCCGCGAGCAGCTCGAACGCGAGATCGCCGAGGCCCGTGAGCGCGTGCGCCAGGAGTTCGCCGACGCGGCTCGGCGCCAGGCGGAGAACCTCGACCGCTCGCTCGAGCGCGCGGCCGGCCGGCTCGCCGAGGACGCGGAGCGGCGGTTCGACACCCAGATCCGCCAGTCGCGTGAGAAGACTGCGGAACGGCTCTCGCACGAGCTGGAGCGAGCGATGGACCAGTTCGCCCGCCGCGCCGAGAAGGAGATCGCGGACAGCATCACCGCCGCGGCGCGCGACACGGCCGACACGTTGCAACGACGAACCGAGGAGATGACGCGGTCGGCCGAGGCGCAGTACGAGCTTGCGTCCGAGCGCCTCCGCGCGGTCAGCGAGCGCGTCGACGCGGCCCTCGCGGCCGGCGAGCGCCGGATCGCGGAGTTCCAGACCCAGATCGAGGAGGAGATCGAGACCCGGCTCGGCGAGCTCGAGCGGTCGCTCCGCACCCAGGCGTGACCTACAGAGCGATGGATAGAACCGCGGAAGGGTTTGCTGCGAAGGACTCGAAAAGGCGCGCATGGACGAGCAGCTGACCCTCGAACCCGAGCTGGAGCAGGAGCCCCGACCCGAACGCGACGAGCGCGCGAAGGTCGAGAGCTGGCGATTGCACGTGCTGATCGAGGCCGGGTATCCGCTTCCGCTCGCCGAGCGGCTCGCGCAGTCGTCCTCCGACCTCCATGAGGCCGTCGCGCTCGTGGCCGTCCGCGGGTGCACGCCCGACGTCGCGGCGCAGATCCTTCTCTGATCCGTACCCGGCTCGAGCGCCCGGCTCGCCGGCGCGCACGCGGTACCGTCAGGGTGTGAAGCCCGAGCCCGTCGTCTACGGCGACCGGAAGGTCTACGGCGTCTCCGCCTTCAACCGCGGCGTCGCGGGCTGGGTTCGCCGCCTGCCCAGCGTCTGGGTCGAGGGCGAGATCACCGAGCTGCGGCGCCAGGCGGGGTGGCAGAGCGTCTTCTTCACCCTCAAGGACCTCGAGGACGGGTCGTGCCTCGCGGTGACGATGCCGCGCGGCGGGTTCGACGGTCTTCGCCTCGACCTCGCGGACGGGACGCGCGTCCACGTTTTCGGGCGGCCCGACCTCTGGGAGGCCCGCGGCGTCTTCCAGCTCCGTGCGCTCTCGATCGAGCCGATTGGGCTCGGCGCGCTGCTCGCCCGGATCGAGCGCCTGAAGGCGACACTCGCGGCCGAAGGGCTCTTCACCGCCTCACGCAAGCGGCCTTTGCCGCTCTTCCCGCGCCGGATCGGCCTCCTGACGGGAAACGAGGCCGCGGCGAAGCGCGACTTCCTGACCGCGGTCGCGGCCCGCTTCCCGGCCGCCCGCGTCCTCGTCGCCGAAACGTACGTCCAGGGGGCGCAGGCGCCAGCGGCGATCGCGGCGACGCTCGCGCGGCTCGCCGAGGAGCCCGAAGTCGACGTCGTCGTGGTCGCGCGCGGCGGCGGAAGCTTCGAGGACCTCCTGCCCTTCTCCGACGAGCGCGTGGTCCGAGCGGTCGCTGCGTCGCGCGTTCCGATCGTGACAGCGGTCGGCCACGAGCAGGACACGCCGCTCTGTGACCTCGCCGCCGACGCCCGCGCCTCCACCCCGACCGCGGCGGCACGCCTGGTCGTCCCCGACGAGCGCGATCTCCGCGAGCGCCTGGAGCGCCTCCGGGCGGCGCTCGGCCGCGAGGCGGGCAGGACGGTGGCGCGCGCACGCGAGCGCCTCGAGGCCGACCGCCGCCGACTGGACCGCGCCCCGACGCTTCTCCTCGAGCGCAAGCGCGGGTTTCTGGAGCACTCCGGTGCCCGGCTCCGTGCCCTCTCTCCGGAGGCGACGCTCGGGCGCGGGTACGCGATCGTCCGTGGTGCCGCCGGCGTCGTCCGTTCCGCATCGGCCCTCGCCGAAGGAGACGTGGTCGACGTCCGCGTCGCCGAGGGAGGGTTCTCCGCCCGGGTCGAGGAGCGGCTGACGTGAACGAGGAGCTGTCGAGCGAAGAGCTGTCGTTCGAGGCCGCGCGGGCGGAGCTCGAGCGGATCATCCAGCAGCTCGAGTCCGGCCAGGTCGAGCTCGAGGAGGCGCTCGTCCTCTGGCAGCGGGGCGAGACGCTCTACCGGACGTGCGTCGCGAAGCTCGATGCCGCCGAGGGGAAGATCGAGGCGCTCGGCCGCCGCGTCGAGGAGACGCGTCCGTCGTAGCGCCGTTCTTAGCGCCGGCGGCGCGCTGGGACGGCGACCAGGATCTGTTCGAAGTACTCGCCGCTCCGCCGGCCCGTCCGCCTGTTGACGTGGCGCAGGAGCCGGTCCTCGACGACGAGGCCGGCCTCGCGGAGGATCCCGTCGAAGAGCCCTCGCCGGTCGTTCACGACGACCACGACCCGCCCGCCCCGTCGTAGCGCGCGACGGGCGCGGTCGAGGACGGCGGCCACACCCTCGCGGTAGCCGTCGAGGCCGCGGCCGATCTCGGCGTCGTCGCGGCGGTCGAGACCGAGGAGCTCGAACGCATAGGCGTGCTGCTCGTGGTAGTCGATGAGCCCCGGGTAAGGCGGCGAGGTCAGGACGAGGTCGACGGGCTCGGGTGGGTCGAGCTCCCGGGCGTCTTCGTGCAGGACGACGGCGTCGCCCGCATGCCGGACGTCCGCGAATTCGAGGACGCGCTGAGCCGCGTCGCGGACGTACCGGCGCAGGAACTTCTCCGCCTCGGCGACCGGCCGGCAGACGCGGCGATGCTTGTGGCAGAAGTACTCGCCGCGCACGGGCTCGCGGGGGAAGTCGAGGTCGTCGTGGCGCGCGCGCCGTGAAGACCGCGCCGCACGCGAGAGGACGACGCTCCAGAGCTCGGGATACGCGGTCTGCTTGACCCGGGCACCGAACGCGAGGAGCTCGTCCAGGGCGCGGCGCGAGAACCAGCTCTCCAGGTACGGCGACGCAAAGACGTCTGCGCTCGGCGCCGGCTCGACCGCGGCGAGCGCGACGACGTCGTTGAGGAGTCGCGCCGGGTCGTACTCGGCCGTCTTGGCGCGCGTGAGGAGGCAGTTGAAGGCCGAAACGTCGCAGCCGCCCGCCCGGGCGCCGAACGCGTTCGCCTCGACGAGCGTCGTCCCCGAGCCGGCGAACGGGTCCCACACGAAGCGGCCCGGCTGCGTGTAGCGGTCGAGGAAGACCTCCGCGAGCTGCGGCACGAACTTCCCCAGGTAGGGATGGAGCCGGTGGACGTGCTTCGTCCGCTCGCGCTCCGGGAGGTCGGCCTCCGACCACGAGAGCTCGAGGTCAATCTCCGCGTAGAGGGCGGCCTGCGTCTGCATCACGTCCCGTTCGGCGCCTCTGGCGCCTGACCTCCCGCCGGGTTATGGTGCCCGCGCCGATGGCCACCACCCCACAAGACGCCCTTCAGCGCGTCCCGCTCCTCGCCGGGCTTGGCGACCGAGAGCGCGACCGTCTCGCCCGCGAGCTCCACGAGCGGACCTTCCCGGAGGGCGCGACGGTCGTCAGCGAAGGCGCCACGGGGACGGGGTTCTTCGTCATCGCCGACGGACAGGCAGTCGTGACGGTCGGCGGTGAGGAGCGCACGCGACTCGGCCCCGGGGACTACTTCGGGGAGATGGCGCTGATCGACGACGCGCCGCGCTCGGCGACGATCACCGCCGAGACCGACCTGCGCTGCTTCGGCATGACGCCCTGGGAGTTCCGCCCGTTCGTCGAAAGCCACCCGCACGTCGCGTGGACGATGCTCCAGAGCCTCAGCAAGCGGCTCCGCGACGCCCAGGCCTAGCGATTTCGGCAGGATTCGGGGCCGTCCGGCCCGGGTATCTCCGTCGCGAACCGAATTCCTGTGGAAAAGGAGACAACCGGAATGGGCGTAGTCGTAAGCCTGATCTTGATTGCGGTGGGCGCGATCCTCGCGTTCGCCGTCACGGCGTCGACGAGCGGCGTCGACCTCGACACGGTCGGCGTCATCCTCATGATCGTTGGCGGCGTAGGCCTCATCCTCTCGCTCATCTTCTGGTCGGCGTTCGGCGGCTACGGCGTCTATCGCCGGGACACGTACGCCCGCACCGACCCGTACGACCGCCGGCCCTAGAGGCCGCGGGAAGAGGCGCTAGAGACGTCGAGGCGCCCGGAGGGACGCCTCATTCGCGTGCGGGCAAGCCGTTCCCGCTCCACGAGCGGGAACGGCCTGATGGGCGATCACTAGAAGATCCAGACGAGCAGCAGGACGATCAGGATGATCGCGAGGATGGTTCCGACTCCGATGTACATTCAGCCTCCTTTCGGCGCCGGATGTTCCCGACGCGCGCAAGGCGTAACCGCGGTTTCGCGA
>Ga0126313_10000916_pt1 | contig 14832 bp, 15 predicted proteins | sample Plot105A_FD_89954 | JGI IMG/M metagenome (GOLD analysis project Ga0126313, IMG submission 89954) | Serpentine soil microbial communities from UC McLaughlin Reserve, CA, USA - Plot105A | ecosystem: Environmental > Terrestrial > Soil > Grasslands | place: USA: UC McLaughlin Reserve, Lake County...
CGTACATGAACAACTCCGGCTCCGCCGTCTCGGACTACGGGCCCGAGGACCTCATCGTAGTCCACGACGACCTGGACCTGGAGGCGGGCACGGTACGCGTCAAGGTCGGAGGCGGCGCGGGCGGGCACAACGGCCTGCGCTCCGTGATAGGGAGACTGGGCAACGATTTCATCCGGGTGCGTATCGGAATCGGGCGCCCCCCTGCAGGCATCACGGTCACGGACTACGTGCTCTCGCGGATGGATCCGGCCGTGAAAGGCGCCATCCCTACGGCCGCCGACGCGGTCGAGTTCGTGGTCGAATACGGCCCAGAAGCCGCGATGAACCGCTTCAACGTACGCGCCTGAAGGCCCCCCTGCAGCGCCGTGCACAAGGGTTGAGCCCTTGTGCACGACGAGCATTTCAGCTTTCAGCAAGAACAAAGGGCTGAACTTGCTGAGTGCTCACAGCGCGGGTTGCAGAAGGTCCATCCTTCCTAAACCCGCCGTCAAAGGTTGAAGGCGCGGGGTTGATGTGGAAATCTGCGAGGTGCCAGGCGAGAGCAGGGCGAGTGTGACATGACAGGCTCGGAAGGGAGGACGTGACCGATGGAAGAGCGCGAGGTTCGGCTTTCGGCGGGCCCGCTCGCCCTCGAAGGGAGTCTGGGCGTGCCCGACAACGCTCGGGGGATCGTGCTCTTCGCCCACGGCTCCGGTTCCGGCCGGCACAGCCCCCGCAACCGTTATGTCGCGGAAAGTTTACGCGAATTGAACCTTGCTACCCTGCTCATCGACCTCCTCACGCCAGAAGAGGAGGAGGTGGATCTCAGGACGCGCCACCTCCGCTTCGACATCGGGCTGCTCGCCGCCCGGCTAGCAGGAGCCACCGACTGGCTGGCCCAGGAGCCGGACACACAAGGCCTCCGGGTCGGATACTTCGGCGCCAGCACGGGGGCTGGGGCCGCGCTGGTCGCGGCGGCGAAACGTCCCGAGGCGGTTGGCGCGGTCGTCTCGCGCGGCGGGCGTCCCGACCTGGCGGGGGAGGCGCTACCCCGTGTGGCGGCGCCCACGCTCCTTATCGTCGGCGGGGAAGACGAACCTGTTGTCGGCATGAACCGTGAAGCTCTCGGGCAGATACGGGCTGAGAAGGTGCTCGAGGTCGTGCCCGGGGCGACGCACCTCTTCGAGGAGCCGGGGAAACTGGAGGAGGTGGCGCGCCTCGCCGCGGAGTGGTTCGTGCGGCACCTGGGCTAGAGCGCGCGGCCGAACGAGACATGGGCAACCATCGGAAGGAGGATTCTGGTGCGTGAGGACCGCGGGCGGAACGCGGAGAGCGATCCGCGGCACCACACCATCAAGATTTGGGGCATGTTGGCCGACGTAAGGGACCACCCGCGCGAGGACGTAAGCAAGGTGGAGGATCGCCGGGCCGAAGCCTGGCGGGATTAGGGGCCCCAAGGTAGGTGAACATGGGTCGAACCGGATCGAGTCTCGCATGATCGACCTCGCGCTGGTCGGCGATGTGATGCTCGGGCGCGGGGTCGACGAGGCGCTCAGGGACATGCGGTCCGAGGAACCGTGGGGCGACGTGTTCTCCGTACTGGACGCCGCCGACCTCCGCGTCATAAATCTGGAGTGCGCGATCACGACCCACAGGAACCGATGGAATCGCACCCCCAAGACCTTCCATTTCCGGGCGGACCCCTCCCGCGCCATCGAGGTCTTGCGTGCGGCACGGATCGACGCCTGCTCCCTGGCCAACAACCACACCCTGGACTTCGAAGAGGAGGGACTGCTGGACACCTTGGAGTATCTGGACGCCGCCGGTATCCGACGCGCCGGCGCGGGACGCAACCTCGAGGAGGCCGCTCGGCCGGCCATCCTCGATGCTCCGAACGGAGAGAAGGTCGCCCTGCTGGCGTTCACCGACAACGAACCCCCTTTCGCCGCCGGAGTGGATCACCCGGGGACGAACTACCTGTCGACTTCCCTGGATCCGGAGGTCCTCGATCGGGTGGAGGCGGCGATAGCGGGCGCGCTCGAAGCGGGAGCTGACACTGTCGTGTTCTCCAACCACTGGGGGCCGAATATGGTGGAGCGTCCCCGCGGTCTTTTCCGCCGGTTCGCCCGCGCCGTCGTGGACCGGGGGGCTGATGTGTACTACGGGCACAGCGCCCACGTCTTCCAGGGAGTGGAAGTCTACCGGAGCAAGCCCATCCTCTATGACGCCGGCGACTTCATCGACGACTACGCGGTGGACGAGAGACTGCGCAACGACCGGTCCTTCGTTTTCCGGGTCTCGATGGAGGGCGGCGCGTTCCGACGCCTGGAGCTGTTCCCGGTCGTCCTCTCCTACGCCCGGACGGGGCTCGCCGCCGGAAGGGAAAGGGAGGAGATCCTGCGCCGCATGGAACGCCTCTCCGCCGAGTTGGGCACCACCTTCGTCCGTCACGAAGGCGTCCTGGTGCTCGAAGGCGGTTAGGGCTCTCGGCCGCCTTCGAGGGCTCACTCCTCCGGGAACGCGTGCGCGCCGTGGAGTTTGACGAACCTGGCCCCGGCGACGACCCGGAGGGGTACGAGGCCGCTGGGTCCCTTCTCGAAGAGGACGACCTCCTCGGCGCCGCCTGGGCTCACGGGCTGCACGAGGTGTCCCCCCGCGGCGAGTTGTTCCTCGAGTGGTCGTGGTACAGAAGGGAATGCTGCCGCGACCAGGATGGCGTCGAAGGGAGCGTGCTCGGGGAGGCCCTCCGTCCCGTCTCCCTCGATTACCTCGGCGTTCGTCACGCCGAACCGGGCGAGGTTCTCCCTCGCGGCTTCGGCCACGTCCGCAAAGCGCTCCACCGCCCACACGAAGCCGCCCAGGCGGGCGAGGAGCGCCGTCTGCCACCCGTAGCCCGCGCCGATCTCCAGCACCCGCCCTGAGCCAGTAAGCCCCAGGGCCTCCACCATCTTCGCCACAAGGGAGGGCTGTGTCGTCACCTGCCCGCGGGGGATGGGCAGCGGCTCGTCCTGGTAGGCGCGCCTGGCGAGGTGGGACGGAACAAAGCCGGCCCTCGGAACGGCACGCAGTGCGTCAAGGACATGCGGGTCGCCTACTCCCTCGGCCGCGATAACGCGGACGAGTTGTTCCTGGTCACTCACGGCCCCCATTATGCCCGGAAGCCAAGGAAACCAGCTAGTCAGCCTACAGAAAAGATGGCTTGAGCTGAGAGCACCCTTTGTCGCAGGGCCTCTCCTCTCTCTCAGGGAACCGTACAATGAGTGAACAAGAAGCTGATTAGCTTTGCAAAGAGGTCAAAGACCTCTTTGCAAATTACCATACGTGGTGGCCTCATGGCACGGATGCCCATCACAGCAGCTGGCGGAGCATCTTGCCGAGCATCTCGATACCGCCCTGATCGAGGATCCGGTCTTCTTCTATGATTTCCAGATCTTGCGGGACATCGAGTTCGTGGAGCCTCCTCGCTGTGACGCTGGAGCACACCACGGTCCTGACCCTGCCGAGGGTGGCAAGGATGTCTTCAGGCTCCTCGTCTACGTAGGCCTGGACGAAGTTCAAGTGGTCGAGGCCCGCTCCTTCGATAGAACGTGATAGGTTCTCCATGCACGTGCGGCCCCAGCCCACAACGCCGACCTGTGTCCCTGACGGAAGGTCCATCAACCTTTGCAGGCTCTCCAGCGTCGCCTCGGCCAGTAGCGCGACCGCCTCTATCCCGCGCGGCTCCACTATCTCTTGCACCTCGTGGATATGAAAAAATGTAGTTACGGCGAGTCGCCATGGAAGGTCTTCTGCATCCCCGACCCTGTCGGCGAGGTCTTCGAGTAGGACCCGCTCTACCTCGACGGGAAGCTGCTCCTCGAGCTCTGAGGAGAACTGATCCAACTCCGACAGCGTACACTCGACGAAGAGGATCGGCGTCTTCCCTTGCGGTCTGGCGCCGGCCCGCGCGAGCAGCGCGTAAGCCAGATCCTCTACCGGCACGCCCCGCGCCGCCGCGAGATCCATAACCCGTTCCAATACTTCCTGACGCTTCGAGTCCTCCGCCTCTACTGGTGGCTCGACCACGTAGACCCCGCTCCCGCGCCGGCTCTCTACGTAACCCTCCCGCTCCAGATCGGAGAACACCCGCGCCACCGTGTTGCGGTTCACCCTCAAGAATCCCGCCATCGCCCTGATGCTCGGCAACCGGCTCCCCACCTCGAAGTTGCCCGTCAGAATGAGGTGCTTGATCTGCCCCTCCAACTGTACGTGCACAGGTACGTGACTCTTCGAATTAATCCGTAAATCCATAAATTAACCTATTGTCCTATGACACCAAGCCAGTTATAATTGTCCCAAGTCAGCGTGACAATTATAACGCAACCGGCGAGTACGGAGGTGAGTTGTGATATATCCGTTCGATCTCGAGCTGGCAAGGGTACGGCGGGACGAGTTGTTGCGCGAAGCGGAGGAGCGCAGGATGGCGAGGGTCATACGGGGGGTCCGTAGAGGTGAAGGCCGGAGCGGTGGGCTGGAGAGCGTGGAGGCGAGCTCGGGGCTCGCTGAGGAAGAGCCTACGCTCATCGTGGCGCTCTACCGGGCGTCGGGTAGATAGGGCGGTGGCGACCTACTCTACCCGGGCCGGGGCGTGGTTGGATCAGATACCGGGTGCGATCCTCGTCTCGCTCTTAGCCCCTGCTGTTCTGATGGGTAGGCCCGTCGAAATATTCGCCGCAGTCGCTGTCGTGATCGTCTCTCTGAGAGCAGGTAGCCTGTCGGCGGCGAAGGTGACGGGGGTACTGACCGTTCTGGCGCTGCGGACCCTGGAAGCAAATCTGCTATGACGTCGCAAGCCGGCCCGAATACCGATCTATCGCTGGTTTGTGGGCTTTGGCTGCCTGTGCGCTTTCCGCCTGCGCCAGAAGAAGAAGGCGGTTGCGGCGAGGAGGATCGTCAGTACTGCAGACCCGACGAAAGACGTGAAGACCTCCACTATCCTCCATCGCCCGCCGAGAGCCCACCCCAGGCCGATCAGAGTGCTGTTCCACATCGTACAGCCGAGGATCGTGTAGCCGAGGAAGCGCCAGCGCAGAGGCATACGCTTGAGGCCCGCGGGTACGGAGACCAGGGCGCCGACGCCGGGGATCAGGTGTCCGACCAGGATCGCCTTTCCCCCGTGGCGTTCGAATACTCTGCTCGCCCGTTCCACGTCGGACACGAACAGGAGCTTCGGGCGTTCGAGCTTCCTGATCACCCGCTGCAAGCGCGCCTCTCTGAGCCTCAGTCCGACGGCGTACAGGATGAGCGAAGCGCACACCCTCGCCGCCGTCGCCGTGAGCAGCACGGGGCCAAAAGAAAGGCGCCCGTGGCCGAGCAGGAACCCGAAGAGCGGCAACGTCAGCTCCGTCGGGACCGGCAGGTACAGGCTACCCGCCAATATGAGAACGAATACTCCGACGTACCCGAAAGAATGGACTACGTCGATAATCCACCGCACGAGATCGGCGAGCACACCACCCATCGTGCTTTCTCCTCCTATCTCCTCAGCGAGACAACCTAATTATGCACCATGCGATGCGACACTGGACCCTGGGCAGGCATTCCAGGGCGATGTCCGATATCCGCCAGTAATCTTACCGATGAGGTGCGACAATCGGGGCATGGTGAAAGACTTCGAACATCACTATCGTGCCGTACGCGGCCGCGACGTCCGCTTCGACGGATGGTTTTACGTCGCGGTTACCTCTACGGGGATCTACTGCCGACCAAGCTGTCCTGCCGTGACTCCGCGGCGTGCCAACGTCCGGTTCTATCCGACTGCGGCAGCCGCACAGTACGCCGGCTTCCGCGCCTGCAAGCGGTGCAGGCCGGACGCCGTGCCCGGCTCGCCAGAATGGGACATCAGGGCCGACGTCGTGGCACGGGCGATGCGGCTCATCGCTGACGGCGTCGTCGACAGGGAGGGTGTCGCCGGACTCGCGCGGCGGCTCGGCTACACGGAGCGCCACCTGCACCGCCTGCTCTCGGCCGAAGTCGGGGCCGGTCCGCTCGCGCTCGCCCGCGCGCGGCGCGCACACACCGCCAGGCTGCTCCTGGAGACCACAGACCTGCCCATCACCGAGGTCGCGTTCGCCGCCGGGTTCGCCAGCATACGCCAGTTCAACGACACCATCCGCGAGGTCTTCTCCGTGACCCCGAGAGAGCTGCGACACGTTCGGAGAGTACGCGACGAGACGGTACAGGGGGAGATACGACTCCGACTGCCGTTCCGGTCACCGTTCGACGCGAACGGTATGCTGCAATTTCTCGGTGCACGTACAGTATCCGGTGTGGAGACCTTCGATGGGGAGACATACCGGCGGACGCTGCGTCTGCCGCACGGCGCCGGGGTAGTGGCCCTCTCCGAGGGCGGCTACCACGTCCTTTGCGCGCTCAGGCTCGAGAACTTGAAGGATCTCGGCACCGCGGTGCAGCGTTGCCGTTCTCTGCTGGACCTCGACGCCGACCCCGTCGCCGTCGCGGACGTACTCGGAGCCGATCCACTCCTCGGCGCGCTCGTTCGTCGTTCGCCGGGGCGGCGTGTACCGGGGAGCGTGGACGGCGCCGAACTCGCCTTCCGGGCGGTGTTGGGCCAGCAGGTCTCCGTGACCGGCGCCCGCACCATCGCCGGCAGGCTTGTCGACCGCTACGGAGAACAGCTCCCCAAGGGGCTCGCCGCAGTGGGCGGCGAACCAACACATCTCTTCCCCGGGCCGCCCGCCGTGGCCGGGGCGATACTTGATGGACTCGGCGTCCCTGCCGCTCGCCGCAAGACCTTGCGCTCTCTGGCGCGTGCCCTTGCGGAGGGTGAGATCGTGCTGGATCCCGGCTCGGAGCGTGGGGAGGTCGAGCGGAGTTTACTGGGGTTGCGTGGGATCGGACCGTGGACCGCTTCTTACGTTGCGATGCGGGCCCTCCGTGACCCCGACGCGTTTCTTCCCACGGACCTCGGGGTCAGGAAGGCCGTCCAGAGGTTCGGCCACGCGGATGACCGGCGGAGCGTCGCCGCTCTCGCCGAACGGTGGAGGCCGTGGCGTGCCTACGCTACGCAGCACTTATGGGCCAGCCTCGGGGAGGAGAAGGATGAGACCAAAACAAGAGAGGTGGTGGCGTGAAAGCATACGTCGACGAGATAGAATCCCCCGCCGGACCGCTCGCGTTCGCGGTAAACGAGGATGGACTCCTGGTGCGGCTGCACTTCGTGGAGAGCGACTACGGACCGGTCATGGAAGAAGAGTTGGAGGACGAAGGTTACACCGTGGAGTCGGATGAGACCAAGACTGCCGGCGTGCGAAAAGAGTTATCCGAATATGTGGACGGACGGCGCAAGACCTTCGACATGCCCCTGACGTTCGTAGGGTCGGAGTGGCAGAAGGCCGTCTGGATGGAGTTGACGCGCATCCCTTTTGGGGAGACCAGGTCCTACGGAGAGATCGCGGACTCCCTCGGACGGCCCGGTGCGGCGGGGCTGTCGGCAGGGCCAACGCCTCCAACGTCCTGCCCGTGGTCGTACCCTGCCACCGTGTGATCTCCGCAGACGGCACGCTCGGCGGCTTCAACGGCGGGCTCCACCTCAAGGAGCGCTTGCTCGAGCACGAGCGCAACGTATTCACCGCGGCGGACGAACGGTGAGCCTTCAAATGCGCCCCGAATGCGAGCGCTGCGACGCTGAGCTGGAAGATAGTGGTGTAGCCTTTATCTGCAGCTACGAGTGCACCTTCTGCACCGCGTGCACGATGGAGTTGGATCACATCTGCCCCAATCGCGGCGGTGAACTGGTGGCGCGGCCCCGTCGCCTCCCGAAAGAGGCGCGGACTTAAGTGATGCTCGCCGTACTAGAACGTAGCGTCCTGTGAAACCGAGAGACTTCGCAGCCCTCATCTTGCTCAGTGCGCTGTGGGGAGGTTCGTTCCTGTTTATCCGTGTCGCGGTGCCGGCGTTGGGACCGTTCTTGCTCGTGGCGTGGCGCGTCGCGCTGGCTGGGGTGGCGCTGTTCATCTACGCCCTGGCTCTCGGCCGCAGACCGAAGATCCGGACCCGTTGGAGGTCGTTTGCGGTCCTGGGCTTCTTGAACGCGGCCTTGCCGTTCTCCTTGATCTCTGCGGCGGAGATCTACTTGACGGCCTCCCTCGCCGCCATCCTGAACTCGACCACCGTGATGTTCACGGCGATAGTGGCCGCGGTGTGGATGGGCGACGCCCTGACGGCCAGAAAGGTCGTCGGGATAATGCTCGGGATCGTAGGAGTCACGGTGCTCGTGGGCTGGGATCCCGTACCCTTAAACGGGGTCGTCCTGTTGTCCACGCTGGCGATGCTCGTCGCCTCCTTCTCCTACGCACTCGGCGCGACCTACGCCAAGCAGGCGTTTTCTGGCATCCCGCCGCTCGGGATGGCTATCGGCCAGCTGTCCGGGGCCACGGCGCTCCTGTTGCCCCTGGCATTCATTAGCCTGCCCGAAAGAGCGCCGTCCTCTGTTGTAGCCCTCTCCATGCTCGGGCTGGGCTTGCTTTCGACCGCGGTGGCTTACATGATCTACTTCCGACTCCTCGAGAACGTCGGGCCAACGAGCACGGTCACCGTCACGCTGCTCGTGCCCGTCTTCGGGCTCCTGTTCGGAGTCTTGCTCCTTGGCGAGCCTTTCGGGCCAAGCACGCTTACCGGGCTCGGGATCATCCTCACGAGCGTCGTCCTCATCACCGGGATCGCATCCAAGAAGAGCGATGCCGCTCTGGGCTAATATCAGGAGGTTCAGCGCGGGTAGAGGATCATCTGCGTGCATCGGAAGAGGGCTATGGGCTTGCCGCCCTCCTCGTCGAAGACGGTCGCGTCCCACACCTGCGTCGTGCGGCCACCGTGGACGCGCTTCGCGTGGCACCCGATCGCACCATTACGTGTGGTTCCGACGAAGTTGCTCTTCAGCTCTATGGTCGTGAATGTCTCTGCGCCTCTTGGCAAATTCACGAACGTTCCGTAGCCGCACGAGGTATCTGCGAGGGCGATCACCGTCGCCGCGTGCAGGTAACCGTTCGGGGCCATAAGTTCCTCCCGGAGATCCAGGCGGCCCGAGATCCTGCCTTCCTCCGCCTTCACTATCTCCAGGCCGATGAGCCCGGGCAGGGTTCCGATACCGCGTCTGTTCAGCTCGTCGAGAGTAGGCATCTACGGCTCCTCCAGGGTCCTTGTCACGGCTGCAAGAGATTATCCCAGAGGCGTGACTAGATGCTTGAGATCCACACTCAGGCGGTAGAATCTACTGGTGAGCGAGCGAACGAAGACGAGATCCCTCAGGGCCCCGCGCAGGGTCCGCGCCTACCTGGCCGCAAACGCCGAACGTCCCGCGCTCCTGCTGGCGGCGAGCGAGGAGGCGGCCGAGCGCTACGCGCGAGAGGCCGAGGTCTTCACGGACGGCCCCGTTGTGCACCTGCCCTCCCGCGGCGTCCCTTACGGCGACGTATTCGACCCTGCCGCAAGCAGGGTCGGCCGGCGGCAGAGGGCTCTGCGTTCGCTGCGTTCGGCCCGCGTCGTGGCCGCCGGACCGCTGGGCTTTATGGAACGGACGCCGCTCTACGAGCCGATAGAGCTGGCCGCGGCGACGGAGATAGAGCTCGACGCGATGCTGGAGCGGCTGGTCGTCCTCGGCTACGAGCGGGTGGACAGAGTCTCCAGGCCGGGCGAGTTCGCGGTGCGGGGTGGGATCGTCGACGTGTTTCCGAGCACCCGGCGCTCGCCCGTGCGGGTGGAGTGGTGGGGGGACGAGATAGAGAGCGTCCGTGCCGTTTCTCTGGCCACCCAGCGCGTCGTGCGCGAGCTGGAAGCAGTGACGGTCTACGCCGCGCGCGAAGGCGACCTCGCGGGCCTCGCGGCCACTGAGGAAGAACTACCTGAAGAGGCCCGCCGCGGTGTGCGCGTTCCCGGTCTCGACCGGCTCTTGCTCGGGCTGAACCCCGTTTCACCGCGCGCGAAACTGCCCGAAGGTGTGGAGGTCTGGCGCGAGGAGCCCCAGGAAGACGTTTCGGAGGATGTAGACGGGCTGGTCTATGAGCTCTACGACAGGAATATGCCTGATCCCGACGTCGAGTTCTCCCTTGGTGAAGAAGGAGAATCTGTCTCTGCTCCACCGGTTGCTGCTTTCGCTGACACGTTGCGAGAGGCCGCCCGCAGGCTCGACACGCTGGTCGAGGATGGACTCGCCGTCTTCGTCGCGTGCGCCTCGCGGGGGGAGGCCAGGCGGGCAGTGTACGCGTTCGGAGAGATCAACCGCACCATGCGCGAGGTGGAACGGGTCGACGCCGGCCTACCGTCCGGCCTCTACGCTTTGCCAGGCGAGGTAGAGGAGGGGTTTACCTATCCCGACGGTGGTGTTGCGGTCTTCCGGAGGGACTCGCTGCTCGGCCGCCGGCGCGAGGCGCGCCGGCGTACGGGCGGCCGTTCGCTCGGCTCCTTTGCAGATCTGAAGGTTGGGGACCTGGTCGTACACGCCATGCAGGGTATCGGGCGCTTCGAGGGGCTCGTGGCCCAGGAGGTCCTCGGCGCCACCCGCGACTACATGCAGGTCAGTTACCGTGGGGGCGACACGCTCTTCGTGCCCTACGAGCAGATGGAGTTGTTGCACAAGTACGTGGGCGGCGAGGGTGCGCGCCTCGACAAGCTCGGCGGAGCGACGTGGGCGCAGGTTACCGACAGGGTCCGCAAGAGGGTGAAGGCGCTGGCCGGCGAGCTCCTGCGGCTTCACGCGGCGAGGGCCGCGACGCCCGGCTTCGCTTTCCCCGAAGACGGGGAATGGGAGAGGGAGCTCGAGGAGGGCTTCCCCTACCAGGAGACGCCAGATCAGGAAGCGGCTATCGCCGCCGTCAAGGCGGACATGCAGAGGCCGAACTCGATGGACCGCCTCGTCTGCGGGGACGTCGGCTTCGGCAAGACGGAGGTGTCCGTAAGGGCCGCCTTCAAGGCCGCGCTCGCCGGCAAGCAGACCATGATGCTCGCCCCTACGACGATCCTCGTGCAGCAGCACGAGCGGACCTTCCGAGAGAGGCTCGGCTCCTACGCCGTCAGGGTCGAGAGCCTCTCCCGCTTCACCCTGCCGGCCGAGCGGCGCAGGATCCTGGCTGACTTTGCGGCCGGGGAGGTGGACGTGCTCGTCGGTACGCACGCGCTGCTCGGGTCGGAGGTCAGGCCCAGGGATCTCGGTCTCGTCGTCGTGGACGAGGAGCAGCGCTTCGGCGTCAGGCACAAAGAGCGCATCAAGGAGTACAAGACATCCGTGGACGTCCTCACGCTGACGGCGACCCCGATCCCACGTACCATGCAGATGGGCCTCGCCTCCTTGCGGGACATAAGCGTGATCGAGACTCCGCCGGCGGGACGCCGCAGCATCCTCACGCACGTCGGTCCTTACGACGAGGACCTCGTAAAGCATGCCATCGAGCGGGAGGTCGACCGCGGCGGACAGGTCTTCTTCGTCCACAACCGCGTCGAGAGCATAGACGAGGTCACCGAGAGGTTGCGTGACCTTGTGCCCGGCGTGCGCTTCGTTACGGCGCACGGGCAGATGCCGGAGCGGGCTCTGGAGGGAGTGATGCAGTACTTCCTCGACGGGCAGACCGACGTCCTGGTTACGACCACCATCGTCGAGAGCGGGCTCGACGTGGCCACGGCGAACACCCTGATCGTCGACCGCTCGGACGCGATGGGGTTGGCCCAACTATATCAGCTGCGAGGCAGGATCGGACGTTCCACAGAGCAGGCCTACGCTTACCTGTTTGCCCCTCTTGGGGCTAATGTCGAGGCGCAGAAGCGACTCGAAGCCCTGCTGGATTTCACCGAACTGGGGAGCGGCTTCGCCATCGCCATACGGGATCTGGAGATCCGGGGCGCAGGCAACCTGCTCGGCGCGGAGCAATCGGGGCATATAGCTGCCGTCGGCTTCGAGATGTACCTGAACCTGCTGGAAGAAGCCGTCGCGGACACAAAGGGCGAGCCACGGGAACGACGCGAGGAGCGGCCCGTTATCGTGGAGCTCACGCTCGACGCGTATCTGCCGCCGGGGTACGTCATGGATGAGATCGAACGCGTAGACCTCTACCGCAGGGCCTCGGGCCTCGGCTCCCTCGCCGAGGTGGAAGATCTGGCCGAGGAGCTCGTCGACCGCTTCGGGGAGCTCCCCGAGGCGGCGAGGAACCTGCTCGGCCTCTCGCGGGTCAAGCTTCTCGCGCGCGAGGTTGGAGCCAGCTCTGTCACCTACCGTTCAGACAACCTCACCATCACGGGCGTCACGGCAGGGGCCGCGGCCCCTGCCCTCATAAGGAAGGCCACGGGGGGTGCCGTCACGACGAGGACAGGCAGGACATCGGTGCGCGCCCCCGGGCACGACCCACTCGCTCTGGCCGAAGAGACACTGCGGGCCCTCGCGCGGACGGCCTGAGAGGCCGAACCTGCTATAATCCCCGGCGGTCTCTGGCATCTATACAGCGAGGTTCTTCGTCGTCTTGAGCAAACATTTCGGGAACAGGATGTTGTACGTCGTCTTGCTACTAGGGGTCGCCATACTCGTCCTGGCGGGTTGTAACGCGGCCGAGCCGGTGGCCAATGTTGACTCCCAGGCCAAGAAGATCGTGACCTTCGAGGGTGGCGCCGTCACGCAGGGGGAGCTGGATAAGTTCGCCAGACAGAGCGGTCTGGACACCAGCATGTCCAAAGACGATCCGCAGTACCAGGCCGTAATACAGCAGATCATGCCCCAGATCGTCGGCATCGAGATAGCCAAAGCCTACGCCCAGGAGCACGACATAACGGTCTCGGACGAGGAGGTCGACCAGGAGATCGCGAAGATCAAAGAGCAGGTCGGCGACCAGGCCCGCTCTTCCGGGCAGGATTTGAGCAACCAGGAAGCTTACGAGCAGGCCTTGAAGCAGAACAACGTCACGGAGGATCAACTCCGCGAGGATCTTCGCGAGAACCTTCCGGTCCAGAAAGTACAGGAGCGGGTTGCCGGCAACGCGGAGCCGTCAGACGAGGAGATCCAGAACTACTACGAGAAGAACAAAGAGGCCCAGTTCACGACCCCCGCGCAGCGCTGCGTCAGGCATATCCTCTTCAACAAGGATCAGAAGCAGAAGGCCGAGGAGGTAAAGCAACAGCTGGAAGACGGTGGGGACTTCGCCAAGCTCGCCAAGGAGTACTCCCAGGACCCGGGCAGCGCGGTGCAGGGCGGTGACCTCGGCTGCCTCGGCAAGGGCGAGACCGTGCCCGAGTTCGAGCAGGCGGCCTTCGGTGCCGAACAAGGCGAGATCGTCGGCCCCGTCCAGACCGAGTTCGGCTACCACATCATCCAGGTTACGGACATAAAGCCCGCGCAGACCCGCTCACTTCAGGAAGTCGAGTCGCAGATCAGGTCCCAGCTCTCTAGCGAAAAGCAGTCCGAGGCGTTCGGCAAGTGGGTGGAGGAGCAGAAGAAGGAGCGCGACGTCAAATACCTGAAGGGCTACGAGCCATCCGGTCAGGGGTAGGTACGGTGGCGCCACACGCGGGGGTAGGGGTAATATAAGCATGTCAGCTAGTCAGCACGCCGCCTGCGGCGGCTCGTCAGCTAGTCAGTCAAAGAAGGTGGAAGTGCGGTACGCGGAAGGGGACAGCCAGATCCAGGGTACCACGACCACTTGAGGGAGACGTTGTAGACGCTCGGAGGCTGGCTTGTCAACGAAAAGCTGACCAGCTGAAATGCTGACAAAGGGAGGATAATGACGGAGATCGTCGCTGTCCACGGACGTGAGATCCTGGACTCCAGGGGAAATCCGACGGTCGAGGTGGAGCTGGCCACGGTGAGCGGTTTCGTCGGCCGGGCCTCTGTTCCCTCGGGAGCCTCGACCGGCCAGAACGAGGCCGTCGAGCTGCGGGACGGGGAGCGGGAGCGCCACGGCGGCAAGGGCGTACTCGGCGCCACGGAGAACGTGGACACCGAGCTGGCGCAGGTGGTCATAGGGCTCGACGCTGCCGACCAAAGGACCCTCGACCTCGCCATGATCGAAGCCGACGGCACCGAGAACAAGGGTCGTCTCGGGGCCAACGCGATCCTTGGCATCTCTCTGGCGGCGGCGAAGGCCGCAGCGGAAGCCGCCGCGCTCCCGCTGTATCGCTACCTGGGTGGGGTGGGGGCATACCACCTCCCCGTCCCTTGCGCCAACATCATGAACGGTGGCGCCCACGCGGCCAACAACGTGGATTTCCAGGAGTTCATGGTCGTGCCAGTAGGTTTCGACACTTACGCCGAGGCATTGCGCTCCGTCGCCGAGATCTACCAGGTGCTCAAGAAGCTTCTCGCCGAGCGGAATCTCTCCGGCGGTATCGGCGACGAGGGTGGTTTCGCGCCCGACCTCGAGAGCAACGAGGCGGCGCTCGGGCTCATCTCGGAGGCCGTCGAGAGGGGCGGATACTCTTTAGGGGACCAGATAGCCTTCGCGCTCGACCCTGCCGCTTCCGAGTTCTACGAGGACGGCGGGTACGACCTCTCCGGCGAGGGTAAGAAGCTCTCCAGGGAGGAGATGGTCGACTACTACGTAAGGTTGTGCGACGAATATCCCATCCTGAGCATCGAGGACGGCTTCGCCGAGGACGACTGGGAGGGGTGGGCTATGGTCACCAAGCGGTTGGGGGATAGGGTCCAACTCGTCGGCGACGACCTCTTCGTAACCAACTCGAAGATACTCGCCCGCGGCATAGACGAGGGCGTCGGAAACTCTATCCTCATAAAGGTCAACCAGATCGGTACACTTATCGAGACCTTCGAGACCATGGAGCTCGCCCACAAATCGGGCTACACCACTATGATCAGCCACCGCA
>Ga0126313_10000917_pt1 | contig 14830 bp, 14 predicted proteins | sample Plot105A_FD_89954 | JGI IMG/M metagenome (GOLD analysis project Ga0126313, IMG submission 89954) | Serpentine soil microbial communities from UC McLaughlin Reserve, CA, USA - Plot105A | ecosystem: Environmental > Terrestrial > Soil > Grasslands | place: USA: UC McLaughlin Reserve, Lake County...
CGTTCACGGTCGGATTGTGGCCGAGCGAGAGCGGACGGCCGAGACCGCCCGCTCTCGCCTGCGCGTCCTACTTCCCTACTGGCAGACGCGGGGAGGTGAACTTCGCACGCGTCGCCGGCGTCATCCCCGGCAGCACGACAACGCTCTTCGAGGGCGGCTTGCCGTACAGCTCGGGGTGGACGTACTTGTTGTCCGCAGAGCCCGTCTTGGGAACGACCGTCTGGATCCGGTGCGCATTGGCGTAGCGGTCTTTCCGGATCCCGGTCACCTGCCACGAGACCTTCGAGTTCGGCTTCTGGCTCTGGATCGTGAAGCGGTTGTGGGAGATCTCCTTCGCGACGGCGACCAGCTGCAGCCCGCTCAAGGACGTCAGCTGGTAGCGGAAATCCTTGTTGAGGGCGTCGAACCAGTCGGGCAGTTTCACGGTCGCGAAGCCCTTGCCGTTCGTCCGCACGACGCCGTCGTAGACGTTCTTCATGTCCGGCGACTCGACGAACGAGTGCTGGAGATACGAGTGGGCCGGATCGAGCGGGTTGTCGATCCGGAAGGCACCTGCTGTCTTCGTGAGCGTTCCGACGACGTTCACCGAGCCCTGGAAGTAGCCGGACCAGTTGTTGGGGGAGTAGCCGGAGACAGCGAAGCCGTTGTTGGCTTCACCGTAGACGCCGATCCCCTGGCCGGCGTGGAAGCCGGCAACGCCCATGCCGCAGCAGTTCGCGTGCGCGTTGTAGCCACGTACGCCGGCTGCGTTCGCGGCGTTGCTGTTGATGACGCCGGAGACGCCGGCGGCGTTGTCGGCGGTCGAGTTCGACTGCCCGAGGACGCCGTACCCCAAGTTCACACCGGACGTAGTGAGGCCTGCGACCCCGGCGCCGCCGGTGGGCGTGACACCGAAGACTCCAAACCCTGCAGCGGCGGTCTGGCCCCACACGCCCACACCCGCATCCACGGTTCCGTTATTGAGCCCCCGCACACCGGCTGAAGCGAGACCGGCGGCGCTCGACGTCACCACTCCCTGCATCCCCACGGCCAACTGCGCCGTCGAGGCCGTCTCGCCAAGGACGGCCGGACCGGTCCCGGCGGACGAGGAATGAAGGCCGTACACGCCGGGGCCGTTCGCGGTCTGGCTTTGACTCACGCCCCGGACTCCAGCAGAGGTCGAAGTGCCGGTGCCCACCGCTGGCGTAAGAGTGGACAGCTGCCCGTACACACCGGCCGCGCCGAGGCCACTCGAGCTACTTTCGCCGTCGACGCCGACGCCGCTCCCCGTCAACGCGGTCGCGTTTCCCATCAGCGCCGTCGCGCCAGCCGTCGCGTCGTTGACCACGAGGCCGATCGCGCCGGTCGTGTTGAAGAACGTCGACGCGGTTGCCGTGTTCGTGTTCACGCCGACGATGAGCGGGTCACCGTTGTTCGTGCTCGCGCTCGGGATGAGGACGAGCGAAACTGCGACGGCGCTGACCAGCGCCGGATACAACAATGCGCGTTTCACGTGCATGTCTTTCCCCCTTTGTGGTGGCGGCGAGGTTCCTTTCTTACATAGTCCGCCGAGCGTGATCAACACGGTTTGTCGGTCACCGGCTTCGCGGACGCATTCCCGGCAGCACGACAACGCTCTTCGACAGCGGCTTCCCGTACAGGTCGGGATGCAGATAGCGCCCGTCCGCCGTGCCCTCCTTCGGCACCACGGCTCGGATCCGGTGGGCATTCGCATACCGGTCCTGCCGCACGCCTGTCATCTGCCACGACACCTTCACGTTCGGCTTGCTGGTGCGGATCGTGAAGCGGTTGTGGGCGATCTCGTCCCAGACGCGCGCCTCCGTCCCCCAAGGGGCGTGGCCGAGGATCGTGAGCTGGTACTCGAAGTCCTTGTTCAGCGCGCCGAACCAGCTTGGGAGCTTCACCGTCGCGAAGCCCTTGCCGTTCGTCGTGACGTGGCCCTTGTAGATATTGGTCATCTGGGGCGACTCCACGAACGAGTGCTGCAGGTAGGAATGCTCGGGATCGATGGGGTTGTCGATCCTGAAGGCGCCCGAGCTCTTGTACAGCGTCCCGACCACGCTCACCGACCCCTGGAAGTACCCCGACCAGTTGTTCGGCGAGAACCCGGAGACGGCGAAGCCGTTCTCGGCCTCGCCGTAGACACCGATTCCCTGGCCGGCGTGGCGGCCGTAGACGCCGAAGCCGCCGAAGTTGGTGCCGTTGTTGAACCCGGCGACGCCGGCTGAGTAGGACCCGGTGGTCCCGACATTGACAATGCCGGTGACCCCGGAGGCGTTCGCGCTCGTCGAGTTGGTGGATCCGTAGACGCCCTTGGTGGCGCCAATGAGCGACGTCGCCCAACCCGACACGGCTGTGCCGCCCGAGGCCGACGTCGACACGCTGAGCTCGGTCGGCGCAGTCCCGCTGAGGTAGGTGATGCCGTTGCAGGTGTTCGAGACGCCCATCTGCCAGAGGTTGTTCACGGCGCAGTCGTTCGCGCGTGCCTCCCCCGTCGCGAGCGACCCGCACAGCAAGGCAGATCCGCAGATCGCGAGCAGCGCCAGCCACAGGCGCCGACGTGGCGAACTAGTCAGCATCGTGTCTCCCCCTTTTCTTTTCGACGGCGCTGGCTGCGCCGTCGTCGCAGCTAAGCACAGGCTCACGCAGGCGTGTTAGTGGCTCTGAGCCACTAGCCAGTCCAACAGCTTGCGCTCGTACTCGGGCGCGATCGTTCCATCCTGAAGCGTCAGGTCGTGCTCGGCCTCCGGTATGACCACGATCTCGGCGTCGGGTTTGGCTAGGCGCCACGCGTCGACGCTCGGCGGGATGGGCGACCACGAGTCGCGCTCGCCGAAGAAGAGGAGCGCCGGGATCCGCACGCGCGCGAAGATCGGGCGCGGGTTGAAGTCCATCTCCTCGATCCACAGCCGCTTGCCCTCGTCGTCGAGCGACGTGGGCGGCAGCCACAGGTGCCGGACCCACTCCTCGTCCAGCGCCGCCTCGAGGTCGGCGCGCAGCGCCGCCTCGTCCACCGGCCGGTCGTGCACGGAGTCCTCGAAGCGGCGCCGCAGGTCGAGCGCCCGCTCGACGACGTCTTCGCCGTAGCCCGCGAGCCGGAGCTGCTGCGCCGTCGCGTACGTCATCTGTTGCGACGGTGTCACGCCCGTCGATGCGACACCGACCACGAAAGCGACCTGCTCGGATTGCGCCGCCGCGAGCGGTGCGATCCAGCCGCCCTGGCTGACGCCCCACAGCCCGACGCGCGCCGCGGGAACCGCCGCGAGCACGGCGAGCGCATCGTCGGCCTGGAGCTGGAAGCGCCCGCGCGAAGCGTCGCCGGTCGACGCGCCCTCCCCGCGGCGGTCGAAGGTGAGGACGCCGATCCCGGCCGGCGGCAACACCTCGTGCAGGTGCCGGTAGAGGAGGTACTCCCGCGTTCCCTGGCCGGCGCCGTGGAGCGCGACGACAGCGGTGTCTCCGGCCTGTGAGTAACTCGCCGCCAGAGCGGCGCCGTCGACGTCGATCCGCAGGTCGTCCACCGCCCGATCGTAGAGGCGGTTGCTATCCTGGAGTCACCACATTTCACCGGCTTGGCGAAATGGGCGCGGCGCGCCCATTTTTTGTGAGGAGGGCCAGTGACGGACGTTCACGAGAAGGAACGACAACTGCAGCGCGAAGTGGCACGGACCGTGGAGTCGGACCTGCCGGGCGTCGAGGTGCTCGCCGTCGAGCTCTCCGGCCCCGAGCGCTTCACCGTCTTCGTCGACCACCCCCAGGGTGTCGACCACGCCCTCTGCGAGCGTGTGACGAACACGCTGCGCGAATACCTGCGCGCGTACTCCGTGGACGTCTCCTCGCCCGGGCTGGAGCGGCCTCTGCGCCGCCGGGAGCACTTCGGCAACGCCATCGGCCGGCGCGTCTCGTTGCGCACTGGGAGTCGCCGCCGCTTGCGTGGAGAGGTCGTCGACGCCGGTGAGCGCGCCGTCACCGTGCAGGCCGGCGGCGAGAACGTCGAGGTTCCGTACGAGGAGATCGTGCGGGGCAACCTGATCTACGAGAGGACGCCATGAGCCAGGAGATCATCGAATCGATCCGCGAGATCGAGCGCGAGAAGGGGATCGAGAGCGGGACGCTCGTCTCGGCGCTCGAGGACGCCCTGCTCGCTGCCTACAAAAAGACGCCGGGTGCCGTGCGGCACGCGACGGTGGAGGTCGACGACGGAGGTGACTTCCGCGTGTTCTCGATCGACCTGCCCTCCGACATCGAGGAGCGCCTGATCGAGGAAGCGCGTGAGCGCGCGATCTCCGAGCTCGAGCGGCTCGAGGCCGAGAACGGGGAGCGCTCGCACGTGCTGGTGCAGGACGACGACCTCGACGTCGACTGGTCGGACGTACCCGAGCACCTGATCAAGCGCGGCGACGTCACACCCGAGAACTTCGGCCGGATCGCCGCGCAGACGGCGAAGCAGGTGATCCTGCAGCGGATCCGCGAGGCCGAGCGCGAGATGATGTACGAGGAGTACGTCGACCGCGTGAGCGAGGTCGTCACGGGCATCGTCCAGCAGGCGGGCGACCGGAACAACGTGCTCGTCGACCTGGGCCGCGTCGAGGCGCTGCTCCCGCGCTCCGAGCAGGTCGACGGCGAGCGCTACGAGCAGGGAAGCCGGATCAAGGCCGTGATCACGGAAGTTCGCTCCGGAACGAAGGGCCCGCAGGTGATCCTCTCGCGCCGCGACCCAGAGCTGATCCGGACGCTGTTCGAGCTCGAGGTGCCGGAAATCGCCGACGGCCTCGTCGAGATTCGCTCGGTCGCGCGCGAGCCCGGCTACCGCTCGAAGATCGCGGTTGAGTCGCACCAGGCCGGCGTCGACCCCGTCGGCGCCTGCGTCGGGCCGCGCGGCTCGCGCGTCCGCATGGTCGTCTCCGAGCTCCGCGGCGAGAAGATCGACATCATCCCGTGGAACACCGACCCCGCCCGCTTCGTCGCCAAGGCGCTCTCGCCGGCGCGCGTACGTGAGGTCTTCGTCGACGACGAGACCAAGGAGGCGACCGTTGTCGTCCCGGACGACCAGCTGGCGCTTGCGATCGGCAAGGAGGGCTTGAACGCACGGCTCGCCGCACGTCTCTCCGGCTGGAAGGTCGACATCGTCTCCGACACCGAATTCGCCCAGCAGGAGGCGCAGGCTGCCTACGGCGGCGGCGGCGACGACGAGGAGTTCACCGGCCGCTGCTCGGCCGTCCTCTCGAACGGTAAGCGCTGCCCGAACGCGGCGCTGCCCGGCTCGAAGTACTGCGGCGTTCCCGCGCACCAGGCGCTGGCGCTGCAGGCGCCGGACGACGAGGACAATCCGATCGTGCAGGAGACCGAGCCGGAGCTGGAGGCGGCGGCCGATACGGCCGAGCCCGAGAGCGTGACCGAGGGCGCGGAGGAGTTTTCTTCCTCAGGCCCCGACGACGAACTCCCGGCCGGGCCGGGGGACGCGCCGGTGGACGCTCCGCGCGACGACGAGGCGCCGCAGATCTCACCCGAGGCTGGCTACATGGAGGACGATCCCGACGGAGGCGTCCCGATCGAGCGCACCGACGGCGGTGCGCAGGCGGAGGAGCAGCGGGTCTGATTGGCGACCCCCATCCGGACCTGCGCCGGCTGCGGGTTCAAGGGCTCGCAGGCGGAGCTCGTGCGGTTCGTTGCTGCGAACGGCGCGTTGAAACCGGTCGCGCGCGGGGGAGGGAGAGGCGTCTACACGTGCCGCCGTTTGTCGTGCTTCGAGCGCGCGGCGTCTCGGCGCGCCTTCAGCCGCACGTTGCGCGCGTCAGTTTCGGTCGATCCCGAGCTCAGTCGGCTCTACACTGAGAGAGAGACACATGGCTAACGGCCCGAACAAACCCAACCGTCCCGTCCGCCCGCGCCAGGGTGCGATGGGCCGCAAGCGCCGGCGCGTCGTGATCGACAACCAGGCTGCGCGCCCGCGCCAGGATTCGCGGCAGGCGCGCGACCGCCAGGACGGCCGGCCTAAGGCGCAGCCGAAGGAGGTCACGCAGCCGACGGGCCCGGTCTCGATCCAGTCCGGAGCGACGGTCAAGGACGTCTCGGCGGCACTCGGGAAGACCGTCCCCGAGATCATCAAGGTGATGATGGGCCTCGGGAAGATGGTCACGATCACGCAGTCGCTCGCCGACGACGAGATCGAGCTGATCGCGGCCGAACTGACTCCTGACCGTGAGGTCCAGGTCAAGCACGCCGCCGAGGAGGAGCTCGAGCCGGAGACGTTCGACGACGCCGAAGACGCGCTCCGGCCGCGGCCGCCGGTGGTAACGATCATGGGGCACGTCGACCACGGGAAGACGACGCTCCTCGACGCGATCCGTCAGACGGCCGTCGTGGAGACCGAAGCGGGCGGGATCACGCAGCACATCGGCGCCTACCAGGTCAAGCACGACGGGCGCGTGATCACGTTCCTGGACACGCCGGGTCACGAGGCGTTCACCGCCATGCGCGCCCGCGGCGCGAAGGTGACGGACATCGCCGTGCTGGTCGTCGCCGCCGACGACGGCGTGATGCCGCAGACGAAGGAGTCGATCGCGCACGCCCGTGCTGCCGAGGTGCCGATCGTGGTCGCCATCAACAAGATCGACGTCGCCGACGCGGATCCGAACCGGGTCCGCGGCGAGCTCGCCGCCGAGGGCCTCCAGCCCGAGGACTGGGGCGGTGAAGCCCAGTTTTCCGAAGTCTCCGCAAAGCAGGGCAGCGGTCTCGACGACCTGCTCGAGAAGGTGCTGCTCGTCGCCGATGTCGAGCAGGAGGGTCTGAAGGCGAATCCCGACGCACCGGCCTCCGGGCCGATCATCGAGTCGCGCCTGGACGTCGGCCGCGGCCCCGTCGCCACCGTGCTCGTCCACCGCGGCACGCTCAACGTCGGCGACGCGCTCGTCGCCGGGGACGCGTGGGGCAAGGTCCGGGCGCTGTACAACTTCCGCGGCGAGAAGGTCAAGAACGCCAAGCCTGGCGAGCCGATCGAGATCCTCGGCTTCGACAAGCCGCCGCCCGCGGGCGAGCACGCCCGCGTCGTCGAGAGCGAGCGCCAGGCGCGGCACCTCGCGCAGCTGCGCGGCCACCGGCTCCGCGCCGAGCAGCTCGCGCAGGCGGGCCGGCCGGCCGCGACGCGCCTCGAGGAGATGTTCGCGGGAGGCGGCGTTCAAGACCTGAACCTCGTCGTCAAGGGCGACGTCGTGGGGTCGGTCGAGGCGGCCCTGTCGGAGCTGCAGAAGATCCAGCACACGGAAGTCCGCGTCAACGTGATCCACTCAGGCGTGGGCGGCATCACCGAGAACGACGTGATGCTCGCATCGGCGTCGCAGGGGATCGTCGTCGGCTTCAACGTGCGCCCGAACGCGGAGGCGCGCGGCCTCGCCGAGCGCGAAGGTGTCGAGATTCGCACCTACAGCGTGATCTATCGCCTGACGGAGGACATCGAGCAGGCGCTCGTGGGGATGCTAAAGCCCGTCACGACGGAGGAGACGATCGGGGAGACGGAGGTGCGGGCGCTGTTCCGCGCGTCTCGGGTCGGGACGATCGCCGGCTGCTACGTCACCCAGGGGATTGTCCGGCGGAACGCGCAGGTGCGGGTCGTCCGCGACGGCACGGTCGTCGCCGACACTACGATCTCGCAGCTGAAGCGGTTCAAGGACGACGTGCGCGAGGTCGAAGAGGGATTCGAGTGCGGCATCCTGCTCGAGAACTTCAACGACGTGAAGGAAGGCGACGTGCTCGAGGTCTACGAGACGCGCCAAGTCGAGCGCACCGACCTCAGTGAGGCGGCGGCTACTTAGCCGCCAGCCGCAGCACCCACAGCCCGCTGAGCATGTCCGACGCGAGCACGTAGTTCTTCTCGGTGTAGACGCCCCAGACGAGCGTGCACGACGGGGTGTTGCACAACGAGCGCTCCGTGTCCGGCGCTGCCGGCGGCGAGAATCGAGCCAGCACCCGCGGCTTGCGCACGTTCCTGATGTCGGCGACGACGACACCCTTCTGGTACCAGGAGAAGTAGGCGCGGTTGCCGCGGACCTTGGGGTCGTGGACGCCGCTCGTGAAGTTCGGAGCGCTGCTCGTCCCCGGCGCCGTGATGGTGCTCAGCTTGCGCGGGTGCGCCGGCTTGGAGATGTCGAAGAGCGTGGGTTTGCCGTTGACGGTTTCGTGCGTCTCGACCAGGATCTTCCCGTTCCGCGCGAGCGCGGCCGAGTGCGCGTCGCCCTCGGCGTCCTGCTGCGTGCGGCCCAGGTAGCGCGGGTGCGCGGGGTCCCTGACGTCGAGGATGACGGTGCCGAGGTCCCAGTACGAGAGGTACGCCCGCGTCGCCGCCGGGTTCGTGATCACGGAGTGGACGAAGTTCGCGGAAAAGTGTCCGCGGCCGTCCCACGGCTTGATGCCGAGCTGCTTCCACGCGCCCCACTCGCCGACCTGGATGGGGACCTTGGGATTCGTGACGTCGAAGATGCGGAAATCGGGCTTGCCAGGCGTCTGCGGACGCTGGTTCGTCGGCTCGTAACCGGGTGCCGACAGGAGTTCGGACCGCGGAATCGCCGTGTAGACGTAGGCGCGGCGGCCCTTGGGTGCCAGCCAGATCTCGTGCGACCCGCGCGGCTCCAGCTCGACGAGCGAGAGCTGCTTCGGCTCGCGCGGGTTCGTAACGTCGTAGAGGCCGAATCCCTGGAAGTCGCCCCGACCGCAACGCTGGAAGCTCGTCACCGCGAGCTCGCCCTTGAAGCTCGCGGTATCGACGTGCTGGATGATCGTCTTCTCGGTCCAAGTGCCGCTGATCTTCGGCTCCGAGGCTGCGTCGGCGAACGTCGCGACGCGGCGGGGATTCCTCTGGTCATGGACGTCGTAGACGCGCACGCCTGCGGCTGGACACGAGCCGCCGTGCCAGCTCGACAGGTAGGCGTAGCCGCGGTGGCCGAAGACGTCGCCGCTGTAGGGGCCGGGGTCGGCGTGCGCCAGGCGGAGCAGGCGCATCGACGTGGCCGGCTTCGCGACGGTTTCCGCCTTCGCGACCACGACGGCGATGCCGGCGGCGGCCAGAAGTGCCGCGACGGCGGTGCCGGTGATCCGCAGCATGAACAATTAGACGCATGGGCGCCGGATATGTCGGGATCCTGTCGGCGGAGCTCCACTTCCCCGAGAACGGCTCGCTGAAAGGCAAGCGCAAGGAGCTGCTGTCGGTGAAGGCCCAGCTGCAGCGACGCTTCGGCGCGTCGGTCGCCGAGGTCGACCACCACGAGCTGTGGCAGCGCGCGCGGATCACCCTGTCGTGCGTTGCACGCGGCCACCGCGAGGTCGATGAGCTGCTCGCGGGCGCGGAGCGCTACCTCGCGGGGCAGGCATTCGAGCTCGGGCGAGTCGAGCGCGAGGTGGTGTCGCTCGATGACTGAGCGGATGCGACGCGTCAACGAGGCGGTGCGGCAGGTGCTGTCGGAGGCGGTCGGCGAGCTCAAGGATCCGCGGATCGGCTTCCTGACGATCACGTCCGTGGACACGTCGCCGGACCTGCGCGAGGCACGCGTCTACGTGAGCGTGCTCGGGTCCGAGCGGAAGCGTGAACGGACGCTAGCGGCGCTCGCTGCCGCGCACGGCGTGCTGCAGGCGCGGCTGGCGCGGGAGCTTCGTCTCAAGCGAACCCCTCAGTTGGCGTTCGAGTACGATCCGTCCGTCGAGCACGGGGTCCGCATGTCCCAATTGATCGATGAGCTCGCCCCAGACGACGCCTGAGCTGGAAGCCGCCGCGGAGACGATCCGCGCGCACGACCGGTTCCTTCTCACGACGCACGAGAACCCGGACGGCGACGCCCTCGGGTCGCTGCTGGCGGCGAAGCTCGCGTTCGATCGGCTGGGCAAGGACGCGGTGATGTACCTCGCCGGGCAGGTGCCGCTGCCCGCCGAGTACGGTTTCATGCGGCTGGCCGAGCTGCGTCGCGAGCTGCCGGAGGATCACGGGCAGCGGGTGCTGGTCGCCCTCGACTGCGCGAACGAGAGCCGCCTCGGCAACGACCACCGGCGTGTGCTCGACTCGGCGCCGGTGGTGCTCGACATCGACCACCATCACGACAACACGCGGTTCGGGAACGTCAACGTGCTCGTGCCGGCCGCTTCCTCGACGGGCGAGATTGTCCGCGACCTCCTGCGCGCGCTCGACGTCGCGCTCACGCCCGAGATCGCCGAGTCGCTGTACATCGCGCTCGTGACCGACACGGGGCGCTTCCAGTACACGAACACGACGTCACGCGCGCTACGCCTTGCGGCGGAGCTCGTCGAGGCCGGTGCGAACCTGCACCGCGTCTTCCAGGGCGTCTACGAGACGGTGGAGTTCGCGAAGCTGAAGCTGCTCGCGCGGGCGCTCGACCGCGCACAGGTCTACGAGGGCGGGCGGCTCGTGATCGCGTACCTGCTGCGCGACGATTTCCTCGCCGTGGGCGCCGTCGAGCCTTACTCCGAGGGGATCATCGACTACCTGCGCGCCGTCCAAGGCTCCGATATGGCCGCATTGATCCGCGAGCCGCCGACGCGCGGCGGCCCGCGCCACCGCGTGAGCCTGCGCTCACGCTCGGACGAGCTCGACGTCTCCGTGATCGCGAGGGACGGCGGCGGCGGCGGCCACCGCCAGGCGGCCGGCTTCTCGAGCGAGCTGCCGCTCGACGAGTTGATCGAATTCGTCCGGCGCGAGTTCGTCGCCGCGGCGGCCGCCGCCGCCGCGGCCTGATGCCTCCGCGGGCGCTCCGCCCGAGCGGCCTCTTCCTCGTCGACAAGCCGGCGGGGCCGTCGTCGTTCGCGGTCGTCCGGCGGATCCGCGCGCGGACCGGCGCCCGCACGGGGCATACCGGCACGCTCGATCCGTTCGCGTCGGGCCTGCTCCTCGTGTTGTCCGGAGCGGCAACTAGACTGACTCCGTGGCTGAGCGGGCTCGACAAGCGCTACGTGACGGAGGTCGATCTGCGCACGCGCACTTCCACGGGCGATCCCGAGGGCCAGGTGCTGGAGGAACACGAGCCGCCCCCGGAGGGCGAGCTTCGCGCTCGGCTCGGGGGCCTCCGGGGCGAGGTCGAGCTGCCGATCCCCGCCGCTTCGGCGGTCAAGATCGGCGGTGAGCGCGCGTACCGGCTTGCGCGGCGCGGCGTGACCCTGGAGATGCCGCTCCGACGCTCGCAGATCGCTGCGCTCGACGTCATCGCGTATGCGAGCGACACGGTCACGCTCGACCTTCGCGTCAGCTCTGGCACCTACGTGCGATCGATCGCCGACGCGCTCGGCGGGCACTGCCGGACGTTGCGTCGGACGGAGGTTGGGCCCTTCCCGGTCGAGGAGGCCGACCCTGAGCGGATGCTTCCGCCGGCCGATGCGCTGCCGTTCCTGCCTGCCCGGGAGGTCGACGCGGTCACCGCGGCGGCGATTCGCCAGGGTCGCGAGCGGGTCGCCGAGGAAGTTCGCGTGCTGCACGAGGGCGAGCTGGTCGCGGTGGACGGGACGGTGCTGCCGTAGTGGGCCTCGTCCTGTGGGACTGCGACGGCACGCTGGCGGAGCGTCCGGGGATGTGGCGTGGCTGCCTGATCGAGACGCTGGACGAGCACGAGCCGGGTCACGGCGCTTCGGACGACGCGGACGAACGGCGTGGGCCTCGAGGCAGCTGCCGACGGGTTCTCGCGCGATGAACGTCGCGGGGTCAGTGGAGGAGCTGGGGCTGGAGCGACACGAGCGCGCCGTCGCGATCGGCACGTTCGACGGCGTCCACCTCGGCCACCGCCGGGTGATCCGCGCGGCGGTCGACGCCGGCCTGCGGCCGGCCGCGATCACGTTCGATCCGCATCCCCGCGTCGCGCTCGGCTACCAGGTCGAGCTGCTGGCGACGCTGGAGCGACGTCTGGAGTTGCTGGCGGAGCTCCGGATCGAGGACGTGCTCGTGATCGAGTTCACCCTCGAGGTGGCGGCTCTCGAGCCGGAGCAGTTCGTCGAGTCGGTGCTGCGGCCGATCGGAACAAGGGTCGTCGTCGCGGGCCAGAACTTCCGCTTCGGGCATAAGCGGAGCGGTGACTTGGAGCTGCTCGCCCGGCTCGGGTTCGACGTCCGGCCGGTACCGGTCGTAGAGGGGGTCTCGTCGACACAGATTCGGAAGCTGCTGCGCAGCGGCGAGGTCGACCGTGCTGCCGCACTCCTGGGGCGGCCGGCCGAGGTCGAAGGGCAGGTCGTCTCGGGTGACGCGCGCGGCGGAACACTCGGCTTCCCGACCGCCAACCTCGCCACCCCGCCGGGGGTGCTCGTGCCGACGTACGGGATCTATGCAGGCGAGGCGCTCGGACACCGCGCTGCCGTCTCGATCGGGACGAATCCGCACTACGGCGGCGACGAACGCCGGATCGAGGCGTTCCTGCTCGACTTCGAAGGCGACCTGTACGGCCGGCGGCTCGTGGTCGAGCTCTGGCAGCGTTTGCGCGACGAGCAGGTGTTCGAAAGCGAGCGGGAGCTGGTCGACCAGATCGCACGGGACGTCGATCGGGCGCGAGCTGCGACGCGGCCGGCTTAGATGACGATCACGCGCGCCGAAACCCTGCGCCTCCGCGCGCGCCTACACAACGATTGCCGCGCCGTTGCGCCGCGGATCGCCTGACGCTCCGGCCTCACCGACGACGCTCACGCCCCCGAAGAAGTGGTGGAGGTCCGGCCACTGGCGCACCCGCCAGCCGTTCTCCGCGAGCGTCACGAGCGCTTCCTCGTCGACACCCGGCTCGGCATGAAGCGTGTCTCCGGCCGGATGGAAGCGCGGGCGAGCAATCGCGTGTCCCGGCTCGAGGTCCTCGTCGAGGATGCCGCTCACCGTCTGGAGCAGTGCTGCTCGCAGGCGCGTCCCACCGGCCGCGCCGGCGCCCACCACGAGTCCGCCGGCGCGATCGAGGACGAGGCTCGGCGCCATCATGCTCTCCATCCGCTCGCCTGGTGCAAGGCGCCCGACGATCAGGTCCGCCTCGCCGAGCATGCTGTTCAGGTGCAGGTCGAGGCCGGGAAGGAAATCGCCCGAGCCGAGGCCGAGGCTCGATGTCAGCACGCACGCGTTCCCGTCCGCGTCGACGGCGGAGATGTTCGTCGTGTCACCCTCGATGTCCCGCTCGACCGCGAGCGCGGGCACGAGTCTCAGCACGCGTTCGCGTTCGCCGCAGCCACGGAGCCTCGGCAGACGGCTCACCGTCTCGGGCACGCGCGAGAGACCGCCGCGCGTCAGGAATCGCAGCTCGAGGTAGGCGGTCTCGACGGGATCGGACCAGCCCGCGCGATAGGTCGTGAGGTCGTCGCGCGTGATCAGCCCGCCTCGCTCGTCCATCAATCCGAGCAGCGTCTCGGCGAGTGATCCTCGATAGACGCTCGAGGCGCCCTCTGCGGCGAGCGTCTCGAGCGCGTCGGCCAATCCCGGCTGCTCGAGCCTGTCGCCGGCGACTAGCAGCTTCCCGCGCGGCGCGTAGATACGAGCGCCCTCGTTCAGCGTCATCGCGGGCTCGAGCATCGCAAGGCACGCGGCGTGAGCCGGGGGGAGCTCGACGCCTTGCCGAGCGAGGCGCAGCGCCGGCTCCACGAGGCGGGGCCACGGAAGGCGACCATGGGCCCGCCAGACCTCCTCCAGCCCTGCGGGGAGCCCTGGAACCGCGCACGACGCGATTCCGATCGCGTAGTGCACGATCTCAGTACCGAACGGAACCTCGAGCCGAACGACCTCGGCGCGCGGCTCCGCGCCGCCGAGCCCCGGAACCGCGCAGAAGCAGTCGAGGTTTCGCGCACGACGGGTGTGCGCGTCGAAGAAGATCGCGTGGCCGCCGCCGAGAAGACCCGTCATGACCGTTTCCGCGACGCAGGAGGCGAGGGACGCGGCGACCGCGGCATCGGCGGCGCTGCCGCCGTCCTCGAGGGTCTCCGCGCCTGCCTGCGCAGTCGCCGGATGGCCCGCAGCAACTGCAGCTCGCATGTCGATTGCTACCCTACGGTCAGACCGCAGCCTCGGCCGTACGCGTTCTTCCTTTCGCGGCGCGCGGGGACTGCGGATTCATCACGAGGAGGTGGAATGACCCTCACAAAGGAAGAGAAGCGGGAGATCGTCGGCAAGCACGGCCATGCAGAGTCCGACACGGGCTCTGCCGAGGTGCAGATCGCGCTGCTGACGCGGCGGATCAACGATCTGACCCAGCATCTGCGCACGCACGCGAAGGATCACCATTCGCGGCGCGGGCTGCTGAAGCTGGTCGGGCGTCGTCGCCGGTTGCTCAACTACCTGCAGAAGAAGGATCTCGAGGGCTATCGCGCCCTCATCAAGGAGCTGGGGCTGAGGCGCTAGCGCAAAGCAAAGGCCCGAGGGTGGAAGTTTGAGCGAGCCCGGATCGCGTCCGCGCTGGCTCAAACCTCCACTCTCGCGCAAGAGTGGAGGAGACGAATGGCAGTAGCAACTGAACGTGCCGCGACGGTCGACGTGACCGTCGGCGGCAAGGAGATCACGTTCGAGACGGGCAAGCTCGCGAAGCAGGCCGACGGCGCGGTCGTGATCCGGTCGGGCGAGACGATGGTGCTCGCGACCGCCCAGGGGCGGATGGAGGCGCGCGAAGGGACCGACTTCTTCCCGCTGACCGTCGACGTCGAGGAGCGCATGTACGCCGCGGGGAAGATCCCCGGCGGTTTCTTCAAGCGCGAGGGGCGCCCGACTGAGCGCGCGATCCTGACCGCGCGCATGATCGACCGGCCGATCCGGCCGCTGTGGCCGAACGGCTTTCGCAACGAGGTGCAGGTGATCTGCACCGTCCTGTCCGCGGACCTCGTGACGGCGCAC
>Ga0126313_10000919_pt1 | contig 14824 bp, 17 predicted proteins | sample Plot105A_FD_89954 | JGI IMG/M metagenome (GOLD analysis project Ga0126313, IMG submission 89954) | Serpentine soil microbial communities from UC McLaughlin Reserve, CA, USA - Plot105A | ecosystem: Environmental > Terrestrial > Soil > Grasslands | place: USA: UC McLaughlin Reserve, Lake County...
ACTTGACATCTATTGTGGGTCAGTAGAGGAAAGTTTTAATAATGCCTCCTCAAAGCTTATCGAAAGTTCTGTCGTCGAAGAGCATCATGTAAAATCTGAGATCGTGAGTCCTGGTAGTGAACCTATATATCACTCTACCTTGACGGAATCGCTTAACTGTCTGTGGAATTGCACAAACATACTTAGCGAAAATGGTTCGGCAATACTCCTCTCCGAAGCGAGGGGAGGATTGGGTTCTAAGGCATTGGAAATGTTTGTACAAGGAAGGTTACCAGTTCCTTTGCCGACTGAAAGTAGCGAATACATAGAAGGCCAGGAGCACTTGATCTTCTTGCAAGCCATGCGTAAAAAATATGACATTGGAGTTGTATCTACGCTTCCGCAGTATTATCTGAAAACCAAATTAGGAATGGAAACATTTGATAGCTTGAAACAAGTACTGGCAAAATTACTATCGAAGTACGGCAAAAATCACAAAGTGACCTTGATATCTGATGCCCATTCTACCTTACCCAAAGTAGATATGGGTTTCAATAAGGAATTTGAACTACCGGATAAAAAGGAATGACATAGGTCCTTTATACCAATCTTTTCATAGTAGTACCATTAATAGAATGAGGATTCTTTTTGAACACTCCAATGCGCACGACTAAATTGGCCTCATATAAGGGCGCGGGAATCAATAGAAGAACTTTGGAGAATTATCATAACACTATCGGCCGCCTGATCACCTCTACCCATAGCTATTCGACCTGTGCAAGAATACTCTCTATAATTGGACATTATGCTGGCCTTTTCGAGATTAACAACAATCTATTCGCACTCCATGCAGACGGAGTAGGCACCAAGGTAATAATTGCTCAAATGATGCAGAGATATAATACAATTGGTATTGATTGTGTTGCGATGAATGCTAACGACATTATATGTGTCGGAGCCCGTCCAGTTGCTTTCATAGATTACATTGCATTGAAATCATCAAATAATGATGTTGTTAAGGAAATTCTAAGGGGTTTAGTAAGGGGTGCCAAAATTGCCAATGTCCCAATTGTAGGAGGCGAAACAGCGATTCTTCCTGATGTTATATCAGGGTTTGATAGGGCTAGGGCTTTTGATTTGGCAGGAACTATACTTGGCATAGTAGACAGAAAAAAAAGAACAATCCTGGGCAAAAATATTCTAGATAAAGACGTCATTCTAGGAATAGAAAGTAGTGGATTACATTCTAATGGTTACTCATTGGCAAGGAAGATCCTTTTGTCAAAGTATTCAATTAGTGATCAACCATCCTTCCTGTGCAGACCCCTCGGTGAAGAAATGTTGGTCCCTACAAGAATTTACGTCAAACCTATATTAGAAATTTTGCAGAAAGCAACTTCTATTCCGGTACATGGCTTGGCTCACATAACCGGAGGGTCGTTTACTAAGCTTCTTCGTCTCAATAACAAGGTGAAATACAATCTAATGAACTTACCTTCCCCTAGAGGAATCTTTAAACAAATAGCAGTTGACGGCCCTGTAAGTTTAAAGGAAATGTATAGGACATTCAATATGGGAATAGGGTTTTGCGTAATTGCACCTAGAGAATCTGCAAACTCTGTCTGCAAGGTATTTCGTCGATACCATATGTCATGTAAAGAGATAGGTACGGTCAATCGGAGTAGAAGAGGAGAGGTGAGTGCCTTGTTGAGTGGAAAACAATATACACTTGCCAGATGAACATACATATCATGTAGAACTGTACAAACTCATAAGATAAATTCTATACAAAAATTAATATTCGTTCAGGAAGTCCTGTTCATATTATTGGATCATGCAATAAACCGACCCAGGCAGGAATCTCAATTTCCGAATTTAGCCTATGAGCAGGTCTGTAAGAAAATAGCCCTGGAATTAGAGAGTCTCCAGAACCCACAATACAAGGAGATTCTCGCAGTTATCAAGAAATCATGTTCAAAGCATAAACTTCCATTCATACCTAGAAATCAGAGCATTCTAAAATATGTTAGCCATCAAAGTGCGGCGAGAAAATTGTTAAAAGTGAAGCCAGTGAAAACTGCGTCAGGAGTGGCAGTAATTGCATTGATGCCAAAGCCATTTACATGTCCTCATGGGAGATGCATATACTGTCCAGGAGGAGTGGATGTAAATGTACCTCTTAGCTATACGGGCACAGAACCGTGCGCTAAGTACGCACAGCGATATAATTTTGATCCGTACAAGCAAATACAGTCTAAAATGAAACATCTTTACTCAAGTGGTCATGGTTTAGACAAAATAGAATTAGTCATAGTGGGTGGAACTTTCCCATTTTTCCCAATAGAATATCAAAGGGATTTTGTCAAATCAAGTTTTGATGCTCTGAACAATATCCACTCGAGGAACTTGGAGGAATCAATGGAGATAAATGAGAGGACAGACACAAGATGTGTTGGTTTCACAGTTGAAACTAAACCCGATTACTGTAAAGTCCCCCACGTTGATGCTATGCTAGAATTGGGGATGACAAGGGTAGAGATAGGAGTGCAATCACTGCAAGAGGAGACATACAAGGTAGTAAATAGGGGACATAACTTGCTCGATGTAATAGAGTCATTCCAGATTGCACGCGACGCTGGCTATAAAATCGTTGCTCACATGATGCCAGGTCTGCCAAGTGCAACACCTAGTAAAGACATAGAGGACTTTCAAAAGCTGTTCAAAGATCCGTGCTTCAGACCTGATATGTTGAAGATCTATCCGACATTAGTTTTGAAGGATACTGGTTTATACAGTTTGTATCAACGCGGAAAATACTATGCTTATTCTCACGAAGATTATATCAGAATACTGGTAGAAGCGAAGAAAGCTGTCCCTCCCTGGATTCGAATAATGCGTGTTCAAAGAGAAATCGAAAATAAAGACATTGTAGCAGGACCGAGGGAGGGAAACCTTAGACAGTCCGCACTTCGCAAATTGAAGGAACTTGGTCTAAAATGTCGTTGTATAAGATGTCGGGAAGCTGGTCTCCAAAACCGTATGATGCTTCATGACCGCGAGATTTGCATGAATAGAATAGACTATATTGCTTCGGGGGGAAGGGAAGTTTTTTTATCCTTTGAAAGTGAAGATAGACTATCTCTCTTAGGCTTTCTGAGGCTACGAGACCCGGCCTCTCCTCATCGGCCGGAAATTAAAGGACAAGGCTTTTCAGGATGTGGCAAATCAGCAATAATAAGAGAATTACATGTCTACGGTGTTTCTGTGGATATTGGATGTACTCCGGGAAACGATTCTTATCAACATAGAGGATATGGAGTAAAGCTAATGCAAGAAGCAGAGCGTATTGTAAGGGATGAATTTGGTTTGAAAAAAATATCCGTTATAAGCGCTGTTGGCACAAGAGAATATTATAGAAAAATTGGATACTATAGAAATGGTCCTTATATGACCAAGAACTTGTGATGAGATTTGCCTGGCTCTGAAGTTGAAACAATTGGCAAAGGCACTTGGATGGACAAGATAGCTAATTCTATTATAAACCGTGAAAGGAACTTAGGCAGATCCCTAGAATTAATAAAAGTCGAGAGTGGTCTTGGAGCTTCGGGTATTCCACATATTGGAAGTATGGCGGATGCAGTAAGATCGTATGGTGTATCATTGGCTTTGCGAAATTTAGGATACACATCAGACCTAGTGGCATATTCCGATGACATGGATGGATTAAGGAAAATTCCTAGTGGCTTTCCACCATGGCTTAGTGAATACATCGCGAAGCCCGTATCAACAATTCCAGATCCTGAAGGAGCCTGTCATAGATCATATGGTGACCATATGACAGATTCCCTACTAAAGGGACTGGATAGCATAGGCGTCAAATACGTCTTCCAGAGCGCGGTCGAGGCATACCAAAGAAGAATGTTCCTCGATCAAATTGACAATATATTAAGGCAAAGTAAACCTCTCGGTCAGAAAATAGCAAAGCTCGTTGGGCAGGAAAAATTTGTTGAAGCCCTGCCTTATTTTCCTATCTGCGAATCATGCGGCAGGTTGTACGTTGCTAGGGCCGAAAAGTACCTTAGTGAAGAGAAAAAGGTTTCCTATTCCTGTATTGGTTCTAAGGTAGGAAATAACTATATCCATGGTTGTGGTCACACAGGCGAAGCGAATATTGTTAAAGGGCAGGGCAAGCTTGCATGGAAAGTTGAATTTGCCGCAAGGTGGGCAGCATTAGACATCAGGTTTGAGGCTTTTGGAAAAGACATAATGGATTCAGTACGCGTGAACGACTGGGTTTCCGATGAAATTCTGGCCTTTCCTCATCCTTTTCATGTTAAATATGAACTATTTCTAGACCGCGCAGGCAAGAAAATAAGCAAGTCTGCCGGAAATGTCTTTACACCTCAGAAATGGTTGCGATATGGAACACCAGAGTCGCTTATATTACTTTTCTTCAAACGAATAGTAGGAACACGTGTTATTGGTTTAGAGGAAATACCTTCCTTAATGAATGAATATGACTTCTATGAAGATATCTATTTTGGCAAAATTAGAGAAGAAAATAGCGCGAAGCTGGCAAAGATAAATGGCATTTATCAATACGTAAATCATTTGGAACCTCCAAAATTTCCTGAGGTTCATGTTCCCTTTGAATTTCTGATTCAACAGGCATCTTTGTTCCCGTTAGAAGAAAGAGTGGAAAAAGTATTCCAACGTTTAGTAAAGTATAATATGGCAGGAGAGAAAACTAATGGTTTGATAAGAAGAATTACTCTTGCTTCTAATTGGATAGAGGATAAAATAACTCATAGACGCCAAGTAGTTGATATATCTCTCAGTCCAAATGAAAGGAGAGCTTTAGATCAGCTAATTGATACGCTGCGATCCTACATTGGCTCTGAGGATAAGCCTGACACCCCACTAATTCTCCAAACAAAGATCTTTGAAATTGCAAGAAGCAATAGCATTCAACCAAAAGAATTTTTCAAATTGCTATACAAACTTATTTTGCATACAGACAAGGGTCCAAGATTAGGAAACTATGCGGTAGATTTAGGACTCCAAAGGACTTGCGAAATTTTGACTGAGCACCTGAAGCTTGCCTGAACAGAAAAGCAATCGAATAGATGCAATAGTCAAAATTGAGCCGTCAGTTTGTTTAGTAACGTGCTTGGATATGCTTTGGAAATTGGGTGATAGTTTTTATCTAGTCTTATAAGATATATCCAACGAAATTGCCATATCAGGAATTGTTATAATTATGAAAGTACTATTAATTTCACATGAATCAGATTTGGACGGTCTGGTTTCTGCTGCTATTGCCTTAGTTAGGTATCCACAAGCCAAAACCGTTTTCTTGGGAAATAAGAAAGAGAGCTTCGAAACCTTGGCACACTTCGTTTACACATTCAGTGTTTCTTCCTTTTCTCTTTCTCCCCAAGAAAAAGGATTAATAATAATTTGCGACCTAGCCTTAATTGAAGACGAATCACTAATCAATTTATGTAAAGGTGCCTTTTCGGAAGCCAAGAAAGCTGGTTTTGATATAGTTTGGTTAGACCATCACCCATGGTCCGAAGCAGCAAAGTTGGCAATAGATCCCTTTGCCGAAACCATATTGGATGAAACCGGAAACAGATGCGCCGCTGAACTTGTCTATGGAAAGTTCTTGTTAGGAAACGAACTTGCAAATAAACTAGCTAGCATGGCACACTCAATGGACTTTTTTACAAACGACCAATATCTCACTCCGATATCTGAACTCATCGTCTATTATCATAACAACTACAGCTGTTATGACAGGCTTTCTTCTCTCGCAACGAAGGTGTCTCGAGGAATACTGTGGGACATCGACATGCAAAATGACTACGCGATCTACAGTCAAATTCAAAAAAAAGCAAAAGTGGAGGCTTTTCAGACGATTCAATTTAAGCAAATAGACAGTCGATTCAAGGCAGCCTTTATCCAATCTTCTCCCTATATACAAAATAGTCTTTTTGCTCACGAAGTTTTTGAGAAGACCGATTCCGATGTCGTAATTCTTTATAGCTCGGACAATCGGGTCAGTATACGGCGAAACAACAATTTAATTTCATGTAGAAGAATTGCTCAGAATCTTCCTGAAGGTGGAGGACACGAATTTGCCGCGGGAGCAAGGTTTAAGAGTAATCCTTTGGACCGTAATGAGATTATAGGGGAATTAGAGGAAGCAATATTAAAATCGCTTGGAGACACTAAAACCTGTCTATGATGGTCGTGTTTTTCTTTATTTTCTTGCTCAGGATATATCAGCAGGAACGCATACAACTTGTCGACCCTGATGTAATCTATGCACTTTTGTGTATGCTATAAACAGGATGGTTACATATTTAGGAGAGAACATAAAAATGGAGCAAGGAAAAATATTTGAGTGTTCTCTGGCCGATGATATTTCAAAATGTGTTGCGCTTATTAAAAAAGGAGGAGTGATAGTTTTCCCGACAGATACTGTTTACGCAATAGGCTGCGACCCGTATAGCCAATTAGCTGTCAATCGAGTTTTTGTTATTAAAAATAGAAAAACAAGTAATCCTCTCCCAGTACTTGCGTCAACAATTGAAGATATAAAAAATATTGCATTCCTAGACTCTAGGGCAAGAGTATTGGCAAAAAAATACTGGCCAGGACCATTAACCCTTGTCTGCCCTCTCTTGGATCCTAGAATTTCATCTCTTGTCGTTTCGAGCATTAGAACGGTAGCTGTTCGGATACCAAGCAATAAATGTACATTAGAGTTGCTTAGGGGATGTAGGTATCTTGCAGGGACAAGCGCTAACATATCTGGCCAAGCATCGGCCAGAGATGTTCATCAAATAGTATCGTCGTCTTTAAAGGGATTCGATGCTATGCTAGACGGGGGGCATATAGTTGATGGGAGAGAATCCACTATAGTCGATTTATCCAAGCAAGGTTCTTTTAGCATTGTCAGAGAAGGCGCCATAAAATCAGAGAATATTCGCGAAACATTATCCAGGGGGTCTGACTCATCAAGGCATTTAATATAATAGCATCAACTTTCAGGTTCAGGGAAATTCAGGCCGAACAAGAACTGCGCGAGATATTCAACATACTAGGAGATCCGTTCGCAGAAACACTGTCCACCGCAATTAGCGGCCTACTTGTGTGTCGTACTCAGTTAGATCCTATCTCAATCCCCGGAATGCTTGTGGACTTGCTAAAAGAAGAGCCCTGGAGATTCAAATATGTCTTAAGAGTATTACCGATTGAGAAAGTCGCCCAGGCTGAACTTGATATAATCTGTAGATGCATTAGAGAGATATCAGCAAGGATAAAACCGCTACAGACTTTTAGAATTACAGTCGAGAAACGACACAATTCTATAAATTCAAATGACCTGATACGAAGTATAGCTTCTGAGATCGACAGGAAAGTGGACCTGTCCAACCCTGACTGGATAATCTTAGTCGAAGTAATTAAGAATGTTGTAGGGTTATCTATTATTAGGCCTCATTACATATTTAGCTCAGTAATTGAAATGAGAAAACTCGGCGACAGTTTCATTTCATAATAAGAGCAGACCGTTCAACAAGATATTGTGTAATATATCCGTCGTCTCGCAGCAATATGTGAGTACGTTCATTCGCTCTAAAGAGTCGAAAAATGTGATCCCTGCTTTCTATATTAGTCCTCAGTACATTGCTGTCTATGTTAGGGATTGTTTTCATGATTCTCTTTCTTACATCAGCGACTCTTTTTTTATCCGTTGAATAAATAATAATGATAGCGGGATATAATATATTTAGCCCGGCATAATTCAAAGCAAAACTAATTTGAGTTGTCAAAGAAAGTCGAAGCAATAAATCTATTTCTGGCTTTGTAGAGACAGTTATGTTTCTTTTTTGACACTCAAGGCTAATTTTCAAAACTCCAAGTAAATGGCTAATACCATATGCAGCTCTCGCGTTAATTGTCTGAATTATTACCCCTGCTAATGAAAGCTTTTGAAGAGTCCTAACAAAGTCAGAAACTTCTGCTACTTCTATAGTTTGAACGCCAATGAGACATACAAATGTGTCATTCAACTTGTAGTACTTTTTGGGGGTTTCGGCCTGAAAATCTAACAAAGCCATTAGACCTATTTATAAATTCTCTAGTTTTCTGTTATTTGATAAAAATGCATTCGCATAGAATATACCATGTAAGGCGTACTTTGTTTGTAGACCAATATCAAGAATTCGATATCGGTAACACTATCCCCCATGTATTATGGGAACCACTGTTACAATATCGCCGTCTTGCACAAGCGCGTCATTAGCGTCTAAAATGGATGAATCTACACCGTTTACGACTAATAAAACGTTATCTGGGCTGAAAGCGGTCCCATGTCCAGATGCAGAGTTGTCGAGAAAGGAAACTATATCGTTTATGGATATAGGATGCTTTTCATACACTAAAGAAGAGCATCCTATAATCTTTTTGCAACTTCCAAGTAGTCGGATCAGTATCAAGAATTTATACCTCTGTCTGATTCAAGGGTGAAAGCATTGTACTTCTATGATCCACTTTTTTCATCAATCTCTTGGCCGGGAGGCTCTGTGGCTTCCACATCTGAGGATTTAGCCTGAGCTTCTTGTTGACCTGTTTTTTTTCTTACGGATGATGTAATATAACCTGCGACAGTATTTCTTAGTACTTTGGATCTGATCGTAGCCAACTCATTTATTACCTTTTTATTTTGTTCGAAGTCCTGAGCGAATTTGTCTGGATATCGTGTCAAAAGCTCAGTCGATATCCTACGAACGCGGTCCATACTATAGCATCGCAGGGAGGCTATTTTATCCTTGTCATAACCTGCGATTTACAAATTGACACCAATTTATTCTAAGTATTTCCAGTGCTTCTTCATATGACATCGCGAGTACCTCGCTGACTGTTTTTACAACGCTTGCCAAAAATGAGCTTGGAAGAGCTGGATAATCACCAAAACAATGAGAATACTTGTTTGGCCCATCAGTTTCAGTTAAAATTCTAGTCTTATCGGTCTTTTTAAGCAGAACTTTTTTGTCCCCAGAGTAAAGTAGGCTTGGACCATATGACACATAGTAACCTCTCTCCATGCATTCTTTTAGTTGCTTCTTATTGCCAGAGAACCAATGCATAAGAACGCATGAGATATTATAGGTGCTCATCAGTTGCAAAATCTCATCGAGTGATTTCCTAGAATGTATTGAGACGGGTTTACGATGTTTCTCTGCAAACTGCAGCATCAACTCAAATACCTCAATTTGTCTAGGGTAAGGAGAATAGTCATTCAGTGTATACGTTCTATCTAGACCGATCTCACCTATGCCATCAACAGATTGAATATTTGCTTCAAGGAGCAGTCTAAATTTAGCAACATCTTCGCAACTAGCGTAACGTGGATGAATACCAATGAATTGGGCTATATTATTACGGTGGGTAGGGCTACTAAAAAGGTCGATGCTGCGCCGAGAGGTTTCGTTATCCACACAAACAGAACAGACCTTAATCCTCATCGCTTTAATAGTTGTTATAATCGGATCAATGCAATATGATAACTCTTCATCGGTAAGATGAATATGAGCATCAACTAAAGACATAATTACCATCTAGAATCAATACTACCTTTTAACATAATCCTAGAGTTTTAAAATATCCTAAAAGAGAAGTAGAATACTTTCTTTCATATTCAATAAATGCACGGATTAATTACTACAATATATTCAGATTGTCCCTGACCAGAGTATATGTTTTTGTTTTAAAAGAGCTTTGCCGTGAAGTTCAAATGGGAATGTAAAGATACGGTCATTTCTCAGACAAGTAACGTTTAACATACGCCTAATTGCATAGTCTACTTATGGCCACTAATCCAGAACTAGGACTCGCAGCGATGTACCGATTCATAAAAAAGTCAGGAGCAGAAAGGGTCAGTGACGAAGCTGCTGATGAACTGCGGAAGATACTTGAAGAAGTTGCAGCAAAGGTTGCTTCGCAAGCACTAGATTTGTCTATTCATGCTGGGAGAAAGACAATAAAATCTGAAGACATTCGCCTTGCAGCCAAGAACATTTTAAAATTCTAAATCTAATTGTAGTAGCAAAACTAGGCCTGTTCTGCAAGACTTTTTATCTGCCCCCGTATCGTACCCTACAAGTAGGATGAAAATTAATGAGGGCTCGTATGTCTTGCTCTTTCATACTACTAGGAAAAAATGGCTCATTAAGGCAGCATATGAAAAGAAAATGCATACGCATCTTGGCATAATAGATATGTCAAATGTTATTGGAATGGAGTATGGGTCAATCATAAAATCGACTGAAGGGAAGACCATGTACCTTATTCAGCCTACAATATATGATTTCATTATGAAGTCTGAAAGGAAAACCCAGATTATCTACCCGAAGGATTTAGGCTTCATTGTTGCCCGAACCGGCCTGATGAATGGATCGATAGTTCTGGAAATTGGAACCGGCAGTGGCGCACTGACAACATTTATGGCCAGTATTGTCAAGCCTAGCGGACACATATATACATTTGACATAAACCCCGATTTTATGGACGTTGCAAGACGCAATCTACAGAAAGCTGGGCTGATAGAATTTGTAACACCCTACCAATACGACCCGCATTTGGGTCTCGACCTTAAAGACGTCGATGTCGCAATAGTTGATCTGGGTGATCCATGGACCGTAATCCCCCAAGTCTACGATTCACTCAAAAGCAGCGGGTCCTTTGTTGCAATATGCCCCACTTTTAACCAGTTAGAAAAGACTGCAATCGAACTAAGAAAAAACAGGTTTGTAGACGTTGAATCAATAGAGATAATCACGAGAACTCTTGAGGCTAGGGAAGGGATGACAAGGCCCTCCAATAGGATGATAGCTCATACCACCTTTCTTATATTTGGAAGAAAGGTTATAAATTGACACTGAGCTTTATTAGACGAAAAAAAGTCGGTAAGATAATATACGAGGCAAATGTCAAGTTGCATTGAGTTCCGTGACGAATCAAACATCATTCTGACAGCAGCTAGTCGGCCTTATGGGACGATTAATTATATTCCAGCTATCAGATGTGTTTTGGGTTAACGGCGCATGTCGTTACTTCATATAAAGAGAGGAGCATAGCATATAAGGTTACACTCCGAGGATCTGTTTCAACAGTGATCTATAATCGACATTTTCTTTTTTGCTTCCTGGTGAAGGAAGTTCGAAAATTAGCGGTATGGGACGCTTAGCTCTTATTTCTGTTAGTTGGTAACGGATTTCCTTTCCTATGTCATCGCTAAGAAGAACAAGACCAATATCTTCTGAGCCTCCTATGCTGCCAATTTGTAAAAGGGCTTGCTCAGGTGAATCGGCGACAATACCTTGGACTCCTGCGAGTCGGAGGCTCGTGACAAAAACCCTGCTCCCAATTGCAACTAATCGCATTTAGGTAAGTGCTTCTTTGGCTATCTTTTAATTCTTTTGGCTGAGGTGATAATGCTCAAACATGAATTTGTAGATTTATTAAAAAACCAACTTAACAGTTGGTTTAACCATTTAAATATTTAACCATTTAAAAATTGTTAAAAATTGTTAAAGAACAAAAAAAATCCTATTTACATTCTGGGATTTGCAGTGTTTGTTTCCCATTCTATTTTTGATGTGAGATGCTAGGTCAGAAGCATTTTTATCTTGTCATACAGGTAGATAGGACGTAGCAGTGATCAGTAGACGTGTACTGTTTCTCTTATTTGGAATTGCACTGGCTATAGGATTATTTGGCTTATCCCTTGCTTTTGTCTATTCATCTTTTCAATTTATGATTTATTCAGCGGTGAATCTGAGTCTTGCTGGTTTCTTTGGTTACAAAATCTATCGTCTGAATAGAAGGTCGCCCAAAAGAAGCCCATAATATTATAGCACACTAAAGGAGATATATTAAAGGAATTAGAATCCTTCTTATCGAAGCATCAAAATAAATACTGCTATAGCCCCAAGGCTTGCAAATAATGCAATAGTAGCCTTCCACAAACTTGAGGTCGCAGCTTCACTGATATCCCACATTCCCCCTCCAACTTGGTAGTTGCCGTATTTTCTCTTAATCCGTGAATAACTATAAATTCGATCGAAATCTGCCGGTGCCGTCCATTTTCGTTGAGCAACAAAGTCACGATTGGCACCAAAATTTGTTAAGTCATATTTCCTTCTTGCGTTTTCGTCAGATAACACCTCGTAGGCCTCTACAAGTTCCATAAAAGTCCGTTTTGATTCTTCCGAATTCTTATTTTTGTCAGGGTGGTATCTTAATGCCAAACTCCGGAATGAATACTTTATTTCAGATAGGCTGGCATTGGTACTAACGTTGAGGACCTCATAGTAGTTCCTCATATCTATCTATTTGGATTTTAGGATAATTAAGAATTTATGGTGTATAATTCCTTTTATCTGATTGTGTCTCTTCCACTGTCAAAGAAGACCATGTTCACAAGCATTACCAAGAACATGGTTTTACCATAACCCATTTAGAAGAGGATCTCCAAAAATGCGAAAGCGTTGCAGTTGCCATATGCTACTTACTGTACTTCATGCAGTAGAACCCCTCTTGATAAAAGACTGAACAACCAACTGACTACTCGCAAACGAGCAGTGGGAACCCTTTTTTCACAATTCAAATGTTTCCGTCTTTTATATATACGAGTAAAAAATGAGACAGATACAAAAGCCACCAATTATACAACGCTTCCTGCTCTTTTTTCCAAGAGGCGGTAAATTTTAATCTCAAGACCTTTAGGTTAAGGTCTTAAAAAATTGAGGGTCAGTTTAACTGACAGTGACCGTTCCAGTCATCCATGGATGGAGAGTACAGAAGTATGGGTATTGACCTGGTTCGTTTGGCATCGCTGTGGGTTTGCTGCTTTGTCCTGGTGAAACAAGGCTGGTATCAAACTTAGCATCAGGTGTCGAATTTCCACCCGAAGTGGCAGTGTGTATCGCAGTGTCATCATTCTTCCAAGTTATAGTTTCACCTGCCTTCACAGTGACTTCTGCAGGGACATAAAATTCGGGATTATCTGGGGCCTGCGAACCTTTAGCCATTGATACTGTCGTTCCTGACGTAGTGCTCTGTGCTATGGCCGAGTAGCTACTTATGCCAGCTAACCCTGACGCAAACAAAAATGAGACTGCTAAAGCAGTCAATACCAAGGGTACAATTTTGCTTTTCATGCTTTAGGAGCAGCACCTTATGCTATATATTCATTCTTAATACATGAGAATTATACACCAGATGTTTGGGATCACCAAGTTAAAACATAAGAGCTAGTATAAACTGAGCGCATTTAATCCTAATCAGCCCAAACGAACTGAACAGTAGGACAAGCAATTTATCGACGCCAATCGTACAGGCTCCTGCTTTAGTGGTCTATCTATATAATGGGATCGTCACTAAAAGAGATTATGCTCAAATGTTGTGTTCATTAGTTATATTCGTCTTCTTAACCATTACTGTTGTTAAATTCATAGGACTTGCCTTTATAGGGATATTCCAGTTAGTCTACACAGACCCCTGGAACTGCAACTTTCCTGTATAGATAAGGAGATATCACGGTACTAGGCGGAAGGTTCGCCATTTCCACCACCATCACCATTTTCTTCATTGCCACTTTCTTCATTGCCACTTTCTTCATTGCCACGTTCTTCATTTTCATCACCATCACCATCTCCATCGCCATTATCGTTACCATTTTCATCTCCATTTTCTCCATTACCGTTATCCAGATCGATCCCAGGTTCTGTGGTGGGAAATGGTCCTTTATAGTGGTTAGTCAGCTTGAGTCGAGCGGGGATAGTCCTTTATAGTGGTTAAAATATCGCTACAAATAAACATTCTCGTTGCTGTTTAATAATAAATACGACTTCGGAGTTATTGTTATCTTACTATGATACAATATGGACTTTCGTGAATGTGTTTTACCTGAATATGGTCTAAAAATATCCTATCCTACTGCATGGGAAAAAGTCAACAAGACTGATCTTCGTCCTCCGCTCGTAATAGGATTCAGACGACCAAGAGAAAATAATTCAGAGTCGTTTTTGGAAAGTGTAGGCATAGCGATCATAGACGTGTCCTCTGATCTTGTAACCTCTCCCTCACATGTTATTCTCAAAGAATATATCGACGGAAATATAGCAGACCTAAAACGTAGATTTTCTGATTTTGTACTAGCAATGTCAGCTCCCACCACCGTTGCAGGTAATGAAGCACATCAACTAGTTTACATTGAAAGAGGAACTAGGAACCTAGCCATTTTTACGGTAAAAGGAAACAAAGTCTATAATATCGTATATCGTTCCAGACCAGAAGTATTTTTGAAATACCTATCCACTGTGGAGCAGATGATCGCTTCCTTTGAGTTTCTATCTTAGTGGGTAGGTACCAAAAGTAAAGGAAGAAAATCTGAATAGATCTAGATCTCTTACAACGGAAATATAGCAATTGCATTACTATTTGTTGTATCTTTGGCCGGATGTGAATGAATTTTCATTTGAGTCTCAATCTAAGAAAGCTAAGAAATGATCCTCCGTACCGTACCTATAGAGAGTGTAAATCTATATTGTTTATGGACTGAGTGTAGATCTATAGTGTTTATGGACTAATTCCTTTAATACTCCATTTTACCGTACGGGTAGTAACTTGAAAAGTACATTATATACTCGAATAATTTTTATTGGAATTTTATCTCTGACATTTAGCTTTATAACCACTCATGATATCACATATATTTCCTTCAGTGACAGCATCAGCACAATCTGTAGGTAATACTACACAGTCGAATCAG
>Ga0126313_10000921_pt1 | contig 14813 bp, 13 predicted proteins | sample Plot105A_FD_89954 | JGI IMG/M metagenome (GOLD analysis project Ga0126313, IMG submission 89954) | Serpentine soil microbial communities from UC McLaughlin Reserve, CA, USA - Plot105A | ecosystem: Environmental > Terrestrial > Soil > Grasslands | place: USA: UC McLaughlin Reserve, Lake County...
ACCGGCGAGCTCACCACGACGGCGACAGAGGGTGTGGAGAAGCTGGACGCGTACTTCGGCCGCTATCTGCCGCAGCTATTCCTCAGCGTGCTAGTTCCGCTGATGATAGCCGGGTACATCTTCCCGCGGGACCCTTCGAGCGCCGTACTGCTGCTGGTCACTGCGCCGGTGATACCCGTCCTGATGGTGCTGGTCGGCGGCTACGCGGAGGAGCACACCAGGCGCCAATGGAAGGCTTTGTCGCGCATGGGCGCAAGTTTCCTGGACGCCTTGCAGGGGCTCACCACCCTCAAATTTTTCGGCAGGAGCGCAGACGAGGGCGAGAAGGTCGCGGCGGCCAGCGAGGACTTCAGGGAGCGCACGATGAAGGTCTTGCGCTACGCCTTTCTCTCTGGGTTCGTGCTCGAGTTCATGACGGCGGCCGCGATAGCCCTCGTCGCCGTTACGCTCGGGGTGCGTGTGATCTCTGGGAACATGCCCTTCGAGGAGGCGTTCCTGGTGCTTCTCCTCGCGCCAGAGTTCTACAAACCGCTGCGCGAGCTCGGCGTCCACCGCCACGCTGGGATGGAAGGCAGCGCCGCCGCAGATCGTATCTTCGAGATCCTGTCTACCCCCGTGCCGTTGCGGCGGGGTTCGGGTGACCAGGGTAACGTCTCGGATGGGCTGACTATCGAGTTTCTCGGTGCCGGCTACACGTATCCAGGAAGCGACCGGGCTGCGATCCCGGATCTCACGCTCTCCTTGCCAGCAGGGACCAGGACCGCGCTCGTGGGACGCAGCGGTTCTGGCAAGAGCACGCTTGTGAACTTGTTGATGCGCTTCGTGGATCCCGAATCCGGCACAGTCTTGGCCAACGGCGTAAGGATTACGGAGTTGCCCGCGAAGACCTGGCGGGAGAACGTCGCGCTCGTGCCACAGAGACCCCACCTTTTCCACGGGAGCGTGCTCGAGAATATCAGCCTGGCACGGCCCGAGGCGAGCCGGGAGGAAGTCGAAAAGGCTGCGGAGCTCGCCGGGGCCGCAGAGTTCATTGGGCATCTTCCCGATGGCTACGAGACCGAGATCGGGGAGCGCGGGGCGCGGCTGAGCGGGGGAGAGGCGCAGAGGATGGCCATAGCCCGCGCCTTCCTCAAAGATGCCCCTGTGCTCGTCATGGACGAACCGACATCAAGCCTGGATCCCGAGAGCGAGCGCCTGGTCAGCGAGGCGGTCGAAAGGCTCACCAGAGGCCGTACGGTGCTCGTGATCGCGCACCGGCTGGGCACCGTCTACGGGGCGGACAGGATCGCCGTTCTGGACGACGGCAAGCTGGCAGAGACGGGCACGCACGGCGAGCTGATCCGGCGCCACGGCCTCTACGCGAGCCTCGTGAACGCCTACGGGCGGGTGCCCGCGTGAGAACCTTCCTGCGGCTCGTCGGCTTCCTGAAGCCCCATCTTCCTGGCGTGGCGCTGGCCGTCTTGCTCGGTGTTGCCACAGTGGTGAGTAACGTCGGGCTGCTTGCTACGGCGGCGTATGTTATCTCCGCGGCGGCGTTGGTCTCTTTTCTGGGGTCGCTCGTCATCCCGATCTACCTGGTCCGACTCTTCGGTGTCTCGCGGGCTGGCGCGCGCTACGCCGAGCGCCTCGTCTCCCACAACCTGACCTTCAAGCTGCTCGCGGATTTCAGGACCTGGTTCTACACCAGCCTCGAACCCCTCGCCCCGGCCCGCCTTCTGCGCTTCAGCACAGGGGATCTCCTCTCCCGCATCGTCGAGGACGTCGAGGAATTGCAGAACGTCTACCTGCGTACGGTCGCTCCCGTCGCCGTGGCATCGATGATTTCGCTTCTGGCCTTCGTCCTCCTTTACTCCTTCGGACCGCCGCTGGCCTTCGTCGCCCTCGGGTTCCTGTTGGCCGCCGGCATCGGGGTGCCGCTACTTGTCAGGGCTCTGGCGCACGGGCTGGGACGAACACAGTTGGAGCTAAGGGGAGAACTAAACGCTAGAGTCGTGGACGGCATTCACGGAGCGCAGGATCTACTCGCTTTCGGTAGGGAGGAGGATCATGGACGCGAGATCGCCGCGCTGAATCGCAAGCTCGGCAGTCTGCAGGGGAGGATGGCCTTCATTACGGGGCTCAAGGATGCCCTTGGCGACCTGATGATGAACCTGGCGATGCTCTGTGTGCTCGTCCTTGCGATACCGCTGGTCTCGGGAGGAGAAGTGCGGGGAGTTTACCTGGCCTTCCTGGCGCTTGTGGTGCTCGGCAGCTTCGAGGCCGTCCAACCGCTCGGCACCGCTTTCCAGTACCTGGGCCGTTCCATGTGCGCCGGAGAACGCCTCTTCGAGATCGTGGACGCAGAGCCGGAGATAGTGGACCCTGCCGAACCGCGCCCCTTACCTGGAGACTACAAACTCGAGTTCGACGGGGTGGGCTTCCGCTACGAGACCGGAGGTCGGCACGTACTCCAAGATATCTCGTTCAGCCTCGAACCTGGCAGGCGGGTCGCGGTCGTGGGTCCTACCGGGGCGGGGAAGAGCACGCTTACCGGCCTCATCCTGCGCTTCTGGGACCCGACTTCGGGTGGGATCCTCCTCGGCGGTCACGACCTTTGTGGGTACGTCCAGGACGATGTGCGAAGCCTGATCGGGGTCGTCTCTCAAGACACCCACGTCTTCAACGACACGCTGCGCGCCAATCTGCTCCTCGCGAGACCGGAGGCGACCGACGAGGACCTTCGAAGAGTCCTGGCGCTGGCCCAGCTCACCGATCTCGTAGAACGCCTGCCGGGTGGTCTTCACAGTCCGCTCGGTGACCAAGGACTGAAACTTTCGGGCGGTGAGCGGCAGCGTCTCTCGATCGCCAGGACGCTCTTGAAGGACGCGCCCCTGCTCGTGCTTGACGAGCCGACGGCCAACCTCGATCCCGTGACGGAGCGCGAGTTGCTCGATACCGTCTACGGGTCGATGCAAGATCGCGCCACACTCGTCATCACCCACAGGCTAGTGCGGATGGAGGAGATGGACGAGATCCTGGTGCTCCATGAAGGGAAGATCGTAGAGCGCGGCACGCACAGAGAGCTCGAAGGAAAGCAAGGGACGTACCGCCGGATGCTCGACGTACAACGCGAGTTTCTGCTTGCTGTGTAAGCGATCAGCCAAGAACAAGAAGCTGATGGCTGATCGCTGAGAGCTGACAGCACGGTTCGCGCAGCGAGGGCGGTTCGCGAACCGCCCTCGCTGCGCGAACCGCTTTACGCCTTCAGCCGATATCCCGTCTTGAAGATCCACCACACCGTCGTCAGGCACACGGCCAGGAAGATGAGCGTCATGGTAAGGCTCACGCCTACCCTGACGTCGGAGAGCCCGTAGAAGCTCCAGCGGAAGCCGCTGATCAGGTAGACGACGGGGTTGAAGAGCGTGGCCTTCTGCCAGAGCGGCGGCAACATGCTAATCGAGTAGAAGCTGCCGCCGAGGAAGATCAGGGGCGTGAGGATTAGCAGCGGGATGATCTGCAGCTTCTCGATATCTTTGGCCCAGATGCCGATGATGAAACCGAAGAGGCAGAAGGTAACGGACGTGAGCGCGAGAAACGCGATCATCCACAGAGGATGGTCTATCTGGATCGGCACGAACAGGCCCGAGGTGGCCAGGATTATCAGCCCGATCATCATGGACTTGGTCGCCGCCGCCCCGACGTAGCCTATAACGATCTCGATGTAGGAGACGGGTGCGGAGAGAACCTCGTAGATCGTACCAATGAACTTGGGGAAGAAGATGCCGAAGGACGCGTTCGAGATGCTCTGCGTCAGCAGTGTCAGCATGATCAGGCCAGGAACGATGAACGAACCATAGCCGACTCCCTCTACGTTGCTAATGCGCGAGCCTATCGCCGCGCCAAAGACGACGAAGTACAGTGATGTCGAGATGACGGGCGAGACGATGCTCTGTAGTAGCGTGCGGAATGTCCTCGCCATCTCGAACTTGTAAATCGCGCGTATCGCATGAAAATTCAATCTCGCTCCTTTACCAGATCGACGAAAATCTCCTCGAGCGAGCTCTGCTTCGTCTGGAGATCCTCGAACGTGACACCCACCTGGTCGAGATCTGCGAGAAGGTTGGCTATGTCCATCCGCCCTGCCTGTGAATCGTACGTGTAGATGAGCTCGCCGCCGTTCGAGGCCAGTTCCAGTCCATAGCCGGCAAGTTCGGCAGGTACCTCATCCAGCGTGCTGTGCAGTTGCAGCGTCAACTGTTTCCTGCCGAGCTTGCGCATCAGCTCATCCTTGTTTTCGACCAGGATGATCTCGCCGTTGTTGATCACCCCGACCCTGTCGGCCATCTCCTCGGCCTCGACGATGTAATGCGTGGTCAGGATAATGGTCACGCCGTTCTCGCGGAGCCGGCGCACCAACTGCCACATGTCCCTTCTCAACTCGACGTCGACGCCCGCCGTAGGCTCGTCGAGAAAGAGGATTCGTGGCTCGTGCGAGAGGGCCTTGGCGATCATGAGCCTGCGCTTCATGCCTCCCGAGAGCGTCATGATCTTGTCGTCTTTCTTGTCCCACAGGGCGAGGTCTCTGAGGACTTTCTCGATGTAGCCAGGGTCCGGCGGTCTACCGAAGAGGCCCCGAGAAAAGCTAACCGTCGCCCAGACTGTCTCGAAAGCATCAGTCGTTAGCTCCTGTGGTACGAGGCCGATCTTGGACCTTGCCGCTCGGAATTCCGAGATGATGTCGTGCCCGTCGGCCACGACGACGCCCTGCGTCGGATTTACGATCCCGCAGATGATATTGATCAACGTCGTCTTCCCTGCGCCGTTCGGACCAAGCAGGGCGAAGATCTCCCCCTTGCGGATCTCCAGGTTGATCTTCTTCAGCGCCCTGAAGCCTGAGGCGTAGGTCTTATCGAGGTTGGATACGGAGACGACCGGCTGCAAGATCAGGCGTCCCGTCCGGGGGCACTGGTGCCTGCCCGACGGAGTACGATTTGCCGGCCGACGTCATCGATCGTCCTGCGGACCAGGATCACGCTGTTCTCCTCTCGCTTGTTCTTTGGCGTTGCTCCGCCGCGGCACTTCGTGGGCCGCAACGTGCTCCCGTAAGTCTATGCGGAAGACCCTTAATCCCAAGCATCTATTCCCGGGACCCTACATGGTCTCGCAGGCAGAGCCTCCTAGGAGCACAGATCGATCGGAAGATTGCAGCGCCTCTAGCTCGAGAAGACGGATGTCATTGTGAATGTGAACCGAGCCACTCTACTCGGCCACGGCATAAAGGCCCCACGTCGGCCTGACAAAATGTGTCTTGGAACGCGGCTTAGACTAGGAGGCGTGGCCGTAGTGCTGGAGAACGGCCTCCTGCAACTCGGCATCGGGAGCGTCGAACGCGGGCGGAAGCATCGGAGAGTTCTCCACGGTCGCCTTGTCCACTTGCAGCTCGACCGAGCCGTAGAAGTCCCGCCGGTTCGCCTCATCGGGCAGGACCAGGACTTCGATGGGTACCAGATGGTGGTGGCGCTTCCTCTCCCGGCCAAGCCAGTCCTGGGGCACCACGTCTATGAAGCGCAGGTGCCTCTCATCTTCATCCACGAAAAGATTCGCCACGTACCCGAGTTGGTGGTCTGAGGAGTCGAGGACGCTTCTGCCGCGCAGGTCGTGGTTCGGGCGTGCGGGATGCTCGTGTTCCTGCAACCTGACGATGTTCATGGGTACTCCTCCCCGTTTGTTTGAGCTTGCCTTTCCCGGAGCAGGCCGGTCATGAAGCACTATACGCCCGGCCAAAGGGCCCTGCAAGGTTCTACAGTAGCCTCGGGCTCAAGTGGTCTCCTGGCGCGGACCCTTGTGGAGATAACGTGCCTCGACTTCCTGGTAGTTTCCGCACTCGGGGCAGGTAAACGGGCGTACCTTTCGAGTACCGTAAGCAGGAACGATGGTGGTCTTGTTCCAGTCGAAGACGTAGCCGCACGCTTCGCACCGCTGGCGGAAGGTCACGACCGTGCCGCGTTCGCCAACGATCTTGCCGCCCGTCATCTCTATCGCCATCTCGCCCCCGAACGCGTCGCTTGCCCGCGCTCCTTCTTGAGCTCGAGCCTGGCCACCGCGGCGCGGTGGACCTCGTCGGGGCCGTCTGCGAGGCGCAGGGTGCGGGAGCTCGCCCAGAGGTAGGCGAGCGGGAAGTCGTCAGAGACCCCGGCGCCCCCGTGGGCCTGTATGGCCCGGTCGAGGACGTTGAGGGCGACGTTTGGGGCGACGACCTTGATCATGGCGATCTCGGCCCTGGCCTCTTTGTTCCCTACCGTATCCATCATGTGGGCTGCCTTCAAGGTCAGGAGGCGCGCCTGCTCTATCTCCACCCTGGAGTCCGAGATCCAGGCCTGTATCACACCCTGCTCCGCGAGCGCTTTCCCGAACGTCTCCCGCTCTTTGACCCGCTCGCACATCAACTCGAGTGCCCGTTCTGCAACGCCGATCAGCCTCATGCAGTGATGGATACGCCCTGGCCCGAGGCGTCCCTGGGCGATGGCAAACCCCTTGCCTTCGTCCCAGATGATGTTCTCTAGCGGCACCCGCACGTCATCGAAGGAGATCTCCGCGTGCCCATGGGGGGCGTCGTCGTAGCCGAAGACGGGGAGGGTCCGTTCTACCTTTACGCCTGGCGTATCGAGGGGGACCAGGATCATTGACTGCTGCTCGTGGCGCGGCGCGTCCGGGTCGGTCTTGCCCATGAAGATCGAGATCCTGCACCTCGGGTCTCCTGCCCCCGAGATCCACCACTTCCTGCCGTTCACGACGTACTCGTCGCCATCCCTCTCTATGCTCGCCTCGATGTTCGTCGCGTCCGAGGAGGCCACTCCTGGCTCGGTCATCGCGAAGCAGGACCGTATCTCACCGTCGAGCAGAGGCCTTAGCCACCGTTCTTTCTGCTCCTCGGTGCCGTAGCGTACGAGCACCTCCATGTTGCCCGTGTCGGGCGCGTTGCAGTTGAAAGCCTCGGGGGCTATGGGGCTACGGCCCATGACCTCGCACAGGGACGCGTACTCCAGGTTCGTGAGGCCGGCGCCGAGATCCGAGTCAGGCAAGAAGAGGTTCCATAGTCCCCTCGCCTTCGCCTCCTCCTTTAACTCCTCCATGACCGGGGGTACGGACCACCGGCTCTCTGCAGCCCCTAGCTGTTCATGGAACCTCGCCTCGTTCGGATAGACGAGCTCGTCCATGAACGCTTCGATCCTCGCCCTGAAGTCCCTCGTCTTCTCGGAAAGCTCGAAGACCAAAACCTCTCCTCTCATGGCGGTTTCCGGAAGAGAACTTCCGGAAACCGCGCTGGTCAGCATTTCAGCATTTCAGCAAAGAGCAAACAAGCTGAAGTGCTGACAAACGAGGGCCGCAGGCCCGAAGCGTGCTGAAATGCTATGAATCATGGGACGGCGGAGACCAGCCCGCCGTCGACCTGTAGGGAGACGCCGGTAATGTAGGAGGCGGCGGGGGAGAGCAAGAAGGCCGCCGCCCTCCCGAGCTCCTCGGGCTCACCGTAGCGGCCCATGGGGATCCCCTCGCTCACGTTGAGGCGCTGCTCTTCGGTCGAGATGCCGAAATCCTCGGCCCTCGCCTCGTCGAGCGAGCGGGAGCGGTCGGTGTCGATGCGCCCTGGGGCCATGCTGTTGACGCGGACCCGAGGTCCGAGCTCCTGCGCCAGGCACTTGACGAGCGCCGCCACCCCGGGGCGCAGCACGTTCGAGGAGTCGAGATCCTTTATCGGCTCGCGTACCGATGAGGAGGTGATGAAGAGCACGGAGGCGCCATCGTTCATCTGCGGAACTAGGGTGCGAAGTAATCGCACGGGCCCGCCTATGAGCAGACGGAAGGCATCGATCCACTGCTCGTCGGTCAACTCGAGCGCCGGCCCGAATGGTGGGCCACCGGCATTTACGAGCACGCCGTCGACCGTGCCGAAGCGGTCGACCGCGACCGCGGCGACCTTGTCTACGCCCGAAGGATGGGAGACGTCCGCCGTACACTGCAGGGCCTGCCCGCCGAGCTCTCGCGCCACCTCCTGGATAGCGTCCTCACTACGCGCTACAAGGAGAACCCTAGCGCCCTCCGCAACCAGCTGCTCTGCCACCGCTCTGCCTAGCCCACTACTCGCGCCGCCTACCACAAAGGACCTATTATCCAGACCTAGATTCACAGTAGCCTCCCAAGAACGCCAACCCGGACAATCCTACACCCTCTCGTGCTGCCGTAATAGCGATCAGCTTCAAGTAGAAACAAATGCTTACCTGCTGAAATGCTGACAAGCTGAAATGCAAGGTTCGGTCTATGATGGTACGGGGATACCGGCGCGTGTCTATGAGATCAGAGGAAGGAGAGGCTCGATGATCAAGAACTCTGTTGGGATATGGGCTTTCGGCCCTGCTGTAACCCGCTTCGTGCCGCCCGGCTACCACAACGAGGTCGCAAACGAACCGATGGTCGAGAAGACGGAGCGCGTCGCCGGTGGGCTTGGCGATCTCCTCGAAGGGCTCGAGTACCACTATCCCGGTGAGATCAACGAGGACAACGCCGAGGAGGTGTTGCGCGTTCTAGATACCCACGAGATGGACCTGCCCGTGATCGCCGCCGGCCTCCACACCGACCCGACCTACGCGATGGGCGCGTTCATAAATCCAGATGAGAGACTCCGCCGCCAGGGCATAGACACCCTCAGGCGGGGTATAGATCTCTGTTGCGAGATCGGGGCGAACTTCATCATCTGGCCCGGTGCGGAGGGCTACAACTACACCTTCCAGCGTCCGTACGCGGAGATCTGGCGTCGCTTCATCGAGGGCATAGCCGAGCTGGCCGACCACGCCAACGAGAAGGACGTGAAAATCTTCCTCGAGCACAAGAACTCAGAGCCAGCGATGAAGATACTCATGCAGAACATCGGCATGACGCTCTTTACGATCCAGAAGGTCAACGCCCTCGGGGTGGACACGACCAACCTAATGGTCAACATGGACTGGCAGCACCTCATAATGAACGGCGAGAACCTGGCCGAGTACGCAGATCTTCTGGCCTCGGAGCACAAGCTCGGCCACCAGCACGGAAACGACGGCTGGGGTACCTTCGACGACGACAACGTTGTCGGCACCAACTTCTTCATGCAGACCCTCGAGCTGGCCCAGACCCTCCAGGATACGGGCTACGGCGAAGAGGGCGAGATCATCGGCTTCGACCTCTATCCCTACACGGAAGACCAGGTGGCCGCCGTCAGGCGCGCCATCATGCAATGGGAGTTCGTCTGGGACCTGGCGAGGAAGATAGATCGCAACGCCATGCGCGAGGCGAGGGACAATGCCGACGCCCTGGCCGGCCAGAAGGCACTCTACGCCGCGCTCGGCATGGACGAAGGTTATGAAGTGGAGATCGTGGGGCGCCGCAAAGAGGCGCGCGCCAGCAGGAATGAGGCGTGAGCGTTCTACTCGGCCTCGACGTCGGGACCGGAGGCGCGAGGGCCGTCGCTATCGACGAGTCCGGAGAGACCGTCGCCGAATCCTCCTCAGAGTACCTGCTCCACACCCCGCACCCTGGCTGGACCGAACAGGACCCACCAGACTGGTGGGAGGGCGCCAAAGAAGTACTTAAGAAGGTTGCCACAGAGACAGGAGAGCAGGTGAGAGGCATCGGGCTCACGGGGCAGATGCACGGCTCCGTGTTCCTCGACGCGTCGGACCGGGTTATACGACCGGCGCTCCTTTGGAACGACCAGCGCACCGATAGGCAGTGCGAGCAGATAACCAGTGCCGTGGGGGAGGAGCGCCTGATCTCCATAGCCGGCAATCCTGTCCTCACGGGCTTCCAGGCACCGAAGATTGTCTGGCTCAGAGATGAAGAGCCTGACAACTTCGGACAAATCTCCCACGTGCTCCTGCCCAAGGACTACGTGAGACTCCAGCTCACGGGTGAGTACGCCACAGACGCCTCAGATGCGGCTGGCACCCTGCTCCTCGACATGAAGGCCCGCGACTGGTCGGGTGAGATCCTGGACGCTCTGGAGATCCCGCAAGAATGGATGCCCGAAGTCTACGAAGGCCCCGAGGGCACGGGCATCCTTCGCGAGGGCGTGGCGGAAGAGCTTGGCCTTCCGCCGGGCACCACCGTCGCTGCGGGCGGCGGCGATAACGCTGCGGCGGCCGTCGGGACGGGGATCGTGGGTCCCGGGCTCGTCAACTCCTCTGTCGGCACGAGCGGTGTCCTCTTCGCCCACGCCAGCGAGTTCAACCCCGACCCGTCAGGGCGACTGCACGCCTTCTGCCACGCCGTGCCAGGCGCCTACCACCTGATGGGCGTCACGCTCTCTGCGGGAGGGTCCCTCTCCTGGTGGCGGGAGGCGCTCGGGGCCGACTACGACGAGCTGGTCGATGCGGCCTCCGGCGTCAGGCCGGGCTCAGAAGGGCTCATCTTCTTGCCTTACCTCTCGGGCGAGCGGACCCCGCACCTCGACCCCAAAGCCAGGGGGGCCTTCTTCGGGCTCACGGCCCGTCACGGGGCCGAGCACATGACCCGCGCCGTTATGGAGGGTGTGATCTTCTCCCTGCGCGACTCTCTGGAGATTATGCGCGGGCTCGACATACCTGTCGAGGACGTAAGGTCCACCGGCGGTGCGAGGAGCGATCTTTGGCGCCAGCTCCAGGCCGACATCTACGGCACCCCCATACGCCGGACCGTCGCCGACGAGGGACCGGCTTACGGCGCCGCGCTCCTTGCAGGCGTGGCCTCAGGCACCTTCGCCGACGTCGAGGAGGCGACCTCGTTAGTGAGACTACGCGAAGAGACCACCGAGCCCGATGCGGAGCGAACGAAGATATACGAGGAGCACTACGAGGTCTACCGCTCGCTCTATCCGGCGACGAGTTCTACCATGTCCCGCCTAACGGACCTCGCCGCGGGTTCGATCCGCGAGTAATGCTCGGTGGATCGCGTAGATCCCTGCGCGGGGCCGGAAGGGGCTGGTGTCATGTTTTGATCCGGGTTCGCGAACCGCGTCATGAGCCGTGCTCGTGGTCGGCGAGGATGTCCTCGATCTTGCGTTGGACCCTTACTGCTTCCGGGGCCAATATAGCAAGAGTGGCTCTTGTGCGGGTACTGGCTGACGGTATAATCTTCGTCCGCGGGACGGGGTTGACGCGGTGCCGGTGGAGGAATGAGATCATGGGCGACATCAAGTGGGGCGGCACGGTTCCGGCCGAACTGGTCGGCGGGGCGAGCCCAGCGTGGATGATCGACGTGAGCAGCAAATCGCCGACGCCCTGCCGAACGGACGGCACAGGGTTCTGGAGAGCCAGGAACACGTCGTGCCTCCCGAGGTGCTCGTGCCGGTGCTGACCGAGTTCTTTTCGGAGGAGGAGGTCCTCAGTGCCTGAACCGCAAATCTTGATGACCGGCATCGCCTTCGGTGAGTCGCCGCGCTGGCACGACGGCCGTCTCTGGTTCTCTGACTGGGGCACCCAAGAGGTCGTCGCCGTAGATCCCGAGGGCCGAAGCGAAGTCATCGCCCGCGTGCCCTCGTCTCCGTTTTCTATCGACTGGTTGCGCGATGGACGCCTGCTGATCGTCTCTGGGCCAGAAGGAGTTCTCCTCCGTAGGGAGCCCGACGGATCGCTGATCACCCATGTCGACCTGAGTGGCCTCTCGGATCATCCCTGGAACGAGATCGTCGTGGACGGTCGGGGCAACGCCTACGTCAACAATATCGGCTTCGACTTCTCGGGCGGCGAGTTCGAACCTGGGACCGTCGCTCTGCTCACCCCCGACCACCCGGCCCGGCGGGTGGCCGATGGCGTTGCGTTCCCCAACGGTATGGCCGTGACGCCCGACAACTCGACGCTGATCCTCGCTGAGTCCTACGCCAACAGGCTTACGGCATTCGATATTGCGGAGGACGGCAGCCTCTCGAACAGGCGGGTATGGGCCGACCTGGGTGACGGCGTCCCTGACGGCATATGCCTCGACGCCGAAGGCGCCGTCTGGTACGGGGACGTCCCGAATAGGCGTTGCGTGCGCGTTCGGGAAGGCGGCGAGGTGCTGCAGACGATCGACCTCGACCATGGATGCTTCGCCTGCATGCTGGGCGGGGTCGACAGGAGAACCCTATTCATGGTGGCTCAGGAATGGGGTGGCACGGTGAGCACGGCCGACCAGGTACCAACGGGCCGGTTACTAACCGCCCCGGCGGCGGCGCCCGCACCTGGTGCCGGCTGGCCGTAGGCGAGGAGGTGTGGGTTCAGGTGCTGTTCGTGCGTTTTGGCGAGCCGAGTAGCGGGCTTCCATAACAGGTTCCCTAATGCGCTTGTCGCGCGGCCCAGTGCCGGTCCATCTCGGCTTCCAGCGCCTCTTCCGGTACCGGGTCGAAGGCCAACCCGTAGCGGACTGCGACTGCCGCCCGCAGCACGCGTAACAGCTCCACCTCCGCCCTCAGCGCCGCGTACAGGGCCTCGGGCTCGAGCGGGGAGAGCGTGGCCTCGAGGCGCGATGCCGTCGCAGGGTCGAGCTTGCTCTCCAACCGCCGGTGGCCTTCGTGAGATCTCCCTGCTGCCTGGTCAAGCAGGGGCACGAGCGCCAGGCTGCGGATGTCGTGGAGGTCGTCCAGCGCCTCCCACAGCTCGCGACGAACGATCTTGCCGAAGACGTACCAGCACCAAATCCAGAACTTCTGGTTCAGCTCAAGGAGGGCCTCCGGGCTCGGCAGTGTAGGTGTGAGCCCTTCCGATCGGGCGACGATGGCCCTAACGCGACCGTCCGTGTCCTCGAGGACTGGGCAGCCGCTCCACCTCTGGGCCGGCCCGAGGTCGGATTCCTTCAGGTACATGAAGTCGAACTTGATGGGGAACCCTTCCGGCCCTTCGTACACGACGATGCGGTCGGTGGAGCCTCCCGGCGCAGGATCCACGTCGAAGGCGAAGAGCGGCGAACCGACGCGCTCTACGATGGCGTCACGTTCAGCGATGACTTCGTCGAACATTTGGTCCCGCACGACCACGTAGAGGTCGACGTCGGAGTAGGAGTCCGCCGCCCCTTGCGCGATCGAGCCACCCACGACGAGCCCGACCACCCGCGCGTCTTCCCTGAGGCATGCAACGGCGCGCTCCAGCAATTCGCGATGACCCCGTGGCCCCCGCAAGCCCATCAGGTCGGACAAGCTAGAGGACCTCCACGTAAGGGAGCAAAGTCTGCCGCTCGATCTCTCCGACGAGGGCTTCTCGGCGTCGCTCTTCGATGGTGTCGTTCGACACGCTGTCCTCCAGATCTCGCTCTTGCCGGTCGTACACAGGGCAAAGTTAGCTCTTGCGGTCGCGGGTCGCAACAAGCTTCATCAAGAAGCCGACAGAATCCACCAGTAGTGGCGAGCTTTCTGCCCCTCAGTCCAGCCTCTTCGAGAACAAGATCTCCAGCGGCTGGCGCCACGAGAATGCCTGCCGCCGCTTTACAAACCTTCGCGAAACCTAGTAACGTGCGTTTTGTGAAGGCTTTTCTAAGCCACGACAGGTCGTGGGCCTACCGTTCGATGCTGCTCATCAGCGTGTGCACTCTCGCGCTTGGAGTGTGGGCCAGGCTCTATCATCTGGGCTTCCCGACCCAGATCCTTTGGGACGAGAAGTACTTCCCGGTCATGGCCAACAAGTACTTGCACGGCGTCTACCAGTTCGACCTTCATCCGCCACTCGGAAAGTTCATCATAGCCATCGGTATCTCCATACTTGGGAACGAGCCCCTGGGCTGGAGGATCATGCCCACGTTGTTCGGCCTGGCCCTCTTGCCGCTCGCCGCTCTCCTCGGCTGGTATTGCCTCAAGGAGAGGGTTGGCGCCATGCTCGTGGCCACCTTCTTCGCCGCCGAGACGATATTCATAGTATTTTCACGGATCGGGGTCATGGACATCTTCCTCGTCTTCTTCGTGCTCGCGACCTTCCTCACGGCGCTGCGTGCCAAGAGCGGCAGGCAGGTGATACTGCCCTCCATGCTGCTTGGCCTGGCTATCGCCGTCAAGTGGGCAGCTTTCCCCGTGGCCGTGCCCGTCGGCTACGTCCTCTGGCGTAAGGGACTGCTGCGACCGTTTCTGGGGGGACTCTGGATCTCGGCAATCATCTACGTCGCCGTCGTGTACGTCGGGGCCCTCATTTCAGTCACCACGAACCCTATAAAGGCATGGTTGTGGATGTGGGACTGGCACCTTGACGCCTTGCGCAAGGTCGGCGCCGCCATCCCCCATACCTGGGCCTCGCCCTGGTGGAGCTGGCCGATCATGCTGCGGCCGATACGCTTTTTCTACGGGGCGAACCCGGAGGGATTGTTTCAGGTGGTCGTCGCGATCGGCAACCCCCTGATCTGGTGGAGCAGCACACTGGCCGTACTCGTGAGCATCTTCGAGATAGCGCGCAAGGCCGTGAGCAGGAAGCTCTCGGCGGACGACCCGATCATACCCATCGTGCTCGGCTACGTGTTGCTCCTCGCGCCCTGGGTACCCGGCACCAGGATACCGTACCTCTACAATTACCTGCCCATCTACCCCTTCGCCATCCTGGCGCTGGTCTACTGGCTGTGCAAGGTCTGGAACCGCAGGCGGTGGTGGCCTTGGGCGGTCGTGGGCTTTACCGCCTGCGCCGTGGCACTGACCGTGTTCTTCATCCCGCTGGTCCTGGCGATACCCATAAGCGACGCCGCCATCACGCACCGCATCTGGATCGACTACTGGTTCTATTACGAAAAACCGGTCCCTGGAAGCGGGTGCCTCGTTCCGAACCCCACCTCTCTTTGCCCCTGACCGCTACTCGGTCTCGATGGCGTCCTGTACC
>Ga0126313_10000922_pt1 | contig 14812 bp, 15 predicted proteins | sample Plot105A_FD_89954 | JGI IMG/M metagenome (GOLD analysis project Ga0126313, IMG submission 89954) | Serpentine soil microbial communities from UC McLaughlin Reserve, CA, USA - Plot105A | ecosystem: Environmental > Terrestrial > Soil > Grasslands | place: USA: UC McLaughlin Reserve, Lake County...
CGTCGACATCACCGCGATCGAGCCGACCCTGCTGCGGCGCCGGGTGACGATGGTCTTCCAGCAGCCGAACCCGTTCCCGATGAGCGTCTTCGACAACATCGCCTACGTCCTGCGCGAGCAGGGCTCGCGGCGGGCACGGAAGAAGACCCTGGAGCCGGCGGTCCACAGCGCCCTCGACCGCGCCGGCCTGTTCGAGGAGGTCAAGGACAACCTCGACCACCCGGCGCTGAAGCTTTCCGGCGGTCAGCAGCAGCGGCTCTGCATCGCCCGCGCCCTGGCCGCCGAGCCCGAGGTGCTGCTGCTCGACGAGCCCTGCTCGGCCCTGGACCCGAAATCGACCCAGGTGATCGAGGATCTGATCGTCAAGCTGCGCGACGACGTCGCGGTTGTGATCGTCACCCACAACCTGCAGCAGGCCTACCGGATCGCCGATCACGTCGCTTTCATGTACCTCGGGGACCTGGTCGAGTACAACAGCGCCACCGCCCTCTTCGGCTCGCCCCGCGAGCAACGGACCCAGGAGTACGTGAGCGGTGCCTTCGGCTAGGCGCGGAAACCAGCTGGCCGCCCTGGCCCTCGGCGGTGCCTTCGCGCTCGCCGGCCTCAGCGGCTGCGCGACGACGCAGGAGAAAGCCGCCGCCCAGCGGGCCGAATCGGCGCGGATCCTGAAAGCGCGCGACAAGCGCCAGGAGCGCAAGCGGCACCAACGCAAGCACGACAAGGAGAAGGGATGAGCGAGCTCGAGACCGTGCGCCGGCCGCAGGCCTTCGAGCCCTGCGAAGAGTGCGGAGCGCCGATGGATCCCCAGCAGCGCTACTGCGTCAACTGCGCGGCGCGGCGCGGCAACGGCGCCAACCCCGCCTCGCGCTACTTCGCCTCGATGAGCAAACGGGCGCGGCGCCCCCTCGCCGGCCCGGCGCCGAAGCCGAGCACGACCAGCCGCGCCGCCGCGGTCGGGTTCTTCGCCCTGCTGCCGCTGGCGGTCGGGCTCGGGGTCGTCGTCGGCCGCAGCGGCTCCGACGGCAGCGACAGCAGCGAGGCGCTGCTGCAGGCGCTGCGGGAACGGCCGGCCGCGACCGCCAGCGCCACCCCGGGGGCGACCGCCGCGACCGGGGCCAAAGCCGCCCAGAAAAAAGCCAAGGCCGGCAAAGCCAGGGGCAACAGCGAAGCCAAAGCGGTCGCCCACACCGAAAACGGCGACGTCCACACCGTCACCGACTTCGACGCCTCCCAGCAGAAGGAAGAAGAAGACACCCAGATCGTCGCCGAAAATCCCGAACAGACGGGCGAGAACTACATCAAGGCCCAGCAGAACCTGCCCGACGTGATCGTCGTCGGCGGCGAAGGCGGCGGCAGCGCCCCCGCCCCCTCGGGGGTGGAACCGTGAGGCGCCCGCGGATCCCCGAGCGGCTGCACCGGATCGCCGCCAAGCCCAAGACCAAGCCGAGCGCGAAGCCGAAAGCGCCCCCGGAGCCGCCACCCGAGAACAAGGAGCTGCGCGCCCAGCGCAATCGCCTGCTGGAGAAGTTCACGGTGATGCAGGCCGACCTCGGCGGCGCCTTCTACGAGATGGCGATCCGCGACCACGTCCGCCTCGACGTCCTCACCCGCAAGGCGGCCGAGCTGCAGCGGGTCGACGCCGAGCTGCTCGCGGTCGAGCGCCTGCTGGAGCTCGAACGCGCCGACGCCGCCGGCCTCTGCCCCAGTTGCGGCTCTCCGTATGACGCCGCCGACCGGTTCTGCCCCCAGTGCGGTCACTCGCTGACCCCGGTGGAGGCGGCTCCCCAGCAGGCCCGATCGACGGAAGCCGCCGCGTGAGGCTGCTCGCTCCGATCCTGCGGAAGGCCGCGGCCGCGGCCTCGTCCCTGACCGGCAAACGCTTCTCGCTGCTGGTCGCCTCCTCGCTGGTCGCCACCACCGGGATCGTCGCGGTGGCGCTGAGCAGCTCGGGGACGCTCAGTCCGATGGAGGCCGCCGCGGCGCGGGCGCTGCTGGAAGAAGAAAGCGTCCCCGTCGCCGTCGCCCCGGCGCCCGCGAGCACCGAAGCCAGCCCGGCCCCCGCGCCGGAACCGGCGCCGGGCCCGGAACCGTCCGCCTCCGCCCCGCTCCCCGCGCCGGCACCCGCCCCCGAACCCGCACCGGCGCCCGAACCGGAAGCGCCGGAAGCCCCGCCAGCCGAACCGGAAGCGCCCGACCCGGGGCCGATCCAGCACGTCTTCCTCGTCTCGGTCGCCAGCCCCGGCTACGACGCCGCCTTCGGCACCGCCTCGCAGATGCCCTACCTCTCCGGCGAACTGCGCCAGCAGGGCCTGCTGCTGACGAACTACTCGCTGCTCGACACCGCCGCCCTGCCGAACGGGATCGCCGCGGTCAGCGGCCAGGCCCCCGACGCGGCGACCAAGGCCGGCTGCCCCACTTACGAAGACTGCCTCCAGGACGTCGAAACCCTGACCCTCGCCGACCAGCTGGTCGCCGCCCGCCTGCGCTGGCACGGCTACTTCGAGGGGATGACCGATGCCGAAGGCAAGCCGGACGAGTGCGTCCATCCCGAACCCGAAGCCGCCGACGTGCCGACCGCGAGCGGCTACTCCTCCCTGCTCAACCCCTTCGTCTACTTCCACTCGCTGCTCGACCTCGGCGACTGCGACGAAAACGACGTGCCGCTCGACCGGCTGGGCAAGGACCTCGCCAAGACCGACTCGACGGCCAACTTCTCCTACATCTCCCCCAGCCTCTGCAATGCCGGGTTCCGCGGCCAGTGCCCGGAAGGGACCATCGACGGCCCCGCCGCGGCCGACGCCTTCCTCGCCAAAGTGGTGCCGGAAATCCTCGCCTCCCCCGCGTACAAGAAGGACGGCCTGCTGATCGTCAGCTTCGGCGCCGCCGACCCCGACCCCGCCGCGCCGCCGCCGGACCCGAAGAAGGTGGGCGCCGTGCTGCTCTCCCCCCTGCTCGCGCCCGGCGCCACCGACGCCGTCGCCTATGACCCCTACTCCCTCCTCCGCTCGGTCGAGGACCTCTTCGCGCTCGAACCCCTCGGCGCCGCCGGCGGGGCAAAGGTCCACTCCTTCGCCTCGGCCCTCAGCGCCGGCAACGGTGGCGACTGAGATATGGCACCCTGCACGGATGAATTCCCAGGAGCAGAGCGGTGAGCCGATCACCCAGGCCGGACTCGACGAGCTGAAAGCCGAACTGGCCGAGCTGGAAGGCCCGGAGCGGCTGAAAATGGCGGAGCGGATCAAGGTTGCCCGCGAGGAGGGCGACCTCAAGGAGAACGCCGAGTATCACGTCGCCAAAGAGGACCAGGCGCACCTGGAGACGCGGATCAAGCGGCTGCGGGAGCGGCAGCGAATCGCGGTCGTGGTCGAGGTCTCGAGCATCGACAGCGACTTCTTCGCTTTCGGCCGCAGCGCCGAGGTGCTGGACGAATCGAAGGACGAGACCAACGTCTGGACCCTGGTCGGATCGACCGAGGCCAACCTCGCCGAGGGACGCCTCTCGGCCGAGTCGCCGATCGGCCGGGCGCTGATGGACGCCAAGGTCGGCTCGACGGTGACCGTGGAAACGCCGAAAGGCAACCGCTCCTTCAAGGTCCTGAAGCTGGTCTCCTGAAGCGCGGATGCTGAGGCTCCGCTCCTCCGTCGCCCACCACCAGGCCGCAGAGTTCGGCGCCCTGCTGCGCGAGCTGGAAGGCGTGCGCCGCGTCGTCCAGACGGCCGAAGAGGGCGAGCCCGTCCAGTCCTTCGTCTTCGTCGCCGACGTCGAGCCGGCGGTCGCCGACCGCCTGCTCGAGGAGATCGACAGGTTGGGGATCGGGGTCGAGGACTACGTCCTCAGCAAGGTGGAGGTGATCGCTCCCCAGCACCGCCACCATCACGGGGACGGCGGCGTCGACGGCTTCGCCTGGGTCGAGGTGATGGGCCAGGCGCGGGCAAACTCGCGGCCGCTGGCACGCTACCTCGCGCTGATCAACGTCGCTGCGGTGATCGCCGCCCTCGGCGTGATCACCAACAGCTCGATCCTGATCGTCGGCGCGATGGCGGTCAGTCCCGATCTGCTGCCGATCTGCGCCACCGCCGTCGGCCTGGTCGGCGGCCGCTACGGCCTCGCGCGGCGCGCGTTCACGACCCTGGTCCTCGGCCTCGGGCTGGTAGTGGTCACGGCGACGATCCTCAGCGCGCTGCTGAAATGGGCCGGCCTGCTTCCCGACGGCTTCGAGGTCGAGGAAAGCAGCCTCGCCACCCTCGCCCACACCGACTACTCGACGGTGCTGATTGCCCTCGCCGCCGGGGTCGCCGCGATGCTCTCTTTCGAGACCCGGGCCAGCACCGCGGTCGGAGTCGCGATCTCGGTGACGACGATCCCGGCCTCCGCCTACCTCGGGGTCGCCCTCGGCGGCGGCGGCATCGAGCACGCCCTCGGAGCCGCCGTGGTGCTGGCAATCAACGTCTCGCTGCTGATCGTCTCCGCCACGCTCACGCTGGCGGTGCAGCGATGGCTTCCGAATCGCTCCGGGGCTCCGGTTTAGCCGCGGCCGCGGGAGTTGGGTCCGACCACGGCGCCGGCTCCGGCCGGCGCTCGTCGTAGACGACCCCGGTCGCCGAGAAGCGGTCTTCCCAGGCGCGGCGACGCTCGTTGAAGACGACGCCGAGGAAGCCGATGCCGAAGGTGAGGACCGAGAGGCCGAGGCCGATCAGGCGGCGGAAGCTGCGGCGCGGCGAGAGGCGCTCCTCCGCGAGACGGATCCCGACGAAGCGCATTCCCGGCGTCTGTCCGGCCAGTGACCAGAAGCCGACCAGGTAGACGGCCCCGAAGGAAAGCCAGGCGGTCGAGCCGACCGCGATCGCGAGGCCTCCCCCACCTTCGCCGTTGCCGCCGAAGGCGTTGCCCAGCAGGGTCACCAGGGCGATGAAGGCGGTGAACGCGAGGTTGACGAAGACGCCGTCGACGACCATCGCCAGGCCGCGGCTGACGAAGCCGGCGCGGTCGGTTGGCAGCACCCGCGGCGCCCGGAAGAAGACGCGGCGGACGATCCGCTCGAAGCGGTCGTCGAGCCGCCGTGCCAGGTTGCCGATCGTGCGGCCGACGTCCTCGACCAGGCCAATCCCCTGGGCGCTGATCGCGGCCCGGACCTCGGGTGCCTCGGCGATCCGCTCGACCAGCTGCTGGGCCTGGTCTGAGGCGAGCAGCCGTTTCCAGACCTCGTCGACCAGCTCGGAGTCCATCGCCTCCAGCAGGGCCTTCTTGACCGCGTCGCTCTCCAGCGCACCGTCGACCGCCTCCTGGACCACCGGCCCTTCGAGCACCCTGGCCATCGCCCGCTCGACCGCCTGGCTTTCGACCGCGGCGACGATCGCCTCCTCGGCGGCCACCTCGACGGCGCGGTCGACCCCCGTCGCCTTGGTTACCGTGCGGGCGCCGCGGACGCCGACTCCGAGCAGGCGCGCCGAGAGCGGGGCCCTACCGTTTTGGGACGCCCCGTTCTCGATCTTCCGACTCTAACCGCTCCAGCAGGCGATCCAGCAGCTCCGCCTGCGCCGGGAGGATCTTCCGGCGCGCCGCCTCCGGGTCAAACCACTCCGCCCGGTCGGCCTCGGGGAACTCCTTTTCGCTGCCGCTGCGCGGCGGCCATTCCATGCTGAAGGTGTTGCTGTCCAGCAGCGCCGGGTCGAAGTCAGCCTCGGCAGCCCAGGCCTCGACCACTTTGCCCGCCCGCTGGCGAATCGACCCCAGCTCGATCAGCGCCTCGGGGTCGAGCTCGGGGGCCGGGCCCAGCTCCTCTTCCATCTCGCGGATCGCGCAGGCGCGGGCCTCCTCGGAGTCCTCGATCTGCCCCTTCGGGATCGACCAGGCGCCCTTGTCTTTGTTGCGCCAGAACGGTCCGCCCGGGTGGATCAGCAGGAACTCGGCCCCGCCGCCGTCGCGGCGAAAGAGCAGGATCCCGGCGCTTCGCTTTGCTGCCATCGACCCGAGTCATACCGACTCGGGTCGATGGGTCGAGCCCAGAGGGCCGTTACTCGAGACGGTAGGCGACGATTTCCGGCTGCTGGCCTTCCGCGGTGGCGATCCCGGCCGGGACCAGCAGGGTGTCGCCGCTGGCCGTGACCGCGCTGTTGGAGCCGGCCGGCAGGCTCGCCGACCAGACTTCGCCGCCGCTTTTCACGTCGAGGCCGTGGACGGTGCCGTCGAAGGTGGTGAAGAAGACGACGTCGTTGACGACCACCGGCGAGCCGAACGCCGCCGAGGAGAATTCCTGGTCCCAGAGGACCTTGCCGGACTTGACGTCGAGCGCCACCATGCCGCCTTCCAGGCCAGTGCCCTGGCTCAGCTGCTGGCTCGACGTGACTTCGATCCCGCTGTTGACGATCGGCACGAAGACCGTCGTGTCGTTCGCCGCCGGCGGAGCAATCACGCCGCCAAGGTTCCCGGGCAGGACTTCGCCTTTCTTGATCTTCGAGATCTGGCCGCGCATCGCGTAGAGACCGTCGTCGTCGTGACCGTTGTGCTTGCCGACCGGAGTGCTCCAGACCGGCTTGCCGCTCTTCGTGTCGACCGCGGTGACGATCCCGTTCTTGCCCGAGCCGATCGCGACTTCACGGCCACCCGCCTGGGCCAGGATCGGCGGGTTCTGGAAGTCCCAGTCGTAGAGGTCGTGCGGGGTCTGCTGGTAGTGCCACTCGAACTTGCCGGTTTTCGCGTCCAATTTGACGATCGAGTTGGTGTAGAGGTTCGGTCCCGGCCGGCTCGCTCCCCACGGTTTGCTCGCGGTGCCCGGGTAGGGCACCGGGTTGCCGGTGCCGAAGTACATCGACCCCTTGCCGTCGAACGAGGGCGGGTACCAGAGGCCGCCGCCGGAGTTTTCCTTCTTGTTGCCCCAGAGGCTCTTGGGGACGGTGTCCCAGGTCCAGACCTCTTTGCCGGTCTTGCCGTCGAGGGCGTAGAGGGTGCCGACGGCGCCGCCCTGGTATTCGGAGTTGACGTTGACCGGGACGGTCGAGACGTAGACCAGACCGTCTTCGTAGCCGGGCGCCATGTCGATTGCCAGCGGGCTTTCGGCGATCGGGGTCGACCACAGTTCCTTGCCGGATTCCTGGTCGAGGGCGACGACTTCGGTCGCGGTCGCGGCGAAGACGCTGCCGTCGGCGACGACGACGCCGTTCGGGCCCTGGGTCGCCGATTCGGAAGCCCACGTCCAGAGGACCTCGCCGCTTTCCAGGTTGATCGCCTGCACGGCGGATTCGAGGTCCTGCATGTAGGCGACGCCGTTGGCGATCACCGGGCTGGCCGCGTAGGCGCCGTAGGTGCTCTGCGCTTTCGAGGGCAGGGTCCAGGCGACGTCGAGCCCGGAGACGTTGCCCTTGTTGATTTCGCCTTTGGCCTCGCGGGTGCTCGCCTGGTCGATGTTCGGCCAGGCGTCGCCGCTCAGTTTCACCTCTCCCGAGCTGGAGGAGTCCGATGAGGATCCGCAGCCGACCAGCGCCACCAACCCCGCTAGCAGCAGCAGCGCAGCCCAAGCCCTACCTGACTTCATCCCTGACATCCTCCGGTCCTCCCTAATCGAGTAATAGAGATTTGTCCTGCATCTTTGCGGAATCCGGCGCGACAGGCAGGCCGAGTTCCTCCAGCAGTGGTTGCAGCACCCGGTTGGCGAGCAGCCCGAGGCTGCCGAGATTGGCGAAACCGGGGCCCTGGCGGAGGCCGCCGAGGCCGGGGATGTGCAGGCGCGGCCGCACCCCCTCCAGCTCCAGGCCGCGGCCGACCGGGACCTCGCCCTGCGGCGGGCCGTCCCAGAGGGGGCCGCACTGTTCTTCGACTTCGTCGCGGACGGCGTCCGGGAAGAGGCCGCGCAGCTGGCGCAGGAGATCGAAGCCGGTGCAGTTGATGACGAAGTCGTAGGGCTCGGACATCAGTTCGGAGGTTTCCGGGCTCTCGTACTCGAGGACGGCGGCGTCGCCGCCCGCGGCGAGGGAGACGTGGACGGCGCGGCCGGTGACGAAGGAGAGATGGTCGTCGTCGGCGATCCGGGCCAGCACGGTCTGGTCGAAGACGCCGCGGTCGCAGTGCTTGACGAAGTCGCGCCGGGTTTGGAGGTCGAGGTGTTCCCAGCCGACGTTGTCGGGGTCGGCGAAGACCCGGTTCTCGAGGAAGCTCTCGCCGCGGCTCAACGGCAGCGTCGGCGTGTAGATCGTCAGCCGCGCCTGCGGGCGCAGGTCGCGGAGGAAGACGAGGGCGCTGAGGGCGCTCTCCCCGCCGCCGACGATCGCGATCTCGACCTCCTCGCGCTCCGGCACCCGGGAGAACTCCTCGCGCCGGCTGTCGCAGTGGAAGACGCGCGGCTCGACGTCGGGGTCGTGGGGGAAGTGGCGGTGGACGCCGGGACCGGTGAGGACGAGGTTCCGTCCCGAGTGCCGCTCGGGATCCTGCGGGCTCCCCCGCTCGGCGACCTCGACCTGCCAGGCGTCGTGCTCGTCGGCGAGGGTGACTTCGGTCACCCGGCCGTCGTAGACGCTGACGCCCTCGGTCGCCCGTTCCAGCACCCAGCCCAGGTACTCGCCGTAGTCGCAATGCCGGACCGAGGGCGAGCCGGAGTTGACCCAGGCCGCGTATTCGTGGCGCTCCATCGCGAAGCGCTGCCAGGTGAAGGGCAGAAGCGCGGCGTCGATCTCGTCGCCGAGCGGGCCGAACAGGCGCGAGCTCTGGTACGGGAAGCCGACGTCCTTGATCGGCGGGATCGCCAGCGGCTCCTCGCCGGAGGTCATCCCGTTGCGGCCGAGCCAGGAGGCGGCGGGCTCGGTTTTCTCGATCACCGTCATCGAGATCTCGCCCAGGCCGAGGCTGTTGATCGTGTGGATCTTGGCCGCCAGCGCCGCGGCCTTGGCGCCGGCGCCGACGACGAGGATGTCGCTCTCGCTCATCGCTTCCCCTCAGACCGGGGCCAGGGCGCGCGGCCCCGCCGGTTCGGTCTCCCTCGGTTCGGCGATGACCAGGCCCTTCTGGTCGGGGGCGAAGGAGATCGCGCTTTTGCGCGCCCGCTCGGCGTCGCTCTCGACCGCCCGCAGATCGGTCGTCTCCAGCACGATCCGCAGCACCCGCTTCATCTCCATTTCCGCGTAGCTGGCGGCGAGGCAGCGGCGGACGCCGCCGCCGAACGGGATCCAGGTGTAGGTGCCGGGCTGCTTGCCGACGAAGCGCTCGGGCAGGAAACGGTGCGCTTCGGGGTAGTGGCGCTCGTCGCGGTGGATCAGGTGAATGCAGGGCGCGACCGTCGTCCCCGCCGGCAGGTCGTAGCCGCCGAGCCGCAGCGGCTCCAGCAGGTTGCGGACGACGACCGGTACCGGCGGCCGCAGCCGCAGCGTCTCCTTGACGACCGCGTCGAGGTAGCTGCCGTCCCCGGCGAGGATGTCCTCGCGCAGCAGCTCGAGTTTGTCGGGGTTGCGCAGCAGCCGCTCGAAGGTCCAGGCGAGGGTGCTCGAGGTCGGGCCGTCGGAGAGCAGCGTCACCAGTTCGTCGCGCAGGTCGCGGTCGGACAGCGGCGTGCCGTCCTCGTAGCGCGCCTGGACCAGCATCGAGACAACCCCAAGGGTGCCGCCGTCCGCCTCAGTCTTGCGCCGCCGCACCTCCTCCATCACCGCCGCCTCGACCGCGCCCATCGCCTCGCGGTAACCGCGGCTGCGGGTCACCCAGCCCGGGCCGAGGACGGCGAGCCGGGCCAGGTTGCCCGGCTCGTTCATCCAGGTGGTCAGCTCCCGCAGGTTCTCCCGCAGCGGCCGCAGGCGCGGCGAGCTCGAGTCGGGGCCGAAGACGGCACGCATCACCACGTCGAGGGTGATGTCCTGCATCCGCGGCCAGAGCGCGAACGGCTCTCCCATCGGCCAGCGGGCGATCTCCCTCCCCGCCACCTCGGCCATCATCTCCGCGTCGGCCTGCACCGCCTTGCCGTGGAAGGAGGGCAGCATCAGTTTGCGGCGGGTCATGTGCTCGGGTTCTTCCAGCAGCATCACCGAGCGCGGGCCGAGCAGCGGCCCCAGCAGCGGGTTGGCGGTGTCGACGCCGACCGCCCGCCCGGCGGTGAAGACCGCTTTCACGTCCTCGGGGTCGCTGAGGATCACCCAGTCGCCGTAGTGGCGGATCCGCAGGGTGAAGATGTCGCCGTAGCGGCGCTGGCACTTTTCCAGCCAGGGCAGCGGCCGCTGCGTCCAGCCGACCGCCTGCAGGGCGCGCGGCAGTCGCGGCCCGGGAGGCAGCGCGCTCACGCGGCATCCCTCCCGTTCTGAGCCGCCAGCTCGTCCATCAGCTCGTCCTCGAGCCGGCAGGTGGTCGCGATCAGCAGCTCGAAGAGGTCGGAGCTGAACTGCTCCGGCAGGTCGTGTTCGGCGCCCCGCGCCAGGTAGCGCTCGCGGACGATCCTCACCCGGTCGGGCTGCATCATCGGGATCTCGTGCTCGCTCTTGTAAGCGGCGACTTCGCGGCAGATCTGCAGCCGCTCGCCGAGCAGCTTCGCGATCCCGTCGTCGATCTCGTCGAGGCGGCGGCGGAACGGCTCCAGCCCGTTGGCGCTCATCGCCCCTCCGCTCCGAGCAGGCCGGTGGCGAAGGCGTGGCTGCAGGCGGCGAGCTCGTCGAGGGCGTAGCCGCCCTCCTGGATCACGCAGATCGGCAGGCCCGAGCGCGCCAGCAGGCCGCCGATCTCGGCGAAGATCTCCGGCCGGAAGCTCCAGCCGCCGTGCGGGTCGCCGGCGACGGTGTCGTAGCCGAGCGAGACGACCAGCGCCCGGGCGATCTCGGAGAGGTCGTGGATCGAGTGGGCGACCTCGCGCAGGTAGGTGTCTTCGTCGGGGCTCTCGGCGAAGGAGACGGCGCGTTCGCCGGCCATCCGCGGTAGCGCCGTCCCCGGCGGCAGGTTGGTGACCGGCGCCGCGTGCAGCGAGTGCAGCGCGGCTTCAGGGCCCATCCGCTCGACCAGCGCCGAGGTCCCGTTCGGGTAGTGGAGGTCGAGGTCGACGATCCCGACCGGCTTCAGTCCGCCGTCGCAGAGGCGCCGCACCGCCGCGGCGGCGTTGTTGAGATAGCAGTAGCCGGCGTGGAAGGCGGGTCCGGCGTGGTGGCCGGGGGGGCGGCAGACGGCGTAGGTGAAGCGGGCGCCGGAGAGCAGTTGCTCGGCAGCGGTGATCGAGGTCCGGATCCCCTCCAGCGCCGCGGCGACGAGCGCCTTGTTGACCGGGATGTCGGGCTCGAGGCCGGGCGGGGCGAAATCGGGCATCACCACCGGCTCGGGCGAGGTCAGCTCTTCCAGCACCCGCAGGTACTCAGCCTCGTGCAGGGCCGCGAGGGTCTCGTGCACGTCGGTGTCGGCCGCGTCGGCGGCGAACGGGCGCACCCCCGAGTGGCGGATCAGCCCCGCCCGCAGCTCGACCAGGCGCTTGTTGGAGTCCTGGCCTTCGATCAGCCGTTCGCCTTCGCGCACCCAGAAGGCGGCGTCGCCGCTGCCCTGGCGCTGCTCGATCATCAACAGCTCACAAGTCCGCCGGACTTTCGTGCCGCTATGCGAATCAAAGGTCCGGCGGACTTTGTTCACGGCAGGAGCCTTCGCATCCGCGGCCCGAGGTGCTCGAACCCGGCGCGCCTGTAGAAGGACTCGGTCGAAGCGATCGCCGCGAAGGTCTCGCGCGGGAGGCCGACCTCCAGCCGGCTGACTCCGCGCGTTCGCGCCTGGGATGCGATCGCCTCGACCAGCTCCGCCCCGACTCCGCGACTGCGCCAAGCCCCATCGACCCAGAGGTCCTGGATCGTCGCGTAGACGCCGGGAACGTGTATTGCCCGCTGCCAGCTGGCGCTGAGCAGGCCGACGAGCTCGCCGTCGGCCTCCGCGATCAGCACCGAGCCCGCCGCTGGATCGTCCAGCAGGGCGCGGACCTCAGTTTCGAGCGCGGCGCGCTCCGGGCAGCGGCCGCCGAGCTCGACGAGCAGGGCTTCGACCGCGGTCGCAACCCTCTCGACGTCCGCGGCCCCCGCCTCGCGAACCGTCGGCTCCGTCGCCACCGGATCGCTCACGCCGCCTCCGCCTGCCGAACCGCCGGCTCCAGCTCGACGCTCCAGGCCTCGCCGGGCGCATCGGAGCCGGTGACCGTGCGGGCGATCGCCGCCATCGGCGCCCGCGCCTTGAGCAGGATCTCGTCGAACTCCTCCTCGGGGTCGGACTGCTTCACGATCGCGCCGCCGGCGCCGATCGTCGTCCGCCCCGGCCGCATCACGATCGTGCGGATGACGATGTTGAGATCGGTCGAGCCGTCGGCGCCGAAGTAGCCGATCGAGCCCGAGTAGACGCCGCGCGCCTCCTCCTCGAGGCAGTCGATGATCTCCATCGTCCGCTCCTTCGGGGCGCCGGTCATCGAGCCGCCGGGGAAGGTCGCCCGCACGCAGTCGACCGGGGTGCGGCCGTCCTCGAGCCGACCGACGATGGTCGAGACCATCTGGTGCACGGTCGCGTAGGGCTCGACCACCATCAGGTCGGGCACCTCGACGCTGTCGACGTCGCAGACGACCCCGAGGTCGTTGCGCAGCAGGTCGACGATCATCAGGTGCTCGGCGTAGGTCTTTTCGTCTTCTTCCAGCTCCCGGCGGACCGCCGCGTCCTGCGCCGGGTCGGCGACCCGCTGCACGGTTCCCTTGATCGGCCGCGCCATCACCTGGCGCTGGCGGTCGACCGAGATGAAGCGCTCCGGCGAGGAGCTGACGATCGCGTTCTCGCCGAACTGGAGGAAGACGGAGAAGGGCGAGGCGTTGCCGCGGCGCAGCTGCCGGTAGAGCTCGAACGGCTCGGGGCTTGCGTCGGTCGAGAACTGGTCGGTGAGGCAGACCTCGTAGGACTCGCCGGCGAGCAGTTCAGCCTGCGACTTGGCGATGTCGGCGAGGTAGCGGCTGCGGCCGCGCCCCGACTGGAAGCTGACGTGGCCGCCGGGATCCATCGGCGGCGCCTGCGGCCGCACCGCCGGCGGCTCGTCGATCGCCCGCGCGACCAGGTCCTCGGCGGCGTCGAGCCAGAGCTCGGCCTCGGGGTCCTCGCTGCGGCAGAGGGCGAAGAGGTAGGTCTTGTCCTTGGTGTGGTCGACGGCGACGACGCGGTTGGCGAACATCAGCGCCGCGTCGGGCAGGTCGGAGCTGTGCACGTTCGGCGAGCCGCAGTCGGCCTTCAACTCGTAGCCGAGGTAGCCGACATAGCCGCCGATAAGGCCGCGCTCGACGCCCTCCGGCGGGTCGACCGCGATCCGGGCCATCTCCCGCTGCAGGTAGTCGAAGATCGACTTGTGCTCGACCGTCTCGACGCCGCCGCGGTTGACGACGGCCTCGCCGCTGTCGACGTCGTACTCCACGAAGCAGCGGTCACGGCCGGCGGTGGTGCCCATGTAGGAGCACTGGGCCAGCCAGGTTGGCGCGTCGGCGCTGTCGAGCCAGAAGGAGGGATCGTGATCGGCGAAGAGCCGTTCGTAGACCTGCTCGGTCGGCGCCTGGCCGTCGAGGGTCCGCATCCGCAGCTCGAGCTCGCCGCCGGCATCCTGGGCCGAGGCGCGCGGCGCCGGCTTGCCGCTGCGGGGGACGATCGTCGCCCGTCCGGCGGGGCGGCTCTCCGAGCGCTGATGGCACTCGGCCATCTCGAAGAAATTCCTGGCGATCTTCAGCCCGTACTCGGTCGAGATCGACTCGGGATGGAACTGGACGCCCCAGATCGGCCGCTTGGTGTGCTCGACCCCCATCACCACGCCGTCGTCGGACCAGGCGACGATGTGGCCTTCCGGTCCGGGCGGGCTGGTGATCGCCAGCGAGTGGTAGCGGACCACCGAGAAGCCCTGCGGCACGTCCTTGAAGAGGCCCTTGCCTTCGTGCATCACCCGGCTGAGGCGGCCGTGCATCGCCATCGGCGCCCGGTTGACCGTGCCCTCGAGCAGGTTGCCGATCCCCTGGTGGCCGAGGCAGATGCCGAAGACGGGGGTTTCGCTGTGGCGGAGGATGTCGCTGCAGACGCCGAAGTCGTGCCAGCGCGACGGGTGGCCGGGACCCGGCGAGAGCACGATCGCGTCGAAGTCCATCCTTGTCAGCACCCGCCAGGAGACGGCGTCGTTGTTGACCACCATCGGCTCCTCGCCCGAGGCCGCGGCCAGCAGGTGGAAGACGTTGTAGGTGTAGGAATCGTGGTTGTCGACCAACAGCGTTTTCACGTCACGCTCCCTCTAGTCCCAGGCCGCGCAGGCCCTGCTCCAGCACCGGCTGCACGACCGCCTCGACCTCCGGTGCTCGCTCGTCTTCTCGGTACCAGCGCGCGAAATGGGAGAGGTACTTGGAGAGCGGCGCGACGTCGAAGTCCTCGACGGCGCTGCCCAGGTGCACCCGGTAGTGCTCCGACTGGACCACGGCGAAGCGGTAGTCCGGGTCCTCGGCCGGACGCTCGCCCTGGATCTCGGTCGCGGCGTGGTGGGCCTGGGCGCGTGCCAGGTCCCAGCCGAGACTCCCTTTTCCTTCGATCAGAAGCTTCTCTTTGCCGAACTTGACCTGCTTGGTCGTCGGCTGCAGCAGGAAGTAGCCGAGCGCGACCTGGGCCGGCACCGTCTCGGGATGCGGGTGGCGGGCCATCTCCTCCGCCAGCTCGGGATTCCGCGCCAGCTCGTCCTCGATCCACTCGACCAGCTCGTCGATCAGCAGCGCCCCTTTCTTCGAGGAGCTGATCGATTCGTTCTTGCGGGCGACCATGCCGTGGAAGATGTCGTGGGTCGGCGGGCCTCCCCCGCGAGCTGAGCCGTTGCCGTTGCCGTTCTGCAGGC
>Ga0126313_10000924_pt1 | contig 14806 bp, 10 predicted proteins | sample Plot105A_FD_89954 | JGI IMG/M metagenome (GOLD analysis project Ga0126313, IMG submission 89954) | Serpentine soil microbial communities from UC McLaughlin Reserve, CA, USA - Plot105A | ecosystem: Environmental > Terrestrial > Soil > Grasslands | place: USA: UC McLaughlin Reserve, Lake County...
CCCGACACGATCGCGTCGGTGAAGGTCGGCGTGCGCTGGAACGTCTGGAAGTACGGCGCGCCACCGCTCTCCGGCGGGCCACCGACCCAGGTGCCGGTCTGCGCGGTGTTCCGGAAGCCGTCCTTGATGTGCCAGCCCAGCACCCGGCGCTGCTGGGCCTGCGCGAGCGCCCACACGCTGATGTCGGGCTCGTGGGTCGTCGCGTTCAGGAAGCGGACGCGGCCCGACCAGTTGTGCAGGATGTCGATCTCCCAACCGAAGAGGGCGGGGTCGGTGTTCTCCATCACCCACTGGATCCGGTGCACCGTGTCGAGCTCGGGATGCGCCGGATCGTTGAAGAAGCGGTAGTTGTCCTGCTCCGGGTGGAAGAAGTACCTGACCCCGCGCGACTGCAGGATCTCGCCGATGCGGTTCGCGTGCTCCGCCCGGCTCCTGAACCCGAAGGTGCGGACGCCGGTCACGGGGTTCACGTAGTCCTCCAGCCAACCTGAAGCCGCTGGGAGGTTCACCGTCGGATCCGCCGGGTTCGGGCTGTTGTTCGGAATCTGCGACAGGTTGCCGGAGAAGCCCATCGTCTCCATGCCGAGTGTGCTCAGGAACTCGAAGAGCGTCTCGCCGTTCGCCGTGAGGTTGCCGGTCGCGGGGTCGAGGTTGCCGAGTCCGAACTGATGGGTCCCGGCCGCCTTCAAGCCGGCCGCGTCGAGGTACTGCCGGATCTCGGCAGCCGTCGGCTGCCGGCCCAGCTCGTCGACATGCTGCGTCGACTGGAAGAACTCGAAGCTCCTGACGCCGGCCGAGGCGAGGAACTCGAAGACCTCGGCGAATCCGCCAGGGAGCGGCACGAGCGGGCCGAGGTCGGTCGGGTCAGCCGGATAGTCCGGGCCGCCGAGGTAGCCCATGGCCGGCGTCAGGCCGAGCCGGGTGCTCGCGGCGATGCTGCGCCGGGCCGTCGCATCGCGCAGTGAGAACTGCTGGAGCCCGAGCAGGCCGGGCGGGATCGTCGGCCCGCCGCCGGTCATCCGGCCGAGGGTTACGGTGGCGCCGCCGAGCGACGCCGCCACGGCGACCCCGGCGCTCGCTCCGATGAACTGGCGCCGGCTGAGTTTGCTGCTCATTACCTGTTCTCCCTCCTACTGCTCCATGGGGGGTTTCGTGGAGTTCCCGGCGCCGCGAGTCCGGCGCCGCGACCCTAGTCCTTCTCCAAGCGGCCATCAACACGAGCGTTCGCGGAGGCCAGGACCGCGGCTGCGGCGGCGCCCCTGGCTCCAGCGCATCGTGTCCTGCGTGAACTCGCCGGCCCTCCACGCACCGTCCGAGCAGGCGGGAACTTCTTCGAGCCGGGTTGGACGCGAAGCGCTCCCGCACACCATCGTGCCCTTGAACCGTCGGCGGCTCAGACCGCCGTTGCGTCCGTCCATTCCCGACTCCTCTCCGCGCCAAGTTGACCGAGGAATCTCTCTCCCATGCCACTCGGCCAGCCGCGCGGCAGATCCCGCCGCGAGACGATAACTAGCATTGAGCGGTCGTCAAGTCGCGCGCAAAAGTCGATCTTCCGTACGAAACAAGTGGGCGCGTTCGTGTGCCCGGCGTGACCGGCTTATGTTGCGCTTGAGCGAAAGCGCCGGTACGGTGGCGCCGTCAATCCTTGAGGAGGGAGACGGGATGATCGCCTTGACCTGGGCGTCTGGGCATGGCTGCTCCGCACGCCGCGTGGCTTGCCTACTTGCCGTGGCAGCCGCCGCGGCGGTCTTGCCGTCGAGCGCATCCGCTGCCGGCCACCCGGAGTATCGGGTCCTGGCGTTCACGCCGCGCGACGGTGACGCCAAGGCGACCGCGGGTGTGAAAGCGATCCGCGACCTCGGGAAGTCCGGCGGGTTCAGTGTCGTCGCGAGCACCGACCCTGGCATGTTCACCGGGGACAGCCTCGCGCGCTTCCGCGCGGTGGTGTTCCTCAACACGGCGCCCGGCGATGTCCTGAGCGACGCGCAGCAGACCGCGTTCCAGGAGTACTTCGCGGCCGGCGGCGGCTTCCTGGGGGTGGGATCGGCGATCGAGACCGAGCCCGACTGGCAGTTCCTGACCGACGCGATCGGCGCGCGCGCGACCGGCGCCTCCCCGGTGACCCAGGCGCGGATCAAGGTCGCGGACCGTGTCCACGAGGCGAGCAAGTCGCTGCCTGAGTACTGGGTGCGGACCGACCGCTGGTACAACTTCACCGAGAACGTTCGCGGCAAGTCGCACGTGCTCGCGACGGTCGATGAGTCGTCCTACTCCGGCGGCACCAACGGCGTCGACCACCCGATCGCGTGGTGCAAGAACTTCGAGGGCGGGCGCTCGTTCTATACCGGCGGCGGCAACACCGTCGGGAGCTTCGGCGAGCCGGCGTTCCGGCGCCATCTCGCCGGCGCGATCGCGTGGACCGCGGGCGTGGCTGATCCGGTCTACAGCGACTGCGGAGCCACGGTGCTCGCCAACTACCAGCAGGTCAAGATCACGGCGCCGCCGAACCTCAACGAGCCGATCGGCTTCGACCAGTTGCCCGACGGGCGGATCATCCAGACGACCCGCGATGGGCGCGTGCGCCTGCACGACCCCGAGACCGGCACGGCGGATGTGATCGCGCAGATCCCGGTGTACACGAACAGCGAGGACGGCCTGTACGGGCCGGCCGTCGACCGGGACTTCGCCACGAACAAGTGGGTGTACCTGTACTACGCGCCCGTGGCGATGGAGGGCATCGCCAAGGACGGCCTGCCGTACCCAGCGGAGACGCCGCCCGGCAACGCCCCGACCATGGCGCCCGACCTCAGCACCTTCCGCGACTGGATCGGCTACTTCCAGCTCTCGCGGTTCAAGTTCGTCGAGGCGGCGGGCTCGGAGCCCGCGCACCTGGACCTGGCCAGCGAGCAGAAGATCATGAAGGTCGAGGTCGACCGGGGGGCCTGCTGCCACGTGGCGGGTGACATCGACTTCGACAAGGCAAACAACCTGTGGCTCGTGACGGGCGACGACACGCCGGCCGGCTCGATCGGCGCGAACCAGTTCCCGCCGTACAACGACGAGAAGACGACCGAGACGCAGACCGTGACGGTCGCCAACGCCACGGGCGGGACCTTCACGCTCAGCTTCGACGGCCAGACGACGGCCCCGATCGGCTTCCCGCTCAACAACGCCGACATCGAGGCGAAGCTCGAGGCGCTGCCCAACATCGACAAGGTCCTGGTCGCCGGCAACGCCGCCACGAACAGGACGGTCGCATTCGGCGGCGACCTGCTGCACGACGACGTGCCGCTGATGACGAGCGACGCATCGGGCCTGACCAGCGCCACGACGGCGACCGTCGCGGTCGCAACCACGATCCAGCCGGACTGGTTCGTCGCGCCCCACAACGATGCCCGGCGTGGCGCGACCAACACGAACGACCTGCGCGGGAAGCTGCTGCGGATCAAGGTCGGCGCCGACGGCTCCTACTCGGTCCCGCCCGGCAACCTGTTCCCCGAGGCGCAGGACACCGACGACAAGACGCGGCCCGAGATCTACGCGATGGGCTTCCGCAACCCGTTCCGCGTCCAGGTCGACTCCGACGGCATCGCGTACGTGACCGACTACTCGCCGGACTCGCGCGGGCCCGGGCTCCTGCGTGGGCCTGCAGGGACCGGCCGCGTCGAGATCGTGCGCAAGCCGTCCAACTACGGCTGGCCGATGTGCTACGGCCCGAAGCTCCCCATGTACGAGTGGGACTTCAACATGCAGGAGACGCGGGGCGAGCAATTCGACTGCGACGACCCGGCGAAGGGTCCGGCGAACGAGTCGCGCTGGAACACCGGCCGGCTCCACGGGCCGCCCATCAGTCAGCCCGACGTCTGGTACTCCTACAACGACAACGCCACGCCACCGCTGGGCACGCCGTGCCTGGCCTCCTACGACGGCTCGGGCGGCACGTGCCCGCAGCTCTTCCCGGAGCTCGGCGTCGGCGGAGTCGGGCCGCACGGGGCGGCCAAGTACGAGTTCGACCCCGACAACCCCAGCAAGACGAAGTTCCCGCCGTACTACGACGACGCAGTGGTCTTCGGCGAGTTCACGCGCGACTACCTGCGCGAGATCCGGCTCGACTCGAACGGCGGGATCTTCAAGATCAACAACCTCCTGAACTGCGGTGCGTTCGGCTCGACGCTCAACCCGTTCGAGTGCGACAACCCGATGGACCTCCAGTTCGGGGCCGACGGCAACCTGTACCTGCTGACCTACGGCGACGGCTTCTTCGTGGCCAACCCGGACGCCGGCATGTACCGGTTCGAGTACGTGGCCGGCGAGCAGGAGCCCAGGGCCGTGCTGAGCGCCACGCCGACCAACGGCACCGCGCCGCTGCAGGTGCAGTTCTCCAGCGAGGGCTCACGTGATCCCGACGAGAACGACTCGATCAGCTTCGCGTGGGACTTCGACGCCAACGGGACGGTCGACTCGATCGACCCGAACCCGTCGCACACCTACACGGCCAACGGCGTCTACACCGCGCGGCTGACCGTGACCGACGCGGCGGGCAACACCGATGTCAAGACGATCCAGATCACGGTCGGCAACACCGCGCCGACGGTGACGATCACGACCCCGGTCGACGGCAACTTCTTCGACTGGGGCGATGACATCCCGTACTCGGTCACCGTGACCGACCCCGAGGACGGGACGATCGACTGCAGCCGCGTGAACGTGACGTTCGTGCTCGTGCACGACCAGCACGGCCATGGCGAGGGCTCCGCGACCGGCTGCACGGGCGTCCTGCCCACGTCGAGCGAGGCGGCCGGGCACGGCGGCTACCTCGCCGGCGGCATCAACGTCTCCTACACCGACAAGGGCGGTGCCGGAGGCACGCCACCGCTGACCACGGACGCGCAGCACGTGGTGCAGCTTCGTCGCCAGCACGTCGAGTTCGTGCAGGCTGCGAGCGGCCTGCAGTTCATCGGGATCCAGGCGCCCGAGACCGATCCGCTGGGCGCCGGGCAGGCGGCCAACCAGATCGACAACGGTGACTGGCTGGCGCTCAACAACCGCTACTCGTTCGACGCGATGGACAAGCAGATCACGCTCCGGTTCGCGAGCAGCGCGGCGGCCGGCTCGCTGCGCGGCCTCGTCGATGTCCGGCTGGATGCGGTCGACGGCACCAGCATCGCGACGTGCGAGCTGCGTGCGACGGGGAGCAACGGCGTCTACACGAGCCAACCGTGCGCGTTCACCGGTGCGGTCAGCGGCAGCCACCGCATCTACCTCACGTTCAGGCAGGCGCCCGGCGGGCCGGCCACCGGATTCGGCCTCCTGAACTGGGTCGAGTTCAGCGGCCCGGGCATCTCGGCCCCGTAGCCGTTCGAGGCGGACCGTGGGGCGACGCGCAGCAGCGCGGCGCCCCACGCGCCGCCGCGGGAGGTCTGCGGCGAGGGCGCCCGCATTCGAGCCGGCGCGCTTCACCTGGGCCGGCCTCCTGCTCGATCTCGCGCGTCGTGGCGGGCTGCGGACGCGGCAGGAGCTCGTCGCTGCCACGGGGATGTCGCGCTCGACGGTCTCGCCGCGGATCGACGCCCTGCTGCAGGCGCGTCTGCTCGTGGCGGACGCCGCGGGCACCTCGACGGGTGGGCGCAAGCCGCAGCTGCTGCGATTCAATCCCGGATCCGGGATCGTGCTGGCGGTCGACGTCGCCCCGGGCGTCCTACGTCTCGCGCTTGTCCACCTCGCCGGCCGTGTGATCGCGGAGGCGGACAGCAGGAGCCCGCTGCCGGACGGTCCGGGCTCGGTTCCCGACCGCGTCGCGGGGGAGAGCGCCCGTCTCGCCGAACGACTGCCGGCGGACGCGACCCTTCGCGCCGCCGGCGTCGCATCACGCGGAGCTGATGACGCGTATCGCGGACGCGCTCGGGCGACGCGGGCGCAAGGCGTACTACGCGGCGCTGCACCGCGACATCGGGGACGCGTTCAACCGCGCGTACGTCGGCGACGACGCGCGCATCGAGGGCGACACGCAGACGGCGTACCTCCTGGCACTGGCGTTCGACCTGCTTGCCGAGGAACTGCGTCCGCGTGCGGCCGAGCGCCTGGTCGCCGACATCGAGCGCCACGACTGGCACCTGACGACCGGCTTCGTCGGCGTCGGGCTGCTCTGCCCTGTCCTCACGGAGTTCGGCTACGCCGACGTCGCGCACCGGCTGCTGGTGAACGAGAGCTTCCCCTCGTGGGGATACTCGATCCGCCATGGCGCCACGACGATCTGGGAGCGCTGGGACGGCTGGACCGAGCAGCACGGCTTCCAGACCGCGATGATGAACTCGTTCAATCACTACTCCCTCGGCTCGGTCGCGCAGTGGCTCTACGAGTACGTGGCCGGCATAAGGACCGATCCGGGGCGGCCCGGGTACGAGCACGTGGTGATCGGTCCGACACCCGGACAGCTCGAGCGTGCCGAGGCCACGTTCGAGTCGGTTCGCGGCAGCATCCGCAGCGCGTGGCGGCGAACGGCTGAGCGCTTCGAACTGACCGTCGAGGTGCCGGCCAACGTCACCGCTACGGTGATCCTGCCGGTGGCCGGTGAGCTCCGCGAGGGGACCGTTGAAGCCGCGGCGGCGCCCGGGGTCCACGAAGCCCGGCGCGAGAACGGCCGCTGGGTCGCTGAGGTCGGGTCCGGCACATATGACTTCAGCGTCGCGGCGCACTCCTGAGTCGCCGCTCCGCGTCGGCATCGTCGGCTGCGGCAACGTCTCCCGCCTGTACCTCCCGGATTTCGCCTCGCTCTCCGGCGTCGAGCTCGCCGCCTGCACGGACGTCGATGTCGATCGGGCAGCGGCGCTCGCCGAGCGTGGGGGAGTCCGCGCGCTCGCGTTCGACGAGTTGCTCGCCGACCCGACGATCGACGTCGTCCTCAACTTGACACCGGCCCCCGAGCACGCGCGCGTGTCGCTCGCCGCGATCGAGGCCGGCAAGCACGTCTATTCCGAGAAGCCTCTCGCGACCGACCTCGGCGCCGCGAGAGCGATCCTTGTCGCAGCCGACCGCCGGGGGGTGCGTGTCGGCTGCGCGCCGGACACGTTTCTCGGCGGCGGCCTCCAGACGGCGCGCGACGTCCTCGACTCGGGCGCGATCGGAACCGCGCTCGGCGCGCACGCTGCGGTCCTGCACCTCGGTCCCGAACGCTGGCATCCCGACCCTGAGGGCTTCTTCGGACCGGGCGGCGGCCCGCTACTCGACGTCGGCCCGTACTACATCGCAGCGCTGGTCAGCCTGCTGGGTCCGGTCGTGGAAGTCGACGCAATCGGGCGCGCGACGGGCGGCACCCGGCGCATCGGCTCGGGACCGAGGGCGGGCACGACGTTCGTCGCCACGGCGCCGACGTACGTGATCGCGAGCTACCGGTTCGCATCGGGCGTCGTCGCCGGATTCACGGCGTCCTTCGACGTCGTCGCAAGCGCCGCGCCGCACCTTGAGATCCACGGCACCGAGGGCTCGATCCTCATCGGCGACCCGAACGTCTTCGACGGCGAGGTATCGCTCCAGCGGCTCGGTGCAGACGCGTGGGAGAAGGTACCGCTCCGATCCGACGCCGGGTCGGTCCGCGGGATCGGCCTGGCCGAGATGACGGAGGCGATCACCTCCGGACGCCCTCATCGCGCGTCCGGCGAGCTCGCGTTCCACGTGCTCGAGATCCTGCTCGCGACGGAGGCGGCCATCGTTGGCGACGCGCGCCCAATCCGCTCGACGGTAGAGCGTCCGCTGCCCATCCGGCTCACATCCCCGTGACCGTCGCTATCGGAGGCGAGGGAGCGCGTCGCGGGCGCTGTGGCTGAGGGCCCGCAGGTCCTCGACGAACTGCGCGCGGTGTTCTTCGGGGAGCGGGTCGAGAAAGAAGCGCCGGATGTTCTCGCCGTGAAGGCGGGCGGCGCGGACGGCGGTGTCCTCGCCGGCGGGGGTGAGGCGGACGCGGCGGCCGCGGCGGTCGTCGGCGTCGGCGGTCCGCGCCACGAGGCCCGCGGCCTCCATGCGATCGACGAGCCGGGTTGCGCCGCCGGTGGAGAGCACGCGTTCCTGGGCGATGGAGCGCATCGGCAGCCCTGCGGGGCCCGCGCGTCCGAGGATCATGAGCACCTCGAAGGCGAGGTGGTTGATGCCGCAGCGTTCCTCGAGCGCACGGCCGAGCAGGTACTCGAGCCGATTGGCGGCGCCCTGTAGGTGGCCGAACGCGAGCACGAGCTCGTCGTCTGCCGCCTCTTGGGCTGTCGTGATCTCGGACTTCGTGCGCTTGCCGGGGCTCATGGGCGCGAAGACTATCTGACTTGACAGTATCTGCCTACGCAGATACATTGGCAGTCCACCGACGACAAGGACCGTGTCATGAGCGCACTCGACATAAGGATCATCGACCTCGACTTCCCCGTCGGCTCCAAGAACAAGACCGCGACGCTGATCACCGGCGAGCGGGAGGCGATGCTCGTCGACGCGGGCTTCACGCGCGCCGACGGCCATCGCCTCGTGGCCGAGGTGCTCGACTCGGGCAAGGCGCTGACCACGGTGTTCGTCAGCCACGCCGACCCCGACTACTACTGGGGCGCCGAGGTCCTCGCCGACGCGTTCCCGGAGGCGGAGCTGATCGCCACGCCGCAGGTCATCGAGCACATCCGCGAGCGCTACGAAGGCAAGCTCACGGCGTGGGAGCCGGTCGGCGACAACCGGCCGACGCGACTGGTCGAGCTCGCTCCGCTGACGGGCGACATCCTCTTCGAGGGCCATCGCTTCCAGCTGCGGGGCGGACATCCGGCCATCCCCGACCGCCACTACCTCTGGCAGTCCGAGGAGCGGGCCATCGTCGGCGGCGTGCTGGTGTTCAGCAACGAGCATGTCTGGACCGCGGACACGGCCACCCCGGAGCAGCGCGCCGCGTGGATCGCCGTCCTGGATGAGATGGAGGCGCTCGAGCCGCTGCTGGTCGTGCCCGGCCACCGCCTGCCGGACGCTCCCGCCGACGTGAGCGCCATCCGTTACACGCGCGACTACCTGAATGCCTTCGAGGAGATCCTCGCGCCGGCGCTCGACGGGGCGGCCGTGACGGACGGCCTGGTCGGGCACTACCCGGACGCCGGGATGCTGATCGCCGCGCAGATCGGGCCGAAGGTCGCCAAGGGCGAGATGAGCTGGGGCTGACATGACCTGCGGCTTCGAGTCCTCGCCCGCGCCGGCCGACGTGGTCCGCCGGCAGTACCTCGCCTCCGCCCGCGGCGACCTGGAGGCCTTGCGCGCGACGCTGGCCGACGACGTGGAGTGGACCGAGATGGCGGGCTTCCCGCTGGCCGGCACCTACCGCACCCCCGGCGGCGTCACCACGAACGTCATGGAGCCCCTCGCCCGCGACTGGGACGACTGGGCGGCGCACGACGACACCTACGTCGTCGATGACGAGAACGTCGTCGTCCTCGCCCGCTACACCGCCGCGAACAAGGCCACCGGTCGCGACATCAACGTGCGCGTCGCCCACCATTTCGTCGTTCGCGGCGGTAGGATCGTCCGCTTCGAGCAGTTCGTGGACACCGCCATCGTGCGCGCCGCGATGCCGGGACCGACCTAGGCAGGCGCCGCGGTCGCCGCCACGGCGGCCGCGAGACGTTGCCCCGCACAGTCCAGGTGCGCATCACTCCGGCGCTGCCGCGACCGGCCCGCGCCTGGTCTGCGCCCCGGTGGGCTGGCGGACGAGGAAGGGGGCGGCCGCGAGGATCCCGAGGCCGACGACTACGGCGAAGATCAGCAGCGTCACCCGCGGGGTCAGGAACTGGAGCGCGATGCCCAGGCCCAGGACTGGCAGCGCGAGGCCGACATAGGCGGCTGTGAAGAACGTCGCCAGCGCGCCGGCGCGGTCCGCCGCGTCCGTGGTGGCGATGACAACGGTCAGGCTGCCCCGCAGGATCGCGCCGCCGCCCGCGCCGACGACCGCGCCGCCGATGAGGAATAGCGCCAGGCTCGCGGGCGACGTCCACGCCGATGTGACCAGGATGATCAGCCCGATGATCGTGGGGGCGATCCCGACCGCGATGAGCTTGGATGCCGGCCAGCGCGTGGTCGTGGCCTGGACGAGGACGCCGGCGCCGAAGTTGAGGAGGATCGCAAAGCCGGTCAGCGCGGCGGAGGGGTGGTTGAGTGGTCCCGCCAGGAACGCGCCGGCGAGTCCGGCGAACAACCCGCCGACGGCGAAGATCAGGAACGCGCCGGTCGTCGCCGCGATGAACGGGCCGCGGGCCTGTGCCGGTGCACGCAGCTGCTGCGGTCGATAGCTGGGCCGGGGGTGGATCGGCTGGTGGCCTTCCGGCGAGACGGCGACGGCGACGACTGCCACGACCAGCGCAGCCAGCAGCAGCACGTAGGGGAGCGTGAGACCGGCGGGGACGTACTGTGCGAGCACGCCGGCGATCAGCGGTCCGAGCGCGAGGCCGCCGATGTTCGCCACCGTCGCGACGATGCCGGAGCGGCGGGTGACCGAGCCGTCCGGCCCGGCGTCGAGATCCGCGATGTACGCCGTGGCGGTCGCGACGGCGGCTCCCAGCGCGACGCCGGTGAGTACGCGCGCCACAAGCAGCCCGGCGAGCGACTGCCAGGCGATGAAGACCAGTGCCGCGACGCCGGCGAGGACGAGTGCCGGAATCAGCACCGCACGCCGCCCGTACCAGTCGGACAGGTGCCCGGCGAGCAGGAGGCTCGCGACGACGCCCGCCGCATAGACCGCGTACACGACGGTGAGCGTCAGGGAGGACAGCTGCTCCTGGCGCTCGTACAGCCCGTAAAGGGCGCTCGGAGCGGTGGAGAAGGCCGTCAGTACGAGGAACGCGAACGCGACCGCCCAGAAGCCGCGCCCGGAGGAGAGCTGCGGAAGCGTGCGTGCGTGCGCAGCCGGCTGACTTGATCTCGGGGGAGGGGTTGCGATGCTCATGCAGCAAGCCTGCGCGACCGGCGCCGGCATCGCGCCCGGGTATTGCCCTGGTCTCTAGACCCCGGCCACGTCGGCCGGGAGCGCGTCGCGCAGGGCCCGGCGCGAGCTGATGCCGAGCTTGGTGAACACCTTCTTGAGGTGCCATTCGACGGTGCGCGGGCTGAGGAAGAGCTCGGCACCGATCTCCGGGTTCGTCCGGCCGTCGCGCGCGAGCCGGGCGATGTGCTCCTCCTGGGGGGTGAGCTGGTCGCGCGCGTCGTCGCGGCGCTTGCGTACCTTCTCGCCCGTGGCCAGCAGCTCGTGCCGGGAACGCTCGGCGAAGCCCTCCGCGCCCATCGACAGAAGCATCTCCCGGGCGACCCGCAACTGCTCGCGCGCATCGACGCGCCGGCCCTCGCGGCGCAGCCATTCCCCGTAGAGCAGCCGCGCGCGTGCCAGCTGCACGCGCACGCGCGTCCGCGCGAGGTGCTCGATCGACTCGCGGTACAGGCGCTCGGCGGCGTCTCCCTCGCTTGCGAGCGCGCGCACCCGGGCGGCGATGCCCAGCGCCCAGTCGGTGGACGGGAGCGATATGCGCTCGGACATCCACGTGATCGTGACCTGCAGAAGCGCGGTGTCGCCGGTCCTCGACGCCGCCTCGGCCACCTCGGGCACGACGAACGGGACGTATCCGAGGTGGTCGTCTTCCAAGGCTCGCCCGACCGCTTCGTGAGCGGCGTCGTAGCGGCCGATCCCGTTGTAGAGCACCGCGGCCGCGTAGCTCGCGAAATGGTCCATCCGGCCGAGCCCGCGCTCCTTCGCCGCGCGCCGCTCGCGCTCGATCAGCGTGGACGCCAACGCCTCCTGACCGCGCCAGGCCGCGAGCGTCATCTCGGTGTAGGCGACGGGCGACGTCCCGGTCGCCTCCGCGATCCCGCGCTCCTCCTCGATCGCCTGCGCCGCCGCGGCGAGATCGCCGGCGAGCAGGTGGCTGAGGGAGAGGAACTGGAGCGCGAACTGCAGCCGCACGAGCGCGCCGGTGTCGCGGGCGACCCGGACCTGGCGCTCGGCCAGGGCGTGCCAGGCGTCGGCATCCCACAGCTCGAGGGCGGCGACCGCGCCCGCCCGAAATCCGGTGAGCCAGGTCCAGCGGCCGATGTCGCCGGCGAACTCGAGCGAGAGCACGGCCTCTAGCGCCCGACGGAGCGCGGGCGCAGCCGCCGTGTGCCCGTCCGTCACCCGGATCGCGAATGCATCGAGCAGGACGTCGACGGCCCGCGGCGGGTCGGGACCGGGCGGCGCGGAGCGCGCGGCCGCGGCCGCTTCCGGCAGGCCGCCTCCGGCCCACATCGCCGCGCCGAGCGCCTCCAGGTGGGTCACCCGCGCCAGCTCGACGTCGAGCGGCTCGAAGCGGCAGGCCGCGCCGACGAGCAGCCGTGCAGCCTCGCCGGCGCGGCGCTGGTCGAAGGCGATCTCCCCACGCAGCTGCTCGATCTCCGCGGCCTGCAGCGCGTCGACCGGCCCCGCCTCGAGCGCGACCAGCAGCTCCAGCGCCGCGTCGAGCGCGCCGGCGTCGCGCTTCGCCCGCGCGGCCGCGAGCAGGCGCCGCGCGCGGCGAGCCGGGTTGGGGGTGAGCATCGCCGCGGTGTCGAGGAACGCGGCGGCGGCGGCGATGCCTCCGCGGGCGAGTGCGCGGCCGGCCGAGCGTTCGAGCTCATCGGCGACCTGCTCGTCGGGCCCGCGTGTCGCCTGCGCGCGGTGCCAGGCGCGCCGGTCGGGGTCGAGCCGCGGATCCGTCGCCTCGGCCAGCGCCGCGTGCAACGCTTGCCGTTCGTCCGGCGACGCCGAGCGGTAGGCCGCCGAGCGCACGGACGGGTGGCGGAAGCGCACCTGGGCGCCGATCTCGAAGAGGCCGGCGTCGACCGCCGGTGTCGCGGCCCGCGGATCGATGCCCAGCTGGTCGGCCGCTCGCCACACGAGCAACGGCTCGCCGACGGGATCGGCTGCCGCGAGCCGCGCCAGCCGCCGGGTGTCGGCGGGAAGCTGATCCAGGCGCCGCCGGAACCCGTCCTCGAGGTCCGACAGCGTCACCGGCCCGGGACCGCCGAAGCCGCCCGCCAGCTCCGCTGCACTCATGCCGCGGGGCAGCTCCAGCAGGGCAAGCGGATTGCCACGGCTCTCGGCGATGAGACGGTCCCGGACGCGGTCGTCGAGCCGGCCGGGGACGACCGTCGCCAACAGCGCGCGTGCGTCCTCGTGATCGAGCCCCTCGAGCCGCAGCTCCGGCAGGCTCGCCGCCTCGCGCTCGCCGCTCGGCTCGCGCACGCCGAACACCATGGCGATCGGCTCGGCGAGCAGCCGGCGCGCCACGAATCCGAGCACCTGCCCCGAGGCTCCGTCGAGCCACTGGAAGTCGTCCACGAGGCACAGCAGCGGCTGCTGCTCCGCGACCTCGGCGAGCAGGCTCAGCGTCGCCACGCCCACCAGCAGGCGGTCGGGCGCGTCCCCGGACTCCAGGCCGAGCGCGACGCGCAGGGCGTGCTGCTGCGGCTCCGGGAGCGCTTCGAGCCCGCCGAGCAGCGGCGCGCAGAGCTGGTGCAGTCCCGCGAACGGCAGCTCCATCTCCGACTCCACGCCGGCGATCTGGGCGATCCGGAAGCCGGAGGCCGCGCCGGCGGCGTAGTGCATCAGCGCGGTCTTGCCGACCCCGGCCTCACCGCGGATGACGAGCACGCTGCTGCGGCTCTCACGCGCATCCGCAAGCAGCCGGTCCAGCGCCTGGCGCTCGCTGGAGCGGCCGCGGAACGTCGGCGGGCGCGGAGCGGCGGCCATCTGGGCGCAACGGTACCCGGTGGTGAGGAACCAGGGAGTTCCCCGGGCGCGACGAGCGCCAGATCGCGGGACCGTGTCGCTCGTCAACCACAACTTCAACGGAGGACACCATGAGCACCATCGACATGAGCACCGAGACGCAGGTCCAGGTTCCGGAGACACGGTCCGTGGACTTCAAGCTCGAGGTCGTGGTCGTGCCGGTCGCCGACGCCGACCGCGCCAAGCGCTTCTACCAGCGCCTGGGCTGGCGGGAGGACGTCGACATCGCCGGCCCCAACGGCTATCGCGCGGTGCACATGACGCCGCCGGGGTCGACCGCGTCGATCCTCATCGGCAACAAGGGCGTCACCTCGGCGGAGCCGGGCTCGATCGCCGGCCTGCTCCTGGCGGTCGACGACATCGACGTGGCCCGCGCCGAGCTCATCTCGCGCGGCGTCGACGTAAGCGAGGTCTTCCACGACGCGGGCGGCAGCCTCGGCGGCGGCTTCATCGCAGCCTCCGAGGCGCACGCCCCAGGGCCCGACCCCGAGCGCCGTTCCTACGCCTCGTACGCGTCGTTCAGCGACCCCGACGGGAACGGCTGGTTGCTCCAGGAGCTCACCGAGCGACTTCCGGGCCGGGTGTGAGCGATGGACGTCGCCAACCTTGCACAGCTCCTGCGCGAGACGGCCGAGCACCACGACGGCTACGAGAAGGCGGCCCCTCCGCACCACTGGTGGGACTGGTACGCCGCCTACATGGACGCGCGCCAGAACGGCAGCACCCAGGAGGAAGCGTCGATCAGCGCTGCGCGCTACATGGAGGAAGCCGGCCTCGTCGAGGCCCGCTGACACCCCGGGCTACGACCCCGCCCGATCGGCGGGGTCGTGGCCACGCGCCACGACGTCACGGTCGTCGGCAAGGACGCCCACCCGCGGAGGCGGTGGCCGCCGATCTCGGCGTGGCGCGGTTCGTGACAGCCTTCAAGAGATCGGAGAGCGGAGGCTGCCGGACGATTGCGCTCGCCGGTGCAGGCTCCGGGAGCTCAGTGGGCGAATACGGGCTCGG
>Ga0126313_10000925_pt1 | contig 14796 bp, 14 predicted proteins | sample Plot105A_FD_89954 | JGI IMG/M metagenome (GOLD analysis project Ga0126313, IMG submission 89954) | Serpentine soil microbial communities from UC McLaughlin Reserve, CA, USA - Plot105A | ecosystem: Environmental > Terrestrial > Soil > Grasslands | place: USA: UC McLaughlin Reserve, Lake County...
CGGAATCTCGATCTCAAGCTCCCCCTCCGCGGTCTGCACCGTGCGGGGCCGAAAGCCGTTGCGCAGCCCGCTCTCGTAGTTGCGCAGCCCGCGCTGATAGTCGGGCCGGCGCTCATACCTGGCCCGCCCCAACCAGGCGTCGAACTCATCCTCCACAGCCCGCTGGATGATCAGCCTGGCGCCCAGCCTGGCGAGTTCTGAGAGCGACTCCCGCGGGTTCTCACCGACCCCCACAGCAAGCAGCCCGTCGATCTGAGCCTCGATCTCCGCCGACGGCGGTACGGTACGTCTCACGGCGTAGGACCTCCTTCAATCGTCTTTGCCGGACTTGAGGGAACCTACGCCGTCGCCTTGACGGCACCGGAGCTATTTACAGCGCCTATGGGACGCCACCCGTCCCGTCGCTCGTCCTCGGAAATCGCGCATAGCGGAAGCGCAGAGCGGCGGAGTGTCGGCCGCGTTCGGTTAGTCAACAGCTTCTATCTCTACTTGCGCCAAGTCGACGAACTCATTCCGCAGGCGCGTGTATTCGTTCTCGGTGGTCGCGTCGAGGGCGTTCTCGGTGAGTGACGAAGCCGCTTCGCGAATCGCGGTGGTGGGGGCGACGAGCGAAACCTCCGCTTCGGCGGTGCGGACCACGCGGTCCTCTGTCGCGACCGGTTCGTTGTGCTCACCCTCGGCGGCCCGCAGGAACTTCACGTACGTGTCGATGCGTAAGTCTCGTATTTCCGTTGCGCGCTCGTGCTCGAACCGTTGCTCTTGCCCTTGGTTGGCCACGAACCCGCCGACAGCGGCTCCCGCCATGCCACCAAGGAGGCCAAGTACGGCAGCCAGGACGGTCACCCAGCGATCGGACATTCCGGACGCTCCTTCTGCGAGGCCAGATGCAGGTCGCAGTATCCCCGCTCAGCGCCTCAGCTTTCCGGGATACGCGCGGGGTACTTGGTATCCCGGGGGCTCGCTGCTCCGTTCGCGTGAAAGGAGGCGCGGGAACCACACCTACGAGACGCGCGAGTTGGACGAGCGGCGGCACCCCGCGTAGCAGCCGGCCCGCTGCTGGTTCCTCGGCTCGAAGCAGAAGAGCCGGACGGATCCGACTCAGTTGTTGCGTCACGCGAACTGACGGTCCGACGTCCAACCCCCCGGGACGAGATCGGTTTGGAGACTCGGGCGATCGGTGGGCCGGTTTTTGACGCAATTTCTAAGCCGGGCGCCGCGCCGCAGAGCGGCGCGCGGGCGTCAACGGGCCATAGAAACGGTCTTTTACAGGCCGAGCTCAGCGTGCCTGGCGATCCGGTTTATGCCAACGACCCCGGCTCCAAAGTGCCTCCTGCCGCAGGTTCCTCCGCGCGCAGCGTCAGTTCTGGATTTCCACAAAGGGAGCACTCCATGGTCGCCGGCGTGAGCGGAGCGGCGGCTGAAGTTTGGGGCCCCGAGAAAGCAAGGCTCTTCTCGGCGCTCGCCATCGTCGGATACGTCCGGAATCTAGCGCTCTATGTCTCCGGCGAGACCCACTCCTCGATCGACCGCGCCGTCCGCCTGCTGGGCGTGCGCTTACGGCGAATCCCGACCGATGCCGACCTGCGCCTTGACGTCGCCTCGCTGGCGGCCGCCGTCGCCGACGACCGGGCCGCGGGGCGCCGGCGGTGATGCGTGGTGGCGACCGCGGGCACGACCGGGACCGGCTCGGTCGACCCGCTGCCGGAGCTGCGCCGCTGCTGTGACGGGGAGCTCCTGTGGCTGCACGTGGACGGCGCCTACGGCGCCCCCGCGGCCATCTGCCCGGAGGCGAAGGAGCTGCTCACTGGCCTCGAGGGCGCCGACTCGCGCGACGGCACGATCGGCGACGCCGACATCGGCGCCAACGCGATCTCGAACGACGAGCTGGCGGGCGGCTCGGTCCGCTCGGGCGAGGTGCTCAACGGGCCGCTACGCGACGAGGACCTGCAGGCGGGCCTGCTCGCGAGCGACGCGAGCGTGCGCTTCGACAACTTCGCGGTGCCATCGGGGGCCCAGCCCGTCAGCGAGGACGTGGCCTGCCCGGCGGGCCAGCGCGCACTCGGCGGCGGTGTGTCCTTCGGCAGCCTCGATGCCGGCGACCGCGTGGTGTTCTCCGAGCCGCGCGTCGGCGGAGCCGCGCCGAATGCCCAGGGCGCGGTCGCGAACGGCTGGGGCGCAGCGGTCCTCAACGGCGCGGGTGAGCAGCGGACCGCGACCGTCTGGGTCGTCTGCACGGCGCGATGAGGCGCAGGCGCGCAGGTAGGATCGGCGCCCCATGCAGCCGGGGGCGCGATCCGAGGTGCTGTGCGCGGGCATCGTGGTGGCCGACGCGATCGCGTCGCCAGTCGACGCCGTACCGCCGCCGGGGCTGCTGACGCTCGGCCCCGACCTCGAGGAGGCGCTGGCGCCGTGAGCAGCGAGGCCCGCATGCGCCGGTTGTTCGCCGCCGACGGGCGCTGCTTCGACGTGGCCGTCGACCACGGTTTCTTCGGCGAGCCGCGCTTCCTCGCCGGCATCGAGAACCTGACCGCGGCGCTCAACGTGCTCGTGGAGGCCGCGCCGGACGCGATCCAGCTCTCGCCCGGCAGCGCACCGCTTCTGCAGGAGCGGCCGGGGCCGAAGCCCGCGCTCGTGCTGCGCACGGACGTCGCCAACGTCTACGGGCCGACGGTCGACGCCGAGGCGGGCTACTTCTCCGAGCTCGTCCCGGAAGCGGTCGAGCAGGCGGTGCGCTTCGATGCCGCGTGCGCGGTCGTCAACCTGCTCTGGATCGACGGCCGCGAGGACCTCCACCGCGCCTGCGTGCGCAACGTCGGTGCGCTCAAGGCACGCTGCGAGCCGGCCGGGATGCCGCTCATGGTCGAACCGCTCGCGATGAAGCCGGGCACCGCAGGCTACGGCGTCGACGGCGACCCGGAGCGGATCCGCGCGCTCGTGCGCCAGGCCGTCGAGCTCGGCGCGGACGTGATCAAGGCAGACCCGACCGACGACCTCGGCGACTACCCGAGCGTGATCGAGGTGGTGGGCCCCATCCCGCTGCTCGTACGCGGGGGCGGGCGCGCGTCGGACGAGGAGGTGCTGCGCCGGACGGAGGCAGTCATGCGCGCCGGCGCCGCGGGGATCGTCTACGGCCGCAACGTGATCCAGCACGACCGCCCGTCGGCGATGACGCGGGCGCTGATGTCGGTGGTCCATGACGGCGTCGCCGCCGACGCGGCCCTCGCGAGCCTCGGTGGCTGAGCGCGAGGTCCGCCTCGGGCTGATCGGCGGCGGCCTGATGGGCCGCGAGCTCGCGAGCACGGCGGCGCGCTGGATCCACCTCGACGAGCTCGGCGTCCGCCCGCGACTCGTGCACGTCTGCGACGTCAACCCCGACACGCTCGCCTGGTACGGGCGGCTGGCGGACGAGCCGCGCCTGAGCGGTGACTGGCGCGCCGTCCTCGACGATCCCGAGGTCGAGGCCGTCTACATCGCGGTCCCCCACCACCTGCACGCCGAACTGTACGTGGCCGCCCTCGACGCAGGCAAGCACCTATTCGGCGAGAAGCCGTTCGGCATCGACCTCGCCGCCAACGAGACGATCATGGCCGCCGTCGCCGCGCACCCGGACCAGCTGGTGCGCTGCTCGTCGGAGATGCCCTTCTTCCCCGGCGGCCAGGCGGTCTGGCGCTGGATCGCCGCGGGCGAGTTCGGCCGCCCGATCGAGGTGCGCTCGCTGTTCCTGCACTCGAGCGACCTCGACCCCGGCAAGCCGGCGGGCTGGAAGCGCCGCGCCGAGACGAACGGCGCATACGGCTGCCTGGGCGACCTCGGCATGCACGCCCTCCACCTGCCGCTGCGGGCCCGCTGGGCGCCGCTCGACGTGAGCGCCGTGCTGGCCGACGTCTTCACCGAGCGCCCGGACGGCCGCCGCGGGACCGTCCCCTGCGACACCCCCGACAACGCCGTCCTGCTCTGCCGGGCCGAGCACGAGGGCGACGAGTTCCCGCTGCGGATCGAGACCAAGCGCATCGCACCCGGCCACATGAACACCTGGACGATCGAGATCGACGGCACCGAGCGGTCGATCGCGTTCACGACCAAGCACCCCAAGACCCTCCACACGATGCGCTACTCCCCGGGCGAGCCGCAGCGCTGGGAGCAGACCGACCTCGGCTCGCAGTCGGCCTACCCGAGCATCACGGGCGCGATCTTCGAGTTCGGCTTCGCCGACGCGCTCCAGCAGATGTGGGCGGCCTTCCTCGACGAGCTCGCCCACGGCCGCGACGACATGCGCCAGCCCTTCCACTGCGTGACGCCCGAGGAGGCAGCCTTCACGCACGACCTGTTCACGGCGGCGCTACGGTCGGACGCCGGGCGCAGCGTCGAACCGCTGCAGCCGCGTTACTCGCTCACCGGAGAGCCTCATTGACGCCTCGCCCCGGGTCGTAGTGGGCGTCAAGCACCTCGATTAGCTGCTCGAATCGGCGCCGGACCGTGCCCTCGAGGAAGGCTCGACGCTCACGGGGCCGCATGACGGCACACTCCTTCCACAGAGATCGGCCGGCGATGAAGCCCGCGGCGCCCCCTCTCACGGACGCACTGAGCTGGTCGCAGAACTGCCGGTGATCCACGCCCGCAGACAGCACGGCCCATGGAGTGGTGATCGCTGAGGACACCCCCTCGCACGCGGCGGGCGAGCCCGGGTACTCGAGCTTGAGCAATTTCGCGCCGCACGCCTCCAGGAAGACCGCGCTCTCTCGGACGAGATCCCCACGGCGGCTCGCGAACGCCGCCGGGGTCTCGTCCTCCATGCGGTAGGTCATCGCCTCGATGACGCACAGGAGGTTCTCCCTGCCGCAGTCCTCGAGTGCCGCGCGGACGAGCTGCGCCGTGTAGCCGTCGAGGTCCTCACGGTCGGGCCGGAGGAAGACCATGACCTTGGCCGCCGTTGCGCCGCGCGCACGTGCCCCTGCCGCCCCGAGGCCGTTGATCAGCCGCGACCTGCGCAGGCCCCGGACCACGTCGTAGCCGTCGGCCTCGATCCTGACCAGGAGCCCCACGTCGCCGCCAAGCGCACCGCCCTCGACGATGTGCGCCACGGAGACGTCGGGATCGAGGAGCACCGCGCTGGCGTCGCGCCCTACGGTGTCGACGATGTCGTACTTAATCGTGCGCTGCGCCTCGGCGTCGGCCGACAGCCTTGCCGCTTCGAGCATCTGGACGAGGGGGTCGCCGTGGTCGGCGGCGATGACGGACAGCCGTCCGCGGGAATCGGCGATCCGCGCGAGCGCGCTGATCTCGGCTGAGCTGAGCGGGGCGGCTATCGCGGCAGCATCGCATGGGAGGTGACGGCGGGGTGCCATCGCAGGCACATGCCCGCAGGTCCAACCCGGTCGTCGTCATCGTCGGCTCGGTCAACGTCGATCTGGTGGTGGCCACGGAGCGGCTACCGGGGCGCGGCGAGACCGCGCTCGGCCGCCGCCTCGAGCGATACGGCGGGGGCAAGGGGGCCAACGCGGCGGTCGCGGCGGCCCGAGTGGGCGCCAAGGCGCGGCTTGTCGCGGCCGTGGGCGACGATGCGCTTGGCCGCGACGCGCTCGCGGAGTTGGTCGACGAGGGGGTCGATACCGTGGGAGTCGGAACGGTGGCCTACGAGGCGACCGGCGCGGCGCTCATCGTCGTCGATGGCAGCGGCGACAATCAGATCGCCGTTGGAGCCGGCGCCAACGCCGCCCTCGGGCCCGACGACGTTCGGCGTGCGCTCGAAGGCGCATTGGAAGGAGCCGGATGCCTCCTCGTCGGCCTCGAGATCCCGCACGAGGCCGTGCGGACCGCCGCCGAGCTGGGCCGCGCGCGCAGCATTCCGGTCATCGTCAACCCCGCGCCGGCCCGCCCGTCGGCTCTCGAGCTCGCCGCCCTTGGGCCGATCTTCACACCCAACGCGGGCGAGGCTCGCCGGCTCACCGGCGAGACGGATCCGCGGAAGGCGGCGGACGTGCTTGCAGACCTGACCGCCGCGCCTGTCATCGTCACCAACGGGTCAGAGGGGGCACTGCTGCTCGAGGGGCCCGGCTCGGAAGCGATGGCGCTGGCTCCGCCTCCCGGCGTGACGGTCGTGGATACAACGGGTGCGGGTGACACCTTCTCCGGCGCTTTGGCCGCGCGCATCGCCGCGGGAGACCACCTGCGAGCAGCCGCCGCGTTCGCCGTGGCAGCCGGGGCCTGTGCCGTGCGCGCGCGTGGCGCTCGCGCGAGCATGCCGACGGCGGCAGAGGTTCATGCATTGGCCGGCCGTGGTTAGACTGCGCGGGCGGCACGCGACCCATGCGCGAGCTGACGAGGAGGACCTGAAGCCATGCCCGAGCCGGTGCTGGAGGCGCGCCAGATCGTGAAGCGCTTCGGCCGCGTGCAGGCGTTGCGCGGCGCGAACCTCACCGTCTATCCGCGGGAGGTCGTCGCGCTCGTCGGCGACAACGGCGCCGGCAAAAGCACGCTCGTGAAAACGATGGTCGGCGTCCACCCGCCCGACGGTGGCGAGATCCTCTTCGAGGGCAGGCCGGTGACGGTCAACACGCCGCACGAGGCGCGCGACCTCGGCATCGAGACCGTTTATCAGGACCTCGCACTGGCGGCGGAGGTCGACCCGGCGGCGAACATGTTCCTGGGCCGCGAGATTCTGCGACCCGGGCTGCTCGGGAAGCTCGGCTTCCTGGACAAGCCGGCGATGCGACAGCGCAGCGACGAGGCATTCGACGCGCTCGGCGTTCGGATCCAGGACACGGCCGCGCGCGTCGCCAACATGTCCGGCGGCCAGCGCCAGGGCGTCGCCATCAGCCGTGCCGTCACATGGGCGAGCAAGATCGTCTTCATGGACGAGCCGACGGCAGCGCTCGGTGTCGTCCAGACGCGCAACGTCCTCGACCTGATCCAGCGGGTGCGCGAGCACGGGCTGTCGGTCGTTCTGATTAGCCACAACATGCCGGAGGTCTTCGAGGTCGCGGATCGCATCGAGGTGCTGAGGCTCGGCGAGCGGGTCGCGCAGCTGAGGCCGAAGGAGGTGTCGATGGAGGATGTGGTCGCCGCGATGACCGGCGCGCTCACCTTCCACGAGGAGGACCGGCAAGCGTGACCACGCCGGCGACGCCGACCGACGAGGTCGAGGCCGAGGAGCTGCTCGAGGAGGAGCGCGAGCCTTGGTGGCAGCGGCTCGTCACCGGCTCGAGCACGTCGATAGCCCTCATCCTGGTCGGGCTGATCGTCGTCTTCTCGCTGCTGCGGCCCGAAGAGTTCTTCGACGTCAACAACGCGCGCAACATCGCCACCGACGCCGCGGTGCTGCTCGTGATCGCGGTCGGGATGACGTTCGTGATCATCACGGCTGGCATCGACCTCTCGGTCGGCGCCGTGCTCGTGTTCGCCGGCGTCGTCGCGGCGAAGGCCATGAACGAGGTGGGCGGGGACAACTGGGGCGTGATCTTCGTCGGCCTGGCGACCGCGCTGGCTTCGGGACTGGGATGGGGTCTGCTGAACGGCTTTCTCGTCGCCAAGGCGAAGCTTCCTGCGTTCATAGTCACGCTCGGCACGCTCGGCATGGCGCTCGGCTCGGCGCTGCTGATCACCGGTGGCGTCGACCAGCGCGACGTGCCCTTCAAGCTCGTCGACACGATCGGCAGCGGACGGGCGTTCGGCGAGGTCCCCTACCTCGTGCTGATCGCAGCAGCGGTCGCGCTCGTGTTCGGCGTCATCCTCGCCGCAACACGCTTCGGCCGGTACACATACGCGATCGGGTCGAACGAGGAGGCGTCGCGGCGCGCCGGCATCAACGTCGACGCCCACCTCATCAAGGTGTACGCGATCGCGGGCACGCTCGCCGGGCTGGCCGGCTTCATGTCGCTCGCGCGCTTCGCCACCACCACGATCGGCGGCCACTCGACCGACAACCTCGACGCGATCGCGGCGGTTGTCATCGGTGGCACGAGCCTCTTCGGCGGCATCGGCACGATGGTCGGCACGGTGGTCGGCGTGTTCATTCCTGCCGTTCTACGCAACGGCTTCGTCATCGTCGGCGTCCAAGCGTTCTGGCAGCAGGTTGCGGTGGGCGCCGTCCTGATCGTGGCGGTCTACCTCGATCAGCTGCGCCGGGCTCGTTACCGGCGTTGATGCATAAGGCCAACGAGAGGAGGAGACCTGATGTCAAGCACAGCAAGAGGGCCGCGATGGAGGCTCACCTTCATTGCCGTGCTCGCGCTCGCGGCCGCCCTGTTCGTCGCCGCCTGTGGTGACGACGACGACGACGGTGGAGGCGGTGGAGGCGGCGGCGACGGCTACACGATGACCCTCATCGCCGGCGTCCGCGGCGACGAGTTCTACATCACCATGAACTGCGGCGCGCAGGAGGAGGCCCGAAAGCAGGGCGTCGAGCTCGACTTCCAGGGTCCCGACGAGTTCGACGCGTCGCAGCAGACGCCGATCGTCAACGCGGTCACGCAGAAGAAGCCGGACGCGATCCTGATCGCGCCGACCGACACGAAGGCGATGTACGTCCCGATCAAGCAGGCGGCCGACGCCGGCATAACGATCGTGCTCGTCGACACCACGCTCGAGCAGCCCGACCTGGCCGTTTCGCAGATCGCCTCGGACAACGAGGCCGGCGGCAGCGAGGCCGCCAAGGCGCTGGGCGAGCTGATCGGCGGCGAGGGCAAGGTCTTCGTCAACAACGTCAAGCCCGGCATCTCGACCACGGACGCACGCGCCCAGGGATTCGAGGACGAAGCCAACAGTCTCGGACTCGACTACGTCGGCATGGAATACAACGACGACGACCCGGCGAAGGCGGCGGCGATCACGAAGGCGCAGCTCGCCAAGACGCCCGACCTCAAGGGCATCTTCGGGACCAACCTGTTCTCGGCCGAGGGCTCGGCGACCGGCGTCCGTGAGGCCGGCAAGAGTGGCGGCGTCAAGATCGTGGGGTTCGACGCCGGCCCCAAGCAGATGGAGGACCTCAAGAGCGGCCTGGTCCAGGCGCTTGTCGCCCAGAAGCCGGCGGACATCGGCAGGCTCGGCGTTCAGCAGGCGGTGGCGGCACTCGACGGCAAGCCGACCAAGAAGCAGATCGGCACCGGCTCGGTGACCCTCACGAAGGACAACCTCAAGGAGAACCCGGACATCCCGTACAAGTCCGAGTGCTAGCCGAATAACGCGCGGCGGGGGTGGCAACCAGGCCGCGCCCCGCCACGCCGGCGACCGTCAGCCCGACGTCCCGCTCGATGGCGACGCGTCCAGAGCCGGCAGCTCGTCGACGCTTGCGTAGATGCCCGCGGCGACCCCGGCCATCAACGCCGCGCCGCGGGCACCTGCCTCGACGACGCGAGGGGCCTCGACGGCGCCGAGGGCGGATTTCGAGGCGCGCACCGCCTCGTCATGTGACCAGCCTCCGGTGACGACGATGCGCCGGTGCGGGCCGGCGACGTTCGCGATCGCCCGAAGCAGGTCCTCAGCCTCGCTCGTTGCCGCGTCGATCGCCGCTCGCCAGATGCGCTCAGCCGGCTCGCGGGTGGGTAGGCGCACGGGCGGGCGCTCGAGCGAATGCAGCTCGAGCGCCAGCGCCGGAGGGTTGCCGGAACCGGTCGCGAGCGCGCCTGCGGCCAGCCCAGCACGCGCCTCCGGGCCGACTCCGAGCGCGTCGAGGACCTCCTGCAGGGCTAGGCCGGACCAGAGCCCGGCGAGCAGCGCCTGCCGGCCCTCGGAGACGTGGAACCCGACGGTCACTCTAGCGGCGACGCTGCGGCGAATATCTTCCGGTCCCAGTGGCGGTGCGACCACACGCACGAGCGCCTCCGCCGTGCCACAGGAGTCGAGTACGTCGCCGGGAGCCACTACCCCCACCCCGACCCCCGCGCAGAGGTGGTCGTGCCCGGCGACCGTGAGGGTGGCGCCCCGCAGCTGGGGCAACGTCGCCCCATCCGCTACGCCAGCCGGTGTGCCGGCGAGCACTAGCTCGGGCAGCAGGTCGTCGGGCAACTGCGCCCACGCCAGGGCGTCGTCGTAAGGCGCCTTCGCGGCCAGGTCGAGCAGGCCCGTGCGCGACGCCAGCGACAGCTCGGCGACGTCTCCCCCGCCCAGGCGGCGCACGACCCATTCGCCGACGTTCAGCCAGCGTCGCCCGGCACGCGCGGGTGGGTGATGGTCGTAGAGCCAGCGAAGCTTCGCCAGCGTGCACAGCGGGCTGGCGGGCAGACCGGTGCGCTCGCTGAAGCGATCCGCGCCGAGCTCGCCCGCGATTGCCTCCGCCTCACTCGCGCCGCGAGCGTCGTGCCAGACGATGGCGGGATGCAAGACGCGGTCCTGCGCATCGAGGAGCACGCCCGCCTCGGCCATGCTGGTCACGCCGATACCCCGGACGCGGCCATCGGGGGCAGTGGCGACGGCCTCGCCCGCCGCCTCCACGGCCGCCTCGAAGAGCGCTTTGGGGTCGACCTCGGCTCCGGTAGGCACCTGCCGCCACGGGGTTGCTGCCTTGCCGTGGCCGAGCTCGCGTCCGTTCTCGTCCACCACCGCCGCCTTGCAGGCAGAGGTGCCGACGTCGATGCCAACCAGCAGGTTCGTCAAGCACCGGCTCCGTTCGCAGGCGGCGCGGGCGGTCGGCAGGCGATCAGGATCACCTCGCCGCTTACACGGCACGCCCCGGCCCCGTGCGGCAGCAGGATCGTTTCACCGCGGCGCAACTCGAGCGGTCCACCGTCCTCGGGCTCGAGCGTGCCGCCGCCCTCCAGCAAAACGAGGATGGCGAAGCCGGGCTCGAGCTCGGCCTCCGGCGCGGGCGCGACGCGCTCCGCGCGAAAGAACGGGTCCGCCTCCCGCGGCAGCAGGCGGGCAACCGGCCCCTCTGGCCGCGGGCCGCGCAGCGCCTCGGGGTCGTGCGCTGAGCGGTCGACGCAATCGAGGGCTGTTTCCCAACCCAGGCCGAGGCTGGCCTCCTGCGGGTCGTCGATGCCGAAACCGTCCCACTCGAGCAGCACGGAGAGATCGGTGGGCTCCTGAAGCTCGACGATCAGCAGCCCCTCGCCGATGGCATGGGGCACGCCAGCCGGCACGAACAGGGTGTCCCAAGGCCGTACGGGGCAGGGGTTGAGCGCATCGAGCAACGCTGGACCATCCTGCTCTTCCACCCAGCGCTCGAGCGTCTCAGGCGACACGTCCTCGCGAAAGCCGACGTGCACGGTCGGGTCCGGTGCAGTCGCTTCAACGACTATCCAGGCCTCGGTCTTGCCGTACGGCACGCCGAGCTTGGCGTGTGCGAAGGCCCCGTCCGGATGGACGTGGACAGGGAGCCGCTCGCCGGCGTCCAGCAGCTTGACGAGCAGCGCGGGATCGGGTCCACGCCGGGCGGCGTGGTCGGAGCCGAGGAAGCCGGCCGGGTCCGCGGCGATCTCGTCGCGCAGCAGCTCGCCGCTCGGCAGCCGACTGAGCCCCAGCTCCTCCTCTCCCAAGACCGTCGTCGTGGACCCCACCCAGTCCTCGGGCACACGCGCACCCGGGGGCCGGGTGCCGCGGAGGGCCGCGATTGCCGGCCCGCCCCGGTAGAAACGCTCGATTCCGTTGGGCGGCAGGACCACCGGCCTCATGACGCGGGCACCTCCGCGGCCCGCGCGAGCTCCTCCGCCCGCGACGGATCGATGGCGCCGGCATTCGCTGTCTCGACGCTCGCCGCGGCCGTCGCGAGACCGCTCGCCACCGCGTTGCCGAGCGCCTCGCCGCGCTCGAGCGCGACGCACAGCCCGCCGACAAGTGCGTCGCCCGCCCCGATCGGGTTACGGACCTCCACCCGCGGCGCCGGTTGACAGCGCGGCTCGTCACCTGCGACGAGCACGGCAGCGCCCGCGGCGCCCGCGGTAACGATCGCAGCGCGCGCCCCACGTGCCACGAGCCCCGCTGCCGCGACGACGGCTCGCTGCCGCACCTCGCCCGGGTCGCCAGCCTCGACCGTCTCGTCCGCGCGGCCGAGCAACAGCTTCTCGGCCTCGGCGAGGTTCGGCATTACGAAATCGGGCCGGGCACCGAGCGCCGCGGCGAGCGGTGGTCCGTTCGCGTCGACGACGGCCAGGACGCCCTGCTCCCTCGCCAACACGACGAGCCGGGCATAACCGTCCTCTGGCGCCCCCGGCGGCGTGCTGCCACTACAGGCCAATACCGCATGCTCGTCGAGTCGCGCGGCGACCGCGCGCTCGTAGCGTTGCCAGTCGCCGGCGCCCAGGGACGGCCCCGGCTCGTTCATCACCGTCACGCGGCCGCTGCGCTCGAGCACGACCGCGGCCGACCGCAGCTCTCCGCCGACCGGAACGGCTTCTACGTCCAGGCCTTCGTCGGCGAGAAGCCCCGCCGCGGCCTGTCCGGTCCGCCCCGGGGTAAAACCCACGACGACGGCCGGGGCGTTCAGCGCCCGTGCGACCCGGGCAACATTGACCCCCTTGCCGCCGGGCGTAACCGCGACCTCGTCGAAGCGCAGGACCTCGCCGGGCCGCAACTCGTCGATGGCGAGCGTACGGTCGATCGTTAGGTTCGGCCCGGCAATGAGCATGGGCTGTGGGGGAAGCTACCCGTCCGAGCCGAGGCACATCGGCATCGCAGGCTGAGGCGCTACACGACCGAAAGTCGTAACGCGAGCAAGGAATCATCAACACCCGCCCGGGCATCAGCCCTCCCCTTCGGGCAAAGCAGCTGCTCTGCTCCGGATGAAGTCCAGCGCCTCGGGAATGACGAGCGCCGACTGCTCACCGCCGGGGTAGGCACTGGCTTGCCATGAGCTCGTAGACGTCGCTCAACCCTTCCCACAGACGATTGGCGGTCACGTCATCGACTTCGAGCCGTCGGCTGATCTCGTTGAGACAAGCGTTCATTTCGAGGTCAAAGACGAGAACGTCGACTTCACCGATCTGATGGCGGGCCAGAAGATCGACATCCAGGCATTGGGCTGACCAGTCGTACGGACCAAGGGGCAGTCGCGTCGGAGCTGCAGAGGTGGGGCGGCGAGGTGGAGTGGTCGCCCGAGGCGAAGGTGAAAATCGCCCTATGAGGCGCATGTCACGCAACGAATGCGAGCGCGCTGGAACGGGCTGACCGAGGTTCCGACACCCAGGGCCGACGACCGAGCATCTCCAAGCGGTCCGGCAGGTTTCCCGCAAACGGACAGGGAGGGTGTTCAGCTCGCGGCCGCGGCGGTCTCGACCTCGTCGAGCGCGAGCGACGACGAGAGGCCGCGGAGGGCGTCGATCTCCTCCTGGAACTGCGCGACCTGCTGCTCGGCCTGCGCGATTGCGTCGACGCCGGCGATGAAGCGGCGCGGCGGCCGGTCTTGGTCGGCGATGGTCGGCAGCGCCCGGCGAACATCCGGACCGCGGTCGAGGGGTCCCTGAAGCGGCTGGGCACCGACCGCATCGACCTCTACTACCAGCACCGGGTCGACCCGAACACGCCCGTCGAGGACACCGTCGGCGCCCTGGCCGAGCTGGTGGCCGACGGCAAGGTCCTGCACATCGGCCTGTCCGAGGCCGGACCCGAAACGATCCGCCGCGCCTACGCTGTGCACCCGATCGCCGCGCTGCAGACCGAGTACTCCCTGTGGACCCGTGACCCGGAGGCGGAGCTGCTGCCGCTGCTGCGCGAGCTGGGCATCGGCTTCGTGCCCTACTCGCCGCTCGGGCACGGCTTCCTGACCGAGACGATCCGCTCCCCCGAGGAACTCGCCGACGACGACTGGCGCAAGACCAACCCGCGCTTCACCGAGGGAAACTTCGAGAAGAACCTCCGCATCGTCGACGAGGTCAAGGCCGTCGCCTCCGAGGTCGACGCCACAACGGCGCAGGTCGCGTTGGCCTGGCTGCTCGCGCAGGGCGACGACATCGCCCCGATCCCCGGCACCAAGCGGGTCTCCCGCGTCGAGGAGAACACGGCCGCCGACGGCACCGAGCTGAGCGCGGAGCAGATCCAACGGCTCAACGATCTCACCCCCGCCACCGGCGAGCGCCACGACGAGGCCAACATGTCCACCGTCGAGCGCTGACCACGTCAAGGCGGCCGTTGTTTCAGACGAAACTGAGCAGCGGCCGCCACGCGACACGGGCTGAAGCACGGGTGCTCCGTTGAGAAGCGGGCCTCTCCACCGGCCTCGAACTCACGCTCGGAACGGACGGTGGCTGTTGCACAAACAGTGAAGATGGGGTCGGGCGGTCGGCCTGGGGTCTGACCTACGCACAAACTGACCCAGTTGGTGTCGTTCGTGGGGACCTGTCGGCTCCGGGCCGGCCGCCTTAGATCGCCCATCTGGGCGGTCGGGTCGGGCGGCGCGTGACCTGATAGGAACCTGCTCGCGACGAGTGCCTCGTCACTGTTCTGTCCGCCCTTCCCGACCGGGCCGCCCTCTCGGATCGAAGGGACGGCACGGACAGCATGAAGCAGGAGGACAGGCTCGTCGTCGGTGGGGTTGACGCGCACGCCGACAGTCATCACGCCGCGGCGCTGGACCGGCGCGGCGCTCTGCTCGCCACGGCGAGTTTCCCGACCACGACTCCCGGCTACGCGCGGCTGGTGGGCTGGCTGCGGGCTTTCGGGGAGGTCGAGGTGATCGCGGTCGAGTCGACCGGTTCGTATGCCGCCGCCCTGGTCCGCTATCTGCGCGAGCATGGCGTGCGGGTTGTCGAGGTCAATCAGCCGCACCCGCACACCCGCCGCCGGCGAGGCAAGAGCGATCCGATCGATGCCGAGATGGCGGCCAGACTGTTCCTGGCCGGCAAGGCCAGGGCGATTCCGAAGCAGACC
>Ga0126313_10000927_pt1 | contig 14787 bp, 15 predicted proteins | sample Plot105A_FD_89954 | JGI IMG/M metagenome (GOLD analysis project Ga0126313, IMG submission 89954) | Serpentine soil microbial communities from UC McLaughlin Reserve, CA, USA - Plot105A | ecosystem: Environmental > Terrestrial > Soil > Grasslands | place: USA: UC McLaughlin Reserve, Lake County...
CGCACACGAGCAGCTCGTAGTCCTCGCCGGCGCACGCGCCGAGCTGCCACGCGGGCACGCCGAGCTGGCGCGCGACCGCGGCGACGCCGTCGGCGAGCGGAAGCGCGTCGAGATCGATCGCAAGCGCGACGCCGCCGGCGCACGCGACGTGCCAGGCGTCCGCTGCCAGGCCGTCGGAGAGATCGATCATCGCGTGCGCGCCCGCACGCGCGAGCGCGCGTCCTTCGGCGACGCGCGGCAGCGGTCGCTGGTGGCGCTCGGCAAGTGCGGCCGGTCCGTCGGCGCGGCCTTCGAGGATCGCGAGGCCGGCGCCCGACGCGCCGAGGCTGCCGGTCACGCCGACGAGGTCGCCCGCGCGCGCGCCCGCACGGCGCACCACGTGCTCGGGCGCGTCGGCCCAGCCGACGACGGTGATCGCGAGCATCAGCACCGGCGCGGCCGTCACGTCGCCGCCGACGAGCGCGACGCCGCAGCGCTGCGCGAGCGCCGCCATCGCGTCGGCGAGCGCGATCGCGTCGGCCCGCTCGAAGGCCGGCGGCAGGCCGAGCACGACGTACGCCTCGCCGGGATCGGCGCCCATCGCGGCGATGTCCGACAGGGCGCCGGCGAGCGCGCGGTGGCCGGCATCGGCGGCGCTCGCGGTCTCGCCGAGGCGAAAGTGGACGCCGTCGACCATCGCGTCGGTCGAGGTGACCGACAGCGCCCGCGCGCGGACGACCGCGGCGTCGTCGCCGCTGCCCACGAGGACGCGCCGCGGCGGGGCGGCGAACCGCTCCCGCAGCGCGGCGATGAGCTCGAACTCGTCCGTCAGCGGTGGCGGTAGACGATGCGTGCGCGGTCGAGGTCGTACGGCGACAGCTCGACGCGAACCCGGTCGCCCGGGAGGATGCGGATCCGGAAGCGGCGCATCTTGCCGGCGACGTGCCCGAGCACCATGTGGTCGTTGTCGAGCTTCACGCGGAACATCGCGTTGGGGAGGGCCTCGACGACCTCGCCCTCGAACTCGACTTTCTCTTCTTTGGCCATTCGTCGCAACGGTAGCGCACTGCGCCCCGTCGGCTACGGCGCGGTGCCCCCAGGCGTCGCGGCCTCGCCGTCCGGCGGCTCGTCGGGCGGCGGCGCGGGCGGGGCCTGGTCGGCGTCGGGATCGTACGTGCCGGGGTCATAGCTGTTGCCGCCCGTCCGCGGGCCTCCGACCGGTGCCGGGCGGATCGTGCCCTGGTCGCGCCGGACCTGCTCCTTGGCCTTCGCGGCCTGATCGGCGAGCTGGTCGGGCGTGTACCGCGGCTGGACCGGCGCGGCGCGGTTGAACCGCCCCTTGAACGACTTGGGCTTGAAGGCCCGCTTGGGCTTCTTGAACTTCCCGCAGAACCCGCGCGCGGCGGCCTTCATGTACTGGCCCCAGATCTGCGCGGGGAACGTGCCGCCGTCGACGTTGGCGCCGTGGAAGAGCGGGCCCATCGGGACCCGTCCCTGCGGGAAGCCGACCCACGTCGACGTCGCCAGGCGCGGCGAGAAGCCGACGAACCAGGCGTCGGAGTTCTCGTCGGTCGTCCCCGTCTTGCCGCCGACCGGGCAGCCGGTGCGAGCGCGGCCGCCCGTGCCCGGCGTGGAGATGTTCATCTCGAGGATCTTCACGACCTCGTACATCGCGGCCTCGTCGAAGACCTTCTTGCGCTGCGGCTTGGAGAGGTCGTCGACCTCGCCGTCGGGGAAGCGGACCTCGGTGATCGCCTTGGGCGTGTTGCGCCAGCCGCCGTCGACGATCGTCGCGTAGGCGTTGGCCATCTCCAGCGGCGAGCAGCACTTCGACAGCCCGCCGAGCGTCTCGGATGGCAGGCCCTGCAGCTCCGACGTGATGCCGAGGTCCTTCGCGGCCCGCACGACCTTCTTCGGCCCGAGGTCGAGCGCGAGGCGGATGTAGACCGTGTTGTCGGACGCCAGCGTGCCGGCGACGAGGTTCGGCGAGCCGCCGCGACATCTGCCGCCGTAGCAGTTGATCGTCACGCTGCCGTACTGCGGCGCGAGCGTGATGGGGCCGGAGGCGTAGCTCGTCGTCGCCGGGTTGATGCCCGCGCGCACCGCCGCGACGAGCGCCATGATCTTGAACGCCGAGCCCGGCTGGCGCTTGCCGTCGGCGGCGAGGTTGTACTGCGAGTTCTTGTACTTCGCAGACGACGCCATCGCGCGGATGTAGCCGTTGCGGGGATCGATGCTCACGATCGCCGACGACGGCGCGCCCGCGAAGCTCAGGTTGTTGGCGATCGCCTTGCGCGCCTTGGCCTGCAGGCCGAGGTCGAGCGTCGTCTGGATCCGCAGGCCGCCGCTGCGCACGCGCTTGACGCCGTAGCGTTTGATGAGCTGATCGGTGACGTAGTCGAAGAAGAAGCTCTCGCGCTTCTGGCGGAAGTAGCCGCTCGGCTTGAGCTCGATCGGCGCGGCGATCGCCTCGGCGGCCTCGCCGTCGCTGATGTAGCCGAGGTCGGCCATCTTGCGCAGCACCTGGTTGCGCCGCGCGATCGCCGTGCCCTCGGCGCGAAACGGGTTGTAGTCGCTCGGCGCCTGCGGCAGGCCGGCGAGGAGCGCCGACTCGCTGAGCGAGAGCTTCGAGGCGCTCTTGTCGAAGTACGCGCGCGAGGCGGCCTCGATGCCGACCGCCTGCTGGCCGCCGTTCGTGCCGTAGGGCACGGAGTTGAGGTACTTCGTGAGGATCCACTCCTTGCCGGCGCGGCCGCTGTGGACGTTCTCGAGCTCCTCGGCGAGCTTGGCCTCGCGCACCTTGCGCTTGAACGACTTCTCGCGGTTGCCGGTGTAGAGCGTGCGGATGAGCTGCATCGTCAGTGTCGAGCCGCCCTGCATCGCCTTGCCGGAGCTCGCGTTCTTGAACGCCGCCCGGACGACGCCCTCGAAGTCGACGCCCTTGTGGCGGTAGAAGCGCTCGTCCTCGATCGCGACGGTCGCGTCGCGCACGTGCTTGGGCATCTTGTTCGACGTGATCGGGATCCGCAGGACGTCGTTCTGGATGATCCCGAGCTGCTGGCCGTCGGCGGCGAACACGCGCGACAGGCGGCCGGGGTCCTGCGGCTTGAGCGCGCTGAGCTGCGGCGCCGAGTTCGCGATGCCGACGACGTAGCCGACGGCGCTCAGGCCCGCGATGACGGCGCCCGCGATCACCACGGAGATCGTGATGATGATGACGCGGCCGGCCCCGCTCCGTTGGCGGCGTCGACGCTGGCGTTCGAGGCGAGCGGACATTTGGGGAGGGTGACGCGACGCTCCGGGCGAACGACCGCGCGACCCGGGATTCTAGTGGCACGGCGCCCTTCGCCCTCCCGGTCCCGGATCCTGCCCGTGCACGCCGGCGACCATCCGTTGCCAAGATGCTGCCGTGGGCCTTCTCACGCGTGCGCTGCCCGCTCGCATCGCGGTGGCCGTCGACGAGGCCGTCGCCGACGCGTGGCGGGCGCTGTGGATCTCGCGGCTGCTCGTCTGGGCGGCGGCGATCGCCGCCGTCGTGCTGTTCGGCCTGTCCGACCGCGCGGCCGACTTCGACCCGGCCGGCCTGACGACGCCGTACGGGCCGACCGGCGACGCGCTCGCCGCGCCGCTGGGCCGCTGGGACTCCGTCTGGTTCATCGCGATCGCCGACGACTGCTACGGCGGCAGCGCGCGCGAGGCGTTCTTCCCGCTCTACCCGCTGCTCGTGCGGGTCGCCGGCGCGCCGCTGCAGTCCGCGCTCATCGGCGGCGCGCTCGTGTCGACGGCATTGCTCGGCGTCGCGCTGGTCCTGCTGCACCGGCTCGTCGCGCTCGACCACGACCGCGCCGTCGCGCGCAACGCCGTCCTCGTCACGGCGCTGTTTCCGATGTCGTTCTTCTTCTCGGCCGTCTACAGCGAGTCGCTGTTCCTGGCGCTCTCGATCGGCGCGGTCTACGCCGCGCGGCGCGAGCGCTGGGCGTGGGCGGGCGCGCTCGGCCTGCTCGCCGCGACGACGCGCAGCGCCGGCGTCCTGCTGCTCGTTCCGCTGGCGATGATCTACCTCTGGGACGCGCAGCGGCCGCGCCTGCGCACGATGCGCCCGCTGCGCGCCGACGCGCTCTGGCTCGCGCTCGTGCCGCTCGGCCTCGCGGCCTACTGCGCGCTGCTCGCGCTCGGCGGTCACGACCCGCTCGCGCCGTTCAACGCCCAGGAGGTCTGGTTTCGCTCGTTCGCGGGGCCGTTCGCGGGCGCCTGGGACGGGGCCGTCGCGGCCTGGCAGGGCGCGCGCCAGCTCCTCTCCGGCTCGCGCGAGCCGGTCTACTTCACGCAGGCCGGCGGCGATCCGTTCGTCGCGGCGCGCCACAACATCGAGCTGTTCGTCTGGCTCGTGCTGGCGCTCGTCGCGCTCGCCGGCGTGCTGCGCCGGCTGCCGGCCGCGTACGGCGCCTACGTCGTCGCCGCGCTCGCGCTGCCGCTCTCCTATCCGGTCGGCCCGCAGCCGCTCATGTCGCTGCCGCGCTTCGTCGCCGTGCTGTTTCCGCTGGCGATCTGGCTTGCGCTCTGGATGACCGGCCGCGCCGCGCGCGAGCGGCTCGTCGTCGCCCTGTTCGCGGTCGGCCTTGCGATCTACACGGGCATCTTCGCGACGTGGCACTGGGTCGCGTAGTCCTGCTCGACGCGCTCGGCACGCTCGTCGAGCTCGAGCGGCCGGCGCCGCGCCTGCGCGCCGAGTTGCGCGCCCGCGGCGTCGGCGTGAGCGAGGCGCAGGCCGCCGCCGCCCTGCGCGCGGAGATCGCCTACTACCGCGAGCACCACGACATCGCGGCCGACGCAGCGTCGCTGGCGCTGCTGCGCGATCGCTGCACGGAGGTGCTGCGCGCCGCGCTGCAGGCGGCCGGCGCCGACGCCGGCGCGCTCGAGCACCGTGCGCTGCGCGACGCGCTGCTCGCGGCCCTGCGCTTCCGCCCGTTCGAGGACGTGCCCGCCGCGCTCGCCGAGCTGCGCGCCGCCGGCCACCGGCTCGTCGTCGTCTCCAACTGGGACGTGTCGCTGCACGAGATGCTGCGCACGACGGGTCTCGCCGCGCTCGTCGACGGGGCGATCAGCTCGGCCGAGGCCGGGGCGCGCAAGCCCGCGCCGGCGATCTTCCGCCGCGCCCTGGCGCTCGCCGGGGCGGCGGACGGCGAGCGCCCCGCGCTGCACGCGGGCGACTCGATCGAGCTCGACGTCGCGGGCGCGCTCGGCGCCGGGCTGGACGCCGTGCTCGTCGCGCGGGCGGGGCCGCCGGACGGGATCCCGGACGGCGTGCCGGTGCTCGCGACGCTCGACGGGCTCGCGGCGCTCGCCGCGTAACCTGGGGGCGACGATGTCCGACGCGCCGCCGCCCGAGCCTCTCTCCAGCGCGGCCGCGGCGCCACCGCCGGGCGGCCGCGCCGGCTGGCCGCCCTGGCTGGCCGTGCTCGCGTTCGCGGCCGGCTTCGGCGTCACGATCGTGCTCGGGATCATGGTCTTCGTCGTGGCGACGACGGCGGGCGTGTCGGAGGACGCGCCGGGGATCAACATCGGTCTCACGATCGTGCAGAACGTCGCGCTCGTCGCCGCGGCCTTCTTCTTCGCCTCGATGGGTCGCGGACGTGTCGCAGCGAGCGACTTCGGCCTGCGGCCGGCCCCGATCTGGCGCAGCATCGGCCTGCTCGTCGCGGTCTGGATCGGCTTCCTCGTGCTCAGTGCGGCCTGGGCGGCCGCGCTGGCGCTCGACCAGCAGCAGGACCTGCCCGAGGAGCTCGGTGCGGACGGCCCGCTGCTCAACGTGCTCGCCGTCGTCGTGCTCGTGACGGTCGTCGCGCCGCTCGGCGAGGAGCTCTTCTTCCGCGGGTTCTTCTTCGGTGCGCTGCGCAACTGGCGCGGCCCCTGGCTGGGGGCGCTCATCACGGGCATCGTCTTCGGCGCCATCCACCTCGGCTCGTCGCCGGCGGGCTACGTCGTTCCGCTGATGATCCTCGGCGCCGGGCTGTGCCTGCTCTACGAGTGGACGGGCTCGCTGTATCCGGCGATCGCGCTGCACGCGCTGAACAACGCGATCGCGCTCGGCGCGAACCTCGACTGGGACTGGCAGATCCCGGCGATGATGGTTGGCTCGACGGCGGCCGCGCTGCTGTGCGCGTGGCTGCTCGCACGGCTCGTCGGCGATGGCGCCCGGGCGCCGGCGGCGCCCGCGCACGCGCCAGGCGTGCCCTGACCGTCACCGTCGGCTGGTGGCGCATGGCATAGTGGCGCCCGATGCATCGCGCCGCCGTCATGTGCTCGGTCCTGGCGGCAGGCTGCGTTCCCGCCGTCGCGCAGGCCCAGACACCCGTCGCACCGGCCGCTCCGCCGCCGGTTGCGGCGGCGATGACGCTCACGGTCGACCGCGCCGGCGGCGCGCGCGCGACGACGCTCGTGGGCTCGCGGCTGCGCGTGCGCGGGGCGAGCCCGGCCTTCGCTCCCGGCGAGAGCGTCGTCGTGCGCTTCTTCGTCGCGGGCCGCAAGCGTGCGGTGCGTCGCGTCGCGCTGCAGCCCGGGGCGGCCGGCGGCGGCGCGATCCGGGTCGCCTATGTGCCCACGCGCCCCGGCCCATTGACCATCAGCGTGACGCACGACGCGAGTCCGACGATCGGGCCGTTCGTCGCGACGGCGCCCAGGGTCGACGTGCTGCCGCGCCGCGTCACGTCGCGCAGCGGCGGCGCCTCGATCCGCGCGCTGCAGCGCCGCCTGCGCCGCCTGGGATATGTCACGGGCACCCGCGGCAGCTTCGACGCGCGCACCGGGCGCGCCGTGCTCGCGTTTCGCAAGGTTACCGGGATGGCGCGCACGTCGCGCGCCTCGATCGGTGTCATGCGCGCGCTCGCGCGCGGAAGGGGTGGCTTCAGGATCCGCTTCCCCGCGCACGGCCGCCACATCGAGGCCGATCTCTCGCGGCAGGTCATCGCCCTCGTCGAGGGCGGTCGCGCGCGGCGCATCTACCCCGTGTCGTCGGGGACCCCGAGCACGCCGACGGTGGTCGGCTCGTTCAAGGTCTACTCCAAGACGGCCGGCACGAACGCCAAGGGCATGCTCGACGCGGCGTACTTCTTCGGCGGCTACGCGACGCACGGCTACCCGTCGGTGCCCGTCTATCCGGCCAGCCACGGCTGCCTGCGCGTGCCGATCCCGGACGCGCGCAGCCTCTTCAGGTGGATCAGGGTCGGGACGCCGGTCGACGTCTACCCGTAGCGCACGCTACGCGCGTGCCGTCTCGTATCTCGCCGCGAAGCCGAGCACGAAGCCGTAGGTCAGCAGCCCCAGGAGGGCGGGGACGCCACGCCGCATCCAGGCGCTGTCGGCGCTGTCCGAGACGGGCGCGAACGGCCGCAGCAGCACGTCGTTGGCGTCGTCGACGATCTCGTGCAGCCTGCCGTTCTGCTGCTCGCGCTCGCGCTCGCCGGCGGGCGTCGGATCGGTCGCGGTGGGATCGCCCGTGATGCGGTTGCGCGACGAGTTCGACGCGCGGTCGATGTCCTGCACGGCGAAGAGCACGAAGCCGACGCCGATGATCACGCTCAGCACGACCGCAACCCGTGGAAGAAGCCGTGGCATCACGGCTCTAAGGTACGGAAGCGATGAGCGCCCATGGACGATTGGCCGATGCGCTGCGCGAGCACGCGCTCGTCATCGGCGAGGTGACGCTGACGAGCGGGATGCAGGCCCAGTACTACGTCGACGCCAAGCGGGCGATCCTGCGGCGCGACGGCTTCATGGCGCTCGGCGAGCTGCTCGCCGACCGCGCGGCGCAGTGGAGCGCGACCGCCGTCGGCGGCATGACGATGGGCGCTGACGCCGTGACGTGCGCGGCGCTCGCCGGCGGCGCCGACGTCAAGGGCTTCTTCGTGCGCAAGGAGGTCAAGAGCCATGGCCTGTCGCGCCGCATCGAGGGCCCGCTGCTCCTCGCCGAGGACCGCTGCCTCGTCGTCGAGGACGTCGTCAGCACCGGCGGCTCGACTGTCGCCGCGATCGAGGCCCTGCAGGAGGCCGGCCACGAGATCGTCGGCGTCGTGAGCGTGCTCGACCGGCTGGCCGGCGGCGGCGAGCGGATCGAGGCGGCCGCGGGTGCGCCATACGTCGCGCTCGTCACGATCGACGACGTCTACCCCGAGCGCCCGGACCGCTGAGCGCCGCGGCGGCCCGGCGCCTACGGGTCGAGGTCGACGCGCACGACGGTGAGGTCGCTGCCCATCGCCGACACGCCGCGCGCGTTCAGGCGCGACAGCGACCGCAGCCGGGCGCGCGGGTCGTCGTCGTCGAGCACGTGCGCCGTGCCGCTGCGCCAGCGCCCGCGCACGCGGATCCGCACCCGCGGCTGCGCCTCGATGTTGCGCACGTAGGACGCCTTGCGTCCCATCTCGGCGACGATCCAGAACGTGTCCGTCCCGCGCTCGAGGCCGTAGGAGACCGGCGTGCGGCGCGGCTCGCCGCTCGTCCGCCCGGTCGTCTCGAGCAGCGCGATGCCCGGCGCCAGGCCGCGGGCGGCCAGGGCCCGGACGGGTGGGTTGAGCACACGTACCTGAAGGGCCGTGACGAGCCGGCGCTTGCGATCTCGCGACGCCACTGGCGCGCGAGTCTAGTTCGCCACCGGTTCGTCGTGGCGGGCCCCGCGCTGCAACGTGGCGCGCGCTCGCTCTGCTCCGCGAGCATGGCTTGATGCGCCGGCCAACCTCATCGGCGCGGACGCGCGAGCGGGACCTCACGCGGCCGTCCACGATATGGTCCGTACCATGGCAACTGACTCTCCCCGGTATCGCGAAGTGCGCGAGGCGATCGCCGCGCGCATCGCCAGCGGCGATCTTGCGCCCGGCGACCGCCTGCCCTCCGAGCGCGCGTTGCAGGAGGAGTTCAGCTGCGCGCGGTCGGTGATCCGGCAGGCCCTCGCCGCACTCGCCCGCGACGGCTGGATCCTGTCCTCCCAGCGCGGCTACACGATCCTCGGCCCGCGCATTCCCTGGATCAGCCGCCTGCGCCTGCTCAGCGCCGAGCCCTGGGACCTGCTGCTCGACGACGCGCGCCAGGACAAGGCGCCTGAGGATGTCGCAGAAGCGCTCTCGATCCCGGCCGGCGCGCCCGTCGTCGTGCGCACGAACCACACGAGGGCAAGCGCCTCGGGCGAGCGCTGGAGCGACGGGGCGTCCTACTACCCCATCGCCGGACTGAGCGCCGAGGCGGTCGCGATCCTCATGCTGCCCGGCGAGCTCAGCCACGACGACATGGAGACCGCATACGGCGGCCGCATCCTCGGATATCGCGAGATCATCCGAGCCCGCACGCCGACGCCCGCCGAAGCGCGCGCGTTCGGGATCACCGATCGCGACCCGCTCATCGAGGTGCGCCGCACGTCACGCACCTCCGGCACGCCCGTCTCGACCTTCATCTTCGTCGGCCGCTCGGACCGGTTCGAGGCCGATTATCTGATTCAGGCGTGAGGGGGGTAGGCGCGCCGCGGGGCGCAGGGAACCTGAGGCCAGGCGGTCGGCGGCTCAAGCGAGGGAGGCCGGCAGCGCGGCGCGAACAGCGGCCAGGTGCGGGGCGACGCCGCGATCATCCTTGAACGGCACAAGGCGTTGAGCGACGGCGTGAAGCCCGCGTGTGACGCGGCCCGAGTCGAGACCGGCGGCTACGGCGGCTGCCTGCGACGCGATGGCAGCGCTCTCGTCGATGTTGCGGCGTTGCGCGAGGACGTCGGCGAGGCAGATCAGGTCGCGGGCATGGTTGCGGGGATACGTGACAGGCTCACCGAGCGCAAGCGCGGCGCGGGCGGCGTCCTCGGCCGCGGCGTGGTCGCCGACCGTCAGGGCGACGCGATGCTCCTGACAGCTGAACTCCGCCTCGTCGTGCTCAGGCGCCGCCGCGTGAAACGCCGATCATCACAGCCGCTCAGGAGCTCCTCAACATCGGGCCGTTTAACGACGGACTGGCGTTCGCGACCGCGGCGCATCGACTCGCCGAGCTCCGCCACGACCACGCCATGGACACCGCAACTTGATCAGCTGTCGTGCGACGTTCAACACGGCCGGCTCGTCAGCGCCCTGCAGCAGAAGGAAAGAGCAATGAGCACAATCAGAACATTTGACGTTACGTGCGTAACAAGCTAACTTGTACGCATCGGATCAGCCGATCCATCGAATTGAAAGGAGACGGAGCAGTGTCCGCCGGTGACCCTCAGGCAAACTGCCGCAAGGCAACAGACATCACGGAACTGCTGCTGCAGGTCTACCTCATCGCATGGACGATGACTGAGGCGGAAGATGGCGAGCGACCCGGAGGCCGAACCACCGCGGCCCGGCCTGCGGATAGCGCTGATCCCCGGTTTGGCGACTCTAGCGGCATCGTGCAGGAAGGCGGCCGGCGCGAGCGTCGACTGGTGCGACACCGAGAACAGCCCGCACGCGCTAGCGGGCACCGCTTGGACGGCGCCCGCCTGACTCGCGGCGGCTGCGCTGCTGCGAGTCCTCTCAACGGCAGCGTGACCCGTCTGCGTGACCTCCACCGTCCTGGCCGACGTCTGGATGGACGGCGTGCTGGCCGGCGCACCGCTGTCTGCGCGCCAGCCTCACAGCTCACCGCGACCGGGGGAGCTGGTTTGGTCTCGTTCGCCGCCGGCCGTTTCGTCTCGGACACCCTAAGCCGCCCTTATCTCAGGGCCAGCGCCACGAGCATTCGAGAGGAGGTTTATGTCGATTCTTGATCAACTCCTAGCGCAAGCTTCCACGTCCGCGAGTCTGTCGCGGTCTGCCGCCCCTTCACGACCGCGGGTTGACCTCCTCACGGTGTCCGAGGCCGCTGAGCTGCTGCGAGTCTCTGTCGGCACCATCCGCAACTGGATCGCGGCCGGCAGCATCCCGTACGTCCAGTTGCCGCCTGTGGGCGACCGAAAGCAGTATCGGATTCCTCTTCAGGGCCTCCTCGGATCGCTGGAGGGCAATTACGATCTGCGTGGCGCGTTGCAGGAGCAGAACGCGCGAATGCGCGACGCGAAGCTCTCTGAGGACTAGCCCTGCATGCGGCAACCGTTGTAGATCTCGTGTCGGCATTCGCCGGCCCACTCTCGAACGAAGCGAGCTCGGCCTCGCGTGTGAACCACATGTGACCACATTCCAGTGGTTCGCGGCACGAGGTGGGTGCGTCGTCTTCCGTCGGAGTTAACAGCCGCTAGGCTTCCTTTGGTGCCGTTAGTCGTGCTCGACCCTGTCGTGCTCGTCAACACTGCGAAAGTGCCAGATGGGCCGAGCGCAAAACTTCTCGCTCTGCTCGCCTACGGACGTGCCCTGGGCTATCTCAACGAGGAGGCCAACAGTGAGGCACGCGCGCTTGAGCAATGGCAGCCCGATACGCCGCTCGATCTTGAGCGCGGCTGGGCCTCCATGCAGAACGATGCCTACGCCAACACCTTCGCTGTTCAGCAAGCCCTCGCCAGAAGCATTCCGGCTCGCGGAAAATCCTTTGACTACTGCCTTGCGACGTCCAATGCGTTGCTAGAGCGCGTGGTGCGACGCGTGGGCAGACTACGAGAGGCAGAGGGGGTCGAGCTGGATGCGGGCGTCGTTTCGGCGGCGGTGAGCGTCCACGCCGCCCGCTGGATTCGCGAGGATTGGAGGTCGGTACCTGACTACACCGGTACCGGCCATACCGATGCGAACGTGAGTATCCATACGGCGCTACGAGCCGGGGCGCCGCTGACTGTGACCAAGATCGCCGATGCCTGTGAGCTTGGCAGCCCGCGAATGTACTCAGGGATCGAGCCGAACGAGGAGTATCCGCTGGGCGTGACCGCTGCGGTGCATTTCGATTTTCTCGTCAGCGCATTTGGCCACGATTTCGATTTCCACGCGATCGATGCCAGCGTGCTTGAGCGAATCGCTCCGAGCGGGCCGCAACGCCCCGACTAATCGGTCGTGGCCTCAAGCGTCGCGGGGTCATGGGCCACTTCGTGTGCTTGTCGAAGATCACGAGCTTTGGGTCGCGTTTGTCTCGCAGCGTCCGCGGGATGCCTGTCGCCTCGCGTAGATCCGCACCATGAAGCTCAGTGCTGTGCCACAGCACCTCATCAAGCTCCGCGCCCCGAAGACATACCTTCTCGGCATGGGCGTAGCGCAGATCGGTGCCAACAAGCCTCGCATCCTCGAGGTTGCAGCGCTGCAGGCTCGCTCCCCATAGAGTGGCCCTGTCCAACTGCGTGCCTGCCAGATTCGCGTCGGAGAGATAAGCCCCGCGAAAGTTGGACCGACGTAGGTCAGCACCCTTGAGATCGACGCCCTGAAGCGGAGCATTGCGAAAGTCGATCTCGGAGAAGTTCAGCCGAGGCTCCTTGGGATCCCACCGTGCACGGCGTGCGCGCAGCACCATCGCAACGGCTCGGACCTCCGGATCAACACCCTGCCGGGCAGCCCGCGGTTCTCCGCCTTCATCGACACCCCGATGACTTGCGCGCAGGTGCTCACCCAAGAGCGCCATCACGGCCGGATGGTCGACGCGGGAGTCCCGGGCGACACGCCCGAGAGCGTAGATCGCCCCCACGCGGACGTTGGTCTTGTCGTGTTCCCCGAGTTGCTCAATCGCTTTGGTCAGACGATCCGTGATCTGACCTTCACGCGTCAACCATACGGTCCGCCAGGTAAGCGCACCTCCCACGATCAGCGCCAGCGCGCCCACCAGCTGGACACCGACCGTCCTGACGTCATTACGAGCCTCTAGCCGCTTCTCCTCCGTGGCCGGGTTCGTCGCCGCATTACCGAACCGAGTGTCATCGATGAGCGCATTCGGAAGCACCAGGAAGGCCACCGCAGCGCTAGCCAAACCGGCTACGACGAGCGCGCTGACGACGAGTATTGGCGAAAGCCGACGCATAGTGCGCGTCTTAAGCCAAGGGCTCGGTGCCGTTGGCCTGCTTGGGGCCGTGCGTCGCTGCGGACATGCGAGGTTCCTTCACGTTCAGTAGACGGCTTGCATGTCAGAGCCGTTACTGCGCACGAAAATACAGTCTCTTCGTAATCGCTATACGCGGGCTCGCGCTGACGCACTGCCGCGCAGCCAAAGCCGAATCGAGCCAGCGCCGCGTACAACTGGCCGCCAAGATGGGCGAAACGCACGGTAAGCGGTTGCGTAGACGCGACGGGTATTCGTGTGGCGCGGACGCGGCGATTCCCACGGCTCGCTGGCGCCCAGCGCGGCGCAGACTTGTTGGCCGTCGTCTTCATCCTCGGCCAACGAGCGGGCACGTAAGGCAGGATCAGCCGTCAGCGGGTACGGGCGCGATCGAGAGGCGGCCTTGGACGCCATGTGCTTGATCCAGTCGCCGCCGGCGACCTCCGGTGCATCAACAGCCGGGTGGTCGTAGACGTACACCCACGCGTCGACGCTTGGCTGAACCAGCCGGACCGCGCGTCGAAGGTACAGCGACCCTTTTAGGGCTCTACCGAAGTGCCCCAGGCAGGAGTCGAACCTGCGGCCTACCGCTTAGGAGGCGGTCGCTCTGTCCACTGAGCTACTGGGGCGGGGTGGTGGACGCCGCACCGGAGGGTACCTGCGGCGGCGTGTCGCTGGCCACGGCGGGGCTCTCGTCGGAGTGCGTCGACGCGGCGGCCTCGGCGGCCGTCACGTTGAGCGGGAAGTGGCAGGCGGCGAGGTGGCCGCCGGCGTACTCGCTGAGCCGTGGCACCTCGCGGCGGCAGATGTCCTGGGCGCGCGGGCAGCGCGTGTTGAAGACGCAGCCCGGCGGCGGATCGACGGGTGACGGCGGCTCGCCGGTGATCACGACGCGCTCGCGGGCGCGGTTCTCGCGCGGGTCGGGGATCGGGATCGCCGACAGCAGCGCGCGGGTGTACGGGTGGATCGGCTTGACGTAGAGCTCCTCCGACGGCGACAGCTCCATGATCCGGCCGAGGTACATCACCGCGATACGGTCGGACACGTGGCGCACGACGGAGAGGTCGTGGGCGACGAAGAGGTACGTCAGGCCGAGGTCGTCCTGCAGGTCGTCGAGGAGGTTGACGATCTGCGCCTGGATCGACACGTCGAGCGCGCTGACGGGCTCGTCGAGGACGATGAGCTTCGGCTCGAGGGCCAGCGCGCGGGCGATCCCGATGCGCTGGCGCTGGCCGCCGGAGAACTCGTGCGGGAAGCGGCTGAGGTGCTCGCGCTGCAGCCCGACGCGGTCCAGCAGCTCCGCCGAGCGCGCCGCGATCTTCGCCTTGTCGACGCCGTGCAGCGCCAGCGGCGCGCCGATGATCTGGCCGACGCGCTTGCGCGGGTTCAGCGACGCGAAGGGGTCCTGGAAGACCATCTGCATCTCGCGCCGTACCGGCTTGAGGCTCTGGCGGCCGGACTTCGTGATGTCCTTGCCGCGGAAGCTGATCGTGCCGTCGGTCGGGTCGAGCAGGCGCATGATCGTGCGCGACAGCGTCGTCTTGCCGCAGCCCGACTCGCCGACGAGGCCGAGCGTCTCGCCCTCTCTGAGGTGCAGCGTCACGTCATCGACGGCGTGGACGTTGCCGACGACGCGGTCGATCACCAGCCCCTTCTTGATCGGGAAGTACTGCTTGAGGTGCTCGGCGGCGAGCAGCACCGGGCGCTCGCCGGCGCCGCTGCCGTCGGCACCGGCCGGCGCGGTCGTCGGCTTCGGCGCGGCGCTCATTCCGTCACGCCTCCGGCGACGAGGCCGATCTGGCCCTCGGTCTGGCGCAGCTGCGCCTTGCGCTTAGGATCGAGCACGCAGCGGTCCGTGTGCCCGGTCTCGCCGCCGAC
>Ga0126313_10000931_pt1 | contig 14757 bp, 13 predicted proteins | sample Plot105A_FD_89954 | JGI IMG/M metagenome (GOLD analysis project Ga0126313, IMG submission 89954) | Serpentine soil microbial communities from UC McLaughlin Reserve, CA, USA - Plot105A | ecosystem: Environmental > Terrestrial > Soil > Grasslands | place: USA: UC McLaughlin Reserve, Lake County...
CGTCCTCCAGGCCCATGATCTGGTCGATGATCTGCTCGGCCGACTGCGCGGCGATCGGCCGCCCGCAGTTGAAGCAGTGCGGCTTGCCGATCCGCGCCCACAACAGGCGCAGGTAGTCGTAGATCTCCGTGACGGTGCCGACCGTCGACCGCGGGTTGCGCGACGTCGTCTTCTGGTCGATCGAGATCGCCGGCGACAGGCCCTCGATCGAATCGACGTCGGGCTTGTCCATCTGCCCGAGGAACTGGCGCGCGTACGCGCTCAGCGACTCGACATAACGACGCTGCCCCTCCGCATAGATGGTGTCGAACGCGAGCGACGACTTGCCGGAGCCGGACAGGCCCGTGATGACGACCAGCGCATCACGGGGCATCGCCACCGTGACGTCCTTGAGATTGTGCTCGCGCGCGCCGGAGACGACGATCTGGGCCTGTCGGGACACCCGACCCAGTGTACGTAACGCGCGGACGGAATCATCGAACACGTGTTCCCCCTCCGCTCGCACTTTGCGGCCAGCTTCGGATAGGGTCGGGGTTCAGCCCGTCCGAGGAGCTCGTGATGATCCGCTGGGCGCCGTGGGAAGGGGTTGCGAGCGATCTCGCGACCAGGCCGCTCCATGCGGGCGGCGTGAAGGTCCGTGGGCGCCCGGCGCCGCGCGATCACCGTGCCGGGTTCTGGATCGCGCTGTGGACCGCAGCCGTCGCGGCCGAGCTGGTCGCGCTGCGCCCGATCGTCTTCGAGCGAACCGCGCCGGTCGAGGGTCTCGCGGTCGTCTTCAGCCTCGTCGGCCTCTCCTTCGCCGCCTTCGGCCTGGTCGCCTGGCGCCGGCGGCCGGACAGCCGGAGCGGGTTCCTGATGACTGCGACCGGGTTCGCCTTCCTCGTGCCCCTGCTGCTCGGCCAGGTCGACGCGCCCGTCGCGACGACCGCGCAGATGCTGCTCGTCGACAGCTGGATCTTCTTCTTCGTCGCCCTGCTGCTCACGCTGCTGACGCGGGGCCGCCTCGTGTCGCGCGTCGACTGGCTGGTGCTCGGCGCGTACGCCGTCCCGCTGATCGTCCTCGCGATCGCCTGGATGCTCTTCCTGGAAGAGGACGGCAACCTGCTGGCCGCGTTCCCGGACGAGCAGGTCGCCCACGAGCTGGATCGCGCGCAACGCATCCTGCTGAGCGCCGCATCCGTCGGCACCGTCGTCGTGCTGGTCGTGCGCTGGCGCGCAGCCACCGCGCCGCGCCGCCGGGCGCTCCTGCCGACGCTCGCCGGCGGGTTCGTGCTGCTCCTCTTCACCGCGCTCCTCCTGAACGACCTGATCTCCGGGACGCGCTCGCAGGTGCTGCTCTGGCTCGCCGCGTGCTCGCTGGTGACCGTGCCCGCGGCGTTCCTGGCCGGCCTGATGCGGTCACGGCTGGCGCGCGGCAACCTCGCGGAGCTGTTCCTCGGGCTCGGTGCGATGCGCGGTGACGACCTGCGCGCGGCGCTCGCCAAGACGCTCGGCGACCCGAGCCTGCAGATCGCCCATCGCCCGTCGGATGGCTCGGCACTGCCGGACCCCGGCGCCGACCGAGCCGTGATGCCGATCGAACGCGACGGGAGCGAGGTGGCGGTGCTCGTCTACGACGCGTCGCTCGACGACGACCCCGAGCTGGTCGAGGCCGTGCGCGCCGCGGCCGCGATCGCGATCGAGAACGAGCAGCTCCACAGCGAATCCCACGAGCGGCTCGCGGAGCTGAAGGCCTCGCGCGAGCGGATCGTCACCGCCGGCGACGCCGAGCGCCGGCGCCTCGAGCGCGACCTGCACGACGGCGCGCAGCAGCGCCTCGTCGCGATCGCGCTGCATCTGCGGCTGCTCAAGAGCCGCGTCGGCGAGGACCCCTCGGCGCAGGAGCTGCTCACCACCGCGAGCGACGAGCTGGCCCACTCGCTTGCTGAGCTGCGCGAGCTCGCCCGCGGGATCCATCCCGCCGTGCTCGAGCACGGACTCGCCGCCGCGCTCGACTCCCTCGCGAGCCGCTCGACCGTCGCCACGACGCTGTCGTTCGACCCGGAGGAGCGACTGCCCGAGCCGGTCGAGCTCGCGGCCTACTTCGTCGCGTCCGAGGCGCTCGCCAACGTCGCCAAGTACGCGCAGGCGAGCCACGCGACGATCCACGTCTGGCGCAGCCGTGCGGGCGCGACCATCGAGATCGCCGACGACGGCATCGGCGGCGCCGACGGCGCGCGGGGCAGCGGGCTGCGCGGGCTCGTCGACCGCGTCGAGGCGCTCGAGGGCGAGCTGCGCGTCAGCAGCCCGGCCGGCCGCGGCACCACCGTGACGGCATCGCTCCCATGCGTGTCGTGATCGCGGACGACAACCTGCTCGTGCGCAAGGGGATCGCCGCGCTGCTGGCCGACTCCGGGATCGAGGTCGCCGCCGAGGTGAACGACGCCGACGAGCTCCTGGACGCGGTCGCCGAGCAGGAGCCGGACATCGCGATCGTCGACATCCGCATGCCGCCCACCCACACGGACGAGGGCCTGCGCGCGGCGCACGAGATCCGCGCCCGGCACCCAGCGATCGCGATCGTCGTGCTCTCCCAGCACGTCGAGCACGGCGTGGCGACGCGCGTGCTCGCCGAGCACCCGGCGCGCCTGGGGTACCTCCTCAAGGACCGCGTGACCGACCTCGACGAGTTCGTCGGAACCCTCCGGCGCGTCGTGGCCGGCGGCACGGCGCTGGACCCCTTGGTCATGTCCCGGCTGCTCGAGAGCGATCGCGAGGGTCCGCTCGACGCGCTGACGGAGCGGGAGCGCGACGTCCTCCAGCTGCTCGCCGAAGGGCTGTCGAACCCCGCGATCGCCGACCGGCTGGGCATCACGCTCCGGAGCGCGGAGAAGTACGTGTCGAGCATCTTCATCAAGCTCGACCTGCCGGACACGGGCAGCGAGCACCGGCGCGTGCTCGCGGTGCTGCGCCACCTCGCCGCCTGACGCGGCAGCGGGCGGTCCACACCCGCCGACCCCCGGAGCACCGCCCCCTGGGACACCGGTGGACGCGATGGCGGCGGGAGCCCCCGGACGAGAGGCTCGTCCCAGTCCATCCGCCTCCCCAGGAAAGGGTCCCATGTCCCACGCAGTCATCGAGGTCCCGCGCCTCGACTCATCCGCCCCCGAAGCCGTCGTCAGCGCCCGCGACGTCGTCCGTCGCTACGGCGCCGGCGACACCGCCGTGGATGCCCTGCGGGGCGTCTCGGTCGACATCGCCCAGGGTCGTCTCACCGCGGTCATGGGCCCGTCGGGCTCGGGCAAGTCCACGCTCATGCACATCCTCGCCGGCCTCGACCAGCCCACCTCGGGCCAGGTCACCGTCGCCGGCGTCGAGGTCACGGGCATGGGCGACACCGACCTGACGCTCCTGCGCCGCGACCACATCGGCTTCATCTTCCAGTTCTTCAACCTCCTCCCCATGCTCACGGCGGCCGAGAACATCGCGCTGCCGCTCAAGCTCGCGGGCAGCAAGCCCGATCGCGAGTGGCTCGACGAGCTGATCGCGACCGTCGGCCTCACGGACCGCCTGTCGCACCGTCCGTCGGAGCTATCGGGCGGCCAGCAGCAGCGCGTCGCCGTCGCTCGCGCGCTCGTCTCGCGGCCGTCGGTGATGTTCGCCGACGAGCCCACCGGCAACCTCGACTCCACCACCAGCGGCGAGATCCTCTCGCTCCTGCGCCGGTCGGTCGACGAGCTCGGCCAGACCACCGTCATGGTCACCCACGACGCGCACGCCGCTGCGATCGCCGACCGCGTGCTGTTCCTCGCCGACGGCGACATCGTCCGCGACCTCGGCGCCTCCACCGCGCACGAGATCCTGGAGACGCTCGAGCAGGTGAGCGGACGATGATCGGGGTTGCGCTGAAGGGACTCGCGGGCCGCAAGATCCGCGCGCTGCTCACCGCGTTCGCCGTCGTCATCGGCGTCACGATGGTCAGCGGCACGTTCATCCTCACCGACACGATGCAGAAGTCCTTCAACGGGCTGTTCGATGCATCGTTCGAGAAGACCGACGCCGTCATCCGCGGCAAGGAGATCGTCAAGGACTCCTTCAGCGGCAGCGGCGTCACGATCCCCGAATCCATCCTCACCGACGTCCGGGCCCTGCCCGAGGTGGACGCGGCCACCGGCGACGTCTCGCCCCAGGAGGCCAACACCGCCGACATCATCGGCAAGGACGGCAAGGCCGTCGCCAAGGAGAGCTCGGGCTTCAGCTACGACGCGGCCAACCCGCGCTTCACCCCGCTCAAGCTCAAGACCGGCGAATGGCCCCAGGGCATGGAGCAGGTCGTCATCGACGCCGGCACCGCCACCAAGGAGCACTACAAGGTCGGCGACACCGTGAAGGTCGCCACTGGCGGGCACACCCGCCCCTACGAGCTGACCGGAATCGCCTCGTTCGGCAACGTCGACTCGCTCGGCTTCGCCAGCATCGCGGCCTGGGACGTCAAGACCGCGCAGAAGCTGCTCGATCGCGAGGGCCGCTTCGACAGCGTGTCCATCGCGGCCAAGCCCGGTACATCGGCTGCGGAGCTCGTCAAGGCCGTGCAGCCGCTCATCGCCGACAACCTGGAGGTCAAAGACAGCGCCGCACAAGCCGAGGAGGACGCCGCGGAGCTCGACGAGGGAATGGGCATGATCCGCAAGGTCCTGCTCGGCTTCGCCGGCATCGCGCTGCTGGTCGGCGCGTTCGTCATCTTCAACACGCTCTCGATCACCGTTGCGCAGCGCACTCGTGAGTTCGCGACGCTGCGGACGCTCGGGGCCTCGCGCAAGCAGGTCATGCGCTCGGTCGTGCTCGAGGGTCTCGTGATCGGGCTGCTGGCCTCGGTGATCGGCCTCGTGCTCGGTCTCGGGCTCGCCAAGGGCATGGTCGCGTTGTTCAGCGCCCTCGGGGTCGAGCTGCCCGACGCGACGACGGTGATCGCGTCGACCACGATCATCGTGTCGCTGGTGCTCGGCACCGGGATCACGCTGATCGCCAGCATCCTGCCCGCGAAGCGGGCGACCCGGGTGCCGCCGATCGCGGCGGTCCGGGAGGGCGCGACGTTGCCCGCCACCAGGATGGCCGGGCATTCGCACAACGCGGGCGTCGGCGTCACCGTGGCCTCGCTCGCCGCGATCTCGCTCGGCATCTTCGCCGGGGGAGTGAGCGGGGCCGCGGTCGCGCTGCTGCTCGGCGGCGGCGTGCTCGGGCTGTTCGCCGGCATCGCGCTGCTGGCACCGCGGCTCGTCAAGCCGCTGGCCCGCGTCGTCGGCTGGCCGGCGCGTCGCGCCGGCGGAGTCGCCGGCGAGCTGGCCGGCGCGAACGCCGTCCGCAACCCCGGCAGGACCGCATCGACCGCCGCCGCGCTGATGATCGGGCTCACGCTCGTCACCGTCGTCGCGGTGCTCGGCTCCGGGTTCAGCGCCACGACCCGCGCGGCGGTGTCGGACCAGGTCCGCGCCGACCACGTCATCGACGGCGACGAGGGTCTGGGATTCCGGGCCTCCGAAGGTGACGCGCTGGCGCGCGTGCCCGGCGTGACGAACGCCTCGCACGTGCGGTCGGACACCGCCCTGGTGCAGGGCGAGGAAGGGCCGATCAGCGGTATCGATCCGGCCACGATCGCGGACTTCTACAAGTTCGACTGGTCGTCGGGCTCCGAGGAAGCGCTCGGCAAGCTCGGGACCGACGGTGCGCTCGTGACCAAGGACTACGCCGAGAGCGAGAAGCTCAAGCTCGGCAGTCGCGTGTCGCTCACCACGCCCTCGGGCGAGGAGAGCACGCTCGTCGTCCGCGGGATCTACGACCCGCCGCAGGCCAAGCAGCTGCTGGGTCCGATCAGCATGACGCAGAAGGGCTTCGACACGGCGTTCACGCAGCCCAAGAACAGCTACACGTTCATCGACGCGGACGCGAACGCGGCTGCGCCGTTGAAGGCGGCGACGAAGGGACTCGGCGACGCGACCTATCACGTCGGATCCGAGTTCCCGAAGGACGCCACCAAGGAGATGGCCACGGTGCTGGCCATGCTCTACGTGCTGCTGGGCTTCTCCGTGATCGTGAGCCTGTTCGGCATGGTCAACACGATGGTGCTCTCGGTGTTCGAGCGCACCCGTGAGATCGGGATGCTCCGGACGATCGGCATGACGCGCCGCCAGGCACGTCGGATGATCCGGCACGAAAGCGTCATCACGGCGCTGATCGGCGCTGCGATGGGCCTGGGCCTCGGCCTGTTCCTGTCGGGGCTGATCACGAAGGCGATGTCGAGCTACGACATGGCCTTCTCGGTCCCGCTGCCGGTCCTGGCAGCGTTCACGCTGGTCGCGGTCATCGCGGGAATCGGCGCGGCGATCATGCCGGCGCGCCGGGCCTCGCGGCTCAACGTGCTCGACGCACTGCACTACGAGTAGCCGTGACCACCAGCATCACCGCCCCGCGCACCGCCGCGGCTCCGCCCTCAGGGCGGAGCCGCGCGCGGCTCGCGCGCCTCGAGCGGCCGCTGCTGCTGGCCGGCCTCGCGCTGGTCGCGCTGCATCTGCTCGACCTCGCCCTCTCCGGGCCCGACACCTCCATCTTCGGCGTGCTCGGCATCGTCGCCGTGCCCGCCGCCTGGGCGCTCGCCCAGCCGCACGTCACCCGGCCCACCCGGCTCGTGCTCGGCGTCGTCATCGGCCTGCTGACCTTCGGGTTCGGCGTCGTCTCGCACGGCCTGCACGTCGTGAACTCGGGCCCGGCCTGGGCCGACGTCACGGGCGTGGGCATGATCGCCGGCGGCCTGCTCCTGCTCGCCGCCGGCCTGACCGCGATCGCCGCCCCGCGCCGCGCGCCGCGCCGGCCGGCGCCGGGCTGGCGACTCGCCCACGGCGCCGGCTGGCTGGCCGCCGTCCCCGTCTTCCTCCTCCTCGCGGTCATGCCCTTCTCGATGGCCCTGATGGCCACCCACGCACCGCGCTGGGCGATCCAGGAGTCCTCGCTCGGCATCCCGCACGAGGAGGTCGCGATCGAGACCGCGGACGGCCACGAGCTGTCCGCCTGGTACGTCCCCTCCAGGAACGGCGCCGCCGTGCTCCTCAGTCACGGCTCAGGTGGGAGCCGCGAGCGCGTCGCCGCACACGTCCGCATGCTGGCACGCCACGGCTACGGCGTCCTCGCACTCGACAACCCCGGCAACGGCGAGAGCGAGGGCCACTCCAACGGGCTGGGAGACAACGCCCAGCCCGCCGTCGACGCGGCCATCGGCTGGCTCGCCCGGCGGCCGGACGTCGACCCGCGGCGGATCGCCGGCTTCGGCTCCTCGCTGGGCGCCGAGGTGCTGCTCCAGGCCGCGGCGCGCGACCCGCGGCTGCGCGCCGTCGTCGCCGACGGGCCCGCACGGCCGCGGGACGCGCAGCGGGCCGGCGATCCAGGGCTTCCCGAGCGCGTGGTCGCGGAGCTCGGCCTCCAGGCCATCCGCGGCGTCTCGGGCATGCGGGAGTCGCCTTCGCTGGCCGGGATCATGCCCGGCATCGCGCCCCGGCCCGTGCTGCTGATCGCCGGCGGCGGCGACCCGAACGAGATCCCGACGAACCGGGGCTACCGCGACGCCGGCGGCTCCAGCGTGCAGCTCTGGGAGCTGCCCGACACCGGCCACACCGCCGGCCTGCGCACCCACCCGTCCGAGTACGAGCGGCGGACCACCACGTTCCTCGACCGTGCCCTCGGGCTCAAGGAGACCCCGTGACCGCGATCCTGACGCCATCCGCCCCCGCTCCGACTCCGCCGCTCACACGGCGGGGCGGGCGGAGTCGCGAGACCGTCGTCTTCCTGGTCGGGCTCGCGCTGATCGCGCTGCACGTCGTCGACGACAACTACCTGCAGCCGCAGCCAGGCACGTCGCCGGGCGATCATCTGGTCAGCGGGCTCGTCCCGCTGGCGCTGCTGGGCCTTGCCGCCTGGGCGTACCCGCGCCTGCGCGGCGGCCGGCGCGGTGCGCTCGGGCTGGTCTTCGGCGTGCTCGGCATCACCGGAGGGATCGAGGGCTTCTACTACACCCGCGAGCTCGGCCCGTCCGGTGACGACTTCACCGGCCTGGCGAGCCTTGGCGCCGGCCTGCTGCTGCTCGGTTCAGGCGCCGTCACGCTGTGGCGGACGCGCCGGATCGAAGGCAGCCGCTGGTGGCGCTACCCGCGCCGTGTGCTCCTCGGCGTCGCCGGCTTCCTCGTCGCGTCCGTGATCGTCGTCCCGATCGGACTGGGCTACGTCACCACGCATACGGGTCGGGCCGTGGTGCCGCCGAACCATCTCGGCGTGGCCTACGAGGACGTGAAGTTCACCACCGGCGACGGGCTCGAGCTCGAGGGCTGGTACGTCCCGTCGAAGAACGGCGCCGCCGTGATCGCGTTCCCGGGCCGCAACGGCCCACAGGCCAAGACGCGCATGCTCGCCCGCCACGGATACGGCGTGCTGCTGTTCGATCGCCGCGGCGAGGGCAAGAGCGAGGGCGAGCCCAACTCGTGGGGCTGGGGCGGCGAAGCGGACATCAAGGCCGCGATCGCGTACCTCCAGCGCCGGCCGGACGTCGACCCCGAGCGGATCGGCGGCATCGGCCTCTCCGTCGGCGGCGAGATGATGATCGAGGCAGCCGCCGAGACCGACCAACTCGCGGCGGTGGTGTCCGAGGGCGCCGGGGCCCGGTCGACGACCGAGGACATGGACCAGGACGATCCGGCCCTCGAGAAGTGGACGCTCGGCTTCGCGATGTCCGCGGCCAAGACGCTGGCGGTCGCGGTGTCCGCCAACCAGGCGCCGCCCGCGAACCTGAAGGACCTCGCCGCGGAGATCGAGCAGCCCCTGCTGCTGATCGCCGCGCCCGGGAAGGGCAACGGCGAGAAGCTCAACCGCGGCTACGCGACGGCGGCGGGCGCGTCGGCGACGTTGTGGGAGATCCCCGAGTCGACGCATGTCGGTGGGCTCGAAGCACGGCCCGAGGAGTACGAGCGGCGCGTGGTCGGCTTCTTCAACGAGGCGCTGCTCTGAGCACGCCGGCGTCGGTGAGCTTGTCCCGCAGGTAGCGCAGGAACGGCGCGACGGCGAGCTCCTGCCCCGTCACCCGGGCGAGCAGCTCGGGTGGCGGGAGCTTGCGGCCGTGCGCGTGGATCCGCTCGCGCAGCCACGCGTGCAGCGGGCCGAACTCGCCGCGCTCGAGCTGCTCGTCGATGTCCGGGACGTCGGCGCGGAGCGCCTCCCACAGCTGCGCGGCCATCAGGTTGCCGATCGAGTAGGTCGGGAAGTAGCCGATCAGCCCGGCGCCCCAGTGGACGTCCTGCAGGACGCCCTGCGCGTCGTCCGGCACGTCGAGGCCGAGCAGCCGGTGCATGCCGTCGTTCCACGCATGCGGGAGGTCGTCGACCGACAGGGTCCCCTCGATCAGCGCCAGCTCGAGCTCGAAGCGCAGGACGATGTGGAGGTTGTACGTCGCCTCGTCCGCCTCGACGCGGATCAGGCTGCGGTGGACGGCGTTGACGCCGCGGTAGAGATCCTCCACCGTCGTGCCGTCCAGGCTGCCGGGCAGCTGGGCCGCCAGGCGCGGCAGCGCCCAGGCGCAGAACGGGCGGCTGCGGCCGATCAGGTTCTCCCACATCCGGCTCTGGGACTCGTGCACGCCGAGCGAGACCGGGGAGCCGAGCGGGCTCCGGCTGAGGCGGTCCGGGATCCCGGCCTCGTAGATCCCGTGGCCGAACTCGTGCAGCGAGCCGAAGTAGGCGCCGGAGAAGTCGTGCAGGTCGTAGCGGGTGGTGATGCGGACGTCGCCGGGGGCGATGCGCTGGGCGAACGGGTGCGGCGCGACGTCGAGCCGCCAGCCATCGGGGTCGAAGCCGACGCCCTCGAGGATGTCCATCACCGCCCGGCGCTGGTCCTCCACCGCGTACGGGCCGCCGAACGGGCCGCCCTCCGGCGGCGGGGCGTCGGACGCGACATCGGCGACGAGCGGGACGAGGCCGTCGACCAGCTCGCGCAGCAGCGGGCGCAGCTTCGCCGCCGTCATCGCGGGCTCGAAGTCGTCGAGCAGGACGTCGTACGGGTGCTCGAAGCCGTCGAAGCACGCGACGTAGCGGTGGCGGAGCTCGAGCTGGCGTGCGAGCGCGTCGCGGAAGCGGGAGTAGTCGGCGGCGGCGCGCGCCTCCTGCCAGGCGGCCTGGCCATGGGCGGCGGCGCGGCTCGCCTCGGCGGCGAGGCTCGTCGGGACGCGCACCGCCTTCTCGAAGTCGCGCCGGAGCTCGGCGATCAGGCGGACGTCGTCGGCGTCGGGGTCCTGCTCGGCCGCCCACGGCTCGAGCGCGTCGAGCAGCCGGCCGAGCTCCGGATCCGTCAGCCGCTCGTGGCTGACCGCCTCCAGCGTGGCCGCATGGTCTCCGCGCGCGGCCGCGCCGTGCGGCGGCATCATCGTGTTCTGGTCCCAGAACAGCAGCGAGTGGATGTGGCCGAGGTCGGCCAGGACCGTCGCGCGCTCGTGGAGCGCGGCCAGCTCGGGCGGGGCCGTCGTCACCGCCCGGCGCTCGCGTACACGTCGTCGAGCAGCCCGTCGAGGTCCGGGAGCGCGTAGTGCTCGTCGAGGAAGCGGGCGGTCTCGTCGCGCGGGGTGCCCTCGAGGGCCATGTTGAGCGCGACGAGCCGCGCGCCGGGCTCGTCGTCGGAGCGCGCGCCGTTCGACGGCGGTGCGGCCGGGGCCGGGGCGGGCGGCTCGGCCGGGGTCGCCTCGCCCGCGGGCGGCGCGGGCGGCTCATGCGTGGTCTTCTCGTCCGCGGGCGGCTCGCCGGGAACCGCCCCGACCGAGGCGCCGAGCGTCCCCACGTCGCGGCTCAGCTCCTCCAGCGAGGCGGTCAGCGTCTCCGCGGTCGCCTTGAGGCCCGCCAGGAGCCGGTCGAGCTCGGTCTGGAGGCCGTCGAGCTTGCCGAGCATCGCCTGCGCGGCGTCCTCCACGCGCTCCACGTGGTCGCTGGCCTCGCGCCCCGCGTCGTCGCGCAGCTGCCGGGCGCTCGTCTCCGCGGCCTCCAGGATCGCGCGGACCTGGGTCGATGCACCCTCTGCGAGCGATCCCGGCCGCTGCCGGGCGACCGCGTCGAACTCGTCCGCGACGCGCCGCAGATGCGCCTCGACCGCGGCGGGGTCGTAGCCGCGGCGGGCGGCGGGGAAGTCCTGGCGCTCGATCTCTTCGCGGTCCACGGTGGTCCGAGGATAGTGACGCGCCGTGCGCTCGGCGGCGTCAACACACGTTGACAGGCCGGCTGCGTCAATGTAAGTTGACGCTCCATGACACAGGCAACGGATCTCGCCGACGCGACCGCGAGCCGCGACCCCGCCGTGGGCCTTGCCGCCGTCGCCTCGCTCCGCCGGCTGCTCGAATCGCTGGAGACGCTGCAGGTGGCGAACGCGCGCGAGCAGGGTTGGAGCTGGCAGCAGATCGCCGAAGTGCTCGGCGTGAGCAAGCAGGCGGTGCACAAGAAGCACGGCGCGCGACGGCGGATCGGGAGAGGACGCTGATGTTCGAGCGGTTCACGAAGGAGGCGCGGGCGGTCGTGCTGCTCGCGCAGGACGAGGCGGCCGCGCTGGAGGCGGACCGGATCGGCGCCGAGCATCTCCTGCTCGGCCTCGCGGGCGAGCAGGGCGCGGCGGCGCGGGTGCTCGACCCGCTCGGGTTGAGCCACGCGGCGCTGCGCGCGGAGCTGGAGCGGACCGGCGGACTCGACGCGGACGCGCTCGCCTCGATCGGCATCGACCTCGACGAGGTCCGGCGGCGCGTCGAGGAGTCGTTCGGGCCGGGCGCGCTCGGCGGCCGTCGCAAGGGTCGCCGCCCGTTCTCGCCCGGGGCGAACAAGGCGCTGGAGCTCGCGCTGCGCGAGGCGATCGCGCTCGGCGACCGCCACATCGGGTCCGAGCACCTGCTGCTCGGCGTGATGCGCGATCCGGGCGAGCCCGTGGCCGGGCTCCTGCGCGGCCGCGATCAGACGCCGGAGGCGGTCCGCGCCGCCGTCATGGCCGCCCGCGCGCGGGCGGCTTGAGCGCGCGGGTCCGCGCGGCCTGCCCGCGCGAGTTGAGCGCGCGGCTCGAGCGCGCGCTGCGCCGTCAGGGCAGCGCCGGCGCGCCGGTGTCGTCGCGGACGATGAGGCCGTCGCGGGCGAGGCCGGACAGCGCGCGCTCGAGGCGCTCCGGCTCGAGCGGCGGCAGCGCCGCTCCCTCCAGCAGCGCCGCGACGATCCGGCCGCGCGCGTAGCGGTCGGTCTCCTCGAAGCGCGGGCGCGGCGCGGACGCCCGCGCCGCCGGACTCGCCGCGCCCGCGCTCGCGCACCAGGCCGCCACCGGGCACGCGTCGCAGCGGGCGGCACGGGCGGTGCAGACGGTGGCGCCCAGCTCCATCATCGCCTGGTTCCAGATCGCGGCGCGCCCCGGCGGCAGCAGCGCCGCCGCGCGGTCGGCGAGCGCGCGCGGCGGGTGGCGGCGCCCGTCCCAGCGCTCGATCACTCTGCGCGCGTTGACGTCGACCGCGGCTCGCCGCGCGTCCCACGCGAACGACGCAACCGCCGCAGCGGTGTACGGGCCGACGCCCGGCAGCTCGCTCAGGTCCGCCGGCCAGCCTTGCGCGGCGACGATGCGCGCCGCCGCCTGGAGCGCCAGCGCGCGGCGGTTGTAGCCGAGCCCGCTCCACGCGGCGAGCACGTCGCGCGCCGGGGCCGCCGCGAGCGCCGCCGGATCGGGGAAGCGGGCGAGGAACGCCTCGTAGTACGGGACCACGCGCGCCGCCTGCGTCTGCTGCAGCATGACCTCGGAGACGAGGAGCGCGTACGGGTCGCGCGTCGACCGCCAGGGGAGCGGCCGGCGCACGCGCTCGTACCACGCCAGCAGCGCGTCGTCCCGATCCGTCACGGCTCGCGGATCTCCGCCTTCGCGACGAAGTGCACGGCGGCCGCGTCGCTGTCGGTGAACGAGAGGATGCGCAGCCGCCCGGTGAGCGGGCCGTCCGGCAGCTCGAAGCGCGCGCTGAGCTCGAGCGGGGCGGCCTCGTCTCCCTCGCGGTAGCCGTCCCAGCTCGACTGATCCGCACGCCAGCGCACCGGGTGGCTGGTGAGCGGGCGAGTGAGCACGCCCAGCGTCTCCTCCTGCGGCGTCAGGTCGAGGCGGAAGAGCCCGGGTGCGAGCAGGACCGTCGCCCGCACGTTGAACCCGACGAGCCGCGAGGCGGAGATGAGCAGCCCGTCCGGCAGCGCGCACGCGAGCTGGCCGAACGCCGCCCCGGCGGCGCCCGCCCGGTCGGGATCGAGCACGTCGTCACGCATGCGCCGGCTCCAGCCGCGCCGCCGCCCAGCCGTCCTCGTCGAGATGGGAGGCGGTCGTCCAGCCGGCGGCCGCGTAGTCGCGCGCGACGGCAGCGAGCTCGTCCGCCACGAGGCCCGAGACGACGACGTGGCGGACGCGCGATGATGCGGCTCGGGCGGGCGGCGCGAGGGCCGCGACCACACGGGCGTGGACCGGCGGAGGCGCGTTGACCAGCAGCAGCGGGGCGAGCGGGATCGGGCCGGATTCGAGGTCGGCCACCAACCATTCGGCGTCGACGCCGTTGCGCGCGCCGTTCCCGCGCGCCGCGGCGACCGCGCCCTCCATGCGGTCGACCGCGACGACCGGCGACCAGCCCAGCCGGGCCGCCGCGATCGCGAGCGTGCCGAGTCCGCAGCCGAGATCGGCGGCCCCGCCCGCGGGCTCCATGTCGAGCATGAGTGCCAGGCACATGCGCGTGGTGGCGTGCGAGCCCGAGCCGAAGCCGCCACCGCCGCGCTCGATGACGAGGTCGAGGATGTCGCCGCTCGCCGGCGGGTCCCAGGGCGAGCGGACCCGGACGCGCCCGCCGATCAGGAACGCGCCGTCGCCGAATCGCGCGCGCCGCGCGCGCCAGTCCGCGGGGACGTCCTCCTCGCGCCAGCCGGGCAGTGGGCGGCCGGCCGCCGCCTCCAGGATCGCCCGCTCCGGCGCCACAGCGGCGACAGTGGCGATCTCGACCACGCCGTCGCCGGCGGCCCGCTCGCGGATCCCGTCCGGCAGCAGCGGCATGAGCGCGTCGAGCAGGTCCTCCTTCTCCTCGCTGGGCAGGCGAAAGCTGACGCGGCGCACCGGCGGCCGCGTCAGATCACGCTGGCGAGCAGCACCGCGAGCACGATGAGCACCGCGATCAGCACGAGCAGGACGGTGATCCGCACCGCCCAGCGGGCGGGCGCCGACGGCGGGCGGCGCGTGCGGGAGAGCCGGCGCGGACCGCCGGCGTCGACCGGCGTGAGGAGCGGCTTCGGCTCAGGCGTGGCCCCGATCGGCCCGGCGCCGATGCGCTTGATCGGCCGCGACGGCAGCGGCGTCCCGGGCGGCGCGGCGGCGCTGCCCGTCGCGACGAGCTCGGGGTCGGCCGCGCGGTCGCGCGCCCTGGGTTCGCCGGCGCCTTGATCCGCGGGGGCGGCGGCATGATGCGCGGACGCGGCGCCGGTTTGATCCGCGGCTGCGCCGGCATGATCGGCGGCTGCGCCGGCTTGATCCGCGGAGGCGGCCACGCCGGCGTGATCTCCGGCGGCGCGTTGAGCCATGCCGGCGGCACCGCCGATCTGAGCCGAGTCGACCTCGGCAGCCGGGCTCGCGCTCGGCCGGGCGGCGCCTGACTCGGCCGGCGCCGCGGCCTGCATCTGGGAGGCGACGAAGGGGGACTCCACCGGCGGCTCGACGCCGGCGGCGCGC
>Ga0126313_10000932_pt1 | contig 14756 bp, 14 predicted proteins | sample Plot105A_FD_89954 | JGI IMG/M metagenome (GOLD analysis project Ga0126313, IMG submission 89954) | Serpentine soil microbial communities from UC McLaughlin Reserve, CA, USA - Plot105A | ecosystem: Environmental > Terrestrial > Soil > Grasslands | place: USA: UC McLaughlin Reserve, Lake County...
CTGAAGCCTCCCCGCTGGGACCCATCCGCCGTCAGAAGCGCTACCTTCTGTCCCGGGTCCGGCACGAGTGGTGTCTCGTTCTTCCCAAACAGCATCGGCACTATCCATACTCAATCCCTCGAAAGCGGTAGCCAGACATCCTCGCCCGTACCTTCTCTGCGCACTATCGGCGGCTGTAGATGATCGTTTCTTCTTCGTCTCTTTGCTTCTCTCCTTCCTTCTCTCCGTGGGCTCCATCCCGATGTCGGTTTCTTCTCTCCTCACGCGGCAACACGTTGAGCGAGTAACCGACGCTCAACAGAGCGGCGACCAGTGTTATCAGCACGGCTACCTGGATGGGTGTGAGCATCTGGACCTCCTCTACGGTCGAACTCGGTGATGACGAGGTGTGTGATCCTCCATGTGGACGCTGCCTCCCCTGGCGCCAGAAGGCGCCAGGGGTACAATGGACTCTGGTGGGCCGCTTTTGCGAATCGGGGAAGGTTCTTCCCCCCTCCCTGACCCGAGACGCGGCCGCGGCCCGCCCATCCCTTAGCCTACATCCCTGCCGCGCGGGTTCAACGTCTACCGCGCTAGACCTCTAGCTCAAGCGGAAGTACACCTCTCGCGGCGCTTCAGGTCACGACATCGTAGGCATCCGGCGCCCGCCTGAGCAGCAGGACTGTTCAAAGACGCGTTGTGGCGGATCCAAGGCCACTACGATGCTTGAGCGCAGACACGTGGGCATGTACCCTCTTTCCAGGCCACCGTCGTGTCGGAGATAGCGAGTTGACCCGTCGCCTCAGATCCCTGGACGCCCTCGTCCTGCTCTCGAGCTGTGCAGCCGTGATCCTGCTTGTGCCCCTGCGGGGTGCCTCCCAGGCCTTCCCCCTGATACCCTTTGCGGCCACCCTCGTGCTCTTCATGGCGCCCGGGGTGCTCTCGTCGCACTGGTTCTTGAAGTATGACGTCTCGGGTCCCGCCCTGGTACCCGTGGGCTTCGCGATCAGCACGGGCATCTTCTGCCTTCTGGGAGTGCCAGTACTGATCGCGCACGCGAGCATCGAAGCCTACCTGTGGATCGCAGGGGCGGTGCTAGCGGCTTTCCTCGCGGCGGCGTGGAGGGCGCTCCGCGCGGGGACGTCCTCGGCACAGGAGGGAGACGTTTCGTACGGTCGTCCGGCCGGCTGGTTATGGGCGCCCTTCGTGCTCCTGGGCGGGGTGTTGGCCTTCGTGGCAACCAGGAGGGTGCCAAACAATTACGACGACATATGGGTCTACCTGGCCTGGGTGCGGCACTTCGCGAGCGCTGACAGGGTCGCGCTGCGCGAGCCGTACTTCGGCGAGAGGACGGAAGTGCTCTCGCGGGTGCACGTCAACGGGTGGCTGCTGGAGCAGGCCGCGCTCTCCAGGGTCTCCGGCCTCGATCCCATCGAGCTGGTGCTCAGGTACCTTACCCCGACGCTCGTGATCGTGGCGCTGCTGGCCGTCTACTCCCTGGCCAGGGCACTGCTGAAGAGCGAGCGGGCGGCGGTCCTCTGCGGCTCGGTCTACGCCCTGTTTCACATAGTCTTTATGGAGCCCTCGGTGCACAACATCGGGGTGGAGCTCGCCGCCCGCATCTCGGAGGACAAATATGCCGCCAGGTTCCTCATCCTGCCGATAACGCTCCTCTTCGCCGTGCTCTTCGTGGAGAGCCGGAAGCTACGATACTTGGGCCTCTTCGCGTTCTTCTGCTGGGCGACGATCGCCGTTCACCCTGCGGTTTTGCCGGCCCTCGGTCTGTGCATGCTCGGCTTCGGGCTGGCGCACGTGACGGCCAATCTGCGCCGGAGGGCCGCCTGGACGGGGATGACGCTCCTGGCGCTCGCGTTGTGGAGCGTCGTCCTCGGTCCCATGCTCCTGCTGTTTACGGGCGAGTCTCCCGCCGCCGTGCTGTACTCCGCGGACATCAACTCGACCCCTCCCGAGGTGCTCGACAACGCGGTGTTCATCACGGAGAGCTGGAGACACATCTACGAATTCGGCGACGGCTCGTACATGATGCACCCCTGGCTGCTGCTGAACCCGGTCATACTGGGAACGTACGTGCTGGGCATCCCCTTCCTGTTGTTGCGGGTGAGGAGCAGCGTGGCGGCCCAGCTCCTCCTCGGGGGCCTGAGCGTTGTGACCGTCGCGGTCTACGTGCCCCCTGTGGCCACGTTCGTTGGGGAGGAGTTGATCGTCCCCGGCCAGCTGTGGCGCCTGGCCTGGCCGATCCCCCTCCTCGCCCTGCTGACGGCCGGCTGGATGGCGTGGGAGGCACTGGGATACGCGGAGGTCCGCCTGGCCGGGCGCGGCGCAACGCGGGTCCTGCCGCTGGCGCTCGTGGCCGCGCTGACGATGGCCGCCGCGCCGCCATCCGTGGCGAAGGCCGTGAGCCTCTACCGCGAGTACGAGGTCGCGCGGACCTCGAACTACCACCCGGATCCCATCTACCCCTGGATCCAGGACAACATCAACCAGCCGAGCGTGTTGCTCGCGCGGGACAGAGCGAACGCCGCCATCCCCGCCTACTCTGCCTCGGTGGACGTGGTGAGCCTGAGGGGCGAGAGGATGATAAGAGACCGCGAGGAGCTGGAGCGGAGGGCGGGGTCGAAGATCGACATCCCTCAACGCTACCTCGACGTGCACAGGTTCTTCTTCGGCCCCATCCTCGACGAAGAGGCTTACACCATACTGCGCCGCTACAAGGTGGACTACCTGATGGTCTCCGCGGACGAGCCGCTCGACGAGCGGCTGAAGACCCTGCCAGGCTTCTCCGCCGTGGAAGACGCCCCCAGAGAGGAGTACAGCCTCTATGAGGTGGATCTCCAGGAGCGCGACGGCCCGGCCCGAGACTCCACCTGAGGTCGCGCTGTGCCGCGAGGGCTCCAGGAGCCAGACCACATCTCATCCCGCGCCCAGCGCCAGGAAGGAGAGCCAGGTTCCCCCTCCCCCGACCAGCGCGCCGAGCGCCAGCTCCAGCGGCGTGTGGCGTCCCAGAACCGTACGCGCCCACCACGCGAGCGGCACCAGGATCAACGCCAGAGATCCCCACGCCCCGAAGACGAATGCCAGGCACACCGCCGCCCCGGAGACGCCGGCGGCGTGGAGCGAGAGGTTCGCGAACGGCGTGAGGAGGACGAAGGTAACCGTCGCGAGCGCGTAGGAGAGGAGGGCGGCCTGCAACAGAATGGGCGCACCGAGGAGGGTGACGATCAGGAAGGCCGCGACGTGCAGCAGCGCCACGACCCGCAGGGGACGTACCCGCTCCGCCTGCGGGATGCGGCGTGGATCCCGGACCTTCCCCGAGCGGGCGAGGTAGTAGAGGTAGATGAGCGAGAGTCCGCTCGTCAAGAACAGGCAAAGGATCGCCCAGAGCAGGCCGCGCGCCCCGTCGGCCTCCGCGCCGACCGCGAGGAAGAGCGGTACGGCCAGGAGCGGCAGTCGGGTGGCGGCGGAGATCGTCTCCGCCAGCTTCTCGCGGGCGGGGCTCACTACCCGGGGGATTGTACAATGCCGGATCAGTGGTGACGCGGGTGCGAGACATAGCAGAGGCCATCGAGCGGATAGCCCCGATCCCCCTCTCCGAGGATTGGGACAACTGCGGGCTACAGGTCGGGGACCCGGAGGCAAAGGCGAGCCGGGTCCTGGTCGCTCTTACTCCCATGGAAGAGGTCTTCGAGGAGGCGGAGGAGGCGGGGGCGGATTTACTTCTCTTTCACCACCCCTTGATCTTCGGGCCAATAAAAAGCGTGGACACCGCTTCGTATCCGGGAGACCTGATCGCGAGAGCCATCCGGAGGGGCCTCACCGTCTACGCCGCCCACACGAGCTACGACGCCGCCCCGGACGGCGTCTCTGTCGCCCTTGCCGGGGCGCTCGGGCTCCGCGGCCCGTTGCGGGTCGTCTCCCCGCAGGGCGGGCTGCGCAAGCTGGTGATCTTCGTACCCGAGGATAACGTTGAAGCCGTGGCGGACGCTCTAGCCGACGCGGGGGCCGGCGTCATCGGGGAGTACACGCACTGCACCTTCCGGACGCCGGGTACGGGCACCTTCCTCGGCGGCGAGGCGACGGACCCGTACCTCGGAGAGAGGGGCCGGCTCGAGAAGGTCGAGGAGATCCGTCTTGAGACCGTCGTCCCGGCCCACGCCGCCGACCGCGCCGTCGCAGCGGCGATCGCCGCCCACCCCTACGAAGAAGCCGCCCTGGACCTCTACCCCGTCGAGGGCCATCCGGCAGGATGCGGCTACGGAAGGGTAGGGACTCTACCGGAGCCTATGACATCCGAGGAGCTACGCGCGCACGTCTCGAATCGTCTAGGCTTCCCGGCGCGTCTGGTCGCTGATCCGGGCTCCGGCCGGCGGATGGGGCGCGTCGCGGTCCTCGGGGGTTCGGGCGGCTCCTTCGTCCGGGAGGTCGCGGCCTCGGGTGCTGAGGTCTACGTCACCGGGGATCTGGACTACCACGACGCCCTGCTCGCTGACTCTTTGGGCCTCGCGGCGATAGACGCCGGTCACGCCGCGACGGAGCTTCCCTCCCTGGAGCTTCTCGCCCGGCGACTCGCCGAACTGGTGGACGTGCCGGTCGAGGTCAGCCGGGTCCGGCGCTAGGGGCGGCGGACTTCGTCCAGGGGCCGGTCAGGCTCGCCGCAAGGTGTACGGTGCGTCGTCCGGCTGAAATTCCTTTCGTGAGATCTCGTAGCGCGTCTCTTTGCGGTCCTCGTAGATTGCGTGCTTCTCGAACCTCATCCCGGCCTTCTCCAGAACACCCCGCGAAGCCTCGTTCACCGTGTCCGCGATACTCAGGATGCGGTCGAAGCCGGCTTCCTCGAGGCCGTGCCGGATGGATGCCCTGGCCGCCTCTGTAGCCAGCCCCAGTACGGTGGAGAGGTCGGTGGATGGCGCCCAGGACTTCCGGCGTGAGAGGGCGTAGCCGCAACCGCGCACTCTCTATCTCGGGATATCTCGTCCGATCCTGGTCCAAGCTCAACCGCCGGTTATGAATCGCTCCAGCTCATCTTTGGTAGGCAGAGCCCGCATGGCCCCGTAGTCCGTGCACGCCAGCGCCCCGGCCGCCGTCCCTCGCCTAACCGCCTCGCGCACCCGTTTCTCGTCGGGTGAACCCTCGGAGAGATGAACCAGCGTCGCGGCGAGGAACGCGTCTCCGGCGCCGGTCGCGTCCACGACCTCGACCTCGAAGGCCGGCACCTCGCCGCTGAAATCCCGCGTCGCGTAGAAGGCTCCCTCCGGCCCCAGGCTGACCAGAACGAGGGAGACGCCGCGCCCGAGCAGTTGCTTTGCCGCCTCCTCCGGGCTCTCCGTTCCGAGCAGCGGTGAGATCTCATCGTCCCCCAGCTTGACGATAGCGGAGAGGTCGAGCAACGGGTCGACAGCCTCGCGGGCGGCCCCGACGCCCGGCCAGAGGTGCTCCCTGAAGTTGACGTCGAAGGCCGCCGGGACGTTCAGCTCGCGCGCGAGCTCCGCGGTCCTGCGGACCGCCGAACGCGCGGGATCCTTGATCAGCAGTATGCTCCCGAAGTTGACGAACGAGGCTCCGGAGAGGAACTCCTCGGAGACGTCTTCAGGGGAGATCAACTCGTCTGCGGCCGGGTCAGAGCGGTAGAAGGTGAAGGACCTGTCGCCGTCCTCTCCGATCTCCACGAACGCCAGCGAGGTCCGCGTCGGCGGCTCGCAGCGCCTGACCGCCGCGGTATCGACGCCCTCCGCCTCCAGCGCCCGCAGGATGAAGTCTCCGAAGAGGTCTCTGCCCACGCTGCCCGCGAACGCCGCCTCCTCTCCCAGCCTGGAGGCGGCGACGGCCACGTTCGCCGGGGCCCCACCCGGTCGCGCCGTAAAAGGGAGCTCGACCGGGGACGGGCTCTCGTCCCGGTAGATGTCCGCGACGACCTCGCCTATGGCGACTATCCTTCCCAAGGTCCGCTCCTTTCTCGGGTCCCGAGGGCGCCTAGATACCCACCTCGCCTAAAGCGCGTATCTCCTCGTCGGAGTAACCGGCCTCCCGCAGAGGCGCGACGACGTCCCGCCCGAGGTCCGGGACGTAGCAGACGATCAGGCTCGTCTCGCCGGCTCCATCGGGCCTCACCCGCACCTCCCCGATGGAGGCCGGCAGCACACACGACTCGCCGCGGTCGAGCCCCTCGGTCCCGCCCGCGTACTCGATACGCGCTGGGTCGCCCACGTTGGAGAGCGTCAGAGAGCGTTCGGGATGGGACGGTTCCGTATGGGGCTCCGCCAGGGTCCAGCGCTCGAGGGCGAAGTACGGACCCGCGCAACAGAGGACACGCTTGTTGGGACCATCGTCCAGGGCGAGGCCGGGGTTCGGACGGGGTCTGTAATCCTCCCGAAGCTCGTCGAGGGCGGCCTCTATGTTCGCCTCCCAGGTCTCGTCGTCGAGGCGTTCGCCGTAGAGGCTCATCGGGGTCACGAACTGGCCGAGGTCGGAGGTCTGCTGGACCTCGAAGACCAGGGTGTCGGGCCCGAAGGCGTGGATCACACCGCCCGGCACGTACACCGTGTCGCCGGCCCGTATCTCATGACGCGGCATCACGGCGTCGTGGTCCTGCGCCAGAAAAGCCTCGCGCAGCTCCTCCCGGTCCACTCTCTCCTTGACCCCGGCCAGAACCGTCGCGCCCTCAGCAGCCCAGAGGATATGCCAGGCCTCGGTCTTGCCGTGCGGTTCGCCGTGTTTTGTGCGCGCCGTCTCGTCGTCGGCGTGGAGGTGTACGGGGAGCATGTGCGAGGCGTCGATAAACTTCTCCAGCAGCGGGAAGTGCGGCCCGCGCCAGCCTCTCCCCACGAGCTCGTCCGGGAACTCCACAACGAGGTCGTGGAGCGTCCTGCCGGCGTATTCGCCGTTGGTGATCTGTCCCGTGGTCTCCCGGTAGTCGCTGACCTCCCAGGTCTCGGCCACCACGCCCTCTGGCACGTCCTCCTTGCCGAGCAGCTCGGGGATCAAACGCCCCCCGAAGGCGTACGCGCGAACGTGGTACGTGAGCTTTATCGGGTAGGCGTTCATCGCCCCACCTCCCACCGCATCGTTCAAGATCTCCTCCCCATCGCATCGACCGTCTTCCCGCCGGTATTCTACCCCCGTCTCGGCGCCAGGTGCCTGCAGGCTACCATCAACCAACGGTCGTTATAGTCCGGGGCGAAAGATCCCGGCCAGATCCCTCGAAATTCTTGAAAACTCTTGACAACACACCGTGCCATCATCATACTTACGACGTAAACTTACGATGTAAGACGAAGAGAAGGACGGAGGAGAACATGAAGCGTACTAGCCTGATCTGGTTAGGTGGACTGGCGGCCATGGTAGGCGGTGTCACTTACGCTGCGCTAGGCTTGGTGGTGTGGGGTAGTGCTCATAGTCCGAAGTCCCGGCTTCGCGTTCGCGGGGATGACGCCTTGGGCGCTGATAGGCTCTGCCATCTTCCGTGCAGGGGGACGTTTGCCGGAGCAGCCCTCACGGGTGCGGTAGGAGGTCCGAGAAGCAGGAAACCATGAGAACGATGAGTATGATACGGGTCATCATCTTGGGAGCCGCAGGGTTCGGGGTCTTATGGGCTCTTCTCGGGGTCTTCGCCCGCGCCTTCGCAATGGCTGGCGGGGTCGGGTTGGTCCTGGGCGGAGCAATCTTCAGCGGGGACTTCCCGGCTCTTCTACTGTACGCGCTCCTCTTCAGCGTTGGCGGAGCGTGCGGGGGAGCGGCGCTCGGGCTGGGCCTGAGGGAAAGAAGAAAGGCGGCGGTTCTGGTCCTGATGGGTGCTGTGGGGTTCTTGTTCGGGTCCTTCATCGTCGTCGGCCTCTTTTTCTTGTCGTTCTTCGCCGGCGCGGGGTACGGCCTGCTAGAGGTTGTCAGCGCGGCGGCAATGGGTCTGGTCTTAGGTGCGGCGTTGAGTCTAGCCCTCCCAAGCTGGAGGGGCACAGCGGTTCTGGCGTTGATGGGCTTGGTAGGCTTCGGCCTGGGAGGAGTGATCGTCGCCGCCTCGCAGGGTTTTCCCGTGCAACCCTCGGGCTTCCCCTTGTGGCAAAGCGCGGCGTTCGGGGCTATCGAAGGCCTCATCGGGGGAGCCTCGCTGGGAGCGGCCCTGGGATACCTCGAAAGGCGTAGGCTCGTCGCGGAGCGGAGGCCGAGGGTGAGATGAACCTCGAAGGAGCTCGGGACCGTATCGGAATACGTCCAAAGAGGCTCGTCGTATTGCTTCTCGGATTCGCGGTTGTGCTGCTTGCGGCTCCGCTCGTCGTGGGTGGCTTTTATTCCGCCCTCGGCTGCTCCGAAGAGGAGCGGGAGGCGTTCGCAGAGTTCCCGCAGTATGGGGGCGCGAAGGTGGAGCCGTTGCCCTCCGGGGTAACCGGGGGATGCGCCGTCTTCTACGACACCCCGGAGAGAGTCTCCGCTCATTTCGCCGGGCAACTAAAGGCGCACGGGTGGACCGTGGAGAGTCGGTCGGAAGGCGGGGGATTCGGGGGCACGCTCGTCGAGGCGTACCGGGACGGCTATGCTTACGAGGTCGGCTACGAGTCGCGCAAGTTCTACTCGCCCCCCGAGCCCGGCCTGCACCTGGCCATACACGTGTTCGAGGATCCCCGGAAGAGGACGCTTTCGTGCGATTCCGAAGAGAAGGCGGCGCTGGCGGAGTTCCCGCACTACGGGGGAAGGACGTAGGGAAGGACCTCGAGGCGTTTCCACTACCCGGCAAAGCAAAAGGGGCCTGCGTGACAGGCTACCCGGCTAAAGGAGCATCCCAGGAACAGGTCGCTACCTATTACGAAGAGAAGCTGGCCGAGCATGGATGGAAGGTCAAGCAGTCCCCCGAGGAAACCCAGGCTTCCCGCGACGGTCTCCGTTACGTCGTGCGCTACTGGCCCAATCCCGGCGCTACGGAGGTCGAGGTGCAGGTGTTCAGAGGCTGACCGCTGGGGACACCGTTTTCAATGTAATGTTCCATATCGAAGAGATAGATGAGAGCGTCTGCGCTGCTCCGACGGCGTACGGCAGATCCCGGCAAACCGGAGCCGCCTTGTCTTAGACTGCCGGGTACCGAACACGACAGTCGGAGGGGAGGAACGGCCATGATGGAAGCAGGAGAACGGTGGTCGGGAGGCGGTAGGAATCTGGATCGCATCGTCAACCTGAGCGACGGCGTCTTCGCCATAGCCATCACCCTGCTCGTCCTCGATATACGGGTGCCCGAGATACCGGAGAGGACGGTGGCAACGGAGCTGCCCGGCGAACTATTCGCCCTGTGGCCCCGGTACCTGGGCTATCTGCTCAGCTTCGGGGGGATCAGCATGTTCTGGGTCGTCCACCACAGCATCTTCCGCGGCATGAGGAGCTACGACAGGGGCCTTGTCTGGCTCAACTTCCTGTTCCTCATGTTCGTCGCGTTCGTGCCCTTCCCTACCTCCCTGCTCGGCGAGTACGGAAACCATCAGCTCCCGGTGGCCGTCTACGCCGGGACGCTCGCGATAGGCAGGTTGGTGCTCACAGCGATGTACTGGTACGCGATAGGCAGGAATCACCTGGCGGACGAGGACCCCGCGAGGGTGCGGTTCTTCCTGATCCGGGGCCTCACGCTACCGGCCATCTTCCTGCTCTCTATCGGCATCTCCTTCCTCAGCGTGAACGCCGCCATCTGGTCCTGGGTAGTCCTGATCGTGATAGACGCCGTCATCTCCCGCAGGAGACTTCGTTAGCGGGGTCAGACGGAGTTCTAACTCACCTGCTCGGAGGGTGGAGCACGTAGATGATCTCGCCCTGGATCCTGACCTCCCCGGCAGGAACGACTATGTCCCGGTGCTTGCCATTGTGGGGCCTGAGCCTGACCTCCTCCCCCTCCCGGTAGATCCTCTTGACCGTGACCTTCTCGCCGTGCAGCAGCGCCACCACCACCGTCCCGTTGGGGGGGTCCTCGTTCTCCTCCACGAGCAGCAGGTCGCCCTCCTCGATCCTCGCCCCGGTCATCGAGTCCCCCCTCGCCTCCAGCCAGAATCGCCCCCTGCCCGAGCGGGGAACGAGCAACCCGGCGGCTAAGGGAAAAGCCTCGTCCCTCACCTCTATAGCCTCGATCCCCCGGCCCGCCGCCACCCGGCCCAGGAGCGGGGCCCGCCCGGCGGCCTCCCAACCCTTCTCGGTCAGCCTGATGCCCCGACTCCTGACACCCTCCATCTCGACGTACCCGGCCTCTTCGAGCTTCCTCAGATGCTTGTGGGCGGGCTGGGGACTCCTGAAACCGACCGCGCCCCCCACCTCACGGACGCTCGGCGAGCCCTCCCCCCGGACGGCCCTGCGGGCCAGGTACCGCAGGATCTCGAACCTCTTGGACCAGTTCTCCTTCGTCATCCACGCCTCTCCAGAGAGATCATAGCTACTTTATACGATTCTGCTCTAGACTGCAAACATATGTTTGCGGTAAAGTGAAGAAAAGGAGGAGCGTCCCCAACCCCGGACCTCCCTAAGACCGAACGGCGGCCAACCAGAGCGGTCTTTGGGGGTTCTTTGAAGGGATGAAGACGCCCGTTCCTACCGGGGATTATACCGGGGAGAACGGGGTTTCTCGACCCCTGTCGGGGGCGCTCCTCCACGGAGAGAGGAGGAGCGTTGCAGGAAGTGAGCGTATCGGGCATCCACGCCTATCCTTTGAGGCCGCCCGGTTTCGAGGAGCCCCTCTTCCCCACCCCTTCCTCCAGGAAGGCGGTCGCCGAGCACCTGCTCGAGGCTCCGTGGCTGAGGCGGGCTTCGGGGGCGGTGAGATGTACTGGAGAGGCTGTGCGTGTCCTGGCGGAGCCCGTCGAGCTGAGGAACTTTTGTGGGCGGGTCGAGTTGATCCGGCGCGGTGGAGGCGGGAGGTGCTCCTGGCGGAGGAGGCGGGTGGCGGAGGTCCTCGACCGCTGGCGCGAGATCGGGGAGTGGTGGGACGAGAATCGGCACAGGGACAGGCTCGTCTTCAGGGTCCTTCTCTGCGGGGGCGCCGTCGTGGACCTGGCGCGCGAGCGTTCCGGCGGGTGGTTCCTCATAGGGGTCGTCGATTGACCAAACGTTTCACCCACCTGCACGTCAGGAGCGGCTTCAGCTACGGCTACGGCGTCGCGACCCCGGAGGAGCTGGTAGAGGCTGCCAGGCAAGTGGGGATGGCCTCGCTGTCGACCACGGACCGGGACGGGCTCTACGGCGTCCCCAGGTTCCTGAGGGCCGCCGGCGAGCTCGGCGTCTCACCCATCGTCGGGGCGGAGGTCGCTATGGACGGCGGCGGGCACGTGGTTCTACTGGCGGAGGGCACGGGGGGCTACCGGTCCCTCTCGAAGCTCGTAACCGCCTATCGCTGCAGCTCCGAGAACAGGCGCAGGCCCCTGTGCCCGCTCGCCACCCTCCTCGAGCACGCCGGGGACCTCGTCTGCCTGACGGGCGCTGTCCCCTTCGGCCTCCTCCCCCGCCTCGTCCTCTCCGGGCGCCGGGAGGAGGCCGGGGAGATCTTGAAACATCTCTGCGGAGCCTTCGGGCCGGGAAACGTGTTCGTGGAGCTGACCGATGACAGGACCGCCGGGAGCAGGAGGAGGCTCGGGAGGGTCGCGCAGTTCGCCCGGGAGCGCGGGGTCCCCACTATAGCGACCAACGAGGTGGCCTATCTTGGGCCCCGGGATCACCGCCTCCACGAGGTCCTGGTGGCGGCCTCGAACCTCACGAGGCTGCCAGGCCCGGGCTACCGCCCCACCGACCAGCTCTACCTGAAACCACCACGGAAGATGGAGGAGCTCTTTCACGACTATCCCGAAGCACTAAAGAACGTCGGGGAGATCTCGGAGAGGTGTTCGGGGACGGTGAGGCTCACGGGGACAGTCCACACGCCGACGGTCCTGCCGGCGGGGGGCGAGACGCCCGAGGAGAGGTTAAAGCGTCTGGCCGTCGAGGGGGCCAGGAGGCGGTACGGGGAGAGGCCGGGAGAGGAGGTGGGCCGCAGGCTCCGCCGGGAGCTGAGGTGCATCTTCTCTTTAGGGTTCGCCGGCTACTTCCTCCTCGCATACGAGGCCAGGGAGATCGCCGAGGAGAAGGGCGTCCCGGTCACCGGGAGGGGGAGCGCCGCGAACTCGCTCGTCTCGTACTGCCTCGGGCTCACGAGCCCGGAGCCGTTCTCGAACAGGCTCCTCTTCGAGCGGTTCCTGCACGAGGAGAGGGAGGATCCCCCGGACATAGACCTGGACCTCGACTCCGAGCGGAGGGACGAGGTCCGGGACGCATTGATCCGGCGCTACGAGCGGCACGGGGTGGCCGTCGCCGCCACGGCCGGTACGTTCTCCTTGAGGGGCTCTGTCAGGGTTGCGGCGAGGGCTCTGGGTCACGCGCCGGACGAGATTAATCGCCTCTCCCGGCACGTACCGACCCGCTTCACCGACCGGGACAGGCTCCTAAACCCGATCTCCGGCTGGGAGCAGGCGCTCTCGGAGCCCGCCATGAGAGGGCACCCGCTGCAAGACCGGCGGCGTCACAGGCTCCTCCTGGACCTCTCCTGGAAGCTGACCGGGCGTTTGCACCAGGCCGGGACCCACCTCGGGGGGCTGGTCTTCGGCAACCACAAGAACCACCTCTCGGAGCTGGTGCCCTTAGAGCCCTCCGGGCAGCCGGGGCTGCTCCGGTGCCAGTACGACAAGGACGACCTGGAGTACGTCGGCCTCCCGAAGCTTGACCTCCTCGGCCTGAAGATGCACACGGCCCTGCGCAAGGCCGGGGAGCTGGCCTCGAAGAGGCTGGGCAGGAAGGTGGACCCTTACGACCCACCGCCCGACGACGGGGAGACATACCGCCTCATCCGCAGCGGCAAAAACGTCGGGGTGTTCCAGCTGGAGAGCCCCGGGCAGATGCACCTCTCGATCCGCCTGAGGCCCCGCCGATTCGCGGACCTCGTGGCCCAGATCTCGCTCTTCAGGCCGGGGCCGGTCCAGGGCGACCTCGTAACGCCCTACGTGATGCGGCACAACGGCCTGGAGCCCTACTCGGTACCCCTGCCCGAGCTGGACGAGGTCCTCAAGCCCACCTACGGCATCCTGATCTACCAGGAGCAGGTCCTGGAGGTCGCCCACGCGGTCGCCGGTTTCTCTCTGACCGAGGGAGACCTGCTCCGCAGGGCGATGACCAAAGACCGGGGTTACGGGGCGATGGATGGGATCAGAGAAGAGTTCTTGAGACGCGCCGTGTCCCGAGGGGTGCCGGAGGAGACGGCAGGGGAGATCTTCTCCTGGGTGGAGGGCTTCTCCGTCTACGGCTTCCCGGTCTCCCACGGCGCCTCCTTCGCCCACCTCTCCTACGCCTCGGCGTACATGAGGACCCACCACCCGGCGGAGTTCTTCTGCGCCCTCCTGAACTCGCAACCGATGGGCTTCTACAGCCCGAGAGTCCTCCTCAACGAGGCCCGCAGGACCGGCCTGGAGATCCTCCCACCCGACCTCCACCTCTCCGGGGAAGACTTCACCGTCGAGGAGAGCGGCGGCGCGCTCCGGGTGGGTCTCTCGTACTGCAAAGGGCTCTCGGAGAGGGCCATCTCCTCGCTTATCTCCGAGAGACTGGAGCGATCTTTCTCCTCGGTGGCAGACGTTTATAGAAGGACGCTCGTCGAGCGGGACTCCCTGGAGAACCTCATCAAGGGCGGGTTCCTGGACACCCTGCGCGCCGGGCGCGTGGATCGGCCGGGGCTCCTCGGTGAGGTCGGGAGGCTCCCGAAGAGGGGGCAAGAACGCCAACCGGAGATCCCGCTGCCCCACCCGGCGGGCTGGTGGGAGAGCAGGGAGTCGAGAAGGACCGTCTACCTGCCCCTCACCGAGACGAACAGAGAGCGGATGGAGTGGGAGGTGCTCGGGCTCAACGTCTTCCGGCACCCGCTCTCGCCCTACCGCGCGGCCCTGAGGAGTCTCGGCGTCACCCCGAGCGAGGAGATGAGGGATCTCCCCCACGGCACCCGCGCCCGGGCGGCGGGGCTCATCGAGTGCCTCCAGTGCCCCCCGACCAGGAGCGGCAAGCCTGTCTGGTTCCTCCTCGTGGAGGACGAGCGGGGCCTGCTGCAGGCGACGATCTTCCGCCCCGTCTACGAGAGGTACGGCGACCTGCTGCACCACCGGGGGGCGTTCCTCCTAGAGGGCCGGGTGGAGCAGGACCGGAGGAGGGGCTTCTCGTTCCTGGTGGAGCGGATAAAGGACCTGCGGGAAGCGCTGGGCGGGGTGCCGTCCCCGAAGGCGGTGCCGGCGCCGGGGGCCTTCTTGCGGGCCGGCAGGCGGGGTAGGAAAAGGGCGGGATAGTCTGGTGGACGGCGAACATCTGGCGCAGGTCGGGGCCATGGCAACCTCCTTGCTGGCGCTGATCCTCTCGCTGGCCGGCCTCTACCTCCAGAGGCGGGACCGGAGTCCCCGACTCAGGATTCGGGTTCGCTACGAGTACCGGCCCGGCACCCGGGACGAAGCCCGCGATGGGACGCCGCGAATATACGACGACTCGCAGGAGGGGCTGTACCTCCTGCTCGGGGATTTCTTGAGGGAGTACGGCCTGGAGTACCCCCAGGGGTCCTCCGTGGTGCGCTTCGCCATCTCCAACGAGGGGGAGAGGGTCGTCTACCTCGAGAGCCTCCGGCTCGTCTTCCGCGCCGGCAACCGCCGGTTCGGGGACCGGTTCGTGCTGGACCCGGTGGAAGAGAGGGTGATCCCCTACGACCTCGCCCGGGGGACCGTGAACGTCCTGGATCACGGCGCCGA
>Ga0126313_10000933_pt1 | contig 14753 bp, 8 predicted proteins | sample Plot105A_FD_89954 | JGI IMG/M metagenome (GOLD analysis project Ga0126313, IMG submission 89954) | Serpentine soil microbial communities from UC McLaughlin Reserve, CA, USA - Plot105A | ecosystem: Environmental > Terrestrial > Soil > Grasslands | place: USA: UC McLaughlin Reserve, Lake County...
CCTCCTGGTGTGAGTGCTGGATCCAGGACCGGAAGCATAGAGTCTTGCCGATGACCGACCTGCCCACCGGGACCGTGACCTTCCTGTTCACCGACATCGAGGGCTCGACCGGCCTGCTCCAGACCCTGGGCGACCGGTACCCGGCGGTCCTGGACGAGCACGCGGCCATCATCCGCCGGGCCGTCGCCGAGGCCGGCGGGATCGAGGTCAGCACCCACGGTGACGCCTTCTTCGTGGTCTTCACCAGCCCGGCGGGGGCGGTCCGGGCGGCCGTGGCCGCCCAGCGGGGCCTGGCCGCCAACGACTGGTCGCCCGGTCCGCCGGTGCGGGTGCGGATGGGTGTCCACACCGGCGAGGGGGTCCTGGGCGGGGACGACTACGCCGGCATCGACGTGCACCGGGCGGCCCGGATCGCCGACGCCGCCCACGGGGGGCAGGTGCTGGTGTCCGACGCCACCCGCGGCCTGGTGCAGCGGGCCCTGCCCGCCGGCGCCTCCCTGCGGGAGCTGGGCGCGCACCGGCTGCGGGGCATCGCCGAGCCCGAGCGGCTCCACCAGCTGGTCGTCGAGGGGCTGGCCTCCGACTTCCCGCCGCCCCGGGCCCTCGACGCCCGGCCCAACAACCTCCCCCTCCAGCTGACCTCGTTCGTGGGCCGGGAGGAGCAGATCGCCGAGGTGGAGCGGCTGCTGGACCGCACCCGGTTGCTCACCCTGACCGGGCCGGGCGGGTCGGGGAAGTCGCGGCTGGCCCTGCGGGTCGCCGCCGACCTGCTCCCCCGATACCAGGACGGCGCCTGGTTCGTCGACCTCTCCCCGGTGACCGACCCGGCGCTGATCCCGGCGGCGGTGGCTAAGGCTCTGGGGGTGCCGGAGGCGGCCGGCCGCCCCATCCTCGATGAGGTCAAGGAGCACCTCCGCCACCGCGAGCTGCTCCTGGTGGTCGATAACTTCGAGCAGGTGGCCGAGGCCGGCCCGGTCATCGAGGAGCTGCTCACGGCCGCCTCGGGGCTGCGGACGATGGTCACCTCCCGGGTCGTGCTGTCGCTCCGGGGCGAGCAGGAGTACCCGGTCCCGCCCCTGCAGGGCGTCGAGGCGGTGCGGCTGTTCTGCGAGCGGGCCGTGGCCGCCAGCCCTCGCTTCGCCCTGACCGAGGAGAACACCCCGGTCGTGGCCGAGATCACCGCCCGGCTGGACGGCCTCCCCCTGGCCATCGAGCTGGCGGCCAGCCGCACCAAGGTGCTGACCCCCACCCAGATCCTGGCCCGGCTGGAGCGGCGCCTGTCCATCCTCACCTCGGGGGCGCGCAGCCTGCCCGAGCGCCAGCGGACCCTGCGGGCCGCCATCGCCTGGAGCTACGACCTGCTCGACCCGGTCGAGCGGCGCCTGTTCGCCCGGCTGTCGGTGTTTACCGGCGGCTGGACGTTCGAGTCGGCCGAGGCGGTCTGCGACCCCGAGGCGCTGGGGGTGGACGCCCTCGACGGGCTGACCTCCCTGGTCGACAAGTCGCTGGTCCGCCGGGTCGAGTCCCCGGGGCGGCCGCCGCGGTTCACGATGCTGGAGACGATCCGGGAGTTCGGGCGCGAGCAGCTCGAGACCTCCGGCGACCTGGAGCCGGTGCTGCGCCGCCACGCCGAGCACTTCCTCGACCTGGCCGTCGAGGCCGAGCCCCACCTGACCGGCGCGGAGCAGGGCGACTGGCTGGACCGCTGCGACGCCGAGCACGCCAACATCCGCGCCGCCCTCCGCTGGGCCATCGACACCGGCGACGCCGGCCGGGCCCAGGCGGCGGCCGGCGCCCTGTGGCGGTTCTGGCAGCAGCGGGGGCACCTGGCCGAGGGCCGGCGGTGGCTGGACGACGTCCTGGCCATGCCCTCGGGGCAGGCGCCGACCGCGGCCCGGGCCAAGGCCCTGGCCGGGGCGGGCGGGATCGCCTGGTGGATCGACCAGGAGCACGCCCGGGCCTACTACGACGAGGCCCTGGCCATCGAGCGGCAGCTCGACGACCCCGCCGGCCTGGCCGAGGCCCTCTACAACCAGGCCTTCGCCGTCGCCGCCGAGCCCGACTGGGACTCGGCGGCCCGCCTGCTGGAGGAGAGCCTGGCCCTGTTCCGCCAGGTCGGCGACGAGCCCGGAGCCGCTCAGGTCCTGGTGATGCTGGTCGTCCCGGATGCCATGGCCGGCGATTGGCAGCGGGTGATCGCCGGGATCGAGGAGGTGGTGGCCATCAACCGCCGGCGGGGGGACCGGCTCAACCTCGCCTTCAACCTGGTCTGGCTAGCGTTCGCCTACGGCCGGGCCGGGCGCCGGGAGGCCGCCCGGGCCACCGCCCTGGAGGCCCTGGAGCTGTTCCGCGAGGCCGACAACGCCACCGGCCTGGCCCTGATCTTCCTGGACCTGGCCTTCCTGCTCACCTGGGAGGGCCGCCACGTCGACGCCGTCCGCATGGCCGGCGCCGCCGAGGCCCAGCGCGACCGGGCCGGCGGCGGCCCCATGCCCGGCTTCGGCGGGATGCTGGAGGGCGACCCGATGGCCGAGGCCAGCGCCCACCTACGCGAGGACGAGGCCAAACAGGCCTTCTCGGAGGGCCTGGCCCTGACCGTCCCCGAGGCGGTGGCCCTGGCCCGCCCGGTCTAGCCCCCCTGGCGGTCGCCGCCGCTGACCTTGATGCTGCACTGGAAGTCCGAGCTCAGGTAGAGCATGCCCGTCCGATCGACGGGGGCGCTCTGGTCGTGCTCGTTGAGCGCGGCCACTTCCGACCCGTTGTTCGCGTCGTGTACCGTCGCCCGGCAGGAGGTCCCGGAGACCGAGACCATCAAGGCGCCTTCCGAATGGAACGGATGGCTGTCCCCTCCAGCGCCCGCTTTCCCGCTCTCCATCGTGAACGGCAGCGGCCACGTGTCACCGGCGTCGGCCTGCACCGCCGCCGTGCAGCCGGGTGTCAAGGCCTTGACGACGAACAGGCCGGTCTGGCGCATCTGGAGCGAGAGGTCGGAGCCGTAGGCGCGTCGCTCGGGCTGTCCAGGGCCCACTTCCGCGACCGTGACGTCACATCGGCTGCCCTCGACCTCGAGACGCCAGGGTGAGGCGGCCGAGAACGGCTGGCCCACCTGTACCTGCGTGCCGTCGCCTCGCAAGACGTTCACGGCCAGGACCACGAGAAGCGCGGCGACCATCGCCGTGGCCGGGACCAGTCGGCCCCATGGGCGCGGCCGACGAGTGGGCCTGCTCGGCGGCCTGGGTTGCGTGGGCGATGTCTGGGGCCTGGGCCGGGTGGGAGCGGTCCGGGGCTCCGGCCGGGGCGGCGCGGCCGGCGGCCGGGCCCGTGTGAGGGTGGGTCCTGGCCTGGCCGGCGCCGGCTCGGGACGGGTCTCGACCCGCTCGGGCGCCTTGGTCGTCGCCGCCGTGGTCGGCGGGACCAGCGAGGCGGGCGGCGCCGGTGACGGCGAGCGCTCCTCCACCTGGCGTTCGGTCAGCACCGTCCTGACCCTCGAGGAGACCAGCTGGCTGTCGTCGGCGGCCAGCCGCTCCAGCGTCGTCCTGGCCGCCAGTGCCAGCCCGACGTGGTTGCCTCCAAGCAGCTGATCGAGCTCCTCGACCGCGCCCAGCCGGACCCGGGCGATGGGGTGCTGCACGGCCTGCTGCAGCTCCGCCGGCAGGTCAACTGGCCGTGGCGAGGGGCTGCGGGCGATCAGCAGGTCGCCGGCGACCTCGAAGTTCCAGCGCCCGGGCGTCTGCTTGGGAGTCTCCGCCAGGACCTGCTCGTACACATAGTCGTACAGCTCGTCCACGGACACGCGCCCGTCGCCGTCGCCGTCGGCCTCCCCGGTCTCCAGCCCGCGCACCAGGGCCTGGGTGAAGACCGACGGCCGGCCGTCGTCGCGAGCCAGCTCGGTGGCCTCGAAGGCGTACTCCATGGCGCTGGAGGCGGTGAGAACGATCCGGCCCCGGCCCTCGAACCGCTCGGGCAGCTCCACCCCGGTGCCGGCCTTGGCCATCATCCCGCGGCCAAAGGCGCCGCTGTAGCAGCAGTCGAGCAACAGGACGATCCGGCGCGAGTGGCTCCGGGACATGTGCCGGTTGACGAAGTCGGCCGGCACGGCGGTCGTGTCCAGGCTATCGAGCTCGGTGTCGGTCGTGGCGAAGTAGAGCTGGCCGCTGTCGTCCTTGACGCCGTGACAGGAGAAGTGCAGCACGAGGAGGTCGTCGCGGGAGCGGTTGGTGAAGAAGGCCCCGATCGTCCGCCGCAGCCGGTACTCCGGCTGGTTGGCGACGACGTCGACCTCGAACCCGCCGATGGCCGGGTCGCCGAGGACCCGCGCCAGCGCCTCGGCGTCGCGGGTCGGCGCCCGCAGCCGGCCCAGGCCGGCGTCCTGGTATTCGTCGTTGGCGACGATCAGCGCGCTTCTGCGACCTGCCATCTCGGCACCTCGGTCACCACGGCGTGGCGGGCGAGCCACCCGTCGATCAGCCGGCGCTGGTCCCTGGACGACAGCCCAGCCACCTCCAGGACGTCGCCATCCAGCTCGAGCTTCACGCTGCGCTGGCCCCGGCCCCGCAGCCACGCCTCCACGGCGGCCACGACCGCGGGCAGCACCGCCGCCGGGTCGACCACCGACACGAGCAGGGTCCCGAGGGCGAGGACGTCGACGGCCCTGGCTCCCTTCGGGGCCGGGCCTCCTCGGGCGCGATCGACCGACTCGACGTCCAGCTCCAGCAGCTCCCGCCGCAGCTGGCCGACGAGCTCGTCCAGCTCCTCGGCGTCGGCCGAGGGTCCGGCGCTGACCTCGACGGCCAGCCGTGCCATGGGATCGGCCACGGGAGTTCCCCCTTTCTACAGAGCCGTTCTTCTCCTTACCTGATAGAGCCGGCCGGGCGCCGGCTGATACGGGAGTTCCGGCCGGATCGGCGTATCAGGCGGCCGCCGGGCTCGCTCTATACCGGTAGCGCCCGAACCGCCTCGGCGCCAGCTACGAAGGAGGTAGTCCGGTGGACAACGCGCTCCGCCACGGCCGTCCGCGTCGGCGAACCGCAGCCCTCATGGCCGGCCTCGCCGCCATGCTCCTGGCCGCGCTGACGAGCCCCGCCCGAGCCGAAGGCCCGACGCCGATATCCAGAGCGTTGACCCTGGCCACCCCGGGGGTCGTCTTCGTCAGGACCGACGCCAACATCTCGCTCACGCTCAGCAGCGACTTCTACGAGGCCTACAGCCAGCAGGTCCCGGCGCGCAAACTGCGGTTCACCACTCCCGGTCCGCTGTCGGCCGGCAGCGCGGCGGTCGTGGCCCCGGACTTGATCGTCACCGCCGGCCACGTTGTCGAGTTCGACGAGGACCAGCAAGAGGAGGCCAAGACCTACGCCGCCAACCGGCTCTTCTTCGGCACGCTGAAGGAGCACTTCGGCGAGTTGTCGCGCGGCCACTCCTTCGCGCGCCAGCATCTCGGCGACCCTGCCGGCGACGCGCAGCTGCAGGCCTGCTACGACGAGCAGATCTGCAAGTTCCAGGTGAAGCCGGAGGTGACCGTGCTGGCGGCGGTCCAGGTCGGCGGGGAGAGCACCCCCAAGGGGCTCTCGGCCAAGGTCGAGGCGAGCTCGGCCTTCGAGGGGGGCGACGTCGCCGCCCTGCGGTTGACCGACGCCGATCCGCTGCCCACCGTTCCCATGGCCACCTCCGCCGTCGAGGTCCAGGGTGGCCAGGATGTGGCCGCCATGGGGTACCCGAGCTCGCACACGGCGATCAGCCGCAACGGGCTCACGCAGCCCAGCTCCAGCTTCGGCAAGGTCAGCAACGTCCTCTCGGACGGCAGCAGCCAGGTCATCCAGGTCGACATGAAGATCGAGTCGGGCATGAGCGGCGGGCCCGCGATCGGCGAGGACGGCAAGGTCATCGGCATCATCTCCTACACCGGCGTGGACGAGAACGACAACCGGACCCAGGTCTACCTGCAGACGGCGGACAACATCCGCTCGGTGCTGCGGAAGGCCGGTGGGCAGCCCACCCGGGGCGAGCTGGACACCGCCTTCGCCACGGCCATGGACCTCTACTGGGCCGGCCACTACAGCGCCGCCCTGCCGCTGTTCCGCAAGGTCGACGACCTCCAGGATGGGCATGTCATGGCCAAGAAGTTCCTGCGCCTGGCGCAGGGCAAGGCCGGCGGCCCCGAGGACGTCCCGCTCTCGACCTCCGCTCCCGATGCTTCCGACGGTCGCGACCCCCTGCTCTGGGCGCTGGTGGCGCTCGGGGTCCTGATCGCGGTCGCGCTGGCGCTGCTGGCGCTGCTGGCGCTGCGGTGGCGCCGCCGCCGGGCGGTGTCCGGGCCGACGTACGCGTCCGCCTCGCCCAACGGCGACGGCCGGATGGACGTCGATCCCTCGGACACCCTGCCCACGCCGGTCATCCCCGTCGGCTCCGCGCCGACCCTGAACGACGGTGACGTCCCCGCCAACGCCCAGGCCAGCCGACGGGCGGACGCGGTGCTCGTGCAGGAGCGGCCGCAGGCGTCCTGCCCGTCCTGCGGGACCAGGTTGGACCCCGAGGCCCGGTTCTGCAGCGGCTGCGGGCAGGCACAGTAGAACGGCCAAGCGCGAGGGGTGGAACGGCTCACCCCTCGCGCTTGCCATGCTCCCGACAGATCCAGGAGGAGACGACGTGACCGACGAACGGGATCCGCTGTGGCGGCAGCTGCGGGCCGTCATCGCTCAGGCTGACCCCGTGCCCCTGGAGGTGCTCCGGAGCGCCCACGACGCCTTCGCCCGCAGAACCGGCCCGGCGCCTCGCCGGCGCGGCTGGAAGCGGCTCCTGGGCTGGCGTCGGGCCGGTCCCGGGCCCCGGTAGGGCGGGCCGGGCGCGGGGTGTCGTCCCTACTGGCTCCGATCCCCGGACGCCGCCGCCTGCCCCCGGGCCATGGACCGCAGCCGCTCGGTCAGTCGCGGCATCTCAAGCGCCCGGGCGATGGCGGAGGCGTCGTCCAGGAACCCACCGGCCGCGGCCACGTCGGCCGGCCGTCCTCGTCGCAGGTGCAGGGCGGCCAGGTCGGCCAGGGTGTGGCCCACCCAGGGCGACGCCCCCATCCGCCGGTTCATGGCCAGCCCCCGCCGCAGCCACCGCTCGGCCTCCTCCAATCGCCCGGTCACCGTGGCCAGGATGCCGAGGTAGCGGGCGGCCGCGCCCCAGCAGTGGAGGTCGGCCGCGACCACGTTGCGGTCGGCGAACGGCAGCATGTGCCGGTACAGGATGGCGGCCCCCTCCACGTGGCCGAGCGTCACCGCCGACTCGGTGAGCAGGACCAGGTGGGCCAGCCAGACGAAGTTGCGGGGCAGGGACCGGAGGCCGTCCTCGACCACGATCTGCTCGAACTCGCGCCGGGCCTCGGCCGTCCGGCCGAGGGCGGCGGCGATGTAGCCGCGCACCACCAGCCAGTTCGAGTCCTCCTGGTCGAGGATCAGGTGCACCACCGGCTCGATCTCGGCCAGCCGCCCCTGCTCCAGGCGGATGAGCCCGATCTGGGTGGCGAAGAGCGAGAGGGCGTCGGGGTCCTCCACCCGCTGGCCAAGCTCGAGCGCCTCCATGGCCTGCCGCTCCCCCTGCTGGAAGGCGCCCCGGAGGAGGGACTGGAGGGTCCGGAACTGCTTGGCCTGCCAGAGGTAGATGGGCTGCCGCAGCGTGTGGGCGATCCGCTCGAACGCATCCAGCTGGCCCATCGCCTCGGTGACCTGCCCGAGCTCCAGCTCGGCCACGAAGCGGTGGTGGTGCCCGAACAGCCGCAGCTCCCAGCTGTCGAGCTGTTCGCCGAGCTCGAGCACGGCGCTGGCCAGAGTCAGGCGCTCGTGCAGGTGCTCGGCGCTCCACAGGGCCAGGCAGCGGCTGCAGAGGGCGTGGGCGAGTAGCTCCGGGTCGTCCATCCGGCGGGCGATCTCGACCGCCTCGCCGCTGAGGGCTTCGCGGCGGCCGTCCTCGGTCGCGTAGTGCATGGCCGCCGAGAGCTGGCCCAGGAGAAGGACCCGCAGGGCGCTGTCCTCGGCGCCGATGACCGCCAGCGCCTCCTCAAGCAGCTCGACCAGCTGCCGGTTCAGCGGCGCGTTGCTGACATGCCAATCCCGGAACAGCCCGCCCCCGAAGCCGATGACCGCCCGGGTGAGCAGCTCGGTCTCGCCGAGCAGGCGGGCCAGGCCGGCCGCCTCCAGAAAGGTGTCCCTGGCCTTGGCGACCTCGCCGGCCCGCCAGTGGCCGTCGCCCAGGCGCAGCAGCAGGGCGCACTCGGTCGCCCGGTCCTCGGGCCGGCCCCGCCGCAGGGCCCGCAGCGCCCGCTCGCAGTGCCCCACCGCCTCCTCGTAGGCCAGGGCGGCGGTGGCCTGGTCGGCGGCCGGCACGGCGTACTCGATGGCCTTGGCCAGGTCGCGGTCGTCCCTGGTCCCGAGCAGGAAATGGCGGGCCAGGGCGGCCAGGTGGCGCTCGATGCGGGCGGCGTACAGCTCCTCCATCGCCTCGCCGATCCGGCGGTGCATGGCCGCCCGGCGGATGGCGCTCAGCTCGGCGTAGACCGCCTCCCGGACCAGGTCGTGGGAGAACCGGTAGCGGCCCGGGAGGGCCGGGTCCTCGGCCACCAGGCTGCTGCTGACCAGCTCCTCCAGCACCTCGACGAGCTCGCCGTCCGGGAGCCTCAGCAGCCAGCCGACCAGGTCGGCGTCGAACTCGCGGCCGATCACGGCCGCCTCGCTGAGCAGCTGGTCGGCTCGTCCGGAGAGGCGGTTGCGGCTTCGCCCGACGACCTCGCGCACGGTCGAAGGGACGACCGGGGACCCCAGCTCCTCCTGGGACGCCTCCAGGCGGCCCTCGGCCTCCAGCAGCCGGACCAGCTCACGGACGAAGAACGGGTTGCCCTCGGTCCTGGTGTGGACCGCGGTCGCCAGCGGGCCGGGTGGCACCCCGGTGGCCGCCTCGATGAACCGGGCCACCTCGGGCGCCGCCAGGCCCTGGAGGGTGATCCGGTGGGTGACGCGCTCCCTGGACAGCGACGCCAGCACGTCGTTGAGGGGATGCTGGCGGCCGACCTCGTTGTCGCGGTAGGCGCCGACGACCAGCAGCCGCGACCCGCCGAGGTAGCGGCCGAGGAACTGCAGCAGCATCAGCGACGGCTTGTCGGCCCAGTGGAGGTCGTCGAGCACCAGCACCGTCGGCCGGTCCTGGGCGGCGCGCCGCAGCAGCTCGACCACGGCCTCGAACAGCCGGAACCGGGCGATCTCGGGGTCGAGCGAGGTCGTCGCCGGCCGCTCGGGCAGGCGCTGGCCGAGCTCGGGGACGAGCTGGACGAGCTCCCCGGCCTGGGTCGCGAGCTTGGCCAAGAGGGCGTCGTCGCCGGCGACCGCGGCGCGCAGCACCTCGACCCAGGGCCAGTAGGGCGGGGCGCCGTCGCCCTCGTGGCATCGGCCCCACAGCACGGGCAGCCCCCGCGCCTGGGCCAGGGCGGCCAGCTCCTCGGCGATCCGGGTCTTGCCGATCCCGGCCTGGCCACCCAGCAGCACCAGGTCGCCCGAGCCCTGGGCCGCCTGGTCGAGCAGCTCGGCGAGGGTCCCCAGCTCCTGCTCGCGGCCCACGAAGACCTGCTCGGCGACCCGCAGGGGTTCGGGTGGGGGGGTCGGCGGGTCGGGCGGCGCGGCGGCGGGCGCCACCGCCGGCCCGGCCCTGCCCGGTGGCTGCCAGTCGAGCCGCGGGTCCTGCTGCAGGATGGCCCGCTGGAGGTCCCGGAGGGCCGGGCTGGGATCGATCCCCATCTCGTCGGCCAGCATGGTCCGGGTCCCCTGGTAGACGCCGAGCGCCTCGGCCTGCCGGCCGGCCCGGTAGAGGGCCAGCATCAGCTGGCCCCACAGGCGCTCCCGGAGCGGGTTCGCGCCCGCCAGCTGCTCCACCTCAGCCACGAGCTCCGAATGGAGGCCAAGGGCCAGCTGGGCCTCGATCCGCTCCTCGATCGCGGTCAGCCGGCACCCTTCCAGGCGGGCGGCCTCGGCGCGGGCGAAGGACTCGGAAGCGAAGTCGGCCAGCGCCGGGCCTCGCCACAGCTGGAGGGCGGCGTTGAGGTTGGCCAGGGCGAGGTCCGGGGCGCCGTCGGCCTGGGCCTGGCGGCCCTGCTCCAGCAGCCGCTCGAACCGGTGGCTGTCGAGCTGGCCGGGCGCGACCCGCAGCAGGTAGCCGGGCGGCCGGGTCAGCAGCACCTGCCCCCCGCCTCCGGACGCCCCCAGGTCGACCACCTTGCGGAGGTGGGAGACGTAGGTGCGGATCGTCCCGGTGGCGCTCCAGGGCGGATGGCCCTCCCAGATGCCCTCGGCGAGCACCTCCACGGGCACGACCTCGTTGGCGTGGACGAGCAGGCAGGCCAGCACCGCCTTCTGCCGCGGGCCGCCGAGCGGCAGGGGGCCGGTATCGCGGACCACCTCAAGGGGCCCGAGGATGTTGAACTGGAGATCGCCGTTGTCTGGTGAACGCACTGGCGCCGCCCCCACGGTCTCCGGTCGCCTGCGTGGAGCGCCCCCCTCGAAATCACCTTGGGTGATCCCGAAATTCCTGTCAACGACAAATGGCGCTACCGGAGGGCGCCGCTTCAATCAGATTTCAACGCTTCCTCAAGGTCCGCGGCCGACCATGCAGGCGCCGCCCCAGGGCGAGCAGCAAGACCCAGCGGCACGCCGCGCGAGGAGGCCGCCGATGAAGATCCGTGAGCCGACGCGGAGGGAATTCGACGAGTGGACCGGGACGAGCAGCCACCCCCGCCTCACTCCCGAGGAGACCGGCGCCCTGGCCCACCGGGCGGCAGCGGGGGACCAGCGGGCATGGGACGAGCTGGTGCGCACTTACGCCGGGCTCGTCTGGACGGTGGCCCGGCTGCAGGGCCTGTCGGCCAGCGACGCCGGCGACGTCAGCCAGGTCACCTGGCTGCGCCTGGTCGAGCACATCGGCCGGCTCCGGGACCCGGAGCGGCTGGCCGCCTGGCTGGCCACCACGGCCCGCCGGGAGAGCCGCCGAGTGGCCCGTAGGGCGGCGCTCCAGGTGCCGATGGAGGACCCGCCCGAGGGCCGGTCGGGGACCGACGAGGACCACACCCCGGCCGACTGGCCGGTCCTGCTGGCCGAGCGCGACGCCATGCTGTGGGAGGCCTTCGGCAAGTTGACGCCGCGCTGCCGCGAGCTGCTGGGGCTGCTGCTGGCCGACGACAATCTGACCTACGCCGAGGTGAGCCAGATCCTCGACATGCCGGTGGGCAGCATCGGGCCGACCCGGGCCCGCTGCCTGGCCTGCCTGCGGCGCGCCGTCACCGTCGACGCCGCCGGCTGATCCGGTGATCTTCGACACAGCCCCCTTCCCTCGCTCACCCCCGACCGCCAACCTGGGTCCATCGACCTGAACAGGGGGAGGGACGGATGCGCGCCGAATGGACCGAGCAACCCCTTGGGGGGAGTTACGAGGCGGAGCGCGCCGAGTTCGAGCAGCTGGCCAGGGATATCATGCGCGTCCAGCTGAAGAACCAGCGGGCCGCGGCCAGGCGGGGCGCGACCACGGCGATCGACCGCGCCTTCCACGCCAAGTCCACGCTCGCGGTCGCGGGCGCACAGCTTCGCTTTCTGGACCTTCCGCCCGAGCTGCAGGTGGAGTTCGCCAAACCCGGCGCGGTGTATCCGACGGCCGTCCGCTTCTCGAACGGCATGGGGATCAGGCAGCCCGATTTCGCGCCGGACGTGCGCGGCGTGGCCCTGCGGATCGACGTTTCGGAGCGCTGCAAGCACGACCTCCTGCTGTCGAACTGGCCGGCGTCGCACGCCCGCAACGCCCGGCAGTTCGTGAAGTTCGCCGTCGCCATGTCCGGCGGCAAGCTGGCCAAGGTGGTGGGCCCGGTGCGGCTCACCCTCCGGTTCGGTCCCCTCGAGACCGCCCGGATGCTGCTGAACCTGTACCTCAGACGCCGGCAGAAGGGGCGCAGCATCGCCAGCCAGACCTACTGGAGCCAGGGGGCGATCCGCTGGGGAGATACCTTGGCGGTCCGCTACCTGCTCTGTCCCCTGACCGATGGGGACCGCGGGCCCAAACCGTCGGCGGAGGACCCCGACTACCTCTCGGCCGAGATCGCCCGCCGGCTGGCCCGCGACGACGCGCGATTCCTGCTCTGCATCCAGCGGTTCAAGAGCGAGAAGAAGACTCCGATCGAGGACAGCGCCCGTCGCTGGTCGCGACGGGCCGCGCCCCCCGTGCCGGTGGCCATGCTCACCATCGGGAAACGGGACCTGGGCACCGCCGACGCCCAGGCCGCGGCCCGGGCGGTCGACGAGCTGGCCTTCAACCCCTGGAACACGACCGAGCTGTTCCGGCCGCTCGGCAACCTGCACCGGGCGCGCAAGGCCGCCTACGACGCCAGCGCCGCCCATCGACACGCCCTCCGCTGGCAGTCGGACCCGCCGCGGCGCAACCTCATCCTCGGCGCCGTCGCCCGGCGGCTGTTCGCGGTGCTCAACCGCTGGGTGGAGTGGCACCGGCTGCCCGCCTGGCTGAGCCTGATGAACCTGGCCGGCTTCCGCGACGTGCTGCGTCGCCGGAACCTCATCGACACCGAGGTCCGCGAGGCTCGGCCAAGCGCCCGGGAGGTTCCCCGGCCACCCGAGGAGCAGATCCGCATCTGGCGGACGCACGACGGCACCTTCAACGACCTGTCCGAGCCGTGCATGGGGGCGGCCAAGTCGACCTTCGGCCGCAACCTGAAGCCCGACCACCGGCCGGAGCTGTTCGACGAGCCCAACCCGATCACCGTCAGCCGGGAGCTGCTCCGCCGCGACGTCTTCCTGCGGGCGCGCTCGCTCAACCTGCTGGCCGCCGCCTGGATCCAGTTCCAGGTGCACGACTGGGCCTCCCACAAGCGCTACCCCCTTGGCGAGCGCGACGTAGTCGTGCCGCTCCCGCCCGAGATGGACGAGTGGTGGAACACCCCGAAAGGCCCGCCGGAGCGGGTGATGCGCATCGTCGGCAATAGGCCGGCCAGGCGGGACCCGCATGATGGGCTAGGACCCCGGTTCGGGAACCAGGTGTCGCACTGGTGGGACGGGTCCGAGGTCTACGGCAGCGACCGCGAGACCGCCCTCCGGCTCCGCGACGGGGCCAAGCTACGGCTGGAGGGCGACTTCCTGCCGCGGGGCGCGAACGGAGCCGCGATCACCGGCTTCACCGAGGGCTGGTGGCTCGGCCTCAGCGGCATGCACACGCTGTTCGCCCGCGAGCACAACCTGCTCTGCGACGAGCTCAGCCGGGAGTATCCGGACTGGGACCAAGAGCGCGTCTACCAGACGGCCCGGCTGATCGTCTCCGCCCTGATCGCCAAGATCCACACCATCGAGTGGACCCCGGCCATCCTCGCCACCAAGGCCCTCGACATCGGGATGCGCAGCAACTGGAACGGGCCGCCGGCCAACGACTGGCTGACCCGGCTTGGCATCTGGCTGCTCGACAGCCACGCCAGCGTGGGCATCCCGTCGACGCGGCCAGACCATCACGGCGCCCCCTTCTCGCTGACCGAGGACTTCGTGAGCGTCTACCGCATGCACCCCCTGCTGCCGGACGACTATCTTCTGTACGACCAGGCCACGGGCGAGCCGCTGGGCGAGCCACGCCGTTTCTCCGAGATCCAGGGCGAGAAGGGCGACAAGGTCCTGCGCGACGTCGGCCTGGGGAACCTGCTGTACTCCTTCGGCATCGCCAACCCGGGGGCCATCAGGCTGCACAACTACCCCAAGGAGCTCATGCGGCTCGAGAGCGACGGGGCGTGCATCGACCTGTCAGTGGTGGACCTGGTGCGTGACCGGCGGCGGGGCGTGCCCCGCTACAACGACTTCCGGGCCGGTCTCCACAAGCCCCGGATCAAGCGCTGGGAGGAGCTCTGCCCCGACGACCCGGAGTCGGCGGCCTGCATGCAGGACCTCTACGGCAGCATCGACCGGGTCGACACGATGGTCGGCCTGTTCGCCGAGCGACCTCCGGACGGGTTCGGCTTCTCCGACACCGCCTTTCGGATCTTCATCCTGATGGCGTCACGGCGACTCCAGAGCGACCGCTTCCTGACGGTGGACTTCCGCCCCGAGCTCTACTCACCGCTCGGGATGGACTGGGTCGCCCGCAACGGCATGCACAGCGTCATCCTCCGTCACTGCCCGGAGCTGGCGCCGGTCCTCCCGCGGGACACCAGCGCCTTCGCGCCGTGGCGTACCGTGGCCGCGACCTAGCGCAGGCGCAGCCAGCGGTAGCCGAAGGGGCCCAGGTCCAGCTGCTGGCCGGCCTTGGCCGGCTCATAGCGCTGGTCGGCCAGCAGCTCGGCCATGGCCGCGCCGTCCTCGGTGTCGTCGTCCGCCGCCACCTGGACCTGCAGCGCCTCGGGGCCGAGGTTGTGCAGGGCCAGCACGCCTCTCCCCTGCCAGTCGCAGCGGTGGGCGAGCACGGCCGGCTGGTCGGTGTCCAGCACCCGCCAGCCGCCCCAGCCCAGCTCGGGCAGCTCCTTGCGGGCGCGGATGGCCCGCTCCATCCAGTTCAGCAGCGACTGCGGGTCGCGGCGCTCGGCGGCCACGTTCACCTGGTCCGGGCCGAAGGGGCCGTCGGCGACCACCGGCACGGCCGGCTCCCCGGTGGTGAAGCCGCCGCCCCGGCCGGCGCTCCACTGCATGGCCACCCGGACCGCCGCCCGCCCCTCGACCCGCTGGTTGTCGCCGAGGCCGATCTCCTCCCCGTACAGC
>Ga0126313_10000936_pt1 | contig 14731 bp, 7 predicted proteins | sample Plot105A_FD_89954 | JGI IMG/M metagenome (GOLD analysis project Ga0126313, IMG submission 89954) | Serpentine soil microbial communities from UC McLaughlin Reserve, CA, USA - Plot105A | ecosystem: Environmental > Terrestrial > Soil > Grasslands | place: USA: UC McLaughlin Reserve, Lake County...
CTCGACGGTCATCCGCTGCAAGCGAACGCCGGTACGCGATGGCGGAGCTTTCGGACGATCACGAACGAGAACTGGCAGCACGCGAACGTCGTGCTGCTCGGTGATGCGGCGCACACCACGCACTTCACGATCGGGTCGGGAACGAAGCTCGCGCTCGAGGACGCGATCGCCCTCGCGGAGGTTCAGGACGGACGGCCGCTGCGAACGGCGCTCGAGGACTACGAGCAGCAGCGAAAAGCCGCGCTGCGCCGATGGCAGACGGACGCCCGTTTCAGTGCCCGCTGGTTCGAGGACGTCCCACGCTATGCGGAGCTCGGCCCGGCGCGGTTCTTCGGCTTGATGCACGAGCGCCGCTCACCGCTGCTTCCGTCTTGTCCGCCGAGGCTGTACTACGGCCTGCACCGGGCGACGCGCGACGTCGCGGCGCTGCGGCAGCTCCGCAGGTGGGCGGCGCCGATGATTAAAGCGCTGTGCTGAGGCCGGCCGGGGCGGGCGGCCCGGGCGCCAAGCGGATACCCTAGGCACGCTGCCGACGTAGCTCAGCTGGTAGAGCACTTCACTCGTAATGAAGGGGTCCCCGGTTCGAGTCCGGGCGTCGGCTCTCTCGATTTGCGGGGACTTCTTGTCGGAGCGGCGGGGGCGAACTGCCGGCTCGGCGCCAGAAGGGTCTACCAGGGGTCCACGGGAAGCGGCTGCGCGCCCGGTGCGGATCGCTTCACTGATCGTGATGCGCCGCCGTCGGGAGGAGTCGCGCATGACGTGCGCGTAGGTGCGTGCGGTGAAGCCTGGGTCCGCGTGCCCGAGGTGCTCGGCGACCTCGTTCAGCGTGCGGCCTTCGTAGAGGAGCAGCGTGGCGCAGGTGTGACGCAGGTCGTAGCTGCGGAAGTAGGGCACTCCGGCGCGCTCGAGTGCCGGAATCCAGACCCGCCGCCGCCAGTTCTGGCGACGGAGGTGGCCGTCTTGGCTGTCGGGGAAGACGAGCGCGGCGCGATCGGGGCGGCCGCGGGCGAGGTAGAGCTCGACGAGCTCGCGCGCGACAGGCGTGAACAATTCGGGCTCGCGCCCGCGCTGCGACTTCGTCGTCGTGACCTCATTGCCGGAGATTGCGCGCTCGACCCGCAGGCGCTTCCGCGGCCGGCCGCGGTCGTCGATGACGTCGCCCCACAGGAGCGCGTAGGCCTCCGCCGGGCGCAGGCCCTCGTACGCCAGCACGCTGACGAGCGCCGCGTTCTGCGGGTCGAGTCGGGCGCGAATCGCCTCGACCGTCTCCGGCGTGCGGGCGTCGATCGTCTCGGCGCGACTGTGGGCGACACGGCGGACGCCGACCACCGGGTTCCAGGCGAGACGGCGCCATTCGACCGCGCGGTGGAAGACACCCTGCAGAACTCCGAGCGTTCGGTTGATCGTCGGGGCGCCCGCTCCGTCGACGCGCAGTCGGGCCGTGTAGCTGTCGATCGTCTGCCGGGTGATCTCGCGCAGACGCTTGCGGCCCAGGTAGGGGACGATCCACCTGTCGAGCAGCGTCGTGTAAGTCTCGAGCGTGCTCGGGCGCAGGTGCGTGACCGCGTACGTGTCCCACCATTCGACGAGGAACTCCTCGAGTGTGGCGTTCGAGCCGATCACCTCGGAGGCGAGCTGCCCGAGCTGGCGCGCCCGCCGCAGCGAGGCCTCGAAGAGCTCGGCGTCGCCGCGACGGTCGAAGCTGCGCTTGCGCCGCGCGCTGCCCCGTCCGCTCTCGTACCAGCGGACGACGTAGACAGTCCGGCCGTCGCTACGCCGGCGCCGCTCGATGCTCATGCTGCTGCGACCGTAGTCGATCGGCAAACGACCGGGAGGCAGCCCTGCCTCGCCGAACCGCCGCGTTGGGCGGTACGGCTCTCGTAGGCGCGGACCGCTTGAGTCGCTCGGTCAGAGCTGTCAGGTCGAGCGGGTCGAAGCGAACGGCGCTGCCCAGGCGAACTGCGCCGAGCTCGCCGCGCTCGACGAGTCGCTGGACGGTGCGCGGATGGACGTGAAGGAGGTCCGCCGCCTCATATGTCGTAAGCAGCCCGGGGGTCGAGTCTGGGGTGCGCTGAGCGGATGGAGCGGGGTCGGCTGGTGGAGTCTCGGAGCGACTGGAGGCGACAGCGGGGCGAGAGCGTGGCCGGGTGGCGCTCGGACGCGTGCGCTTCTCGATGCGCTCGTCAGGCTCGAACAGCGGAAGCGACAACTGACCGGGCGACACCGTCATCGGACGGTGCGTAACCTATCAAGCACACGAACTGTCGTCAACACGGAGGTAAGATCGTGTGCTGTGACGGGAGCGCAGATCATCCGCGAGGCGCGCCTGAAAGCGGGGCTGACGCAGACCGAGCTGGCCGACCGGCTCGGCCGCGACCGCGCACAGGTTGCCCGCTGGGAGACGGGCGCGCAGCAACCGAGCTTCGAGAACCTACGCACCGTTGTCGAAGCGTGCGGGTTCGAGCTGAAGCTCGAGATCGCGGAGCGCGAGGACACTCCCGTTCTGGACGCCGAGCTGGAGAAGACCCTTCTGCAGGCGCCGCAGCAGCGGGTGCAGGCCCTGCTCGACGAGCTCGGCGGCGGTGGGTGAGCAAGCCGAGCCCATTCGACCCGTATGCCGTTTTGGAGGCGCTCGAGGGTCAGCGTGTCGGCTACGTGATCGTCGGCGCATTCGCGCGGATCGTGCACGGCAGCGCCGAGACGACGCGCGGCCTCGACCTCGTTCCATCCCTGCGCGAAGAGAACTTGCGCCGCCTCGCCCGCGCCCTCGACGAGCTGGGCGGCGCCTCGGTCGACGGCACGCCGCTCGAACCTGAAACGCTCTCCTCCGAGGAACCGTTGACCACTCGAACCCAGGCCGGCGAGATCGGTGTGGTCCCGACGCCGTGGGGGACGCGCGGCTACGACGACCTGCGCATCCGCGCCTTCCGCGAGAACCTCGGCCGCGGCGTTCGCCCCCAGGTCGCCTCGCTCGTCGACTGCGTCCGCATGCTCGCAGCCAGCCACCGCGACGTCGACGTCGACCGCCTGGAACGACTCCGCCGTCTGATGGAGCTCGAGCGGCAGCTCGTCCCGCACCGCCGCCTCGGCATCGAACGCTGACGGCGCCGCACAGCCGGCGAGACCAGACGCGTCCAGGACTACGCAGCTGGATAGCCACGAGGGCACATATGCATCATCGATGCAGACGCCCCCAGCCGAGGTCGGCACGGCGTTGATCCGCCGCCCGCTCACCGCCGCATGTCGATCGCGGTGAACCTCCCGCGGTCGAAGCTGAGGTCGGCCGTACCGTCGGAGCCGACGTCGAGCTGGAGCGTCCCGCGGCGACCCCGGAGCGAGCTGCAACGTCAGCTCGTCGCGCGCGCGGTTGCCGACGACGCTGAGCGTTCCGTTGTCGACCTGGGCTGTGCGCCGCCGACCCGCGATCGGCGGCGCACGGCCCAGCGAGGCCGCGAAGAATGCTCCGGCGAGGGCCGCTCGTTGCGAACGCCCTCGTTCGCGGCCCGAGGATGACAATGGGTGACTGCATCTTCTCGGGCGCGAGGACCTCTCTCGCTTGCAGCAAGGGTTACGATGGATTGGCCGTCTGAGCTTGGGGGGACCAGGCTGTGAGCAGGGAAATCGCCGTCAAGGTGCTCGGGCCGCTCGAGGTCGAGGTTTCGGGTGCGCCCGTTCGGTTCGACGGTGTCAAGCAGCGCACGCTGTTCGTCGTGCTCGCCATGCACGCGCCGGAGCCCGTCTCCGCGGATGCCCTGCTCGAGGCTCTCTGGGGCGGGGATCAGCCGACCGGCGCGTTGCAGGCGCTGCAGAAGCACATCTCCAGACTTCGCCACCGGCTCGGCGAGGGAGTTCCCGTGCACCATCACGCCACCGGCTATGCGTTGGAGATCGATCCCCAGGCGATCGATTCCCGCCGGTTCGAGGAGCTGTTGAAGAGCGGGCGGCTGGCGCAGGAGCGAGGTGAGCCGGAGCAGGCGGCAGCCGACCTGCGCGAGGCGCTCGGTCTGTGGCGGGGGGCGCCGCTCGCCGAGCATCAGTACGACGACTTCGCGCAGCAGGAGATCGCGCATCTGGCCGAGCTGCACGCCGAGGCGATCGAGGAGCGGCTGGCGGCCGAGCTGGCCGAGGGTCGCGACGCCGACCTCGTCGGCGAGCTGTGCGCACTCGTCGCCGAGTCTCCATTGCGCGAGCGCTTACGCGGCCAGCTGATGATCGCGCTGTACCGCACCGGCCGACAGGCGGAAGCGCTGGAGACGATGCGGGAAGGACGCGAGCTCCTCGTCGACCAGCTCGGCATCGAGCCGGGGCCCGAACTGCGCCGGCTCGAGCGGATGATCCTCGCGCACGATCCAGAGCTCCTGGCCGCTCGTCCCGCTCCCGGCCGCGCCGCCAAGCTGCCCGCGGCCGCGAACGAGACGATCGGTCGTGACCTCGAGGTGGCCGACATCGGCGAGCACGTCATGCGGCCGGCCGTGCGACTCGTCACGCTGGTCGGGCCGGGCGGCGTCGGCAAGACGCGGCTGGCAATGGAGGCCGGCCGGGCGGTGGCGCAGCGCTTCCCGGGCGGCGCCGTGCACGTCAATCTCGACGGAGTCGAAGACGCCGGCCTGCTCGTCTCGGAAGCCGCCGCGGCTCTTGGCGTCGTGGCGTCCACGCCGACCGAGCTCGGCGAGCAGTTGACCCGTGTGACGCGCGGCGCGCCGACGCTGCTCGTGATGGACGGTTTCGACCGCTTCCTCGAGGACGCGGGACAGGTCAGCGGGCTGCTCGCCTCGGTGCCCAACCTGACCGTGCTGGCCACCGCCCGGGCACCCCTGCGGATCACGGCCGAGCACGTCTATCGCGTCCAACCGCTCGCTCGGCCGAACGCGGCGGCACTGTTCGTCGAGCGCGCCCGCGCAGCGAGCCCGGCCTGGGACGCAATCGAGCCCGAGCACGAGCTGGTCGGCGCGATCGTCTCCCGGCTGGACGGCCTGCCATTGGCGATCGAGCTCGCGGCCGACCGCGCACGCCTGCTTGCGCCGTCTGCCTTGCTCGAACGCCTCGACGACCGGCTGGAGCTGCTGACCGGCGGCCCGCGCGACCTCCCGGCGCGCCAACGCTCGCTCCGAGCCACGCTGGACTGGTCGTGGGAGGCGCTCAACCCGGCCGAACGGCGGCTGCTCGGCCGGCTCACGCTGTTCGAGGGCGGCGCTTCTCTCGAAGCCGCGCGTGCTGTCTACGACGGCGAGCCGGGCGGAAGCATCGACGAAGTGGTCGCGTCGCTCGTAGACAAGTCATCGTTGCTTCGGACCGACTCTGGCCGGGACGAACAGCCGCGCTTCAGAATGCTCGACACGGTCCGCGAGTTCGCGGCCGAACGGGCTGCGGGCATCGAGGAGCTGCCGCCGCTCGAGCGCCGGCACGCGGAGTACTTCCTGCGCTTCTGCGAGAACGCCGCGGCCCAGGCGGCCCGCACGGATCGCCGCGAGTGGCTCGACCGGCTTGCGGAGGAGCGAGGCAACATCCGCCTGGCCTTCGAGCGCTTGATGCGCGCCGGCGCCGTTGACGAGGCGCTGCGCGTCGCGATCGCCTTCGCGCGCGCACTGCCCTGGGACACGCACGCGAACGAGGTGCGCGGCTGGTTGGCCCAGGGTCTGGGAGCAGCGGTGCCGGCACCTCCCGCGAGGCGCGCCGAGGCGCTCTACTGGGATGGAAGGCTCGCCCTCTCGCAGGGTCGCTTCAGCTACGCCGAGGCGCGGTTGGAGGCGGCGGCCGAGGCCGCGCGCGAGGCGGCTCGGCCGGAAGTAGAGGCGGCGGCGCTCGCGGCTCAGAGCCGCCGGGCTGTCCTTGTCGCCGCGCCCGACGCAGCCGCCGCCTGCGATCGTGCCGTGACGGCGGCGCGCGAGGTGGGCGATCCGATCCTCGTCGCCGACGCCCTCCTCATGCAGGCGGGGGCCTGCGAACGCAGCCAGGAATGGGAGCGTGCCGCGTGGCATGCCGGGGAGGCACTCGTCCTCTATCGCGCGGCGGGCGATCCGTACGGCGCGGCCACTGCGCTGGCCGAGCAAGGTTGGTACGACCTCGTTCACGGGCGTCTGGACTCCTCGGATCGCCGGCTGTCCGAGGCGCTCGAACTACGCCGCCGCCACGGGGACGACCGGCGGCTCGTCGAGCCGCTCATTGACTACGCATGGCTCCTGCTCGTACGCCGACACGACGATCAGGCCGCGCGGGGCTTCGAGGACTGCCTCCGGCTCGCCCGTCAGATCCACGATCAGTTCAATGTCGGCGAGGCGCTCGCGGGCCTGTCGACACTGGCGGCGCTCGAAGGGCGACCCGAGCACGCCGCGGTCCTGGCCGGCGCCTCCGCCGCAATCCACCAGCGCATCGGCGCGCCCCCGTGGGAGTCGGTGAGCGCGATGCAGGACGAGGCGCTCGCGTCGGCCCGGGAGAGTCTCGGCATCGAGGAGTTCACGGCCCGGTTCCGCGAGGGCGGCGCGCTCTCGGCCGAGGACGCGCTCGAACGCACGGCGAGCAGACCCGCCACGCTCGCCTCATAGGAGCCCGCGCCGGCGTGCCGCCGTCACCGCCTCGCTTCGGCTGGCGACTCCGAGCTTGCGCCTGACGTCACGGGCTTGCGCCTTCAGCGTGGCGGTCGACACGTAGAGCCGGCCGGCGATCTGCTCGTACGTGAGGTCGTGCGGAAGCAGCCGGAGGAGGCGGAGCTCGGCGTCGGTCAGCTCCTCGCCGGCCGGGCCGGCTTCAGGTAGACCGTCCAGTCGCGCCGACACCTCGCGCACCACCCGCGAGAGTCTGGGGAGGCCGTCGACCTCGAGCGCCCCCGTGGCAGAGGCGAGTGCCGCCGTCGCCCCGTCGCGGTCGCCCTCGCGCAGGCGAAGGCGCGCGAGCTGAGCCTGGGCGAGCGCAATGTCGCAACCCTCGCCGCCGCGGCGTGCCAGGGTCACGGCCTGTTCGAGATGGTCCTCGGCGGCGTCGAGATCGCCGTTCGCGAGCAGGGCCGCTCCCACCGCGCCGCGCGCGAGCGAGGTGGTCGGGTATTCGTCGAGGCCATGGGTCCTCGCGCGCGCGAGTGACTCTTCGGACAGCGTGAGCGCGTCGCCGACCTCGCCCCGGTCGAGGGCGATGTACGCGAGGAACGCCAAAGCTGCATAGGCCCGCGCATGCTGGTCGCCCGTGAGCGGATGGGAGACGAACCCCCGCAGGAGCACCTCCGCCGCCTGGTCGTCGGCGAAGAAGAGGACGATCCCGACGAAGAAGGACGCGACGGCACGGCCGAGCCCGTCCGCGTCGGTTTCGGCCGCCTCTGCGCGGCGAGCCTCCTCGAGGGCACGGGCCGCGTCGCCGGCGGCGAGGTCGAGCATGCTGCGCGCGATCGCCACCGACGCTGCCGTCGTGTAGTCGAAGCCGGGAAGATGGCCTTCCTGCGGCGCCACGGCCTCGACCACGTCGAGCCAGCGCTCGACCTTCTCCCGGCGCCCGAGCGACCGATCCATGCTCGCCGCGATCAGGGCGAGACGCGCGTCCGACGTCAGCGCCGCGGGCGGCAGACGGTCGAGCCAGTCGAGGATTCGGAAGCCTTGTCCCTCGCTGTACAGCGAGACCCAGCTCCGGGCCAGCTGATCGGAGGCGTACGGCACGTCTCCCGCAACGACGGCGTGCTCGATGCCGTCGACCCGAAATCCCTCATCCGCGTACCACTCGCTTGCCCGCCGATGCAAGCGGGTCACCTCGATCGGCGCGAGGGCAGCGAGCTCGCGGGCGAGGACGTCGCGAAAGACCTGGTGGAAGCGGTACCACCGCGTGCTCGCGTCGACGGTCACGAGGAAGGCATTCGAGCGCTCGAGCTCCGACAGGAGGCGCTCGGCGTCGTCGCGCCCCGTGACCGCTGCGCAGAGTCGAGCCGAGAAGCGATCCAGGATCGAGATCTCGGCGAGGAACCGGCGCACGTCCGGACGCTGACGGGCGAGTACCTCGTCCCAGACGTAGTCGACGACGTCTTGGGCGTTCACGGGAAGGTCGGCGAGGAAGGCGACCGAGTTCGAGCGTCCGCTCGCCGAGAGCGCGGCCAGCTGGACGCCGGCGACCCAGCCCTCGGTCCAGTCGTGGACGCCGCGCACGTCGTCCGGCTCGAGCTCGACTCCCAGCACCGTTCCGAGCAGTGCGGCCGTTTGGGCGGCCGAGAGCGCGAGGTCGCGGATCTCGCGCAGGTCGCCCTGCGAGCGGAGCGGGTCGAGCGCCGGCGGCGGGCCCAGCTGAGTCGCGATCACGACGCGAGCACCAGCAGGAAGCCGCTCGATCAGGTAGCGCAAGCCGTGCTGCACGTCCTCGTCGTCGATCGTGTGGAAGTCGTCGAGGACGAGGCTGACGTCATCGAGCTCGCGGGCCGCATCGGCGAGCAGGGGCAGGACGTCGTCCTCGACGGCGACCCCGGGCGCCTGGACGCGCCGTAGCACTTGCTCCCCGAAGCCGGGCCGCACCGTCCGGAGCGCGGAGACGACGTAGAGCCAGAAGATGACCGGGCTGTTGTCACCTGCGTCGAGCGTCAACCACGCCACGTCCCGGCCGGCCGCCGCCGTCACCCACTGCGCGAGGAGCGTCGACTTGCCCGATCCCACGGGCGCGGACACGACCGTCAGGCGTGCGCCACCGGCGCGCTCGAGCTCGTAGACGAGCTCCGGACGCTCGACCCAGCCCGGCTTCGGCGCAGGCGCGAGCAGCTTCGCCTCCAGCACGAACGCACCTTCAGTGGCGGTTTGGTGCATCAGACCAGCTTCCCCAGTGGTCGTCGGTCGATCTTAGCCCGCTGACCTCCAGGCGTCAGCGAGGCGTCAGCGTGAGGTCAGCGGCTCCTGGTCTCCTCGTACCCAGCAACCAAGGCACACCACGAGGAGGTCTCTCGATGTTCCGCTCCCACTCCATCCTCATCCTTCCGGCGGTCGCAGCCGCCGACGAGCGCGGGGCGGTCGAGGCTCACGTCGACGCAGCCGCCGGAGTCTGGCCAGCCGTCCCCGCCGCGCACCTCCCGGCCAGGATGACCGAGGTCGATGCCCGGAGCATCGTCGGGCACGGCGGAACGGTCTTCCTCTACCTGTCCGTCGGCGTTTCCACTCAGCAGTACCTCGTGGTCGTGGAGAACGCCGTCGGCGAGACCCTCTCCGAGATCACCACCGCCACGCGCGCCGAGGCGCTCGACGCCTACCGGCACCCGTTCGCGCGCCCCGACGTGCCGGACATCTTCGCCGCGGCCCGGTCATGACAGCTCAGGAATCCAACCGCTCGGAGGTCGACGCCATGCAGCCCATCCACCACACTCGACGTTCGACGAACACCCTTGGCTCCGCTCCGCGAATCGCACTGCTCGTACTCGTGGTCTCCGCGCTGCTGCTCGGGATCGGCGCCGCACCCGCGGCCCCTGCGCCGACCACGTTGACGACGCTGTTCACGACGATCAACGGCGAGCGTACTGTCAGCGGGGTGGACTCGGTCCCCGTCGGCCCTTCCAGTCTCGGCGCGTTTCGTTCAGCGATGGCGTTCACGCCGACCCAGTCCGGTACGGCGCAGTTGCTCAGCATGCGCGGACGCTGTGTCATCCCGGGCGCTGGGACGAGCCCGATGTGCGCCTCGTTCGGCGGAGTTTCGATCCAGTCCGATGCGAACGGTCGGCCGAGCGGCGAAGTCCTCGGCGCGATGGGCTTCCATCTGCTCGAAGATGTCCCGCCCGGTGCGTGGAAGCTCCAGGTCACCGGCAACCCGACAGGCGGCACGTTCCGGCTCCGAACGCCGTCGCCGGTCCCCGGCGACCCGCCCCGTACGACCGGTCCGCTCGAATGGAACCTGTTCCATCGTGGGGGCGATCCGGAGCAAGACGCCTACAACGTGGACACGCGCCTGCGTATATTCGAGATGGGCGTGGGCGTCTACACCTTCGGCCGGTTGCCGGGGGATCCCCTGTTCATGACGGGCGAGCTGGAGGCGGTGGACGTCCAGTTGACGGGCGGCTCGAACCCGGGGGTCAGGATCTGGCAGCCGCGGCTGGCCGAGACGCAGTGTGGAAGGCTGAGCCCGGCGCCCCAGTTGACGGCGGGGACAAAGTACTGGGCGGTGATGACGTCCGAGTCCGCAATGGGCTGGCAGGATTGGACGAACGAGCCGGCCGAGGTACTCGAAACCGTCGACGACGGGCCGTGGCAGCCGGCGTTCAACTCGAAGACGCTCGCGCTGCAGATCGACTCGGGGTCGGAGACCTGCGTGCCGGTTGCCGTGCCGAACCCCGACCCGGAGACGACGATCGCGGACATGTACGTCCGCCCCGGGTACAAGACGTTCAACACGATCACGGTCGACAACGCCGGCCTCGCGCCGCTGACGCTAGGTAGCGCCTCGTTCTCGGGAGCCGACGCGGGCGTCTTCTCGATGATGGACGGGGAGCCCGGGCCGCTGGCGCGCCCGTTCCGGTTCCCGCGCCCCATGGCCGTCGATGGGCTGTCGATTCTCTATCCGACGTGTACGGGCGCCGAGGAGGAGCGCTGGTACAGCGCGCGGCTGACGATCCAGACGAGCGACCCGGCCTTGCCGGAGGTGGGCTACCCGGTCGAGTGTCTCGTCGACAACACCCCACCCACGATCAGCTTCTCGCAGGGGGTACCCGATGGCCTGGCCGGCTGGTGGAAGACGAGCCCGTTCACGCTCGGAGTGATCGCCAGCGATCCGGAGTCCGGACACTTGGTGAAGCGCCTCGTCTGTGCAGACAGCAACCCCGGCGCCGGCTGGTCTCCTTCGGGCGTGTTCGGCGGCGCTATGACGTCCTCGATCACGGGCGAGGGCGTTCACACCGCCGACTGCAGTGCGACCGATGTGGCAGGGAATGTGGGCTCGGGCTTCACGACCGAGTTCAAGATCGACTCGCGGCCGCCGATTCCGGTTCCGCACTTCTCCCGCGCTCAGACTGAAGACGGCTGGAACAACTCACCGACGACGGTCGCCTTCGTCTGTGACGACCCCGTGCCCGGCTCGGGAGTGGACACGCCCGCCACCGGCGGTGGCTCGGTGGACGTCGAAACGCCTGGGACGGACTTCACGTCCGACGGCTGCACCGACTTCGCCGGCCACGAATCCACACCCGTGACGGCCACGATCCGGATCGACATGACCGCCCCAGTGGTGGCGTCGGCCGGGGTGTCACCGGCGCCGAACGCGGCCGGCTGGAACAACACCGACGTCACCGTCGTCTTCGACTGCGTCGACGCAGGCGCGGTCCAGTCGGGCATCAAGACCCCCTCCCCCGACGTAGCGGTCACGAGCGAGACCGTCGAGACGACGGTCACGTCGACCGGCTGCGTGGACAAGGCGTCGAACGCAGCCGAGCCGCCGGCCTCACAGGTCGTCAAGCTCGATAAGACGGAACCGTCGACCGACGTCGACTCAGGCCCCGAGCCCCTGACTAATGCGACGACCGCGGTAGTCACCTTCCACGGCAACGACGCGCTCTCCGGCGTGACGGGCTTTGAGTGCCGCCTCGACGACGGCGCGTTCGGTGCGTGCACGAGCCCCACCAGCCGCAGTGGGCTGGCCGACGGCGAGCACAGCTTGCGCGTTCGTGCGATCGACCTGGCCGGTAACCATGACGGCAGTCCCGCAACGTGGACGTGGACGGTCGACGCTACGCCGCCCGAGACCGCCATCGACTCCGGTCCGGCGCCGGCCACTTCAGCCACCTCTGCGTCGTTCACGTACAGCGGCGACGCCCTCGGCGGCAGCGCGGTCAGCGGCTACGAGTGCCGCCTTGGTGGCGAGGCCTTCGTGGCCTGCCTGGACGGCGGTAAGGGTTACGCAGGCCTGGCCGACGGTGAGCACACCTTTCAGGTGCGGGCACTCGACGCGGCCGGGAACGTGGACGGCTCCGCCGCGAGCCGCAGCTGGATGGTGGACACGATCGCTCCGCAGACGAGCGTGGAGACGGGGCCGGGTGCCGCCACGGCGGCGACTTCGGCCTCGTTCACGTACAGCGGCGACGCCCTCGGCGGCAGCGACGTCAGCAGCTACGAGTGCCGCCTTGATGGCGGGGCCTTCGTGGCCTGCCTGGACGACGGTAAGAGCTACGCCGGCCTGGCCGAGGGCGAGCACACCTTCCGGGTAAGAGCGCTCGACGCGGCCGGGAACGCCGACGAGTCGCCCGCGAGCCGCTCGTGGGTGGTAGACACGATTGCGCCCGAGACGAGCATCGACTCGGGGCCCGACGCACTGACGACCTCGACCGCGGCGTCGTTCACCTACGACGGCGACGCGCTGGGCGGAACTGCCGTCAGCCGCTTCGAGTGCCGCGTCGACGAGGCGGCGTTCGAGACGTGCCCGACCAGCGGCGCTGTCTACGCCGGCCTGGCCGACGGCGAGCACCGCTTCGAGGTGCGCGCGGTCGACGCCGCCGGCAACGCAGACAGGTCGTCTGCGAGCCGCTCGTGGACGGTCGACACGATCCCGCCGCAGACGATTGTCGACTCCGGCCCCGATGCTGTCACGGCGTCCGCGGCGGCGTCATTCACGTACAGCGGCGGGGCGCTCGGCGGCAGCGCGGTCGCCGGCTTCGAGTGCCGCCTCGACGACGACGTGTTCGCACCTTGCCCGAGCGGCGGCGTCGGCTACTCCTCGCTGATGGGCGGCCGGCACGCGTTCCACGTTCGCGCCGTCGATGCGGCCGGCAACGCCGACGCCACTCCCGCGGAGTTTCACTGGTCGATCGACCTGGCGGCCCCGACGACCACGATCACCGCCCAGCCGAAGGGCATGACGCCGGAGACAACCGCGAGCTTCGCATTCACCGCCGTCGACGAGGGGGGTTCCGCGGTCGGGGGGTTCGAATGTCGCCTGGACGCCGGCGGGTTCAGCCCGTGCACGAGTCCGGTCAGCTACGCCGGTCTCGCGGCAGGTCGTCATGCGTTCGACGTTCGAGCCGCCGATCTCCTCGGCAACGTGGAGAGCCTGCCGGCCTCGTACTCCTGGACGATCTCGTCGTTCTTCTCGGTCGACGACACGACGTCGACGATGGAGGACACGGCGGTAGCGATCGACGTCGCCGCGAACGACGTGCGACCAGGCGGAACGCCGGTCACCGTCGCTGCTTCGCGCTCCGGCTCCGCGAGGGGCGGCGCCGTGACGGCGATCGACGGTACGTCATTCCGGTACGTTCCCCCGACCGACTTCCAGGGGACCGACACATTCGCCTACACCGCCTCGACGGCCGGCGCCACCAGCGAGCCGGCGACGGTGACGGTCATGGTCGCATCGGTCAACGACGCACCCTCCTTCTCGGTCGGCGGCGGCGTCTCCGTCGACGAGGACTCGGGGACCCACAACGCCGCCTGGGCGTCGCATTTGAGCGCGGGTCCCGCAGACGAGGCCGGGCAGCAGCTCCGGTTCGCGATCCGCGGGAACTCCAACCCGCATCTCTTCAGCACAGCGCCCGCGCTCTCGTCGACGGGCGTGCTGAGCTTCACGCCGACACCCAACGGGAACGGCAGCGCGAACGTCGAGGTCGAGCTGGTCGACGACGGCGGGACCGCGAACGGCGGAGCGGAAGCGTCGGGCCCGTTCTCGCTGACGATCACGGTCAGGCCTGTCGACGACGCACCCACGATCGCGGTAGGCCGTGCACTCGAATGCGGAGGCAGAAGCGGAACGTTGCCTCTGCTCGTGGCCGACATCGACGACGAGCGCTCGACTCTCGAGCTCTCCGGTTCGGTCTCCGGGGGCCGGGCCGGCATCGCGTTCGGCAGCGCCGGCTCGGACCGGACGCTGACCATCACCGGGCGGAAGCGCCCGACCCGGGCGACCGTCACCATCGCGGTCTCAGACGGGCGGCTCACGTCCTCGATCCCGATCGGGCTCGTCGTCGGCGACTCCCGCGGCCAGAGGATCAGCGGAGGCGAGGGGCCGGACCTCCTCCTCGGCCTGGGCGGCCGCGACACACTCGCTGCTGCGGGCGGCAACGACCTGGTATGCGGCGGCAGCGGTTCCGACCTGATCTACGGCGGCGACGGTGACGACGTCATGCTGGGCGGCGCCGGGAAGGACGTTCTACGCGGCGGGCTCGGTCACGACGTCCTTCGGGGCGGGATCGGCAACGATCGGCTGTTCGGCGGCGCGGGCGACGACATCCTCCGCGGAGGCCCCGGTGCCGACCTGTTCGCAGCCGCCCCGGGAGCCGACACGCTGGTCGACTTCAGCACCCGCCGCGGCGACCGACGGTAACGCCGACACGCCACCCAACCGGAGAGGTCGGCTGATGCCGGCCTCTCCGCTGGTTGTCAGCGGGATGTCAGCGCACGGCCAGGCGGCTCCGGCTCCTGGTTAGCTGAAGGGGGCCGAACCGTCCTGAGCACGGAGTGAATGTAGATCCAGAAGGCGACGGGGTTGCTGTCGCCGCGTCGAGCGTCGACGAGCGGCCGTCGGTGCCGCGAGCCGGCTCCTTCTGGTCCTCGCTCGATCTAGATGCGAAAACCGTCAGCGCGTCAGCGAGACGTCAGTGGAAGGTCAGCGGCCCTTGGTCTCCTTCGTACACACCAATTCAGGCATGGAGGAGGTCACTCGATGCATCGCTCTCAACTCTTTTTTGCGATGGGATTCAATCGGCGTCATGCAGTCGTCGCGGCTGTCGCGGCGTTCGCCTTGTTCGCCGGCGCGGCGGGCGGTGCGGTTGCGACACACTCGATTTCCGGCCAGGCGGTGAAGAGGC
>Ga0126313_10000937_pt1 | contig 14717 bp, 15 predicted proteins | sample Plot105A_FD_89954 | JGI IMG/M metagenome (GOLD analysis project Ga0126313, IMG submission 89954) | Serpentine soil microbial communities from UC McLaughlin Reserve, CA, USA - Plot105A | ecosystem: Environmental > Terrestrial > Soil > Grasslands | place: USA: UC McLaughlin Reserve, Lake County...
AGCCAGCGAATGATGATGTTCGCGCTGCCGCTGATCTTCGTCCCCTTCATCCTCAGCTTCCCGGCCGGGCTGATCCTCTACTGGATCACGACCAACTTCTGGACGATCGGCCAGCAGCTGGTGATCAAAAAGGTCGTGCCCCCGCCCGTACAGGCGACGCCGGAGGGAGCCGTGGCGCTGCAAGCGGCCAAAGCGCCTCCGCCGCCACCACGGAAGAAAAAGAAGCGCCGCTAAGGGAGCCGCCGGCAACCGCGCCTTCGCGCGGTCAGCCCTGCGGTCGCTTCTTCGCGATCCCCGGCTTGCGCGGCAGGTTCGTGGGGGTCGGCCCGCTCTTCCGGATCACGTGCAGATGGCGGTGGGCGCTGCCAGCCCGCTCACCGACGTCGAGCACTCCATCGCCCGCCATCGCCAGGGCGGCCGAGGCCCGCGCTAGTTGCTCCTCCTCCTCGGGGTCGCGTTTGCCCTTCCAGGCGACAAGGACGCCATTTGGCTCCAGCAGCGGGGATGCGAGCTCGGCGAGGGTCGAGAGGCGGCCGACCGCGCGGGCGGTGACGACGTCGTAGACCTCGCGTCCCTCGCCCGCCGCCAAGTCCTCCGAGCGGAGATTGAGGACGCTGGCGTTGGCAATCCGGGCGGCATCGATCGCGCGGCGCATGAATTCGGACTTGCGTCCGACCGACTCGACCAGATGGACCTGAGCGGCCGGGAGGGCGACGGCGAGCACTAGGCCGGGGAAGCCGGCACCGGCGCCGATGTCGGCGATCCGCGTCGCCGCCCGCAGCTCCGCCACCTCGAGGCCGGTAAGGCTGTCGAGGACGTGGACCCGCCAGGCACGCTCGTCGACGATCGAGCTGACCGAGGCGCGCTCTTCGGCCAGCAGGGCGAGAACCGTCTCCAGCTTCGTCCGCGCCCTCGCGTCGAGGTCCGCGGCCGGATCCCCGCTCACCCGGGCAGCAGCGGCGCGACGATCACGCAGCGATGGGGCTCGTCGCCCTCGCTGTAGGTCTCGATCCCCGCCCGCTCTTTCAGCCGTTCGTGGACCACGCGCCTTTCCTGGGCGCTCATCGGGTCCATCTCGACGACCCGGTTGTTGCTCAGCGCCTGCTCTGCCGCCCGGTCAGCGCGCCCCTCGAGCGTCTCGCGGCGCCGGGCCCGGTAACCGGCGGCATCGACGATAACCCGCTTGCGCTCGCGCAGGCCGCGGAAGGCAGCCTGGTAGCAGAGCAGCTGCAGGGCGTCGATCGTCTGCCCACGTTTGCCGATCAGCAGGCCGTAGTCGTCCTCACCCTCGACGGTGAGCAGGATCCGCTCGTCGTTTTCCTCGACCGCCACCTCACCCTCGAGGTCGAGCTCGTCGAGCACTCCCTCGACGAGCTCCTGCGCTCGCTCGGCTGGGTTATCGGGCCACTCGAAGCTCTCGGACACGGGCGGGAGGCTATCCGACCTCCCGCGGCGGCGCAGAGGAATATGCGGGCGGCGCGTTGACTAGGCTGGGTTGCGATGGGCAAGGTCTACGCGGTGGCGAACCAGAAGGGCGGTGTCGGCAAGACGACGACTGCGGTCAACCTCGCCTCCTGTGCGGCTGCCGAGGGGAACCAGACTCTCCTGGTCGACCTCGATCCGCAGTGCAACGCGACTGTCGCGCTCGGCGGCGACCGGGAGCTGCACCCCTCCTCCTACGACTGCCTCACCGGCGACACCTCGGTTGCCTCGGCGGCCCGGCCGGCCGGGCCCGACAACCTCTGGCTGGTGCCCGCGAGCAAAGACCTCGCCGGTGCCGCGGTGGAGCTGCCGCGGATCCAGGGCTCGGAGACGCGGCTGCGCGAGCGACTGGGGCCGGTGCGCGAGCGCTTCGCCGTCACCCTCCTCGATTGCCCGCCCTCGCTCGGCCCGGTCAGCGTCAACGCCTTGACCGCGGCCGACCGGGTGATCGTCCCTGTCCAGGCCGAGTACCTCGCCCTCGAGGGGCTGGTGCAATTCCTGGAAACCCTGGGCCTGATCAGGCGTGAGCTGAACCCTCGACTCGAGGTTTCGGGTTTGTTGATCACCATGCACGACGAGCGGACCCGTTTGGCGCAGGACGTGGAGGCGGAGTTGAGAAATCACTTCGACGGGATGGTCTTCGAGACGGTGATCCCGCGCAGCGTCCGAGTCGCCGAGTCACCGAGTTATGGTCTTCCCGTGACCGAGCACGCCCCGGCCTCCCACGGCGCCGTCGCCTACCGCGCCCTGTCGAAGGAGCTCGCGAGCCGTGGCTAGCCGTCGCGGAATCGGCCGCGGCCTCTCGGCGATCCTTCCCGAGTCGGAGGTCCCCGCGGCCGGAGAGCTGCGCGAGCTGCCAGTCTCGCTGATCAAGCCCAACCCGTCGCAGCCGCGGACGAACTTCGACGAGGAGGCGCTCAGCGCCCTGGCCGCCTCGATCGAGGCGAGCGGCGTCGTCCAGCCGCTGCTGGTCCGCCCCCTCCCCGACGGCAGCTACGAGCTGATCGCCGGCGAGCGCCGCTGGCGCGCCGCCCAGCAGGCAGGGGTCGAAAAGGTGCCGGCGGTGGTCCGCGACCAGGAGGAAGCCGAGCGCCTGCAGGCGGCCCTGATCGAGAACATGGTCCGCGAGGACCTCAACCCGGTCGAGGAGGCCCGCGCCTGCGATGCCCTGGTCCGCGACCTAGGGTTGACCAAAGAGGAGCTGGCGCGCCGGGTCGGCCGCAGCCGCCCCGCCGTCTCCAACCTGATTCGCCTGCTCGAGCTACCGGATGAGGCGCTCGAGCTGCTCGAGGGCGGCGACCTCAGTGAAGGCCACGGCAAGGCACTGCTCGCCGCCCGCGGCAACGACGTCCGCCGCCGCCTCGCCCGCGACGCCGCCCGCGGCGGCTGGTCGGTTCGCGAAACCGAGGAGAGGGTTCGGCTGGCCAGCCAGCCAAAGACCAAACCGAGGCGAGCACCGGTCGACCCCGATGCCCAGGCGGCTCTCCGCGACGTCGCCGAGGCGCTCGAGGAGGCGCTCGGCTACGAGGTCACCGCTCGCGCGAAGGGCGACGGGATCGTCGCCGAACTGCGTTTCGACGACGTCCGCGAGGGTCACGCCCTCGCCCGCCGCCTGCGCCGCCGCGACGGCTCCTGAGCGCTCTCCCGTCCGTCGCTATCATCGCCGTCCCCGGGCGATTAGCTCAGTTGGTTAGAGCGCGTCTCTGATAAGGACGAGGTCCCTGGTTCGAATCCAGGATCGCCCATACGGCCCGACCTATACTTCGGCTTTCAACCACGGTCGGGAGCTCTTTTGCAGCAGATGCAGATCTATGGCGTCAGCTTCGACATGGTCGGCAAGCAGCCGATCGTGTTGCTGAAGACCGTGGACGGAAACCGCTTCCTGCCGATCTGGATCGGGCACCCCGAGGCGGCGGCGATCCTGATGAAGCTGCAGGGCGCATCGACGCCGCGGCCGATGACCCACGACCTGCTTTCCGACATGCTCGACAATCTCGACGCCAAGTGCGAGCGGGTCTCGGTCACGGAGCTGCGCGACAACACCTTCTACGCCTCGATCACGGTCTCGGTCAACGGCTCCGAAGTCGAGATCGACTCGCGCCCGTCCGACGCCCTCGCCCTCGCCGTCCGCGTCTCGGCCCCGATCTTCGCGGCCGAGGAGGTGATCGAGGAGTCGGCGATCGAGTTCGAGCACGAGGTCGAGGACACCGAGGAGGTCGTCGACAAATTCAAAGAGTTCCTGGACGAAGTGACCCCCGAGGACTTCGCCCAGGGAGATTCTTAGGCTGCGGCCGGCTCGAGAGCCAGGTCGAGGATCCGCTCGACCAGCTGCTCGAAGGAGAGTCCGGCCGCCTCGGCGGCCTGGGGGAGGAGGCTGGTGTCGGTGAGGCCGGGGATCGCGTTCGCCTCTAGCAGCCACGGGCCGTCCTCGCCGAGGATCAGGTCGACCCGGGCGAAGCCGGTGCAGCCGAGGGCGCGGTATGTGCCGAGCGCGGCCTCGGTCACCGCCCGCTCCTCCTCGGCGCTCAGCTCCGCCGGGCAGGCGAAGCGGGTGCGGCCGATCTCGTAGCGCGCCTCGAAGTCGTAGCGGTCGCCCTGCAGGAGGATCGCCTCGACCACCGGCAGCGGCTGGTCGCCGAGGACGCTGACCGCCAGCTCGCGGCCGTCGACGAAGCGCTCGAGCAGGACCCGGTCGTCGTAGCTGAAGGCGGAGACCAGCGCCTGCGGGACCTCACCGGGCGAGCGGGCGAACTTGACCCCGAGCGAGGAGCCGCCGCTGCTCGGCTTGACGACGAGCGGGAAGCCGAGGGTCTCCTCCAGCCGCCCCAGCGCGTCGGCGGCGCCGAACTCGCGGAACGCCGTCTGGTTGAAGGCGAACCAGTCGGGGGTCTTCAAGCCAGGCGTTTCCCGGCCGGCGAGTTCGATCGCGTCCTTGGCCTGGACCTTGTCCATGCAGCGGGCGCAGGCCGCCGCTCCCGGGCCGGTGAAGGGGATGCCGAGGATCTCCAGCAGCTCCTGCACGGTGCCGTCCTCGCCGCCGACCCCGTGCATCGCGACGAAGGCGACGTCGGGGCGCTCGGCGACCAGCCGCTTGACCAGGTCGGGGCCGACGTCGATCGCCAGCACCGCGTGGCCGAGCCGCTCCAGCGCGTCCTCGACCCGCGCCCCCGAGCGCAGCGAGACCCCGCGCTCCAGCGAGCGGCCGCCCTTCAGGACCGCGACCTTCATCCCGCCTCGCCCGCCTTGCGGAAGGGGACGACGTTGGGGGTCGAGTCCCGCTCGGGCTCGGGCAGCCGCTGTTCGCCGGTGAGGGTGCCGTAGAGCTCGACCTGCTCGGCGATCACCTTGCCGATCCGCCGCACACCCTCGCGGATCTCGTCCTCGTCGACGCCGGAGAAGTTGAGCCGCATCGAGTGGCTGCCGCGGCCGTCGACGTAGGCGGCCTGGCCCGGGACGAAGGCGACGTCGGCGCGCAGCGCCTTGGCCAGCAGGTCGCTGGTGTCGATGTAGTCGGGCAGCGTCGCCCAGATGAAGAGCCCGCCTTCGGGCTCGGTCCAGGTCGCCTCGGCCGGGAAGTAGGTCCGCAGTGCCTCGAGCATCGTGTCGCGGCGGTCGCGGTAGATCTCGATCAGGTCGTTGACGTAGTGCTGCCAGCGCCGTTCGGCGAAGTACTCGCGGACGAAGTACTGGGTCAGGGTCGAGGTGCAGAGGTCGGCGGCCTGCTTGCCGAGGACGATCTTCTCCATCACCGGCGGCGGCGCCACCGCCCAGCCGAGCCGGATCCCGGGGGAGAGGATCTTCGAGAAGGTGCCGAGGTAGATGACGAAGTCGCCGCCGTCGAGCTGGTAGAGCGGCGGCATCGGCTCACCGCCGTAGCGCAGCAGCCCGTAGGGGTTGTCCTCGACCACCAGCAGCTCCTGGGCGCGGGCCAGCTCGACCAGCTGTTGCCGCCGCCGCAGCGACATCGTCACCCCGGCCGGGTTCTGGAAGCTCGGCACCGAGTAGATGAACTTCACCCGCCGGCCTTCGGCGCGCAGATCGGCGAGCAGCTCCTCCAGCAGCTCGACCTTCATCCCGTCCTCGTCGCATTCGACCTGGACCACGTCGGCCTGGTAGCTGCAGAGGGTGGGGATCGCGCCGGGGTAGGTCGGCGCCTCGCAGATGACGACGTCGCCGGGGTCGAGCAGGGTCTTGCAGACGAGGTCGATCGCCTGCTGGCCGCCGGTGGTGACGATCACGTCGTCGTGGTCGGGCAGCATTCCCTCGGCGCCCATCACCTCGAGGATGCAGTCCTTCGTCTCCTCGAAGCCCTCGGTCGGCCCGTACTGCAGCGCCTTTGCCGCCGACTCCTGGGCGATCCGGGTCATCTGCGCGGCGAAGCTCTGCGGCGGGAAGGTCGAGGTATCGGGCAGGCCGCCGGCGAGCGAGATCACTTCCGGCCGGGCGGTGATCGCCATCAGGTCACGCATCGCCGAGGAGCGCATCACCCCGGTCCGCTCGGCGAACAGGCCGGCATAGCGCTCGAGGTCGCGGCCGCTGGTGTGGGCGCGCCTCCTGTGGGTCGGCTCGGGCACTTCCGCCATCGGGGAAGTGTGGCGGATCGACGCGCCGCCCACCGACGTTGGCTAGGTTTCGCACATGGACGTTCTCTCCAATCTTGGAATCGGCATCGCGATCGGGATGCTCGCCGGCACCACCGGCACCCACGGTTCGGCCCGCGGGCGGATGACCGTCCTCGCCGCCGTGATCGGCCTGGTCGCCGGCTTCCTGCTCGACGACGTCGCCGGCGCCGTCCTCGCCGCGGTCGGCGCCGTCCTCGCCTGCATCGTGATCAGCGACCTCGTCTACGGGGCGAGCCGCCGCGAGGGCAGCGGCGGCGGAGCACTCGCCTTCATCGTCTCCCTCGCCGCCCTGGTCGTGATCGCGGTCGCGATCCTGCTGGCACCCGCGGTGATCGTCTTCGTCGGGGCGCTGCTCTGGCTGGGGATCACCCGCCACCGCCGGGCCCAGCGCAAACACGCGGGGCTCCGCGTCCTGCGTTAGCCGCTCCGGCTGCCGGGCATCATTCGGACAGATGCCGCCCCGCAAGAAGCTCGTCCTCACCTACGTCGACTCGCTGCGCACCGACATGCTGCTGCGGGCGATCGAGGAGGGGCGGGCGCCGACCTTCGGCACCCTGGTCGAGCGCGGGGTGCTGATCGGCGATTGTGTCTCCAGCTTTCCCTCGGTGACCCCGGTCGCCAGCGCCGAGATCGCCACCGGGGTCGGCGCCGACGAGCACTGGATCAGCGGCATGAACTGGTACCACCGGCTCGAGCGGCGCTACGTCGAGTACGGCTCTTCGCTGGAGGCGACCCGCGCCTTCGGCGTCTTCCGCGCCCTCTACGACCTCGTCTACAACATGAACCTCGCCCACCTCAGCCCCGAGGTGGAGACGGTCTTCGAGAGCCTCGACGACGCCGGCGAGCGCACCGCCTGCACCCCGTTCCTCATCTACCGTGGCCGCCACCGGCACGAGGTCTCGCTCGAGGGCCTGCTGAAACGGGCGGTCGACGTGAGCAAACTGAAGTTCCACCACCACACCTGGGGACCGGCGGACCTCTTCTACGGCGACCTCTACGCGAGCCGCGACGTCCCCTGCAAATCGACCTCGATCCCCGGCAACCGCGACGGCTACGCCGCCTGCTGCGCCGCCGAGCTGATGAGGGAGGACCTCTACGACTTCCTCCTGCTCTCGCTGCCCGACAACGACCACTACTCGCACCGCTACGGGCCGGAGGCGAGCGTCGAGTCGATCGCCAAGGCCGACGCGGCCTTCGCCACCTACGCCGAGGAAGCCGGCGGGCTCGACGAGTTCCTCGCCGGCCACGCCCTGATCCTGCTCGCCGACCACTCCCAGAGCGACGTCCACCGCGGCCTGCCGCTGGCCGAGCTGCTGGGCTCGAAGTGGTCGGTGCTGCAGCCCTCCGAGGAGCGCCCGGAGCAGGCGCAGCTGGCGGTCAGCCCGACCGGGCGGGCGGCGCACGTCTACCTGCTGCCGGGGGAGGGGACCCGGGCCGAGCCGCTCGAGGTGGCGGCGCGGCTGGGAGTGACCGAGGGCGTCGATCTGGTCTGCCGGCTGGAGGGCGCGGACGGGCTGCCGCTGCGGCGCCAGAGCCCCGGGATGCCCGCCGGCGGCGGCGAGTGGGCGGTGGTGGAGCGCGGCGAGGCGGCGCTGCGCTTCCGGCCCGGCGGCAAGGTCGCCGACCTGCGCGGCGGCAGCTGGGAGGTCGAGGGTGACCTGGAGGCGCTTGCCGCCGAGGTCGACGACGGGCGGCTGCGCAGCGAGACCTACCCCGATCCGCTGGCCCGGGTCTGGTCGGCGATGACCGCGCCGCACGCAGGTGACTTCGTCCTCTCGCTGGCGCCCGGCTTCGAGGCGGTCGACTGGGGCGGGGTCAGCCACGCCGGCGGCGGCAGCCACGGCGCCCTGCACGCCGAGGACTCGCTTGGCCCGCTGCTCTTCGTCGGCTGCGGTCCCGGCTCGGCGGAGGAGCGCGAGCAATGGACGCTGCGCGACGTCGCCCCGATCGTCCGCGAACATTTTGGAGTGCGGAAAGGGTGAGAGACAAAAGGGCCCCAGGCGGCGGGTCCTGTCGGAGGAAGTCTTCGTGCTCGCGGGGCTGTGCTCGAAGACTTCCTCCGCCACCCGCCGCAGGAATCGTTGCGCTCCTCCTCGCGCTTCTGACCGTAGTGGCGATCGTTCCCACGGCTGCGGCAGCTGGGAGCCAGAAGATCAGCAGGACGGAAGCGATCGCTGCTGCCGACCGCGATCCCAAGGTCCGCGGCGAGGAGCGGGAGCATGGTCGGCTGGGGCCGACGGCGACGCTCGACGACGGTCACTGGGAGGTCGCCTACTTCGCCGGCGGCGAGGAGCTCGTGCTGGTGCTCGTAGACGCCGACAGCGGCGAGGTGACGGAGTCGTGGACCGGCTACCAGGTCGCCTGGAAGATGGCCCGCGGCTACTCCGGCGCCTTCGGCCACAAGCTCAACGCGCCCTACGTCTTCCTGCCCCTCTGCCTGATCTTCCTGCTCGGCCTGGTCGACTGGCGCCGATTTTGGCGGGTGGCCAACCTCGACCTGCTGGTGCTGCTCGGCTTCGGCGTCTCCCACTACTTCTTCAACCGGGCCGAGGTCGGCGTCTCGGTCCCGCTCGTGTACCCCGTCCTGCTCTACCTCCTCGGGCGTTCCCTGTGGATCGGGCTGCGCGGCAGGGGAGAGGGGCTGCGGCCGGTCTGGCCGGTCGCCTGGATGATCGTCGCCGCCCTCTTCCTGATGGGCTTCCGGGTCGGGCTCAACGTCGCCGACTCCGGCGCGATCGACGTCGGCTACGCCGGCGTGGTCGGCGCCGACCGGATCGCCCACGGGGAACCGATCTACGACAACTTCCCCGACGACATTTCCTCGGGCGACACCTACGGACCGGTCAACTACCTCGCCTACGTCCCCTTCGAGGCGATCTGGCCCTGGACCGGCGAGTGGGACGATCTTCCCGCCGCCCACGGTGCCGCAATCCTCTTCGACCTGGCCGTCTTCACCTTCCTGATCCTCCTCGGCATCCGCATCCGCCCGGGACCCGAGGGCCAACGCCTAGCAGCCACTCTCGCCTTCGGCTGGGCCGCCTTCCCCTACACGGCCTACGCCCTCGAGTCCAACTCCAACGACTCGCTGGTAGCCACGCTCCTCCTGGCAACCCTCCTCCTCCTCGGACGGCCACTTGCGCGTGGAGCACTGTTCGCCGCAGCCACCTGGGCCAAGTTCGTAGCCGCACCCCTCGCTCCGATGTACCTGACCTACCGACCCCGCCACGAACCCTCGCCCCAGGAACCCGGCCCGAGTTCGGCGGGGGGTGTCCGAGCACGACCCCGCGCGCAGGACACCCCCCGCCGCCCCGCCCTTCTGTTCATCATCGGCGCGCTCCTAGTGACGGCACTCGTCCTCACCTGGCCCGCCCTGAACCCGGGCCTAGAGACTTTCTACGACCGCACCATCGGCATCCAAGCAGGCCGCGACTCACCATTCAGCATCTGGGGACAAACGTCTCTGGAACCAGTTCGCATCGCTGTGCTGGTGGCGACCGGAGCTCTGTCCCTGCTGTTCGCTCTCGTTCCGCGAAGGAAGTCTGTGGTCCAGTTAGCTGCTCTATCAGCTGCCTTGCTGATCCTGGTGCAGTTGACCCTCCACCACTGGTTTTACCTCTACATCGTCTGGTTCTATCCCCTGCTGCTCATCGCACTGGCGTCATTACCTGCTCGAACGAATCAGCCAGACCCCGGTCGTTCACCGTCACAAGAGCTCCCATCACCCAGACGTCCTCCTCAGCCGTCTCGAACCGGGTCGGCATCTGGGTGATCAAGGAGCGAATTGCCTGCTCGGGTTTGACCCCAAGGACGCTGGTGCGGGCTCCGGTCATGCCGACGTCGGAGATGAAGGCGGTGCCGCCGGGGAGGACGCGGCCGTCGGCGGTGGGGACGTGGGTATGGGTTCCGAAGACGGCGGCGACGCGGCCGTCGAGGTGCCAGCCGATCGCCACCTTCTCGCTCGTCACCTCGGCGTGGAAGTCGACGATCACCGCATCCTGCTCGTGGTGGCTGAGGATCGAATCGACGGTGTCGAAGGGGGAGCGGGCGACGCGCAGGCCGACACCGCCGCTGAGGTTGACCACCCGCACCCGCATCCCGCCCGCCTCGACCACGGTGTGGCCGCGGCCCGGGTTCGCCTGCGGGTAGTTGGCCGGCCGGATCACCCGCTCGTCGCTGTCGAGGAAGTCGTAGGCCTCGCGGTGGCGGTAGACGTGGTTGCCCGAGGTGATCACGCCGGCGCCGGAGGCGAAGAGGTCGTTGGCGGTGCGCTGGGTGATGCCGACGCCGCCGGCCGAGTTCTCGCCGTTGACGATCACCAGGTCGGGCTCGTGCCGCTCGCGCAGCGCGGGCATCGCCTCGCGCAGGCCCTGCCGTCCCGGGCCGCCGACCACGTCGCCGATGAAAAGGACCTTCATCCGCCCTGACCCTATCTGCGAGATTGAGACGGATGGCCGATTCGCTCGACGCGGCAGCGATCTTGGAGCGGGCGCTCGCCTATCCCTACGCGGCGCCGGACCGCTCCTTCCTCTATCGCGACGGCAGGGCGGTGGCGCTGCCGGCCGACGGTCCTGACCTCGACGGCCGCACCGCGCTGCTCTCCTACGGGGCCAACGCCGCACCCGAGGCGCTCGCCCGCAAGCTGGCCTCGCTGCCGGGGGTAGAGCTGCCGGTCCTGCGGGCCGAGCTGCCCGACTTCGACGTCGTCTACTCGGCCCACGTCTCCCCCTACGGCGCTGTGCCCGGGACCCTTGCCGAGAGCCTGGGAACGACCGCGCCGGTCTTCGTCCTCCACCCGACCCCTGAGCAGCACGCCCTCCTCACCGCCAGCGAGCCGAACTACGACCTGTTCGAAGTGGACGGCATCGCCGCCTATCGCAGCAAGCACGGCTGCCTCTCCCTCGACGGCTCGCCGGTGGCGCTGGCAGCAGTGCGCTCCTTGGGGAGGACGCTTCCCGAGCTCGACGAGCCAGCGATCCTCGAGCGCGTCCGCGCCCACCTCGAGCCGCAGCTCAGCCTCGAGCAGTTCGTCCGCTCCTGCGTCGAGCGCGGCGGCAGGTCGTTTCCACCTTTGTCCTCCCTATAGCGAGGAAAAGGGTGGAAACGACGCGGGGGTGTGTCTAAACCGTGGCGAAACGGCGCAGCGCGAGGCGGGCGATCGCGACGTAGGCGACGCCGAGGATCGTCAGGTGCACGAGGGGGCCGCCCATTCCGGGACCGGCCTCGTCGAGCGCGGCGGTGATCGCTTCCAGCGCCGGCTTGAAGGGGAAGAGCGCGGTCGCGTAGCGGATCAGGTCGAAGACGGCGGGGCCGACGGCGCCAGAGGGCACCAGCGAGAGGAAGGCGATCGGCAGGGTGACCATGAAGGCCAGCAGCGAGACCGCGCGGACCTCGCGCGCCGCCGCCCCGAGGGCCGCCCCGGCCGCGCCCAGCGCCCCGGCCGAGAAGAGGATCGCGACCAGCCACAGCCAGACCCGCCCCAGTTCCAGCGGCACGAAGATCTTCATCCCGAAGAGCATCAACAGGGTGACCGCCATCCCGACCGCGACGCCGAGCAGGACCTTCTCGCCGAGCAGCCCGCCCATCGAGACGAGCCCGCGGGTGAGGCGCGGGAAGGCGTTCTCCTCCCGCTCCAGCGCCAGCGATCCCGCCACCAGGAGGACGACGACGAAGGCCAGGGTCAGGGTCGCCGCCACCGCGATCGCGAATATTTCCAGCGGCGGGCTCTCGCCGCCTACCACCACCTTGTCGACCGCGATCGGCTGCGCCAGGCGGTCGATCAGCGGTTTGGCGACGTCGAGGTTGTCGCGCGCCTGCGAGGCGAACTCGGTCACTTCTTCGAGTGCCGGCCGCAGCGCCGGGGGGAGGGCCGGCGTCACCTGTTCGAGGATCCGGGCGCTGGTCCGCAGACCGAGGATCGGGATCGTTTCCCCCAGCAGTTCGAACTCGCCGCCGTTGACGATCAGGCCCAGGTAGCGGCCGCCTTCGTTCCCGATCCGCCGCGCGATCCTCAGGTTCGCTTCGGCCAGCAGCGTCGTGATCCGGTCGTCGACGAGTTCCGCCTTGACCGCGTTTTCCTCGTTGACCAGGACCTCGACTTCCGGCACGCCTGGCGCCAGGGTCGAGAGCGAGTTGATCTTGTCGACCAGGTTGGCCGGCAGGATCAGCGCCGCCAGCACGTCTCCGGATTCGACCTTCTCGACCGCTTCGGCGCGGTCGTCGACGAAGACGCACTCGACCCGTTCGCAGACCTGATCTTTGACGTTCGCCTTCGGCAGCTCCCCCCCGCCGACACTGATTCTGGTGTCGGCGGGCACTTCGTTGAGGAAGGCGACCCGCGGGTCCTCCGGGCCGCGCGAGATCGCGAAGCCGACCAGCACCGCGATCAGGATCGGGTAGGCGACGAGCAGGACCGCCTGCAGGGGAGAGCGCCGCAGGATCTGCAGGTCCTTCAGCAGCAGCCAGCGCACTCCACCCATCAGTGGCCCCGGTGGTGGAGATAGGCGACGAAGGCGGTCTCGAAGTCGCGGTCGGCGGACTCGGGCGCCTCGCGGCGCACCGCCTCGCGCAGCTCCTCGGCCGGCCCGTCGAAGAGGGACTCGCCGTCGGCGAGGACCAGGACCCGGCCGCCGTAGCGCTCGGCCTCCTGGATGTCATGGGTGGAGAAGATCACCGTCGTGCCGCCGCCGGCGAGCGCGGCGACGAACTCCCAGAGGCGCGCCCGCTGGCGCGGGTCGAGGCCGACGCTCGGCTCGTCCAGCAGCAGCACCGCCGGCCGCGAGAGCAGCCCGATCGCGATGTTGATCCGCTGCTGGTTGCCGCCCGAGAGGCGGGCGACGATCTCCCCCCGCCGCTCGCCCAGCCCGGTCAGAGTCAGCATCTCCTCGGTTGAGGCACGGGGGTCCTCGTGCCCCTCGAGCCGCGCGAAGAGCAGCAGGTTCTCCTCGACGGTCAGCCGCCGGTAGAGCGCCGCCTGCTGAGGCACCCAGCCAACCGTCCCGTCGGCAGATGCCACCTCACCCTCATCGGGCCTCGCGATCCCCGCCAGGATCGAAAGCAACGTCGTCTTCCCAGCCCCATTCGGCCCGATGATCGCCACCAGTTCACCGGGATCTGCACTAAAAGAGACGCCGCGCAGGGCCTCCCTGCTCCCGAACCTCTTGACGATGCCCTTGGCCTTCACGGCCGAACAAGCTACTGCGCCCGGATGGAGGGACCGGGGGTGTCTTCATACGGACACTTGGAGCGAGCGAAGCGAGCGGGTCCGGTAGAAGGCACCCCCGGTCCCTCCCCGCCGACCGAAGCCCCTTCCCTAAACTCGCCCCCGATGCCTTTCCCAAGTACGCGCCTGCGCCGCATGAGGCGCACCGACACGCTGCGGGGCCTCGTCCGCGAGACCGAGCTCTCCCCAGCGCACCTGATCCAACCCGCCTTCGTCGTCGCGGGGGAGGGAGTGCGCGAGGAGGTTCCCTCGATGCCGGGGATCGAGCGCTTCTCGATCAACAACCTGGTCGAGGAGGCCGGCGAGATCGCCGCCGCCGGCATCGGCGCGCTGATGCTGTTCGGCGTCCCCGGCGCCAAGGACGAGTTCGGCACCGGCGCCTACGACGACGAGGGGATCGTGCAGATGGCGGTGCGGGCGCTGAAGGAGGCCCATCCCGACCTGGTGGTGATGACCGACGTCTGCCTCTGTGAGTACACCTCGCACGGGCATTGCGGCGTGATCCGCGAGGGCGGCACCGAGGTCGACAACGACGTCACCGTCGAGCTGCTGGCGAAAACCGCGATCTCCCACGCCGAGGCCGGCGCCGACGCGGTCGCCCCCAGCGACATGATGGACGGCCGGATCGGCTCGATCCGCTTCCAGATGGACGAGGAGGGGCATCCCGACGTGCCGATCGTCGCCTACAGCGCCAAGTACGCCTCCGCCTTCTACGGACCCTTCCGCGACGCCGCCGAGTCGACGCCGGAGTTCGGCGACCGCCGCGGGTACCAGATGGACCCGGCCAACGCCGCCGAAGCGGTGCGCGAGGCCGAGCTGGATCTCGACGAGGGGGCCGACATGCTGATGGTGAAGCCAGCCCTCCCTTACCTGGACGTCGTGCGCCGGGTCAAGGAGGCGACCGGCGCCCCCGTCGCCGCCTACCACGTCTCCGGCGAGTACTCGATGCTGAAGGCCGCCGCCGAGCGCGGCTGGATCGACGAGCGCGCCGCCGTGGTCGAGGCGCTGACCTCGATCCGCCGGGCCGGCGCCGACGCGATCGTCACCTACTACGCGAAGGAGGCCGCGGCGTGGCTTCGGTGAAGGTTCCCCAGTCGAAGGCGCGCAGCCGCAAGGACGGTGCCGCGATCCCGCTCGACGAGACCGACAAGCGGCTGATGAACCTGCTGCAGTCGAGCTTCCCGCTCGACCCCGAGCCGTTCGCGCTCCTCGCCTCCGAGGCGGAGCTGGACCTCGACGACGTCCTTGCCCGCACCCAGCGCCTGCTCGACGGCCGGATCATCCGCGAGATCACGCCGATCTTCGACACCCGCGCGCTCGGCTACGAGTCGATGCTGGTCGCGGCCAAAGTCGACAGCGAGCACCCGCAGCGGGCGGCGCAGGTGGTCAACGCC
>Ga0126313_10000938_pt1 | contig 14716 bp, 20 predicted proteins | sample Plot105A_FD_89954 | JGI IMG/M metagenome (GOLD analysis project Ga0126313, IMG submission 89954) | Serpentine soil microbial communities from UC McLaughlin Reserve, CA, USA - Plot105A | ecosystem: Environmental > Terrestrial > Soil > Grasslands | place: USA: UC McLaughlin Reserve, Lake County...
CGCTCTGCGCGCACGACCTGACCGTCTGGACCCAGCTGCTGCTCTTCGACGGCGAGCACGCCGTCTGCGAGCCCAAGCGACTGCGCTACCGGCTGCTGCACGTCACCGGCAAGCTCACCCGCCACGCCCGCCAACTCACCCTGCACCTACCCGCCGACTGGCCCTGGAGCGGCGTCGTCGCGAAGGCATTCAAGCGCCTCGCCGCGCTACCCGCCTGACCGCCCGCGCTCCTCGACCACGACGCGTGGCACCCGGCTCGCGCCGGCAAGCCGCCCTGCCCGCACAGCACCCCGAGCACCGCGACGGCCGCGGTCGACACGTCCACCAACGCCCACCACGGCCAGCAACCCACGCTCACTCACCGAAACGGTGACGCCCGACACCTCACCAAACCACTCGACGAGCTTGCTGGCGAATCGAGGCTAGATGGCTTCCACCAGCGCAACCAGCCGCGCGGACGCCGATCGTGCGTACGCTGCCGACCGCGAGCATCGTTCGGTGCGTCGCACGACGGAGACGAAGTCCGCGTTCAAGACGACGGAGCTGCTCGTCTATATCGCCGCGGTAGTGGCAGTGCTCATCGCCGCCCAGCTGGTCGACCAGTCAGACGCCGGTGGGTATGGCGCCAAGCAGGCGTGGCTGCACGTGACGATCCTGACCGTCGGCTACATGATCAGCCGCGGAATCGCCAAGTCTGGCAGCCGCGATCCCTACACCGACGATCGCTGACTCCCCCACCGGCCGGGGTCCGCGCGAATCTCGCGCGGACCCTCGGCCAGGTATTGGCGCGACAGCATCTTCGCGATGTCGCGGCTCGCGGTGGTAAGTAGCGGCCCCCTGTAAGGCGGGTATTCAGTGCGCACGATAACGGGGTCCCTGCGCCACAAGGCACAGCCGCATGCCACGTGAGCGGAGCGTGACGCTCGCGGACGGGTCGAGCGTCGTGATACGGCCGATCGAACCCGACGACCGCGCAACGCTCGCCGCGGCGCACCTCCGGCTCAGTCCGGAATCGCAATACCGCCGCTACTTCGGCGGCCAAGCCTCGGCTCAGCCAGCACGAACTCGACTATCTCACCCGCGTCGACCACCGAGCGCACGAGGCAATCGTGGCCATCGACCCCGTGAGCGGGGACGGCGTCGGAGTGGCGCGCTACGTCCGGACGGCCCCCGGGGTCGCCGAGCCGGCGTTCGTGATTGCCGAGGAGTGGCGCGGACACGGACTGGCCCGCCGGCTGCTCGACGCGCTGGCCGAACGCGCACAGGAGGAAGCGATCCAACGCTTCGAAGCTCCCGCCCTCGCCACCAACCGCGAGGCGATCGGACTACTGGCGCGTCTGGGAGAGACGACCTACCGCAGCCGCGGTCGCGAGGTCGATGTGCACGTCGAGCTCAGCGCGGACGCAGCAGGAACCAGGACACGCACCCGAATTTCCGCTGGACACGCATAGCGTCGCAGATTGCTGCGTCGAGAGGCAAATGCGATAGCGCGCGGATACTCGCTGCTGATGCTCGGTGCTCGTCCGCAGCAGGCATCTCGGGGGCGGGTGCTGAGACGCTCGCACACGCGTCCAAGGCAGGTAGTCCGGTTTCCGCCTCAGACGGCTGCTGGTCAGACGTACGCTATACGGGCGGGAGCGTCGGAGATTCAGGTGATGTCGCGGGCGCCGAGGCCGGCGAGGACGGAGGCCCTTGCGGGCGCTCCTCACGCTCTAGCTGCGCCTTGACGGCGCTGATCCGCTCGACCGTCGGGCTCAGCCGCGGGTGCGTGAGCTCACCGCCCTGCACGAGCTCATAGGTCGTCTGGCCAAGTTCACCGTAGGCCTGTGTGAGCTTGCGCTTGGTCTGCACGGTGGCCACGCCTTCCTGGGCCTTCGTCGTCGCCCGCCCCGCGGCTGCCTTGACCTTGTCGAATACGCCCATCTCTCCCCCTTGCATGGAAGTTCGCGGCTCGGGCGACTGCATTTTGCCAGACCAGGTCGGGTCCTAGCACCCTCGTCTGCCGGACCGCTGGAGCTGGAGTTGCCAGCCACGCCCACCAGCGTCACGACCGTGCGCCACGCGGTCCCGAGTTCTGCGCGGGGCAGGTGCTCGATCACAGTGCGGTGGCGCTCGCCGTCACCGAGTCGGTGGCGAACGCCGTGGTGCACGCCTACTGCGACGGCGAGCCGGGACTCGTTACGTCCCTAGTGCGTAGGCCGCGGGCGAGAGTCCGGCCCGGTGCCGTCCTGGAAGGTGAGGATCTTGTCCAGGCTTGTGAGGTCGAAGATGTGCTGCACCTCCGGGGGTGCCTTGATGACCACGAGCTGGAATCCCTCGCGCGCGCCCCTCGTGTTGAGGTCGAGCAGCATCGAGATGCCGCTGGACGCGAAGAACGCACACTCCGACAGGTCGACCACGAGCGTCTCGTAACCAGGCTCGAGCCCGGCCAGGACCGCCAGCACCTCGGGCTCGGTGAAGATGTCGAGCTCGCCCCGGATCGCGACCGTCGAGACGGCTCCGCGACGACTGACCTCGACCGAGAACGCAGGCGCCTCGTACGCCTCGATCATGCCGCCACGCCTACTCGGGCCGCGACGATGCAGAGGTCATCGCCCAGCGCATCGCCGGCGTGCGCATGCAGATCGGCCGTCAGCCGACGAACCACCGCACCTGGCGCGGCGCCGGAGAGCTCGCGCACGGCATCGGTCAGGCGGCGCGCGCCGAACAGCTCGCGGCGCGGCCGATGGGCCTCGGTGACGCCATCGCTGTAGAGCAGCAGCCCGTCCCCGGGGGCGAGCGTCTCCCGGCCGGCGTCGCGAGACCGACTTCACCGTGCCCGAACGCCGGCCCGGGCGCGGGCGGCCGCCGAGCGTCGCGCGGTGCGACCGCAAGCCCGAGTCGGTCAGGGCGCTCGCCGAGCGCCTGCCCGCCGACGCCTTCAAGACCGTCCCCTGCCGCACCACCGCCACCGGGCGCGATCATCCATAGTCGCTTCGCGTTCGTGCGGGTCGTCGCCGCGCACGCCGTGACCGACGATCACCGGCCGCCACGCCGGGAGTGGCTGATCATCGAGTGGCCCGAAGACCACGACGGCCCGACCGACTACTGGCTCTCGAACCTGCCTCAGGACACCGAGCCCGAGCGGCTGGCGCGGCTTGCCCGGCTGCGCTGGACGATCGAGCTCGACTATCGCCAGCTCAAGGGCGAGCTCGGACTCGATCACTACAAGGGCCGCAGCTACCGCGGCTTTCAACACCACTTCGCGCTGGTCACCCGCGCGCACGCGTTCCTGACGCTCGAACGGATGTGCCCAAAAGCGCCGCGGGCGGCCGGACACTCCCGCAGGCGGTGCTGCTCCTGCAGCCCCTCCTGCGCTGTTGGGACGGCTGCTGGCGCACCTGCCGCCAGACCGTCAATCTCCACCAGCTCGTCCTCTTCCCCCGACGGGAGTAACAAAGTCCTATTAGGACGATCGCCCGAAAGCCGTCGCCCGATCTGGGGAGCCCGGCGAGCAGGAGCGCTCCCCTCGTTGCGACCGCGTCCCGTCCTTCGACGCCGTCGACCGCTATAAGCGCTGCCAGGGCGCCTGCTTTCAGGCTGGAGGAAAGCTCGCGAGCAAGCTTTCCTCCTGGAGTGCCCGAGACGCAGTGCCGCAGGCCGCGTCAAGGGGTGGCGGATGCTGGATTGTGCCCGCAGCGAATGTCGCTGGCGGGTGGCCGGCCCGGTCGCCACGAAGCGCGAGGCCACGGGGGGACAAGCGGTGCTTTCGGGCGCTCTGGATCCGTGAGAAGATCGGGCTGTGGACAATCGGGCTGTCCACACCGTCGAGGCCTCCGCCGCGGCGCTCGCGGTCGAGAATGAGCGCCTTCAGCGTGCGCTGCGCGCCCGCCTGGGCGAGGAGACGGCGCTGCGCCGCGTGGCGACGCTGGTCGCACAACAGCACGCGCCCGAGACGGTGTTCGCCACAGTGACCGAGGAGGTGCGCCGCGCGTCACCTCGATGCGAATTCGGCGATTACCGTGCGCACGACGACCCCGGCCATGCGACGGTTGTCGCCTCCTGGAGCGCACCGGGCGTCACGACCCTGGCCGTCGGCAGGCAGATCATGCTCGGAGCGGAGGCGGCGCTCGAGCGCGTGCACGCGACGCTCGCGCCCGCGCGGGTCGATTCCTATGAGGGCATGCCAGGGGAATATCCGGCAGAGCTGCGTGAGATCGGCCTGCGCGCGGTCGTGGCCGCGCCGATCCTCGTGGACGGCCACCTGTGGGGCGCGGTCGCGGCAGGCTCCAGGAGCGACCCCTTCACCACGGATTCGGAGGCGCGCATCGGCGCGTTCGCCGAGCTCGTTGCTCAGGCGATCGCCAACGTCGACGCGCGGATCAAACTCAAGGAATCGCGCGCCCGGATCGTCGGGGCCGCCGACGACGCTCGCCGGCGAATCGAACGCGATCTCCACGACGGCGCCCAGCAGCGGCTGGTCGGGGTCGCGCTATCGCTGCGGCTCGTGGCCAGGTCGGCCGAGCCCGGCACCGCCGCGGCGATCGATGGCTGCATCGAGGATCTGCTGACGGCGCTCGCGGAGCTGCGCGAGCTGGCCCGCGGGCTCCATCCTGCCGTACTCACCGAGCGCGGGCTGCTGCCCGCGCTGCAAATGCTCGCGGCGAGATCTCCCGTGCCGGTCGTCCTCGACGCCGACCTCGACGGCCGCCTCCCTCCTACGCACGAGGCTGCGCTCTACTTCGTCGCCGCCGAGGCGCTCACCAACGCCGCCAAGTACGCCGATGCGAGCGCCGCCGAGGTCACGCCGCACGGCGATAACCGATGGGTCGAGATCGCCGTCGCAGACGACGGCGTAGGCGGGGCACGCACCGAGGCCGGCAGCGGCCTGCGCGGGCTTTGTGATCGAGTCGAGGCGCTTGGCGGTCGGCTCACGCTTGCGAGCGCGCCCGGCGCAGGCACGACCGTTCGCGCCCGCGTGCCAGTCGCGACAGATAGCACCGTCGGGATCTCCCGATCCGCCTAGCCGCGCCGCGACGGGCGCGGAGAACCGCCGTCGGTGCTTGGTCGGCTGACGTTCGATGCTTAGGCGGTCTCATCGCTGTCGGGCCGCGACGCCTTCGAGCGCGCGGTGTTGCTTCGCAGCCGGCCGGCGTGGTGACCGATCGCGCGGCTGGGTTCGCGGCGTGGTGAGCAGTTGTCGCGCGGCGTCGGCGACGTCGCGTTCCAGCCAGCGGGGCATCGTTGCCGCGTGGGCGTGGCGTCGCACGACGCCGTACGGGAGGTCGACGGTGGCACGCAGGACGGCGTCCAGCGCGCGGGCGTCGGCGCGGCCGTGTAGTGCGCGGGCGACGCGGCGCAAATCGGCCTCCAGCGGCGCGTTCATCGCCCGTTGGAGCGCTCTGAAGTCCGCGTCCGGGGCCGCATCGAGCAGGTCTTGCGGGCGCAGCGTGAGCAGCAAGCGCGCGTCGTCGGGGCGGGCGCGGGCGAACGCCAGGACCGAGGTGGCCATCGCCACGCCCGCTTCGACCGGATCTGGGTCGCGCGCGGCTTCGAGCCAGCGCGCCTGGAAACCTTCGAGCGCGCGCAGCCAAGCAGCGCGCAGGATGCCGTCGCGGCTGCCGAAGCGGTGGTAGAGCGTGCCGGCCGGGGCGCCGCTGGCGTCGGCGATCGCGGCCACGCTCACGGCCCGCGGTCCGGCGGTCAGCGCGAGCGTCCGGGCGGCGTCCAGGATGCGGTCGCTGGGGTGCTTCGTCGGAGGCGCCATTGCACACCATATAGTACGATCACCCTATATAGAACGATTGCCCTACATCGATGAGCACTCGACGAGCGTCGACGCGACGCCGGAGCGGACGTGGGTGGCGTTAACTGCGGTCGGCGCCGAGCTGCGCGGCCCGGCCGGCCCGCTCGCGCGGCTGATGGGCCCGCAGCCCGCGCTCGCGTCTGGAGACTGGAGCGGGGGAGTGGAGGCGGGCGCCACGCTGCCGGGATTCGTGGTCGAGCAGGCGTGCCCGCCGTCGCGTTTGGCGCTGACTGGCCGGCATCGCTTCTCGCGTTATGCGCTCGTCTTCGAGCTCGAGGACAGCGGTCCCGACGGCACGCGGGTCCGCGCGCAGTCCTGGGGGGCGTTCCCGGGCGTCCACGGGCGTTCCTATCGGGCACTGGTGGTCGGCAGCGGTGCGCACCGCATGGTGGTCCGGCGACTCCTGCGCCGGATCGAGGGGCGGGCATGCTCGGCCTGAACTGGGGCGCGAGTGTGGCCGAGCGCAGGGCGCCGCTGCCCTGCGACGAGCTGTTGCCCGACGCGCGCTCGCGTTGCGATCGCGCGATCTCGGTCGACGCGCCCGCCGCGGTGCGGTTCCGCTGGCTGTGCCAACTGAGGGTCGCGCCGTACAGCTACGACCTGCTCGACAACCTCGGGCGGCGCAGCCCCCGCGAACTCACCCCTGGAGGGAGCGCCTCGAGGTCGGCCAGCGCTTCATGAGCATCTTCTCGCTGGCCTCGTTCGCGCCCGACGACCACCTGACGCTGCGCGCTCCCGGAGTCGCCGACACCTACGCGGTGCGCGCCCGTGCTGATCGCTCCCGGCTCGTCGCCCGCTTCCTGTTCAAGGCGCCCGGTGGTCGGCTCGGCGACGCGCTCGTCGGTCGGTCCCTCGCACTCGGCGACCTTGTGATGATGCGCAAACAGCTCCTGACGCTCAAGGAACTCGCCGAGCACCACGCATGACACGGGTACTGGCGGTCTTCGCCGCGCTTGAGCTGCTGACCGGCGCGCTGTTGGGGCTCACGCCGGGCTTCCTCTACGAGGAGGTGGGCCCATTCGGGCCTCGCAACGACCACTACATGGGCGATCTCGCGACGTGGTACCTGGCGATGGCGCACTCGTGCTCGTTGCCGTGCGCCGGCGCGAATGGCGCGCCCCGGTGCTCGTGCTCGCGCTGCTGCAGAACTCGTTGCACGCCTTCAATCACCTGCTCGATGTCGGCGAGGCGGACCGGCGTGGCTCGGGCCCGCCACGCTGATCTCGCTCGTGCTCTTGAGCGGGCTGCTCGCTGCGATGCTCAACGAGACGGGGAAGCGGGCTCCATGAGAGTCTTCGTCGCGGGCGCGAGCGGTGCCATCGGCCGCTCGCTCGTACCGCAGCTCGTCGCCGCCGGGCTCGACGTGACCGGCGCGACGCGATCGGAGCAACGCGCCGAGCTGATCCGGGCGGCAGGTGCACGCGCGGCGATCTGCGACGCGCTCGACGCCGACGCGCTGCGCCGCGCGGCCGTCGACGCCGCCCCGGAAGTCATCGTGCACGAGCTCACCGCGCTGCCGACACGCCTCGATCCGCGCGACTAGCGCGTCTATGAGGCGACCAACCGGATCCGTCGCGACGGGACCGCCAACCTGCTCGTCGCCGCCTACGCCGTCGGCGCGCGACGATTCATCTGCCCAGAGCATCGCATTCGCATACGCGCCCGGCCCGCGGCCGCAGGTCATGGCAGAGAACGCGCCGCTGTTCCTGACCGCGCCACCGCCGTTCGGCGACGGCGTGCGCGTGACCGCGGTGATGGAGCGCGCCGTGCTTGAGGCGGACGGCGTCGACGCGCTGGTGCTGCGCTACGGCTGGTTTTACGGGCCGGGCACCTACTTCGGCCGCGACAGCTCGGATGGAAGCCGAGCTGGCCGAGCTGGCGACGAGGATTTCGGGAGGCACCCCGCTGACATGGCTGAAGTCGATCGCGGGCGCCACCAGCGAGGCGGCCGTGGGGGGCGCACGCCGGCTTTCCTCGCCGCTCTTTGGGCGCTCGCGTTCGCAGCGGCGACCGCCTATTGGGCGGCTGATGCTGGGGGACGTATCACGAGACGAGCCGCAAGCGGGTGGGGCCGTCGATGATGCAGAACAGTGGCCCTACCGGCAGTTCGGCTTGTGCGCTCAGCAATGGGCGAAGCTGCTCGCAGCCCCACTCGTCCATCCCGACCTCGCGTCGTCGGCCGCCCTTGCCGTGGCGGACAGCAAGGATCCGCGGCGCGCGTCGAGGTCGTGCTCGGCGAGTGCGAGCGCCTCATGGATGCGCAGCCCGGCGCGCCGGAGCACGACGATCATCGCGCGCAGCCGCCAGCCGTTCGGTTGTCGGCGGTATGGCGCATAGTGGCGACGATCTCATCCACCGTGGGTGGGTCCGTGCGGTAGCTCATTCCCCTGTTGCGCGGCGCGCGGCCGGTGTGATTGCCGGGCAGAAGCCTCCGCGCAGGCGTGGTCGACGCCCGCTTTCCACGCGAGAGCACGACTCAGCCAACACGGGAGGGAGCCGTGACGCTAGGGACCCGCATGGATGGCAACATCCGCGGTGCCCGCGGACGGAGGGAGCCAACGCGTCGCTGGGCCGCACTCGTTGAGCTCCACCACTCGCGGGCCGCGCCGGGTTTGGCGCGTAACCTCGGTCCGGTGTCGGCCGCCATCTCGATCTCGGGGCTTACCAAGTCCTTCGGCATCACGCGGGCGCTGGACGGCCTCGAGCTGACCGTCCGCGGGGGCGAGGTGCACGGCTTCCTCGGCCCCAACGGGGCGGGCAAGTCCACGACCATCCGGATCCTGCTCGGTCTGCTGCGCGCCGACGCCGGAGAGGCGCGGTTGCTGGGCGGGGACCCGTGGGCCGATGCCGTTGCGCTGCACCGGCGGGTGGCCTATGTGCCCGACGAGGTCACGCTCTGGCCGGGCCTCACTGGCGGCGAGACGATCGACCTGCTTGGCAGGCTCAGGGGCGGCCTGGATCCGGCGCGCCGTGCCGAGCTCGTCCGGCGCTTCGAGCTCGACCTCACCAAGAAGGGCCGCGCGTACTCGCGCGGCAACCGCCAGAAGGTGGCGCTCGTGGCCGCGCTCGCGAGCGACGTCGAGCTGCTGATCCTCGACGAGCCCACCGGCGGGCTGGATCCGCTGATGGCCGAGGTGTTCGAGCAGTGCATCAACGAGGTGCGGGACGCCGGCCGCACCGTGCTGCTCTCGAGCCACATCCTGGCCGAGGTCGAGGCGATCTGCGGTCGCGTCACGATCATCCGCGCGGGCAAGACGGTGGAGAGCGGCAGCCTCGCGGAGCTGCGTCACCTCACGCGGACCTCGATCACCGCGGAGACGATCGAGCCGCCGGCGGGGTTCGACGAGCTCGAGGGCGTGCACGACCTGCGCGTGGACGACCACCGCGTCCGCTTCGACGTCGACACCGCCCGTCTCGATGGCGCGCTTGAGCGCCTCACGCGCCTGGGCGTCCGAACGCTGGTGAGCCAGCCGCCGACCCTGGAGGAGCTCTTCCTCCGCCACTACGGGGATCGCGCCCGGGAATCCGAATGAGCGCGCTCGCCGGCACGGCGGAGCTCGTCCGCCTCAACCTGCGCCGCGACCGGATCGTGATCGCGGTCTGCGTCGTGGCGTTCGTGGCGATCGCGCTGCTCACCACGTCGAGCATCGACAACCTCTATCCGACGCGCGCGGATCGGGTGGCCCTCGGCGCCACGATCGTCGACAACCCGGCGATCAGCGCGGTGCGTGGCAACCCGCGCGAGCTGGACACGCTCGGCGGCCTCGTCACGTTCCAGATCGGCGTCCTGTTCTCGGTCTTCGTCGCGCTGATCAGCCTTCTGCTGGTCGTCCGCCACACCCGCGGGGACGAGGAGGCGGGGCGCGCGGAGCTGGTGCTCTCGGCGGCCACCGGCCGCTATGCGCCCACCACCGCGGCGCTGCTCGTGGTCGCCGGCGCGGACCTGTTGATCGCGGCCGGCGTGACGCTCGGCCTGGTCGCCTACGGGCTGCCCGTGGCGGGCTCGCTCGGGCTCGGCGTCTGGTTCGGCGCCGTGGGCCTGATCTTCGCGGCGGTCGCCGCGGTCAGCGCCCAGCTCTCGCCGAACGCGCGCACGGCAAGCGGGATCGCGCTGGCGGTGCTGGGCGCCTCCTACGGCCTCCGGGCCGGCGGCGACGCCGGTGCAGATGCGCTCAGCTGGCTGTCGCCTATCGGCTGGGCGCAGCAGACGCGGCCGTTCGCCGACGAGCGCTGGTGGCCGCTCCTGCCGTTGCTCACCGTGACGATCGCGCTGGTCGCGCTCGTCTACCGGCTGCTCGCCCGCCGCGACCACGGCGCGGGCCTGCTGCCCGAGCGGCCGGGCCCGCCAACGGCGGCGCCCGCGCTCGGCAGGCCACTCGGCCTGGCGTTGCGGCTGCAGCGGGGCACCCTGATCGCCTGGAGTGTCGGACTAGGTCTGCTCGGCGTTGTCTACGGCGCGGTCGCGGACGGCGTCGAGGACCTGGTGGAGGACAACGACCAACTCCGCGAGATCTTCGCCCGGGTCGGCGGCGTCGAGCTGGTCGATTCCTTCTATGCCTCCTCGCTGCTGATCCTGGCGCTGATCGGCACCGGCTTTACGATCCAGTCGACGCTGCGGGCGCGTGGCGAGGAGAGCGCCGGCCGCGCGGCCGTCGTCCTGGCCACCGCCACGAGCCGCGCGAGCTTCGGCGGCAGCCACTTGGCGGTCGCGCTGGCCGGCTCCGCCCTGCTGCTCGCGGCGGGCGGCGTCGGCGAGGGCATCGGCGTCCTGCTCGGCACCGGGAACCCAGGCGAGCTGCCGCGGCTCGTCGCAGCCTCGCTCGCTCATCTGCCGGCGATGTGGGTCCTTGGCGGGATCGCCGCGCTGGTGTTCGGTTTCGCCCCGCGCGCGGTCATGCTGGTCTGGGGCGCCTTCGCGCTCTGCTTCTTCCTCGCCATGTTCGGGGAGCTGCTCGACGTGCCGGGCTGGTTGATCGACATCTCACCCTTCAGCCACATCCCCGACGTGCCCGCCACGTCCCTAACCCTCCCATCACTGATCGTCCTCACGCTGATCGCAGCCGCGCTCATCGCGGCCGGCCTCGCCGCCTTCCGCCACCGCGACCTCGCGACGGACTGACCGCCGCCGGCCCACCCCTCGCCAGCTGGGTATGCGTAGGGTCTCTGCCAGTCCAAGGCCGGCGCCCACCCGCACCCGTGCCACCAGGAGTTGTCGTTAGCACTCAATGACCCGAGCGGCCACGGCTCGAAAGCTCGAGCGGCGCGTATCCGAGCTCTGCTCGATTCTTGCTCCCACGTTCGGTCAGGCCAGCGCGTCGCAGAGGGTTTGGTCGCCGATGAGCGCGTCGTGGTGTCCGGCGACGAACGTGAAGTCGAGCGTGCCATCCGCGGACACGGTGAAGCGAAGCCGGCCGACGTCCTGGATCACGACGCCCTCACCGGGAAGCGTCGCGTGCACGATGGCCCCGTCGAGCGTGACCTGGCCGGTGGCGAGGTCGAGGGTGGATGTGTGGTGGTTGCGCTCGTGCAGCGTGAGTCCGGTGACGGAGCTGACGTCGGTCGAGTACTGCGAGACGTGTACGACGAAGCGGACGAGCTTGCCGTCGGCGTCGAGGTACCAGGTGAGATCTCCCGTCTCCTCGTCGACGTACGTGTCCTGGAAGGCCCCGCAGTCGATCACTCCTTCGAAGGACTGCTGCACGTGAGCGCGCTCGGGCGCTCGTCCGAATGCCGGGCCGGCTGTGCCGAGGGCGAGGCTCGCGACGGCGAATGCGAGCAGGGCGAGTCGCCCCGCGGGCTTGGACCGCGTGGTCATGGTGTTGCTCCTGTTGGTCAGTGGGCGGGGAAGCGGACGGTCTTGAGCGCGTCGCTAGAGACGGGCCAGATCGCGCGTGAAAGGCGTCGGCATGTTGGCGAACGCACCGACGGCGAGCTGGCGTCCGTGGTCATCGAGCACGTGGAGCGGGTCGGGTGTTCCTGGGGCGTCGCCCACCCAGCGGCGGCGCGGATTTGCACGCCGTGCGTGGTGGCGGTCGGCCCGCGAGATGGAGCCCGCGGGGGCGCTCGCGCTCGGCGGGTGTCGAAGCCGGGCCGGCCGGCGGGCGACGGTGTCATGGTTCGGAGAACGGGATGTGGTCTTGCTCGCAGACCGTGCCGGGCTGCGGAACAGCGCGGTCGATGAGGTAGCGCGTGACGGCGTCGTCGACGCAGCGCGACAGCAAGAGCGATGTGTGGGCCCAGCCGTGCAGCGTGAGCAGCGCCGAGTTGGGCAGTAGGTTGGCGACGGTCAGCGCTCCCTCGTAGGGGGTGTTGGAGTCGAATTGGTTGCCGACCACGAGAACCGGGTTGGCGGTCAGCCGGTTGAACGGCCCGACGTAGCGGTCCTCGTCGGAGCGCGGCCATTCGGCGCAGATGCTCGAGAACCACGTCCAGATCCGCCCGAAGTAGCCGAAGGCGGCGTCGGCGGCGGCGCCGGCCGTCGACCAGGCGGCGTAGGAATCGGGGTTGTCACTGTCGGCGCAGGCCACGGCCGGGAACCCCTCGACGTCGTTCGGGTAGCGCGGGAAGCCGCGCCTGGTGATGTAGGACCTGGCGCTGCCAGAGCAGCTGCAGCCGGGCGCCCAGCCGTGCCGGCGCGGGCGGCGACTCAAAATCGACCAGCAGCCCGGCGAAGTCCTCCCAGGTGATGTCCTTGCCCCCGTTGGCCAGCACGCCGAGCGTGAGGCCGATCAGGGTCGAGTAGTTGAGCTCGGCGACGGAACCGTCCGGGAATGTGGTCTGGATCGGGTGTGCCTTCAGCTTCGCGGCGAGCGCGGCGTAGCGGTCCGCGGCGTTGCCCGAGAACGCGCATGCCGGGCCGGCGGCGTCACAGAGCCGGAAGAACTCGCCGAGCGTCGCCTGGGCGCCGGCGTCGGCACGCAGCCGCGTAGTGAACGGAACGCTCGTTGCCTGGTTGTCTCGGCCGGTCGACCAGGCGATCGGGTCCACCACGCCGTCGATGACCAGCGCCCGGACCTTGTCCGGGAACAGGTTGGCGTAGGTGACGCCGAGATAGGAGCCGTAGGAGTAGCCCACGTAGGTCAACTGCTGGTCGCCGACCGCGCGCCTTAGCACGTCGAGGTCGCGCGCGACGTTGGCCGTCGACATGTGCTCGGCGATCCGGCCGCCGCGCTGGTCGCAGGCGGCGTCGAGGTAGCGGTCGGCCGCGATCCAGGTCTGCTCCTCCTCGGGCGTGCTCGGGAACGCGAGCGGCGTGAAGTACGGCTCCTGCTGGCGCGCCGTGCCGAAGCAGTGCAGCGCGGTGCTGCGCGCGATCCCGCGCGGGTCGAAGCCGACCAGGTCAAAGCGGGCCCGAACCTCGTCGCTGTAGACCGACGGACCGACGAAGATCGTGAAGCTGACCCCGGAACCGCCGGGGCCGCCCGGGTTGATCAGCAGCGAGCCGATCCGGCGTTGCGGATCGGTCGCCGGCAGGCGGACGAGGGCGATCGAGATCGTCGCGCCGTCCGGCTGGTCATAGTCGAGCGGCACCTGCACCGTGCCGCACTGGAACGGGCCGAGCTCGGCGTGGCACGGGCTCCAGGCCACGCGCGCCGGAGCCGCCGCGGCAGCCCCGGCGGTGAGGCCAGACCACGCGAGCGCCGCGGCGACGAACACGCCGATCGCTCCGATCAACACGGGCTTGGCGCTGCTCCGTTCGCAGTCACATTGCAAGCTAGAGACGGCCGCTGGGCGGCGTACGCGGCGAACCCGAGGGGCGCAGAAGCGCGGTGATACGGACCAGCATGGGAACCTCCGTCTCGACGGGAGCGGTCCGCGGAGTCGCTGGTTCCGATGATCGCTACAGTGCCACTGTAACCAATGGTCGAGCCACATGTCAAGCCCTCCGCGCTGGCATCCCCGCGCCGGCCGTACCGATCGCCCAAGCGCGAAGCCGCCGCGCTCAAGACCCGCCACGCGATCCGCGACGCCGCCGAAGCCCTTTTCCTGCGCGACGGCTACGCGCGCACGACCATGAAGGCGATCGCCGCGCAGGCTGGTGTCTCCGAGAAGACCATGTACCTCACCTACGCCACCAAGGCCAACCTGCTCCGCGAGGCCATCCAAGTAGCCGTCCGCGGCGACGAGGCGCCCGCCACGCTCGCCGAGCGCCCCGAATGGCGCGCCGTGGTGCACGGACCCGCCGAGCAGGTCTTCGCCCGCTTGGCGGCACTCAACGCGACACTCATGGCCCGCACGGCGCCGATCATCGCCGTCGCCGAGGCCGCCGCGGCCACCGACCCCGAACTCGCCGAGCACCGCGACCACGCCCACGCCACCACTCGCGCCGACCTCCACGCGCTCGCGGTCGAGCTCAAACAGCGCAGCGTCTTAGCCCCCCACATCGATGAACAACACGCCGCCGACACGATGTACGCCCTCGCCGCCGACACCAGCGTCTACCTCCGCCTCACCCGCGACTGCGGCTGGACTCCAACACGCTACGCCGACCTCATCGCGCACACCCTCAGCGCCGCCCTCAGCGCGCATTAGACACCGGCGCCGGCAACAAGCCGCCGACGACAGGCAGTTCATTGATGGGCGAAACCTTCGGTCGGTTTCAGGGAGGCGACGCGTAGCCCGGGCGACGGCCGGCGCAGCTGGGCGAGCGCGACGCCGGTGAGCGTCACGGCGCCGCCGGCCAGCGCCAGCGCGGTCGGCGTCTCGTCGAGCCAGATCCAGGCGATCAGCAGCGTGGCCGGCGCGATGAGCAGCAGGAAGGGCGCGGCGGTGGTCGTGTCGAGCCGCGACATTGTCCAGGTCCAGAGCAGGAAGGGGACGGATGAAAGTCAAGTGCTCTGGACGGTTGGGGCCCTCCGGTGGGAGAGTTCGCGTGGGTGCGGGTGACCGACGAGCTAAAGAGCAGACGTCTGGGGCTCTGTGGTCTGCCGC
>Ga0126313_10000939_pt1 | contig 14704 bp, 16 predicted proteins | sample Plot105A_FD_89954 | JGI IMG/M metagenome (GOLD analysis project Ga0126313, IMG submission 89954) | Serpentine soil microbial communities from UC McLaughlin Reserve, CA, USA - Plot105A | ecosystem: Environmental > Terrestrial > Soil > Grasslands | place: USA: UC McLaughlin Reserve, Lake County...
CACCATCGTGCTGGAGGACGGCTGGCCCACCCAAGACGACCTGGGGCGGCTGGTCATCCTGCCCGGTGGGGAGGCCGGCATCCTCAAGGCCTGGTGGCATGCCAACGACCACAGCGAATGGCGCTGGCAGGTCGAGTTCTACAACCACACCTGACCTGGGGTCTGAGCGCTGCCTGCGTCCAGAAGCCGGCAGGCTCGCGTTCAGAGAGGGCCGTGCCAGCGGCCGATGACAGCGTTGCCAAAGAAGCCTCTGGACGCTCGACGATCCTCGGGGCTGCGGTTGCAGCATCTGGGCGAAGAGTTCTCGGGAGCCTCTGGACTGCACGCTTCGACCAGAGATGCGTCGGTCGATTTGTCAGATTCCAGCCCGGAACCTCATCAGCATTGGTGGCCAGCCGGTGCTAATTGCTGCCAGTCGTTGCTACTTGATTCAGATGCTACGATCGGCGTTGACCTGCGCAAACGGCTGTTCCTGCTGGTCAGCGGACGAGGAGAATAGCCTCCAGGTTTTCCTTATCATGGATGCGCTCTACCGACTGAGCTAGGGGGGCGAGTTTCTGTTCTACAGTTTAGACACGGATGTTGTGCTGGACTGCTGAGAGACTTCAACCTTGGGTGCGTACCAGCATAGTGCACCGACGACGATGCCGGATCGCTGCCGCCTCGATCCTGCCAACGCCTTCCGTATGAGCTCGCCCCTGCGCCGTCCAGCCGCCCAGGCTTTAGGACCTATGGATGTTCGGAGGCCGGTTCGCCGCCCTCTGGCGGAGTCGGAACGCCTGGGTCCTGCTCGCCATGCCATACCGCCACCGGCACCCGCACCCTGGCCAACTCGACCCCCCAGGGGCGCCACCAAGGCCAGCTGGTCCTCAACCCCTCCTTCCACCCGGCCGTGAAGGCCTTCCCACAGACGGCCAGGTGAAAGGCGGCAAGGCCGCTGTCAAAGATCGCCTGGTCTGGTGGAGAGGACACCGGACCGGACAGGGGCGATGAACTGCGCCGTGTCGACCGCCAGCAACGCCTGCGCCGCCTGCGCCAGTACCGGTCGCAACGCATCCCGGCCGGCCAGCGCCAGCTTGGATCGCTGGGCGTTCCTCTCGGCCATGCCAGCAAACCAGTTCAGCAGGGGCGAGCTGGCGGCTGCCGACCCGGCCACCGCGGGCCGGGCGGTGTTTGACGCCACCGCCCGCTTCCACAACCCGACCCACGCCCGGAGTGGTCCGACCCTAGCATCGATGCCGCCTTCGCGGGTGTCCGGTCGCTGGTGCTTCGCGGACTGGGCACCCAGGTCGCCGATGGGGGTTCCTGAGCTGGTGCTCCCCGCCTCCGCCTCTGCCCCTTCAGGCCCTCGAGGACCGTCGCAGGATTTTGTTGGGCCAGCGGTCGCTCGTGGCGTTCAGGCCATGTCGATAACTGGCCGGTGATGTAGCGGGCCTCCTTGCCCGCCCAACACTGGGCCGACCCGGCAGCGACGAGACGGAGTCTCCCTATCATCAGGGTTCGCCCGATGCGCTGTTGGCCACCCTGCAGCCCGCTCCAGTGGCCATCGATCTGGCAGGTGAGCTGTTCAGGGATGGGTGGGCCAGCTGTGGACCGGTTGGTCGGTGGCGGCATGTGCCAGGTAGCGCTCTAGCATCGCGGCTAGGGCGCGCTCGCGGCCCAGCTGTGGCTCTAGGGCGGCCAGCACCCGGCGCTGCCACACCGCCCCGGTCTGCCCGCTGGTCACTCGGGCCGCGATCACCCCGAGCAGGAAGTCGGCCTCCGGGGCGGCCACGCCAGCACCGATCAGCCCCTCCCGGGCGGCCGGCAGCAGCTCCGGAACAAGGGCTGCGGCAGAGAGCGTGCGTAGCCGGCCGTTGGCCCCAAAGGGCCAGGTGAGCTCGGCAGCCAGGCCGTGCTGGGCGGCCCGGTAGAAGCCATCCTCGGCCCGCTCAAACGACAGCCGCCAGGTCCACCGCTCATCCTCGCTGGCCAGCCACCGCGACAGCCCGATCAGGAACGCGGCGTTGGCCAGCATGTCGACAACCGTCGGGCCGGCGGGCAAGGCCCGCATCTCAATGCGCAAATGCCCACCGGAGGCCGGGTCATAGACCGGCCGGTTCCAGCGCCACACCGTGCCCTGATGCAGCCGCAGCTCCGCCAACGGCGGCGCCTGCCCCAGCTCCCCAGCCGCAAGCGGATCCTGGTCGCCAAGCACCGGCAGCAGCGGGCGGTGCAGCCGCACCGCCTCGACGAACAGCGCCAGCGGCCCCTCCCGCAGCCAGCCCGTCCCGAACGCCACCCGGGCCAGCCAACGACGGAGCCCGCGGCCGTCGCGGTCGTCGATGGACTGCTTGCACAGGGCGACGCGGGTCTCTTCCCATAGCCGGTGGCCAAGGAACGTAGGGGAGTTGCCGGCCACCGCCAGCACCGGCGCGGTGGCCAGCTGGACGGCGTTGTAGGTGCGGGCAAAGGCGGCCGGGTCGACCCGCAGGTGGACCTGGAAGGAGGTGTTGGCCCCCTCCAGGGCCACGTCGTGGCTGTGCAGCTCCAGCGGGTCGGGGCCGGCGATGCGGATGTGGAAGGGGGCCTGGCGTAGCCGGCGCAGGCCACGGTCCAGCGCCCGATACCGCGGCAGCTCGGTCATGACCCCAGGCTGCAGGTCTGGGCGACGCAAGGTGGGCAGGATGCCGACCAGCGCCACCCGGCCTCCATGCTCGGCGGCCGCAGCGGCGACCCGGTCCAGCAGCCACCGCAGCTCCTCCCCCAGCGCCGTGAACGGCCGCCCGGCCAGAAGGGTCGGGGTGGCGTTCAGCTCCAGGTTGAACCGGTCCAACTCTAGGGTGACCCGCCGGTCGCCGGTCCGGGCGCGGACCGCCTGGTTACCCAGGAGAGGCCGGGCGGCGGCATCGACCAGGAACAGCTCTAGCTCGGCGCCCAGGGTGACCGGGCCCACGCCGAACCCAGGCCGCTCCAGCAGCCGCCCGAGTGTGGTCAGGCATTCCTGGAGCCGCCGCTCGAACTGGGCGTAGTCGGCCTCCTGGAAGCTCTCTTGGTCGATGTCTGTGCCCATGACCGAACCTCACCCTCAACGCAGACGAAATGCTTGCTGCTGATCTGCCGCTAGCCCCACCAGGTCCAGGGTGCGTCCTCGGGCAGGGCGATCCGCCGCCCGGTCAGCACCGTCGGCAGAATCCGGACATAGCGGGTCCTGGCCCCCGGCGCCCAGGCAGACAGCGGCAGCTGGCGCACCCGGGCCAGCTCGGCTGGGTCGGTGACCTCCACGGCCTCCCCCCGGATCAGGACACTCCAGCCGGTACGGGTCGCCTCCTCGGCCCCATCGACCTCAAAGGCGACCCGAGCGCCGCGGCTGGCCACCTCCAGCTTGGTCCCCTCATCGGTCCGGAACAGCACGCTGTGCTGGTCAACCACGTAGTTGACGGGCAGCGCGAGCGGGCCGCGGTCATCGACCAGCACCACCCGACCCAGCTGCTGGCCGGCCAGCAGCCCAAAGCATTCCTGCTTGGTCAGCTCCTGCCAGCGAACCTCCCCCACACCTTCACCTTCCTCCATCGGCACCGCTCAACGTCACCGTCCTAACCGAGCCTGGCCTCAGCCCACCCGACCGGGTGAGGGGCGAACGCCCCGGCGCCCTATGGGCCATCCGGCCACGGCCAGCCGCCAGTACGGGCCATGCTGGTCGCAGGTCAGGCGCTGCGCTGCCCCGTCCAGGCGCCACTCGAGGATGCCGGCCCCTGGGGGAACTGGCTCAGACGAACTCTGCTTCCCGGGGTGGCAGCAGCTCCTCCCCGGACTTGGGCGGCAATCCGCGGGTGATGTGGTCGACGTCCTGCAGCAGCACATCGGCATCGATGGCGTCACCGCAGAACTCGCAACGGATCAGGCTGAAGACCTCATCGGCCTGGTAGACGGCGTCGTTGCTACAGCGTGGGCACCCAAACATCGGTCCTCTCCTTCCACCCTAGATCCCGATAGACGAGCCCTGAAGCGAGCATCAACCGTGCCGCCAGGTCCCTACAGGGCCAAAGGACCCGACCTCACCCGCCGATCGACCCCTCCCCGCCCCGGCCGCGCCGCCGGCGCCGCTTCCCTCGGCCGGACCCGGGGAGGGCACCCAACGGGTCAGCGCCAGGGGCACGTTGTCGTGCGGCCGCTTGGCACAGGTCGAAGGGCCGGCGACCCGCAGGTCCAACGGCCCCTTACCCAAGGGTGCCCGTCCGGCAGGCTTGGGGCGTCACTCAGCGCCAAGGACTCCGGGGTCAGGGCGGCCAGCAAGGCGCTGGACCCTGTGCCTGTCGGAGCGACCGGCAAGGAGACGAGCAGCATGGACACCCCACCCGGCCAGCCGGCGGGCCACGCTGACCGGTGCGCCCAGCCTCCCTCGCTTCGTCGGCCGACGACCACCCACACCCCAAGGATGCGGCGACAGCCACAGCCCGGCCGATCCGACCGCGACCCTGCTAACCCGATCGGCCGACGGAGCGCCACCTCCAGCCCACGCCACCCCAAGAGAAACCACCACGTAGCCGGCCATTCCGGTCGGCCCGCGTCGGTGAACGGAGCAGCCCATGGCCACCATCCTGCTCATCGAGGACGGACCCGGCATCGGACGCCAGCTGCCCAGCCTGCTCGCCGCGGCCGGGCACCGCGTCCTGCGCTGCGGCGGCGGGCCAACCCCGCTGGCTGCCTGCCCGCTGCTGCGCCAGGGCCACTGCCCCCTGGCCGATACCGCCGAGCTCCTGATCTTCGCCTGCCCGCTCGGCCTGCCGCTGCGCGGCCGCTCCTACCGCGGCATCCACCTGCTCCATGCCTACCGCGCCCACCCCGACTACGGACGGCTTCCCCTCGTCTTGGTGGCCCTGGCATCCCCACAGAACCTGGCGGGAACGGGACCGACCGAGACGGTCGCCACCTTCACCGACCCAGCTGCGGTTCTAACCGCCGTCCACCGACTACTGCAGCCCAGACCGCCCCCCGCCGCTGACCACCAAGGCACGCATCAGCACGCAGCCAGATGAACCAGGCCATCGCCGACACCGCCTGCCACGCCATCAACGCTGCTGTGCCTGAAACCGCCGAGCGGCCGCACCGAACGGATCGTCGCCGCCATCCTCGGCTATGTCATGACCGCCACCACCTCTACGGTCTTTGGCTGCTCTACATGATCGCCTTCCGCAGCTGACACCCATGACCGACAGCAGGAAGCCCAGCGTGAGGCGGTCCCGACGCCGCAGCTGCTGGACCTGCGACGCCGCCCGAGTCCACAGATTCCAAAGAACAAAGGGCGGTGGGCCGTGGGCGCGTTCGTCAACTCCGTCTGACCGGTCGCCTAGCCGGCACGGCCCAGAACTCCCGGGTGGGCCTGCCCGCGTCCTGGCATCAGCCCGAGGTGGCGCCTTCTACCTCCAGCAGGTCCCTGGCCGACACCATCCCGATCACCTCGCCGCCCACCACCACCGGAAGGTGGCGGACGCCGTAGGCCAGCATCGTGCGGGCCACACCTCCCCAAGCGGCGTCTCCAGCCTCACCGTGGCCGGCTCCCGGGTCATGTACTCGCCGGCGGTGCCGTCGGCCAGGTCGCGCCGGTCGGCCACCGCCCAGACGATGTCGCGCTCGGTGATGATCCCGGCCAGCCGGTAGCCGTCCAGGATGACCAGGGCGCTGATGTCCTTGTCCTGCAGCCGGGCGGCGAGCTGGTCCAGGCTGTCGTCGGCGGTGGCGGTGATGGCGCCGGGACGGTAGATGTCGTCCACCGTGCCGGTGATGGTCCAGGCCGCGTGCAGTGTCATCGTGGTCACCTCGCCTCCGGGCTGCGCCTTGTCCTCAGCCTGACCATGTAGCACGAGCTTGGGGAGGGACCCCCGGCCCGCGCCCTGGGTGACCTTCGGCCCGCCCGAACAACAACCGACGGAGCCTCCGCCGCAAGGTCCGGCAGGGCAGGAGTCCACTGGTGAGTCGCCCCGGTCATCGGCGCAGCTGGTTGCACACCACCATGTCGATCATGTGCATCCTCATGTCCTGGTCGAGCCGGGCCCCGGTCAGCCCCGGCCAGGCGCCGACGGCGAGCCGGCGTCCTGAGCGGCCACGGCCGGACGGCCCTGGGGAAGCGGGCCCTTCGGCCCTCGGCGGCGTGGGCGGCGGCGGTGATCCTGAGGCCAGACCGGTCCACCGGCACCCGCCGTGGAAGGAGCCGACATGATGACCTGCCCGCGCTGCGGCAACCCAGCCATCCTCATGACCAGCGAGGAGTTCCAGCTGCTGGACTGCAAATTCTGCGACGACGTCATCGACCTGAGCTACCAAGAGCTGCCCGAGCCCGAGCCTGTGCCGGCCTGAACGGGGCCGGGCCAGGAAGGGCCGAGCCGACATAGCATTGGCGCTTCGGCGGAGATTTGCCCTTATGTCGGCTTGGCTGTGTGCTACCACGCCTCGACGCGGGTTGAAGCGATGGCTGCAGCATGCAGAAGGGATCAAGACAACCCGAAGAGGGCCTGCTGCGGACCAGCGTTCATCCCTAGCGCGCGGTTGGGCTGGTGGTCCTGATGCTGTGGCTGCCCGCCCGGCGCCGTCGGCGTCCCCAGCCCTGGTAGGGCTCGGGCCGGTTGTACTCGAGGTCGGTCACCCGTAGCCGAATGTAAGGGAACTCGCCCTGCTCGTAGTGCCACACCCCCGCACCCCGGACCGGCACCCGGATGCTGGCGAACGCGCCGAAGTCGCTGATCGGGGTCGACCAGGGCAGGATCGCCTTGCTGGCGCTGTCGAGCTAGATCGCCGGACGCCGGTGCGGGTACTTGGGTGCACGGCCCTGGAAGGACAAGATAGCGGGATTCTGGATGACCCCGTCACGGATCTCGACGGCCCGGCCAATGGTGGGGTTGGCGTCCCAGGCGCCAGTTCCTCCCAGGACCGTGCGGAGGAAGGGCAGCAGCGCCTCGCTATTCTCCCAGGTCACGGAGTTCCACAGAAACGACGGACTGTGGTCGACGGCGTAGTAGAGCACCTTGTCGCCGACCACGAAGGCAGGGTCGGTGAACGTCGTGGGGTGCGCCCAGCTGAATCCCATGGCCTCATCACAGGAGACGTCGACGACCAGGGTGCCCGGTGTCATGCCCGGAAGGTCGTCGTCGGTCAGGAACGTGACCGGGGCATCGGTGTCCTGGAGCACACAGTTGACGATGATGTCGTGCTCGGCGAGGAACCCCGCAAGGGGCACCCTGCCGCGCTCGGTGACCGCGTGGCTCACTCGCGCCGCGGTGTCGTCGCTGTCGAAGTGGACGAGCCGTGCGGAGTGGATCGGTGCGGCCACGGCCGCGATGGCACGGTGGGTGAGGACGTCGACGGCATGCACGCCCAGCCCGTTGAGCGCCGTCACCGCACCTCGGGCGGTCGCGCCAAAACCGATGACCACCGCGCGCAGCCGACGCCCGTACTCGCCAGTGGATCCTGCGACCTGCATGGCGTGGAGCACCGAGCAGTAGCCGGCAAGCTCGTTGTTCTTGTGGAACACGTGCAGGTTGAAGGAACCGTCGCGGTGCCAGTGGTTCATCGCCTCGAAGGCGATCAGGGTGAGCTTGTGGTCGATGGCGACCTGGGTGAGCTCCTCGTCCTGCACACAATGCGGCCACCCCCACAGGACCTGCCCGACGCGCAGCTCGGCGATCTCGCTGAGCAGCGGCTTGGGTTGCAAGATGATCTCGCACTCCTCGACGAGCTGCTCGTGGGTCCTGAAGCCGGCGACCCAGCCCTTGAGCTGGTCCTCGGAGCTGCCGAAGCGGTCCCCATAGCCACCTTCGAGGTAGATGCTCTCCCGGAGATCATCGGGAATCCGACCGAGGTGCTGGGGATGGAGGGGAAGGCGGTGCTCGTGCTCTTTGAGCGACCGGGCCATGACGCCGAGGCTCAGCTGGTGCACGCCGCCTCCTTCGGCTTGGGCCATGCCGTGCTCGGTCCGGTAGCGACAACACCGCCGGGTCCAGGAAAGCTTGGGTTGTCAGCCTACGCCTTAGCCGATTCACGCTCACGAGCATTTGGACCCGGCACATCGCGGGGTGCAGGCAGCGAACGACTGGGACCCCGCCCGCCGCCCGGAACCACCGCCGCTGTCCCGGCCGACCTCAGGCGGTCGCCGGGGCGCGGCCGGCCAGGTCCCTGATCCGGCGGGCGACATCCCTGATCCCCAGACCGATCAAGATGAACAGCACGCCGATGGCGATGGCCATGGCGGCCACCCCAAAGGCCACCACCGAGGTGAACAGCGAGGCCTGCAGGAACGAGGCGGTCGCAGCCGTCTGGCGCTTGGGATCCTCCCGGTCCAACTCGGCGTACCGCAACCCGCCGGTTGCCTCCAGGGCGTGCTTGTCGATGACCGTCGCCTCGCAGTAGGCGCTGAACGGCCCGTTGACCTCGTCGCCGGCCAGACACGAGGCGTCGTCGGAGACGGTGATCTTCTGATCGGCCAGGGTGGTGCTGACCACGATCCAGGTCGCCACCCCACCGAGGATGAGGAGCGAGCCGAGCACGACCGACAGGGTGGCGGAGGTCCTTCGCACGGTGGTGTCCTTTCCCTCGATTGGGGCATGCGTTGGCGGACAACGGCGCTGCGGCGGCAGCTGCCTGGGGTGACGGTCGCCGGGCAGCAAGAGCTCAGGATCGCCGCTGGACGGACCTCCCTTCGCGATCAACGATGCGGCGGGAAGCGGTGCAGGCATCGGCAATTGAACCAGGGACGGCGAGCCTTATGGAATTCGGTTGCCGCGGGTTGTCTGTGCATGCCGGCTCTACCGAGCCGCTCGGGACCGCCGACGTGAATGGTGACCCGGGGCACCAGGTCAATGGTCATCGGCCCGGGCGGCTGCCGATTCAGCGACAGCTGGAGGCTCGGGCCTCTGGTCTGCCAGGCCCTCGGCCCCGAGGAGGCCAGGGACCAGCTGGGGGCGAACGCCACCGGGCTGGCCTTCAACTCGCTCGCGGCCGTGGAGCGCGGCCCCGACGGCCGGACCAACCCGATGGTCAACGCTGGGGCGATCGCCACTGCCAGCCTGGCCCCCGGCGCCAGCCAGGGCGAACGCTGGGAGTTCCTCCGCGACGGGCTGTGGAAGACCGCCACGGCTACGTCGGCCTGCCCTAGCGACTTCTGGACTGGGGGCGGTTGGGAGCCTGTCTACAGTGATGGCTCCGCTGCTCGCCGGTGGGCGAACACCGGGGCGTGCTCGTCAGGCTCCACGGCTCCCTGCTCGTGCGGCCTGGACCCAGCCTCGGTGGGCGGGTCAGCGTCGGACGACCTCATACAGGCCAGGATGGGCGCGGGGCCCGATGGCCGCGGCCGCCTGCCGGAACCCGGGCTGGCCGATGGCGGCCTGGAACGCCTGGGGGCTGGTGTAGCGGCCGAGGTTGACGAACCGGAAGTCGGCCTCCGGTGAGAGGCTGCGGTGCAGGCGGGTGGCCAGATAGCCCGGCTGGGTGTGGAGGAACTCCCGGGTGCCCTCCCAGCTTGCGAGGAAGGCGTCGTCGCCATCGGGTGGGACCTCGAAGGGGTTGATCAGCACCACCCCACCCGGGTCCTCAGCCAGGGGTCGATCCTCCCGGACGACTTGGTACAGGCCGGGATGGGCAGCAAACGGCAGTTCCCGACCCGGGAAGTCGGGTTGGGCGGTGGCCGCCCGGAAGGCCGCCGGGGAGGCCCACTCGGCCACGTTGACGAACCGGAACTCGGCGTCGGGGCCGAGGCTGCGGTGGAGTGCGGTCGACCGGTAGCCGTCCTGGACCTGCAGGAAGTCGCGGGCCTGCTCCCAGCCCGAGATGAACCCCTTGTCGGCCCCGGGGGGCACCTCGAACAGGTTGATCAGCACCACCGGACCGCCGTGTGTATCCATTCGTCCTCCTCAGCCGCTCGTGGTCCCAGACAACCAGCAGCACCTGGTTGACCACCACCAAGCCGGCCAAGCTCCAGGCCAGGTGGGGCTCCCCGGCAGCATAGAGCGCGGCCACACCTGCTCAGAAGCGCAGCCACGCCAAGACCACATGGCCCGGTGTTGGTAGCTCCACCGGCGGGTTGGAGCGACGAGCGCCCCAACCACCGCCACCAGCAGCAGGAGGCCGATGCCAGGCAGCGAGGGTCGACCGGGCGGCGGCACCTGGGACCTATGGCCCCTGGCTACGGCTGGCCTGGGTGGGATGCTCACGCGTCGGCCACCAGCCATCAGGCACGCCAGGCGCCACTGGCAACTCGAGGGATGTCCTTGCTCGATCCGACGGGCCGATCCAAACAAGTGGGAGGGAGGCGACGGGATCGACATGGCACCCGAGCTAGCTGGCGGGCCACCCTGACCGGTGCGCCCCACCGCCCGCTGCCTCGGCTGACCAGCATCCAAGACCGAACCGCGCCTGGCGCCGGCGACAGCCTTGCCGAGCCGACCACGGCGGCATGACCGATCAGCCGACGCAGCGCCGCTTCCCCACCCGACCTCATGGCAGGCAGACCTACAGGTGGACGGCGGGGCGCGCTGCTTTCTCATCGGCTCCATCCTGATGCTCCCGGAGGCGCCCACGCCTCGGTGAGGGCGACCTGCTCCGAGGGCGAGACGACGAGGCCGAGCCCCAGCGCCCTGAACCGCCGAGCAGGCAGGCGCAGGCGGCAGGATCCAGCACGGGGGATTCATCCCCTCGGGATGATGTGGCGGTGGGTTGCCGCGGCTTTCATGACACGGAGGCGACTTGCGGTCCCCACCGCTGGCAATGGGAAGAGGTCGGTCGATGTCGGAGCTGATCGCGATTGGGTACCCACAGGAGACCACCGCCCAACGGGCCAGGGACGAAGTCAACCAGCTGATCCAGCATCCAGACACGGCACGAGCCATCATCCGGAACGGCGAGGGGAGCATCTGGGTCGCCGCCAACCCCTACGGGTTGGCGGTCCGCTGGGCTTGGCCCGCTTTGACGGACATCCCCTATCAGGGGCACCGCCCCGGGGAGGATGTCCATCATGGAGACCATGGAACGCAAGCAACCTCGCGCGCGCCGGTCGTTCACTCCTGAGTTCAAGACCGAGATCGTCGAGCTGTGCCAACGCGGTGACCGCTCGATCGGGCAGGTCGCCCGCGACTTCGACCTGACCGAGACCGCGGTCCGGGAGTGGGTGCGCCAGGCCGAGCGGGACGCCGGGACGCGGAGCGACGGCGAGTTGACCAGCGCCGAACGCCAAGAGCTGTCCGCTCTGCGCCGGGAGAACCAACGGCTACGGCAAGACGTGGAGATCCTCAAGCGAGCGACGGCTTTCTTCGTGAAGGAGACCCGGTGAACCTCTATCCGTTCATCGAGGCGGAGAAGGCACAGCAGCGCAACGTCAAGCGGGCGTGCGAGCTGCTGGAGGTCTCCCGAGCCGCCTACTACGCCCACCGCGGCGCCGTCCCGTCGGCACGCCAGCGCGCCGACGACGAGCTCACCGAGCACATCCGCCAGGCCCACCAGGCGTCCAAGGGCCGCTACGGCGCCCCACGCATCCACGCCGAACTGCGCTGCCGCGGCCATCGGCACGCCAGAAAGCGGGTGGCCAGGCTGATGCGCGCCGCGGGCCTGTGCGGGCGCCGGCCGCGCCGGTGGAAGCGGACCACGATCCCCGATCCGGCGGCCGCCGCCCGGGCGGACCTGATCCGCCGCGACTTCACCATCGACGCCGCGGCGGTCAACACCCGCTGGTGTGGCGACATCACCTACCTCCCGACTTGGGAAGGCTGGCTGTACCTGGCCACCGTGATCGACATCGCCTCGCGCCGGGTGGTCGGGTTCGCCCTCGCCGAGCACCTGCGCACCGAGCTGGCCTGCGACGCGTTGACCAACGCGGTCGCCGCCCGCGACCCGGCACCGGGGGTGGTGTTCCATGCCGATCGCGGTTGCCAGTACACCAGCGGCGACTACGCCACCCTCGCCGACGACCTGGCCGTCATCTTGTCGAGCGGCCGCACCGGGCAGTGCTGGGACAACGCGCTCGCCGAGTCGTTCTTCGCGTCCCTGAAAGGTGAGTGTCTGGACCAGCAGCCCTGGCCCACCCGAGCGGCCGCCCGCGCGCCTACGGCCTGGTCATGGCGGCCGGCGCCATCGCGGTCGCGGTCGGCCCGCTGATCGGCGGCTTCGCCACCACCTACTTCTCGTGGCGGTGGGTGTTCGTGGGCGAGGTCCTGGTCGTGCTGGGGATCCTGGTCCTGGCCCGCCGCGTCCAGGACCCCCCACCCGAGCGCCGACCCAAGCTGGATCTGGTCGGCACGGTCCTGTCAGCAGCCGGGCTGGGGCTGGCGGTGTTCGGCGTCCTGCGCTCCAGCGAATGGGGCTGGCTGCTGCCCAAGCCCGACGGACCCGAGCTGCTGGGGGTGTCGCCGACGGTCTGGCTCATCCTGGGTGGGCTGTTCGTGGTCTGGCTGTTCCTGGAATGGGAGCGGCGGCTGGAGAAGCGGGGCGCCGAGCCGCTGGTCCGACCCGAACTGTTCGCCAACCGTCAGCTGGTCGGTGGGCTGGTGCTGTTCTTCTACCAGTACCTGATCCAGGCCGGCCTGTTCTTCACCATCCCGCTGTACCTGTCGGTCGCCCTGGGCCTGTCGGCCATCGACACCGGGATCAGGATCCTGCCCCTGTCGCTCACCCTGCTGCTGGCCGCCGCCGGCATCCCCCGGTTCTTGCCCAACGTCTCGCCCCGGCGGGTGGTCCGCCTGGGCCTCTTGGCCATGCTGGCCGGCCTGGTTGCCCTGTTCGCCAGCATCGACCCGGCGGCCGGGGCCGAGATCGTGACCGTGCCGCTGCTGCTGGCCGGGCTCGGGATTGGGGCCCTGGCCTCCCAGCTGGGCAGCGTGACGGTGTCGGCGGTGCCTGACGAGGAGAGCCCGGAGGTGGGGGGGTTGCAGAACACCGGGACCAACCTGGGCGCCTCGATCGGCACGGCCCTGGCCGGGTCGATCCTGATCGCCTTCCTGACCAGTTCGTTCCTGACCGGGATCCAGCAGAACCCGGCCGTCCCCACTGATGTGAAGGCGCAGGCCAATGTCGGGTTGGCCGGCGGCGTGCCCTTTATCTCCGACGCCGACCTCCAAGCCGGGCTCGACCAGGCAGGGGTGAGCGAGGAGACTTCGATGGCGGTCCTGGAGGCCAACCGGCAGGCACGGCTGGATGGGCTCCGCGCCGCGCTGGTCGTGCTCGCCGGGGTCGCGCTGCTGGCGCTGTTCGCCGCCCGGCGCATCCCCACCCAGCAACCAGGCTCGGCCCCCGGGTAGCGCTCGGGCAGGGATATGCCCTTCTGTCAGGCTCCCGAGGATCCGGAGGCTGTTGGCGACCACTGCAAGGAAGAGGGTGCGGCCGGCTCCCCGGTCGCGGTCGGTGCTGCCGCCCGCAGGGCCGGCCTTGAGTTCGTAGAGAAACTCCTCTCTGCGATGATTCGGTGGGTGATCGGGGTTGGGAATAAAGGTTGCCTTGATACGCCGTTGGATCGGCGCAACGACGGAGGAGCGTCACTTCAACGGCGTTGCGGGCAGACGTACATCTGGGCCGATGCGCACGACGTCCTCAAGTAGGAAGCGCTTGGCGTCGGCGATGTTGGGGCGCCGGGCCCGGCCAGCGCCGGCTTGCCGCCACCGCCGATCAGGGCTGGGGCGATGTAGGCCACCACCTGGTCGATCAGTCCTGCGACCAGGAAGGAGCCGGCCAGGGTCGGGCCCCTTCGAGAAGCACCGCTCGCACCTGCCGCTCGCTCAGCGGAGACGCCTTTACTGGACGCTTCCACCAGAGACGAGCCGGTTTATTTGTCAGGTTCTCGGCTGGGAACTCATCAGCATTGGTCGCCAGCCGGTGCTAATTGCTGCCAGCCGCTGCCACTTGATCCAGATGCTACGATGCACATTGACCTGCACAAATGGCTGTTCCTGCTGGTCAGCGGACGAGGAGAATAGCCCCGGGGTTTTTCCTTACCATGGATGCGCTCTACCGACTGAGCTAGGGGGGCGAGTTACTGTTCCTGCAGTTGAACGCCGATATTCTAGCTGTAGATGCTGGTAAAGGAACCCACACATCGGCCACTCGTTAGCCTACAGCGCCGCTGATGATACTGGATCGCTTCGGCAACGCGCCGTCTCACGCTCCTCGGGGACGACTTAGGTCAGGTAGCGGCTGATTGCGTCCTCTACGTCCAATGGTTCACTCTCCCAGTCCGGCTCAACACCCCGCCGCAGCCGCGCCTCGGTCGCCGCCCACCGCCGGCCGCCGTGCTGACGAGCGAACACCACCCGCGACCAGCCCTCGATAACCTGGCCGAGCGGCCCCAGATCCCGGGTCGACCGGACCATGTCCAACGCCTGGTCCAGGTCCTGGTCGAACCGGGCCCGGTCGGTGTCAGGCAAGGCGGCACGGACCTGCTCGACCCGCTCGGACAGGTCCGGACCGATGGTCGGCTCAGCACCGCTCACGTGATGGTTCCTCACGTCCAACCCAGTCTTTGCGCTCATACCGTAACTGGGAAGGGTGGTACTCACGGCCGGGCTAGCAATGGCCATTGATCTGTCTGTCTGAGCGGTAGAAGCCTTCTCAGGTCTCATCGGCCGAGCGTGGCGTGGAAGGCGCCGATCAGGCGCTGGTTGTCGGCCGGATCGCGGACGGCGACGCGGAGATGGTTGACGGTGAGACCGGGAAAGCTGTGACAGGGCCGCACGGCGATGCCACGGGCGGCCAG
>Ga0126313_10000940_pt1 | contig 14700 bp, 13 predicted proteins | sample Plot105A_FD_89954 | JGI IMG/M metagenome (GOLD analysis project Ga0126313, IMG submission 89954) | Serpentine soil microbial communities from UC McLaughlin Reserve, CA, USA - Plot105A | ecosystem: Environmental > Terrestrial > Soil > Grasslands | place: USA: UC McLaughlin Reserve, Lake County...
CTCGACGCGTCGATCGTGAACGTCGCGCTTCCGTCGATCCAGACCGACCTCGGCTTCTCCGAGAACGGTCTGCAATGGGTCGTCAACGCGTACACGCTGATGTTCGGCGGCTTCCTGCTGCTCGGCGGTCGTGCGGCGGACCTGTTCGGGCGCCGGCGCGTCTTCATGATCGGGCTGATCGTGTTCTCGGTCGCGTCGCTCGTGGGCGGCTTCGCGACCTCGTCGGGCTGGCTGATCGTCGCCCGCGGCGTGCAGGGCCTCGGTGCCGCGATCGTCTCGCCGGCCGCGCTCTCGATCGTCACGACGACGTTCACCGAGGGCGCCGAGCGCAACAAGGCGCTCGGCATCTGGGGCGCGCTGGCAGGAGCCGGCGGCGCCGTCGGCGTGCTGATGGGCGGGATGCTGACGGAGTGGGCCGGCTGGGAGTGGGTGCTGTTCGTGAACGTGCCGATTGGCGTTGCCGCAGCGGTCGCCGCGCCGCGCTTCGTGCGCGAGAGCAGAACGCATGAGCGCACGTCGATGGACATCGCCGGTGCGGTGTCGGTGACGGCCGGGCTGGTGGTGCTCGTTTACGCGCTCGTGGACGCGGTCAATGCCGGCTGGGGCTCGTTCCAGACGATCGGGCTGCTCGCGCTCAGCGTTGCGCTGATCGTCACGTTCATCGGGATCGAGCTGCGCACCAAGCACCCGATCATGCCGCTGACGATCTTCCGCAACCGCAGCGTTGCAAGCGCGGACGCGGTCGCGCTGCTCGTGGGTGCGTCGTTGTTCAGCATGTTCTTCTTCATCTCGCTGTACCTGCAGCAGGTGCTCGGCGACTCGGCACTGCGCGCTGGCCTCTCGTACCTGCCGCTGGCGATCGCGATCATCCTCTCGGCCGGCATCGCCTCGCAGCTCGTGACGCGCGTCGGGTCCAAGCCCGTGCTCGTGACCGGGCTCGTGTTCACGACGGTCGGTCTGCTGCTGTTCACGCAGATCTCCCCCGACGGTTCCTATGTCGGCGATGTGCTCGTGCCGTCCGTGATCGTGGCGATCGGGCTCGGCCTGTCGTTCGTCTCGCTCACGATCACGGCCGTCTCGGGCGTGAGTCACGGCGAGGCGGGCCTGGCGTCCGGGTTGCTGAACACCGCGCAGCAGATTGGCGGCGCGCTCGGGCTCGCGGTGCTGTCGTCGGTCGCAACCTCGAAGATCGCCGGCGCCCACGATCCGGCGTCGTTGACGGACGGCTTCCAGCGCGCGTTCGCGGTCGGCGCCGGCTTCGCCGCGATCGGTGTCGTGCTCGCGCTCGTCGCCGTCCCGCGTGTGCGGCCGCAGGACATGGCGGAGGCGGCGGAGGTGCCGGCGGCGGCGTAGCTCAGTCGCGGGTGACGCTCGGCGCGCCGCCGATCAGGTCGAGCAGTCGATTGCGACGCCTGGCGGCCGGGCGGTCCGGGCGGAAGCGGCGCTGGGCGCGGACAAGCTTGTCGCCGTCGTAGCGCCAGTGCGCCCAGGGCGAGCCGGGCGTTGCGAGACGCAGCGCGACGTAGACGCCGACGAGCGGGATGTGCAGGGAGACGATCCCGAGCACGAAGCGGCCCTTGAGGAACGCGACCGCGGCGATTCCGACGAACACCACGACGGCGCCGGCGGCGAGCAGCTTGTCGCCGGGATCATCGAGTCCCAGCGGGCGGACACCGAGCATCACGACGACCGCGAAGACGGTCGCGAGCACGATCGCGTCGAGCGAGGCGCGGCCCTCGTCGGACCAGTAGACGTCCTCCAACCGCAGCCACAGCGCGAACTCGTCGAGTGTGAGCCCGGCCCCGATGCCGAAGCCGACGGCGGTGATCTGCGCCCACGGCGTATTGAACTCGGTCGCGAACGCGACGAAGCCGGCGATCAGCAGCAGCGAGATACCCCACACGAGATGGTGGATGTGCAGGCCACCGGTCTCGACGCTTCCCGGCCACCACTGGAAGCGGGGGCTGCGGTTCATGCGAGCGCTCGTGCGGATGAATGCGAACGAGAGCAGGAACGCCACCAGCACCAGCATCGCGGGCGCGCGCGGGGAGCCGAGGTCGAGATCGACGTCGAAGTACAGGCCTGCGAGGGGGAGCACTCCGCGGGAGCCTACGAGGTAGGCGGGTGGCCGGTGCGCACAGCCACGGCGCGCCGCTCAGGCGCGCTGCGCGGGAGCGGCGGCCGTCAGGAGCGGCGGCGCCGTCTCGCGTCGGGCCGCGCGTCGCGCGGCCGTGGCGGGTTCGCGCGTCTCTCCTCGGGCGTCATCTGTCGGATCGTCAGAGAGCCCTGCTCGAGCTGTCTTCTGATCTCGGCCAGCTTGCGCTCGCGTTCGTCGCGCTGACGGTCCTGTGTGGACTTCATCGTCCGTTGACTCTAGCGCCCTCGTTCATCAATCAACGGGGGTTGTGAACACGAATCGTTCTCAAGAACGAAACAGAAACGTCACATCGTGGGCGCGGCGGCGCCCGAGACTGCCGCCATCGCACCCAAATCCCTCACGAATCCTGCTGGAGGTCTGATGGTCAAGGCTGTTCTCCCCGGCGTGCGCCTGCGCGGTCGCGTGCTGGTCGCCGCCGCTGCCGCCGCGCTTGCGCTGAGCCTCGGCGCGCTGGCCGCCGGCCCGGCGCGCGCTGCAACGCCCCCGCCGTCGGCCGTCACCTGCAGCGGACACGCCGATCGCGGCAATGATCCGACATTGCCCGACAGAATCGACGTCGCGTTCGGTTGTAGCGGCGACATCAGAAGCTTCACTGTCGTCTCGAGCGCGCCGATCGGCGGCTTCGAGGTCAGCGCCGAGGTCTTCGACCACGTCACGCAGGCGATCGTCGAGGCCGACAGCTTCTTCTGCGAGGGCCTGATCCCAGGCGACGGCTTCAACTGCACGGGCGCCGCCCACGCGGGTAAGGACGTCAGAACCGCGTTCGAGACGAACGAGTCGGTGTGCAGCGAGACTGAGATCACCCCGCCGCTGCGCATCCAGGTCGTCGTCGCCGACGTCAACGGTGCGACCGCCGGACCGTTCCGGCTGCGCGGCCCGGACAAGTGCCCGAAGCCGGACGTCGCCAGACCGGCTGGCAGAAGAGGCGGCAGAAAGCACCGCCACGGCAGAGGCGCGCACAAGCAGCACCGTCGCCCTGCCGCGAGACGGCATGCCCCTCGCTGATCCGGCCCACCGAACGAAGAATCGAAAAGGAGCAACCTTGCCCCGTCTCACCACCCGCCTCGCGGTGGCGTCCGCCGCAGCGCTCGCGCTCGGCGTCCCATCCGTCGCAGCGGCCAAGACCACCATCACGATGAGCGGATCGACCTCGGTCGCACCGCTCGTCGCGAAGCTCGCGAAGTCCTACGTCAAGACGCACAGAGGCGTTGCGTTCAAACTGCTGCAAGGCGGCTCGGACGTCGGCATCAGCGACGTCGCGCACGACCGCGTGACGATCGGCAACTCCTCGCGCGACCCGAAGCCGACGGACCCGTCCGGGCTCGTCTTCAACAAGATCGCACGTGACGCGGTCTGCCTGATCACGAACAACGCGAACCCGGTCGGAAACCTCTCCTCCGCGCAGATCCAGGGGATCTTCTCCGGCTCCGTGCGCGGCTGGGGCGACGTGCCGAACGGCAAGGGCGGGACGATCGACCTGATCGGCCGCACCGCCGCGTCGGGCACCTACGACGCCTTCAACAAGATCTTCATGGGGACGAGCAAGATCTCCACGACGATGTCCCAGAAGGCCTCCAACGGGCTCGTGCAGCAGTCGGTCAAGTCGGACCCGAACGGCATCGGCTACGTCTCGCTCGCCTTCACGGCCGGCGTGCACACGGCTTCCTACAACGGCGTGCCGTGCACGCTGCGCAACGCGAAGTCCGGCCAGTACGGCGGCGTGCGCAACTTCTTCATGGTCACCCGCGGTGCGGCCACGGGCGCCACGAAGAAGTGGATCAACTGGGTCCAGAAGAACCCGACCGCGCAGCAGATCGTCGCGACTGACTGGGTGCCGCTCGCCTAACGGCGACGGAGCGACCCGTCTCACATGCGATACCTGCCCGCATGGGGCACGTGGACGGACCGGCGCGTCGAGCGGTTGCTCGGCGCGCTGGCCTGCACGGTGCTCGCACTGATTGCCGCGATGGTCGTTTTCGTGTTCACGAAGGCGTGGCCGTCGTTCGCGCACAACGGTCTGTCCTGGTTCGGCGGTGGCGGCAACGTCGACCGTCAGCTGGCGGCGATCTTCGACTCGCCGTCGAATCCGCAGGACTACGTCTACACCCTGCACGCATGGCCGATGCTCTACGCGACGGCGCTGTTGAGCGGCATCGCGGTGATCTGCGGGCTGGTGTTCGCGCTGCTGTGCGCCGTCTTCATCGTCGAGTTCGCGCCCGAGCCGATGCGCCGCGTGCTCGAGCCGGCGGTGCGGCTGCTGGCGGCGGTCCCGTCCGTCGTCTACGGACTGATCGGGATCCTCGTGCTGGTGCCGCTCGTCGGCAACCACGTCGTGTCCGAGTCGATGAAGAGATCGGTGGCATACGTCGTGCAGCTCGACGGCACGAGCCTGCTCGTCGGCGCCGCGGTGCTGACCGTGATGGTCACGCCGATCATGATCGCGATCGTCGTCGACGCGCTGCGGGCGGTGCCGCGCGGCTGGACGGAGGGAGCCGCGGCGCTCGGCGTCAACCGCTGGCGCGCGATGTGGACGATCTCGGTGCGCGCCGCGCGGCCGGCGATCGTCGCCGCCGCGGTGCTCGCGACCGCCCGTGCGCTCGGCGAGGCGATCATGCTCGCGATGGTGGCGGGCTCGGTCGGCTTCGCGCCGAACCCGCTCGACGGCATGCTGTTCTTCTTCGAGCCGGCACGGCCGCTGGCGGCGACGATCGTCGACAACGCGGAGGGCCTCTCGGTCGTCCCGTTCGGGCAGACGATCTACGCCTTCGCGGCGGTGCTGCTCGTCTCCAGCCTGTTCCTGTCGCTCGCCGGCTGGGCCGCCAAGCGGCCGCTCAAGCGCTACGGGCTGGCGGCGCGATGACCGCGCTGCGCGCGCCAGCTCCGCCTTCCCCGCCGGTCCGGCACGGCGCGGTCGAGTCGACCGCGTCGTGGAGCCGCCTCGACCGCGTCGGACTCGCGCTGTGCTGGGCAGCCGGCCTCGCGCTGTGCGCGATTTGCGCCGCGATCCTGCTGTTCATGCTGTTCAAGGGGCTGCAGTTCCTGCGCCCGGCGCTGCTGTTCTCGCACCCGCTGCCGGACCTCGACCAGAGCAGAACGGGCGGCTTCCTCGACCCGTTGATCGGCACGTTCGTGCTGACGTTGATCGGGATCGCCTTCGCGCTGCCGATCGGCGTCGCGACGGCGGTGTGGCTGACCGAGTACGGGCGTCCGGCTGGGTTGGCGCGTGCCGTCGAGTCGGGCATCGAGATCGTCGCGGGGACGCCCAGCATCGTGCTCGCCATCTTCGGCTTGATCATCTTTCAGCAGCACGTCTTCGGCTTCCTCTCCTTCACCGCGCAGGGCGGCTCGGTCTTCGGCCGCTCGTTCCTGACGGCCGGCGCGATGATGGCGCTGCTGGCGCTGCCGCTCGTCGTCGGCGCCACGCGCGAGGCGCTCAACGCGATCCCCGCGCACGTGCGCGAGGCCTCCTACGCGCTCGGCGCCTCGAAGGCGCGCACGATCCGGCGCGTGCTGCTGCCCGGCGCGCGCGGTGGGATCGCGACCGGCGCGACGCTCGGGATGGGGCGGATCGCGGGCGACACGGCGATCGTCGTGATCCTGCTCGGCGCCTCGCTGCAGATGCAGCACGGCGACGGCCCGCCCGGCTACTCGATCCTCAGCGGCACGGGCTCGACGCTCACCACCTACGTCTACAACAACTCGCCGGCGGGGGAGGGCAACGCGCCCGACAAGGCCTACGCGGCCGCCTTCGTGCTGCTGGCGATCGTCATCCTGCTCAACTTCGCCGTCGGCTCGATCGGCGGCTCCGAACGGAGGGTCGCATGGGGTCGCTGACCGAGCCGCCGCCCCCGGTGCGGCGCATCGTGCTGGATGCCGAGCCGCGCGTGGTCGAGGCGCCTGTCGGCGGCAACGGGAACGGCAATGGCAACGGCAATGGCCACCTGCGTCATGCCGCTCGCCGCCGCGATCCCGTGAGCCCGCCGCGCGAGCGGATGCAGATCGAGGGTCTGACCATCGCGTACGGCGGGAAGGTCGCCGTGAACAGCGTGTCGCTGCCGGTGCGGCAGGGCGAGGTGCTCGCGCTCATCGGGCCGTCCGGCTGCGGCAAGACGACGCTGCTGCGCTCGCTCAACCGCCTCACCGAACTGACGCCGACGGCCTCGCGCAGCGGGCGCATCTCGCTCGACGGGGAGGACGTGGACACGCTCGAGGTGACGCAGCTGCGCCGTCGCGTGAGCATGGTCTTCCAGCAGCCGAACCCGTTTCCGATGTCGATCGCCGACAACGTCGCCTACGGGCTGCGCGAGGGCGGCGGTCGGCGACGCTCGAAGAGCGACATGCGCCCGGCGGTGATCGATGCGCTCCAGCGCGCCGGCCTCTACGACGAGGTCGCCGACGACCTCGACCATCCGGCGCTGCGCCTCTCCGGCGGGCAACAGCAGCGGCTCTGCATCGCGCGTGCGCTCGCCGTCGGACCCGAGGTGCTGCTGCTCGACGAGCCCTGCTCGGCGCTGGACCCGCGCTCGACCGAGACGATCGAGCGGCTGATCGTGAAGCTGCGCGAGGAGGTGGCGGTCGTGATCGTCACGCACAACCTCCAGCAGGCGTTCCGCGTCGCCGACCACGTCGCCTTCATGTACCTCGGCGAGCTGGTCGAGTATGGATTGGCGGATCAGGTCTTCGGCTCTCCGCATGCCAAGCGCACGCGCGACTACATCGCGGGGTCGTTCGGGTGAGCGTCCGTCTGCTCGTCGGAGGGTTGCCTGCGCTGCTGCTCGCGCTCACGCCGCTGCTGTCCGGCTGCGAGTCGACCCAGGCCAAGAGCGCGCGGCTGGAGCGCGAGGGTGCGCAGCAGCTCGTGGGCGAGAGAGGGCTCGTGGTGAGAGCGCAGAACCGCGACGTGCGCGCGGTTGCAACCAGCGTGCTGCAGGACCAGAACGGCACCGCCGTCGTCGTCGTGCTGCGCAACCGCTCGCCGCGGCCATTCGGCCGCGTGCCCGTCGCGATCGACGTGCGCGGACGCGGCGGCAGAAGCGTCTACCGCAACGACGCGCCCGGTCTCGACCCCTCGCTTGTGGAAGCGACGGGCGTGCCCGCGAGCGGCGAGCTCGTGTGGGTCAACGACCAGGTGACGCCGGCCGGCAAGCCGAAGGCTGCGAGCGCGCGGGTGGGCGCGGAGCGCGGCGACGCCCCGCGCGAGCTGCCGCAAATCGACCTGACGCGGCCGAGACTGATTCAGGACCGCGTGACCGGTGTCGAGGCCGTTGGCCGCGTCAAGAACCGCTCCGACGTCGAGCAGAGACGGCTCGTCGTCTCGTGCGTCGCGCGCCGCGGCGACAAGGTGGTCGCGGCCGGCCGCGCGATCGTCCCCCGGCTCGCGCCCGGCAAGTCCGCGAGCTTCCACGTCTTCTTCATCGGCGACCCGCGCGGTGCGCGCTTGACGGTCGCTGCCCCGCCGACGGTGATCGAGTGATGGAGGTCAGGATGGATGCCACGACCACGCAGGCCACCGTCACGTGCGCGCGCTGCGGCGCGCCGCTGGCGGAGGACCAGCACTACTGCCTGCACTGCGGAGAGGCGCAGGGCGATCCGCGTGTCGCCTACCGCGGGTTGATCGCCCCGGCGGTGACGGCGCCGCAGGCCGCCGTGCCGGCGCTCGCTCCGCTGACGTCCGCTCCACCGCCGGCCCTGTCACGCGACTGGACGCCGCTGCTCGCGCTCGGCGGCCTCGCGGCGCTCGCGCTCGTGCTCGTCGTCGGCGTGCTCATCGGCAAGAGCGGGACGCCGACGGCAGCGGCGCCCACCGCGCCGCAGGTCATCACCGTCTCCGGCGCCGCGCCCGCCGCGACGACCACGCCGACAGCGGACGCGTCCGGCGGTGGCAGCGGCGGCGAAGCGAGAAAGGCCCACAAGCAGACGGCGAACGACGCCGATCCGGTGGACACGAGAGCCGGCGCCGAGGCGGTCCAGGATCTCAACAGCGCCAGCGGCGAGGACTACCAGAGAAAGTCGGCGAGACTTCCCGACACGGTCGCGCTGCCCGGCGAGCCGCCCCCGAGAGACAACAAGGCGCCCGGCGGCGGCTCAGACGCGGAGACGATCGGATGAGCGCGCTGCGGAGGATCTTCCCGCGTGGCGTCGCCGATGCGCCCGCTGATCCCGCGACCGTCGTCATGGCGCCTGCGCCCGACGGCCCCGCAGCCGAGCTGACCGTCCGTCGCGACGCGCTCGCCGAGCGCTTTGCGCAGGCGCAGTGGGACCTCGGCGGACTCGCGTACGAGATGGCGCGGCGCGACCACTTCCGCCTCGACGTGCTCGTGCGTGCGGCGGCGAGGCTGCAGGAGGTCGACGCCGAGCTGGCCGAGGCCGAGCGGCTGCTGCGCCTGGAGGAGGCGGCCGCCGCCGGCTCGTGCCCGGCCTGCGGCGCACTGCACGCGCGCGGCGCGGTCTTCTGCTGGCAGTGCGGCGGCGCGCTGATCGAGCGTCAGCCGGCGAGCGGGCAGGTAGCGGCGCCGTGACCAGCGCCGTGACGAGCGCCGCGGCCATGGTCGTGTGTGGCCCCGACGCGCCGGGCGGTGTCTGCGCGGCGGACGTCGCCGGCTGCCCCGGATGCGGCGCGCCGCTCGCGGGCGACGAGCGCTTCTGCCTCGCCTGCGGCCTGCGGCTCGCGCCCGACGAGCTGCGGCTCGCGGCGCTGCCGTGGGCCGCTGCGTACGCGGCGGTAACGCCGGCGCTGGGCGGCGAGGCGCTGGGCGGCCAGCCCGCATTCCGCCGCCCCCACGCGCGCTCGGCGGCGATCACGGCGGTCGTCGTGCTCGCGTGCGGCGTAGCAATCGGCGCGACGATCGGCCCTGCCGCCGTCAGCCAGACAGCGGCGGCGCAGCGCCCGGTCCTGCTGGTCAGCGTGTCACCGACTCCCATCGCCGCAGCGTCCGCCGACGAGGCTGCGCCGACCGAGGACACTGCCGGCGGCGATCCGGCCGACGAGGTTCAGTCGCTCGCCGACATCGGCACGTCCGACGGCGCGGATGCCGCGGCGGACCCGGCGGCCGAAACGCCCGCCGCCGCGCCCCCATCCGACGACGAGGGCCCTGCGGGCGAGGATCCCGCGGACGACGGCTCCGGGGATGACGGCGCGACTCCTCCGGCCGCGGCGCCGCCCGGCTCCCAGCCGCTGGCGGGCGTGGTGGTCGCAAGCGCCGCCGACGGCGAGGGCTTCGTGCTCGCCGCACGCGACGGCAGGCTGCTGCACGTGCACGCCAGCAACTGCGGCGTGGCGCTCGGCGACGATCTGCACCTGCGCGCGCGACCGCTCGCGAACGGGACATGGTCGGCGGATCGCGTGCGGCGCGTCGCCGCCGGCGTCGGCGAGGCGCGGGTCGCCGGGACGGTCGCCTGGGTTGACCCCGAGCGCGGTCGCTACGCGCTCGGCGCGCGCGGCGTCACGCTGCTCGTCGCGGTCTCGCCGCCCGCCGCACCGGCACCGCCGCCGGCCACCTCGACCGTCCCGGCGCCGGTCGCGCCCGCTGCGGGTCAGACGCAGCCGGCTTCTCCGCCGCCCATGCCCGAGTCCGCCATCCCCGTACTGGGCGCGCGGCTGCTCGTGCGCGTCGCGCCGACGCCCGCGCACGATGGTCAGGCCGCGACGCTCGTCGAGCAGGCGCGCCGCGACGCCCCGCCGGCGGCCGATCCGGCAGCGCCCGTGCCGCCGCTCGAGCTGGCAGGCGTCGTACAGGCGGTCGACCCGCAGGCTCGCACGCTCACGGTCGCGCTCGATCCCGACGCGCAGCCGCCGTTGACTGTCACGCTGTCGGTGCCGCCGCAGGTCGACGCCGCGCGCCTGCTGCCGGCGCAGCGAGTCGCGGTCACGGCGACCGCCGCGCCGGACGGCACGCTTGCGCTGAGCGGCGTCTCGCCCGACGACGACGCGCTCGCAGCCGACGACCCGACAGCGTTCCAGGGCGACCAGAGAACGGGCGCACCGCCGGACGGCGATCAGACGACGACGACTGTCGCGACCTGCACGTCGCTGGACGCGGCTGTCCGCACCGCGACCGGTCGCAAGAAGTTCACGACTCCGCCACCGGATCGCAACGACCCGGCGCCGAAGCACTCGTAGCGTCCGCCTCGACTCGCTCCCGACGATCCACGAAGGAGACTCGATGAAGGGCAATCGCCTGATGGCGGCGCTCACGACGACGGCTGTCGTCGCGGCCGCCGGCGGCAGCACCGCGCTCGCGACCGGATGGCTCTCCGGTCATCCGCACCACCACCGCGGCCCCGGCCAGTCCGAGGTGCTGCGCTCGTTCCACGACCACCATCCCAAGAACGTCATCTTCTTCCTCGGTGACGGCATGGGGACGCAGGAGATCACCGCCGCCCGCTACTACCAGGGCGTCGAGAACGCGCTCAACGTCGACCGCCTGCCGTTCACCGGCTTCGACACGACGTGGTCGGTGAAGCCGGCCGACAGCGCGGCCTATCTGCCCGACTTCGATCCCGACTCGGCGTCGACCGGCACGATGTGGGCGACCGGCGAGAAGACGATCGACGAGCGCATCTCGCAGGGCCCGAGCAGCGCCGACAACGTGCCCGGCGTGAACTACAAGACGGTGCTCGAGCTGGCGCAGCAGCAGGGCAAGAAGGTTGGCGACGTCTCCACCGCGGAGATCACCGACGCGACGCCGGCCGTGCTCGCGTCGCACATGTCGCTGCGCGGCTGCCAGGGCCCGGCGAACATGGCCGCCTGCCCGACCGAGACGAAGGCCGCCGGCGGCCTCGGCTCGATCGCCGAGCAGGAGGTCGACCACAAGGTCGACGTGCTGCTGGGTGGCGGTCGCGGGCGCTTCGAACAGAGAGTGGTCGGCGGCCCGTTCGACGGCAGAACGGTCGTCGAGCAGTCGCAGTCGAAGGGCTATCAGTACGTGACCGACGCGGCCGGCCTCGCCGGCGTCAGAAGCGCCAGCAGACCGGTCCTCGGCCTCTTCCACAGAAGCAACATGTCGCTCGAGTGGAGCGGCCCCGCCGCATCCCTCGGCAAGGGCAACGCACCGGTTGCCTGCACAGAGGATCAGCGCCCGGCGAACGAGCCGAGCCTCGCCGCGATGACGGACAAGGCGATCAAGCTGCTCGACAACAGGAAGGGCTTCTTCCTGCAGGTGGAGGGCGCCTCGATCGACAAGCAGGACCACGCGACGAACGCGTGCGGCCAGCTCGGCGAGACGGTCGCCTTCGACCAGGCAATCGGCGTCGCGCTCGACTACCAGCGGACCCACCCGGACACGCTGATCGTCGTGACGGCCGACCACGCGCACACGAGCCAGATCGTCTCCGAGGATGCGAGCGGCGGCGGTCTGCCGACCGGCTACTCGACGAACCTCACGACCAAGGACGGTCAGACGCTCAGCCTCACCTACGGCACCGCCGGCTTCGGCGGCGACGGCAGAGCCCCGGCGGCGACGCCGGCGAGCCAGCAGCACACCGGCGCGGTCGTCCCCGTCTGGGGCAAGGGCCCGGGCGCACTCGACGTGCTCGGCACAAACGACCACACGGATCTGTTCGACCTGCTCCAGGGTTAGTCGAATCCAGGTCAAGCCCCGCGGCACGGCGGGCGCGGCAAGGACGCCGCCGCCCGCCGCGCCCGCTCACGCGTAGTAGCGCGAGACCTCCAGCAGCAGTCCGAAGGCGTTGTGGGCGACGGCGAGCATCACGATGGCCGTGCCCACGATGGGCGCCCAGCGTCGACCCGCGCCGCGCGTCGCCAGCACCAGCAACGCTCCGTAGAGTGGCAGCAGCGGCAGCAGGTAGCGCGCTGCGGCCGCATCCCCGCCGTGTTGCAGGAAGAGGTTGTAGGAGGCGCCCGCGACCAGCAGCATCATTCCGACAGCGAGCGCGGCGTAGACGACCAGCTCGACGAGCCGTGCGCGCAGCGTCCGCCGCGCGCGGACAAGCGCGCGCACACACAGCAGCAGTACCAGGATGGCCGGGATCGCCGCCACGCTGTACACCCAGTCGGCGAATGTCGTGTCGATCCAGCCGAAGCGCCCGACGAAGCCCTCGAACCACACTTCGCGGGTGGAGAACGTCGTCGCCGTCACGTGTGTCATTCCCGGCAGCGGCGGCAGGTAGAACTCCCACACATAGGCGAGACTCTCCGAGAGGGACGGATGGACGACGCTCGTCGAGTAAGCGCCGAGGCCGAACGCCGGCCGGTCCCACGCCACGACGTTGAACAACGTGATCGCCGCCGCCGGCACTGCCGCCACCGCCAGCGCGAGCAGTGGCAGTCGCAGCGTGCGCAGCCGCAGCGTTCCCTCCTCTCGTGTCGCGGCGACGACGAGCCCCAGCACGGCGCCGGGCACAAGCCCGACGAAGTTCATCTTCGTCAGCACGCCGACGGCCAGCAGCGCTCCGACCGCGACGGCGCGCTGCTGCGTAAACCCGCGGCGGAAGATCCGCGCGAACAGAAGGAACAGGAAGGCGGCCGTCGCGTACAGCAGGTTGTCCGGGTTCAGGCCGCCGGCCATCATCGCGAACAGCGGTAGGAAGGCGACCCCGAGCGACCCGACGGTCCAGGTCCACGGATGCACCGGCAGCGCCTCGCGCAGGAACAGGAAGACGCCCAGCACCGTGACACCGCCCAGCAGCGCGGACAGCAGACGCATGAGCGCAAGGCGGTCGAGCACCGACGCGCCCTTCGCCACGGTGAACGGGATCGCCTCGAGCAGGTAGTACAGCGGTGGCTCGGGCACGTCGGCGTAGGAGCCGCCGTTGCCGTCCTGGCTCCGGATCTGCGCGAGGTCGCGCGTCAGCTTCTGACGCTCGGCGTCCGACCAGATCGTGCCGTTCTCCGGCGAGCCGACCACGCGTCCGAGGTCGAGGTCCTCGGTCACAGCCTGCATCGACGGCGATAGGCGCGGCGGTGTGGGCGCCGGCGGGCGGCCGTGCCTGGCGACGTACTCGACGTACTCGTAGTGCCACGGCTCGTCGGAGATCTGTAACGGCGGCGTCACCAGCGACCACGCGATCGCGTTGAGGATTGCCACGAGCGCGCACACACGTCCGGCGCGCGGCACGCGCGCGGCGCAGGCGCGCAAGCCGCCGAGCGCATGTCGGAGGCGGTCGAGCGGCACGCCACGGCTGCGCGATCTTGCGGCGGAGCTGGTCATGGGTCGCTCCTCGCGAGCTGCCACGACGCAAGCGCGGCGGCGGCGATCGAGAGCAGCCCGACGAGCACCGCGATCGTCGAGCTTTCGAGCGGATGCCCGGTGCCCATGCGATCGATCGCGCTGCCGGCGGCAGCCCACCACGACTCGGGCTCGGGGCGCAGGTATACGAGGCGCAGGTCGCCACCGAGCGCTCGCCCGTCGACGGACGCGCGCCCCGTGCCGTCCTCGGCCGCTTCGCCGGCAAGGCCGACGAGCCCACCGCCCGACGCGGTGATGCAGACGCGGGCAGGCGTCTCACGCGCGACGATCGGTCGCAGCGGGACCGTCAGCGTGTCGCTTCTCCAACCGGCGATGCGCGCGCCGTCGGCGACGCTCGCGCCGCCGACGATCACGGCCACGCGCACCGCGCCGCCGCCTTCGATGGCCGGCAGCAGCGAGACCTTGATCGCGCCGGTCCCCTGCGGGATCACCTCCTCGCGCTGACAGAGCGTCTGCCCCGCCTGCAGCACACCAAGCTCGCTGGTGACGCGGACGCGGTTCAACCCGGTCCGTCGTAGTGCGGATTGCGACAGCACCGTGATCACCCCGGCGGCGAGCAGGACAGCGCTCACCGCGACTGTGACGATCACGAGCCCCACCTGGCGCGGTGCGTCCACCGCTATCGCCGATCGAAGTCGCGGTTCACAGCTAATCCCCCAGGAGCACAACACCCCGTGTCCGACCTACGAGTCGAACGATAACCGACCAGTGGGTCGGTCGGGACCGCCGCGCGAGCGGAAACGCGGGTCGAGATACCCGCGGGTCCGACTACCGAATCTGCATGCCCGAGATCGCGCGCGAGATGACGAGGCGCTGGATCTCGGAGGTGCCCTCGAAGATCGTGTAGATCTTCGCGTCGCGGTGCATCCGCTCGACGGGGAACTCGCGCGTGTAGCCGTTGCCGCCGAGGATCTGGATCGCGCGCTCGGTCGCCCACACCGCGACCTCGCCAGCCTTCAGCTTCGACATCGAGCCCTCGGCGTTTCTGAACGGGTGCTGGTTGCGGCCCATCCAGGACGCGCGCCACACGAGCAGGCGGGCGGCGTCGATCTCCATCTTCATGTCGGCGAGCGTGAACGCGATCGCCTGGTTCTCGATGATCGCCTTGCCGAACTGTCTGCGCTCTCTCGCGTAGTCGAGCGCGTACTCGTACGCGGCGCGCGCGATGCCGAGCGCCTGCGCGCCGACGGTCGGACGGGAGGCCTCGAACGTCGCCATCGCCGCCTGCGAGCGCGACTTCTGACCCTCGCGAGCGCGCGCGATCTTCTCCTCGAACTTCTCCTTGCCGCCGAGGATGTTCGCGCCGGGGATGCGGCAGTCGTCGAGGAAGACGTC
>Ga0126313_10000941_pt1 | contig 14692 bp, 11 predicted proteins | sample Plot105A_FD_89954 | JGI IMG/M metagenome (GOLD analysis project Ga0126313, IMG submission 89954) | Serpentine soil microbial communities from UC McLaughlin Reserve, CA, USA - Plot105A | ecosystem: Environmental > Terrestrial > Soil > Grasslands | place: USA: UC McLaughlin Reserve, Lake County...
CCAGGACGCGCTCGCGCGCGAGCTGTCGGACGGGATGGTCGCCTACGACATCGGCGCGAACATCGGCTTCTTCACGATGATCGCCGCCCGCGCGGTCGGTCCGCAGGGCCGCGTCCTGGCCTTCGAGCCGCTGCCCGAGAACGTCCGCTGGCTGCGCCACAACACCGACATCAACGACTTCCGCCAGATCGAGATCGTCGAGGCGGCGGTCGGCGCCGCGGCGGGGACGGTCGGCTTCGAGAGCGGCGCGACCGACGTCTGGGCGCGCGTCAGCGACAGCGGCGAGCACCAGGTGCGGGTGCTGAGCATCGACGACGGGATCGCCGACGGCTCGCTGCCCGTGCCCGACGTCGTGAAGATGGACATCGAGGGCGCCGAGATCGAGGCGCTGGACGGCATGCGCGAGACGCTCGCGCGGCACCGCCCGACGGTCATCGTCGAGCTGCACGCGACGATGGAGCCCGTGCGCGACCGGCTGCTCGCGGCCGGCTACGGCATGGAGCGCATCGACCCGCGCGTGCCGGACGTCAACGGGCACCTCATCGCCCGGCACGCGGGCTGAGCGGGGCGCGGACCGCTCAGGCGGCGAGCAGCTCGAGGTCGGCGCGCGTCATCAGCCGGATGAGCTCCTCGAAGCTCGTCGTCGGCTCCCAGCCGAGCTGCTCCTTCGCCTTCGCCGGGTCGCCGATGAGCTGGTCGACCTCGGCCGGGCGCAGGAACGCCGGATCAAGGCGCACGTAGCGCTCCCAGTCGGGCAGGCCGGCCTCGTCGAAGGCGACCTGCACGCAGTCGCGGACGGTGTGCGTCTCGTTCGTCGCGATGACGTAGTCCTCCGGCGCGTCCTGCTGGAGCATGCGGTACATCGCGTCGACGTAGTCCTTCGCGTAGCCCCAGTCGCGCTCGGCGTCGAGGTTGCCGAGCGCGAGCTCGTCGCGCAGCCCGCGCCTGATCGCCGCCGCGTGCCACGTGATCTTGCGCGTCACGAACTCCAGGCCGCGGCGCGGCGACTCGTGGTTGAAGAGGATCCCCGAGCACGCGAAGAGGTCGTAGGACTCGCGGTAGTTGACCGTGATGAAGTGCCCGTAGACCTTGGCGACGCCGTACGGCGAGCGCGGGTAGAACGGCGTCGACTCGGTCTGCGGGACCTCGAGCACCTTGCCGAACATCTCCGAGCTCGACGCCTGGTAGAAGCGCGCCTCGGGGCACGCCTCGCGGACGGCCTCGAGCATGCGCGTAACGCCCACGCCGGTGAACTCGGCCGTCAGGGTCGGCTGGATCCAGGAGACGGCGACGAAGCTCATCGCGGCGAGGTTGTAGACCTCGTCGGGCTTGGACGCCCGCAGCGTGTCGACGAGCGAGCGCTGGTCGAGCAGGTCGCCCTGGTGCAGCGTGATGCGGTCGCGGAGGTGCTCGATCCGGTCGAACTTCTCCGTCGAGGCACGGCGGACCATGCCATGGACCTCATAGCCGTGCTCGAGCAGCAGCTCGGCGAGATAGGAGCCGTCCTGGCCGGTGATGCCGGTGATGAGCGCGGACTTGGGCATGGGCGCGGGCACGATACCGAGCGGGTCGGCTGCGGCCGCGGCCGCTCAGTCGCCGACGATGGCGTACGAGATCCGCGGCTCCCAGTCGAAGCGGCGGATCCGCCAGTCCTTGAGGTCGAGCTGCTCCAGGACGGCCGTCGTCTCGCCCGGGAAGCCCTCGTCGTTGAGCTCGTCGAAGGCGACGATCCCGCCCTTCGGGATGCGCGGGAGGAAGAGCTCCAGCGCCTTCTTCGTCGGCGCGTAGATGTCGAAGTCGAGGTAGAGCAGGCTGACGATGAGGTGCGGGTGCTCCTCGAGGAAGCGCGGACCCGTCTCGTCGAAGTCGCCCTTGACGACGTCGACCTTGGGGAAATGGCTCAGGAAGCGGCTCATGTCGAAGATGTCGACCGACCGCAGGATGTCCTCGTACGCGTCATCGGAGGTGAAGTCGTCCGTCTCCGGCGTAAAGCCGCGCTCCTTGAGGTGCAGCGAGCGCCGCTCGGGGTCGCCGGCAAGGTCCTCGTCGGCGATGCTCGGAAAGCCCGCGAAGGAGTCGAAGCCGATGATGCGGCGCTGGAAGTTGTACGGCTCGAGGATCGCCGACACCTTCGCGAACGTCATGAGCCCGTTGCCGAACAGCGTGCCGCACTCGACCACCGAGCCCTGGATCGGCAGCACGGTCTTCATCATCTCGTAGCGCGCAAGAAGCCGCGCGATGCTCTGGCGCGGCACGTACTTGGCGAAGTTCTCCAGGCGCTCGGTGTACGAGCCCCGGCCGGAGGCGAAGTACTGCTCCAGCGCGCGCCGTCCGTCGACGTCCGCGACGGTGTTCGTGCGCGGGTCGTGCATCGTCGGAGACGGCTCGTCACCTGCGCCGGTCCGATCCTGCCCCCGGTCGGTCACCGCAGCGACGGCAGGCGATCGCGCTCGAGCGGGGCGAAGTCGTCGCCGCGCAGGTAGTCCACGAGCGTCGTGCCCTTCGCCGCCGAGTCGATGTTCGGTGCGCCCCGGCCCTGCTCGAGATCCTCGAGGCTGACGGTCCGGAAGTCGATGCTGAAGCGGGTCTCGTCCGACGTGTTGGGCGCCGTCGCGTGCAGCTGGGCCCCCGCGAAGATCAGCACGTCGCCGGCCTGGGCGGCGTAGCGCAGCTCCTCGGACTCGGCGAGCTGCTCGAGCGGCAGCGGATGCTTGCGCGTGTCCTTCGTCACCTGCTTCTCGGCCGCGGGCCGGTGCACCGTCGTCCACTCGTCGTAGTCGAAGTCGCCCGAGCTGTTCGCGCACGGCTTGTCCCACCGCAGGGGGTACATGACCATCGCGTTGTCGGTCGTCACCGGCCAGACCGGCATCCAGTAGTTCAGCTGCTGCCACGGCCCGCCGTACCACTGATCGCGGTGCGCCTTGTAGGCATAGGAGACGCCGGCGGTGAGGTACTCCGAGTGCGGCACGACGCGCAGCCGCGGGACGTCGAAGTACGTGTCGTGCAGGTCCATGCCGAGCGAGAGCATGTACTCGCGAACGAGCTCCTTCGTCCGCTCGCCGTTGGTGAACCGCGTCTTCAGCGGCCCGACGAGGTCGATGAAGCTCTCGACGCCGAGGTGCTCCTGCGCATGCAGCGGGTCGATGTCGCCGAACGCCTCGCGCGCCAGGTCCTGTGCATGCCCGATGAGCGCGGTGCTCGCCGGCGTGGCCGCGTCGAACAGCAGCGCACCGTCGAAGAGCAGCTCGCGGCGCTCGTCGTCGGTTCCGTCGAAGTTGAAGATCGTGCGTATCAATTCCCGCTCCTCGCCTGATGTACAGGTCTGATCTGCGCGGCACGATAGCTCGTCAGATCGAGCTTTCGGTGACGCCGGGGCGGGAGCATTCCACGCACGGCGGGCGCTACTGTCAGCGCCGATGACCGAGCAGCCATCGACGCCCGCGCCCGCGGCGGACGCCTCGCGCTTCTGGGCGAAGCTCGGCGCAGAGCACGCGGACCAGCTCTCCGAGCACGGCTTCGACACGTTCAAGCGCAAGCAGGCGCTGCGCTACTTCACCTGGCGCTGGCGCCCGCGCGCGATGCTGCGCAGCGAGCAGCTGCGCTTCTTGGTGGCGAACACCTCGCCGCGCGTCTGGGCAGACGTCCTGCGCGAGCCGATGCCCGCCGGCGACGCGCTCTGGGAGGGCAGCGGCTTCGCCGCCGGCGAGCGGCGCCTGACCGTCATCGCGACGCGGCTGATCTGGGCCTACGCCGAGCGGCACGGCTCGCGCGCCGTGCTCGACCTGCCCGAGCCCGAGATCGGCGCGCCGCTGCCGATCCGCTGGCGCGGGCGCCTGATCTCCCAGGACCTCGCCAACTGCGCCCTGGAGACCCGCGTCGTCGAGCGCGCGCTCGGCGAGCGCGCGCCGGCGAGCATCGTCGAGATCGGCGGCGGCTACGGCCGCACCGCGTACGCGCTGCTGTCGCGCTATCCCGAGGCGACGTACACGATCATCGACATCGAGCCGGCGCGGTCGATCTCGCGCTGGTACCTGTCCCAGCTCTTTGCGCCGCAACGGCTGCGCTTCCTGTCGCCCGAGGAGGCCGGCGCGCTGCCCTCCGGCGGCTTCGACCTCGGCGTCTCGATCTCCTCGCTGCAGGAGATGACGCCCGAGCAGGTCGCCGGCTACCTGCGGCTGCTCGACCGCACGGTCGACGGGACCGTGTTCCTCAAGCAGTGGGAGACCTGGCACAACCCCGACGACGACGTCGAGCTGCGCTTCGCCGACTACCCGATCCCCGCGGCCTGGCAGCCGATCCTGCGAGAGCCCTCGCCCGTGCAGACGCGCTTCGTGCAGGCGGCCTGGCGAACGTCGTGAAGGCCGTCATCCTCGCCGGCGGCCTCGGCTCACGGCTCAGCGAGGAGACGTCGCTGAAGCCCAAGCCGATGGTGGAGATCGGCGGCATGCCGATCCTCTGGCACATCCTCAAGCTCTACGGCGCCCACGGCGTCGACGACTTCGTCATCTGCCTCGGCTACCGCGGCTACGTCATCAAGGAGTGGTTCGCCAACTACGCGCTGCACACGTCCGACGTGACGATCGACATGCGCAGCGGGGCGACCGAGATCCACCGCTCCGACACGGAGCCCTGGCGCGTGACGCTCGTCGACACCGGCGCCGACACGATGACCGGCGGCCGGATCAAGCAGGTGCTGCCCTACCTCGGCGACGAGGCGTTCTGCCTGACCTACGGCGACGGCCTGGCCGACGTCGACGTCACGAGGCTCGTCGCACATCACCGCGCGCAGGGCGTGCTCGCCACGGTCACGGCGGTCCAGCCGCCGGGACGCTTCGGCTCGCTGCAGATCGACCGCGGCGTGTCGCGTGTCGTCGGCTTCCAGGAGAAGCCGCGCGGCGACGGGTCGTGGATCAACGGCGGCTTCTTCGTGTGCGAGCCGGGCATCGGCGAGTACATCGCCGGCGACGAGACGAAGTGGGAGCTCGAGCCGCTCGAAGCGCTCGCCGCACACGACGAGCTGGCGGTCTATCCGCACGACGGGTTCTTCCAGCCGATGGACACGCTGCGCGACCGCACGCGCCTGGAGGAGCTGTGGGAGTCCGGCCGCGCACCCTGGCGGATGTGGGCGTGAGCGCGGCGATGAACAGGCCGGTCGTCGGCGAGATACGCGCGGCGCCACGTTTCAGTGCATCGATATTCCTCGTCTTGGAAGTCACCGTATATCCGGCCAACGTGCTTGCTCCGCACGGTCACGGGGGTGATGCTGCCGCGCATGCTTTCAATGCTGGCTGGTCGTCGGGCGTATCGCCGCCTGTGGATAGTGCGCCTCGCGGTGCTGTGTTGCGCCGTGGTCTGCGGCATGTTCGCCGTGGTTGGCCAGGCGTTCGCGACGCCGGCGAATCGCCTGAGCTGGATCACCACATCCCCGACGGATAGCGGCGATTCCGAAAGTACGCAGAACAGCGTCGACCTCGGCACAGAAGAGGAGTCGATTCGTCATTGGCTGCTGGGTCGATCGGAGTACGCAGTTCACAACGATGCGCCTCAGGGTTCGGTCTCGCCCGACGGCCTCCAGCGCCTGGCCACTGGTTCGTCTGTCGACGGCCGCCTCGCGCTCGGCGATGCGACCGGGACGCAGCCGCTGAGCGCGAGCGTCCGCCTGTCAGATCCCGTGCAGGGCGCGAACTGGGCTCTGCGGCCGACCATCTTCAATTCGACCGCCTGGCATCCCAGCGGCCATGCCGTATACGCCGACGCGGTCACGCCACCGCCGGGCGATCCGCTCGCCGACTATGACTGGGCAGAGAAGATCGTTCGGTTTGACATCGATGGGCAGAACTACACGCCGATCATCGATTTCCCTGAAACGGGATACTCGCAGCTCGGGCAGCGATACCCGGACGTCGATGCGGGAGACGACCACCTGGTCTTCGTCACGGAGGTTGATCCCGACGGAGCTGCGACAGGGCAGCCGCTGGTGCTGTACGGCTACACCTTCAAACCTCAGGCGCTGTATGTCACCGATACCGACGGAACGAACCCGACGCCGCTCATCACCGGCGATCACTGGCTGCAGATCGTCGATCCGGCAATCGCGCCCGATGGCTCCGAAGTCGTCTTCTACGGCCTGACGGACGCGTTCGAATACGGCTTGTTCAAGGTCGACACCACGACCGGCATCGTCCGCCAGCTGACAAGCGGCTACGCCGATCCCGGCTACTCCGATGCCGCGCCGGACTGGTCAGCGGATGGAACGCTCATCGCGTACGTGCGTACCGCCGGAAGCGGCGATTCGCAGACGTATCCGGGGAAGGTCATGGTCATGGATCCGGACGGCGAGAACAATCGCGTGTTCGCGACGGCGCCGGCCGGCGCCGCGGTGAGCGGCTTGAGCTTTCGCCAGGCATCCAGCTATCCCGATCCCGGTCCCGGACCGTTTCCCGATATCACTGCGCCCGCGCCCCCGCCGCAAGACGGCCCGCAGACGTGGGGTGTGGCAAGCACGGCCGTTGCAGATGTTCCGGTGACGCTCGGCAGCCCGTCGCCGCAGCTGCCGCGCTGCGACCGCGGCCGGCCGGTCAACTGCGCCACCGGCAACCAGTGGGACCAACTCGCCGACCTGACGCTCGAGGGCCTGGGTGGTCCGACCGTGCTGTCGCGGACCTACAACAGCCAGGCCGCTGCCGCGTACCAGACAGGCCCGCTCGGACGCGGGTGGTCGCAGGCGTTTCGCGCGCGGCTGGATCAGCCGGGCGATCCTCACCGTGCGACGGTGACGTTGGATGACGCAAGCCAGGTCAGCTTCATGGAGATGCCGGATGGCAGCTGGCGGGCTCCGGCATGGGTGCAGGCGACGCTCAGCAGGCGCCATGACGGCGGCTTTCGCCTGCGCCTGCCGAGCCAGTACCGCTTGAGCTTCGACGCCTCAGGTCGGCTGGAAAGCCAGGAGGACCGCAACGGCAACCTCACGACGCTCGAGTACGCCGACGGTCGTCTGACCACCATCACGGCGCCCTCGGGACGCTCGATCGCGCTGCACTACAACGCGGATGACACGGTCTCCGAAGCGGTCGGGCCGGATGGCCGGACGGTCTCCTACGAATACGCCGGCGGCGAGCTCGTCGCAGTCGAGAACGTCGATGGCGGCCGCTGGGAGTACGGCTATGACTGGGAGGGCCAGCTGACGTCGATGACCGACTCGCGCGGCCACGTGACCACGACGTCCTACGACAACCACAACCGCGTCGTGGAGCAGACCGACGCCGGGCACACCACGCAGTGGGCGTGGAGCTCCGGACCCGGCGACGACATCGAGGTCGACATCACCGACCCGACGGGCCGCCACACCGTCGAGCACTTCCATCACGGGCTGCCGACGACGATCACGCGCGCCGCCGGCACCACCGCCGAGACCACCGAATCCTTCGTCTACAACCACCAGGGCAACGTGACCTCCCGCACGGACGTCGCAGGCAAGGTCTGGACCTACGGCTATGACGAGGACGGCAACCGCATCAGCGCGACCGACCCCGAGCATCACACCCGCACCTGGGCCGTCGACGCCGATCGCAACGTCCTGCGCGCCCAGCTGCCCTCGGGCCGGCGCACGGTCTTCGAGTACGACGGCCATGGCAACCTGACCGCGACCGCCATCACGGACGCATCCGGCGCCGGCCAGACGATGCGGACCGAGTCCACGTACACGCCGCGCGGCGAACTCGAGACCAGCACCGACGCGCTGAACCGCACGACCCGCTACACCTACAACGCCGCCGGCGACCGCACCGTCGTCCAGTCGCCCTCCGGCCGGAAGATCTCGCGCACCTACGACGACAACGGCTGGGTCATCAGCCGCACGGCGCCCAAGGGCGACGCCGCGGGGGCGGACGCCGAGGCGCACACCACCCACTACGTCCGCAACGCCTTCGGCGACGCGACGCAGATCACCGACGCCGAGGACCACGTCACCGCGCTCGAGTACGACCACAACCGCAACGTCGTGAACGTCACCGATCCCGCCGGCAAGCAACTGCGGACGACCTTCGACGCCGGCGACCGCCCCATCTCCGTGCAGCATCCCGACGGCACGTCGACGACCAGCACCTTCGACGCGGCCGGCCGGCTCATCGCGCGCACCAACCGCGCGGGCAAGCAGACGACCTACCAGCTCGACGCATTGGGCCGCGTCAGCCGCACGACCGATCCACTGGACCGGCACACGAGCTATGGCTACGGCGCCGGCGGGCGCCTGGCGTCGACGACGAAGCCCAACGGCAAGACGATCCACTACGCCTACGACGATGCCGGTGCGCTGACCGGCGTCGTCTACCCCGACGGCGACCCGCAGGACGTCCATCTCAGCTATGACGAGGATGGCCGCCGGACGCACGTCAGCGACGAGACCGGCACGACGACGTTCGCCTACGACCAGTTCGGCCGCAGCGCGTCTGTGACCGACGGCAGCGGCGCCCGGATCGGCTATGGCTACGACGCCGCCGGGCAGATGACGAGCGTCGACTACCCGGTGGCGCAGGGCCAGCCCGCCAAGACGCTGACGCGCACGTTCTCGGCCGAAGGCGAGCTCGAGAGCGTCACGGACTGGAGCGGCAAGCAGACGACCTTCAGCTACGACGCCGACGGCGGCTACGCCGGCGCCGCCTACGCCGACTCCGGCGTCGCCGACGAGATCACGCGAGACGCGACCGGCGCGATCACCGGCATGCGGGTCACTGACGGCACCGACGAGCTGGCCGCCTTCGCCTACACGCGCGATGAGCTCGGTCGCGTCGCGAGCTCGACCACGAGCGGGCTGCCGGGCGACGGCGCGCGCTCCTACGCCCGCGACAGCGCCGACCGCCTGACCGGCGCCGGCGGCCAGACCTACGAGTACACCGCGGCCGGCGCCATCACCAAGCTCGAGAACGGTGACAACGCACGCTACGACGACGCCGGGCAGCTGTCCTCGCTGGACGTCGACGGCGGCACGCGCACGTTCGACTACGACGCCGAGGGCGATCGCATCGCCTCAAAGCCGCTCAACGGACCGGCGACCACCTACGAGTACGACGTCCTCGGACAGCTGCGTACGGTGCATCCCGGACGCGTCGCGCCGCAGCTCGCCGCCGGCGAGCAGCACACGCTCATCGTCGACTCCGCCGGTCAGGGCAGCTCCTGGGGCTGGGGCGACTTCGGCCAGCTCGGCGACGGCGCCGCGGACAGCAGCGACGTCCCGGTGCAGATCAGCGGCATCGACCACCTCGCCCAGCTGTCGGCGGGCGCGAAGCACAGCCTCGCGGTCGACGCCGACGGGCGCCTGTTCAGCTGGGGCGACAACGCCCGCGGCCAGCTCGGCGACCCGGCTGTGACGAGCGGCCGCGCCACTCCCGCCCGCGTGCCGGGCCTCTCGTCCGCATCGCAGGTCGCGGCGGGTGATCGCCACAGCCTGGCGCTCAAGAGCAGCGGCACCGTCTACGCCTGGGGCGCCAACGACCACGACCAGCTCGGCGACTCCACCACGACCGGTGACGTCGCGGCGCCGCAACTCGTCCAAGGCCTCACCGCGGTCAAGGAGGTCGCGGCCGGCGCGGACTTCAGCCTCGCCCTGAAGGCCGACGGCACCGTCTGGGGCTGGGGAGCCAACGACGCCCACCAGTCTGGCGCGGCCACCGGCTCCACCGTGCAGCCCGCCGCGATCGCGGGCCTCGCAGAGATCACGCAGATCGCTGCCGGGCAGCAGTTCGCCGTCGCACTCGACGAGGACGGTCACGTCTGGACCTGGGGCGCAAACGACCACGGCCAGCGCGGCAGCGCCACCACCGCGACCACGCCCACCATGCTCGCCGGCGTCAACGGCATCGTCGCCGTCGCGGCCGGCGCCGGCCACGCCCTCGCGCTGGCCTCTGACGGCACCGTCTACAGCTGGGGCTCAAACCAGGACGGCGAACTCGGCAACGGCACCGCCGGGACCGACGACGCGACCCCGACGCCGATCGCGAACCTCGACGACGTGACGCGGATCGCCGCCGGCAGCCACACGAGCTTCGCGGTGCACAACGATGGCGGCATGTCCGCCTGGGGACGCAACGACACCGGCCAGCTTGCGAGCGGTGCCACGTCTGACAAGACAACGCCCGCGACCATCAGCGCCCCCAGCCTGCAACTGCCCGAGACCGACGAGCACTACGCCTACAACTACGAAGGGCTGCGGACCTCGCGCACCCAGGGACAGAACACCGAGCGCTACGCCTGGGACACCCAGTCAGGCGACCTGCCGTTGCTGCTCTCCGACGGCGAGCATCGCTACATCTACGGCCCCACCGGCCTGGCCATCGCCCAGATCGCCAACGACGGCACGACCACCTACCTGCACCAGGACCAGCTCGGCAGCACCCGCCTGCTGACCAACGCCGACGGCACCGTCGCCGGCACGGCCACCTACACCAGCTACGGCCAGCCACAGGCCCGAACCGGCCAGCAATCCAAGCTCGGCTACGCCGGCGCCTACACCGACACGCTCACCGGCTTCCAATACAACCGCGCCCGCTACTACGACCCCGCCACCGCACAATTCCTCACCCGCGACCCCCTCGAGCAGGTCACCGACCAACCCTACGCCTACGCCAACAACGACCCCCTCACCTTGGACCCCTCGGGCCAGTTCGGGATCCCATCGTTGACGGATGTCGTCAACGGCATCGCCGGCGCTGGGACGCGCTCACCCTCGGCGCAACAGCGGCGATTCGTGGACTCATCGGCAACGACAACGTCTTCCGGGAGTTCGGAGCTGACGCCGAAAGTGGCATGCTGCGCCGGCATGATGGAACGTTCCTCAGGATCTGGGCGATCCAGCCTCGAGGCCGTCATCGCCCCGCGGCCGACGCGGCGGTCACACAACTGACCGCGTTCCTCGAGCGCGAGCAGGGCCGATCCGGCACTGCTCGTTGAGCCATCTTCCGGCCGGTGGTCACAGGCGTATCCCGATGCTGCTGCGGCTGCGACGAGATCTTCGTCCGCCTGATGGATGAGGCAGTCGATGTTTGGCGGCCTGTTCGCGCAGAGCGCCTCGAAGACAATCGCTACCGGATCGTCGAACAGCAGTACGACCGCGATACCGAGAAGTGGCAGTTCGAGCCTGGCGACCGCGTGGTGTGTGGATTGGTCGACTCGAGCGAGGGGAGCATTCTCGCCGCCGTCTGTCGGGACACCGGATGACGCGATCGCTCCGTCGCGCGTCGCAGTCAGCGACCGTTCGATTGCGGCATATCGTCCTCACGTCCTGTCGGTGGCGGATCGTCGTGGTGATGGTGTCAACGCTGGCTGGCCTTGCCACGTCCGCCCTTCCAGGTGCCCTGGCCCAGACCAGCACGGTGGCGCTCACCATCTACAGCTACGACGGGGAGCGCCAGTTCCCGGATGACTGGGTTCAGTTCCCACGTGTGGGGTCGCCATGACCGAGCAGCCGAGCATCGACGAGGCGGTCCGCGAGTTGGCCATTGCCGTGGTCGCAGAGCGTGCGTCAGCGCTTGCCGCCGCCGGTCTTCGAACGACAGTGGAGGTCGAGAAGTGGACCAAGGGGAACACCCTGAATTCGGAGCTACGAGTCGCGTTCTGGCGGCGGGACGCCTTCATCGACATTATCGAGGACTTCATCACCCGAGACGGAGTGGCCGCCGCATCGCTCGCCGAGTTCAAGCACTGGCTGGAGCACAGCATCGATGCGATCGTCGAGGAGAACCGCCAAGAGTGACCGCGATCCTCGAACCGGTAATGCGTAGTCGTCGCCCGGCGAGACGAGCATCGAAGAGGTGATCGAGCGCGGCGGCGACCGGCTCGTGCGGCACCGCATCTATGGCCCGGACGGCGAGATCCTGCACGAGACCTTCCGTGCGTACGCGAAGTTCGCGGCGCCATGAATTCGATCGATCTGCGGCTCCTCGAGTTGCTTCAGATCGCCGAGGCGCCGGTCTACTCGGCGTACCGGTGGCTGAGCCGCCAGCTCGGGCGCGAGTTGTCCATGGCCGAGTTCTTGCGGCTCCTCGCGTCACTGCTCGAGGAGGACGTCGTCTGCCTTTGGGCCGTTGATCTCACGACCCAGGAGCGGTCTCCCTGGAGCGAGATCCCGCCCGACCTCGAAGAGCGATACGCGGAGATCCCTGACCTCGATGACAGCTTTGACCCGTTCGGGCTCAGTCTGACCCTCGGGCGAGCTGCCGATCTGGATGCGAGCCCCGATTGGGAGGTCGATTTCGATTTCGAGGAGCGGCGCTCTGTCGTGACGGCGAAGCCTCACGCTCTCGAGAGCGCGCAGCAGCAGCTCAGGCGACTCTTCCCCGACCTTGACTTCGCCGAGAAGGACCGAGGGGTCGCGGAGGATCGCGTTCGGATCACCGGGTCGGTGACGGAGCGACCCGGGGCAGCCGGCGGCCGATAGTGAGGCTCGCGAATAGTTGGTGGCGTGTGTGCTCAGGCTGCGCGCAGTACCGCGCCGAGCCGCCGTAGCTCGCGTGCCGCGGCCATGCTGCCCGTTTGCTTGGCGATGACGAGGGCCTGCGTCCCCGCGGCCTTGGCGCGGTCCAGCTCACCGGCCTGCGCGCAGGCCAGCGCCAGGCGCGAGCGGTGCAGGCCACGGTCGCGCACTTCGTCGCGCGGCCAGTCGCGCAACGCCTCCTCGTACAGCCCGACCGCCTTGGCGGGCGCCATCGCCAGCCAGCAGCACGCCTCCGTGGCGCGAGTGCCAGAGCGTGTTACGCGAAACTCGTGTGCCCATGGCGGCACGGGTGAGTCGGCGTGCTCGAGAAAGCCGTAGGCGTCGTGCAGTCTGCGTTCGCACGCCGCGCCGTCGCCCGCATACGCATGGCCGAGGGCGGCTTGACGTGCGGACCACGCGCGCGTCTGTGCGCTTACGCCGCGAACGCTCAGAGCGGCTTCGGCGAGTCCGGCTGCTCGTGGGTTGTGCGCCATGGCGGCCCACTCAGCTTGTCGCGCCCGCGAGAAGGCGACGAGCTCGAGGTCGTCGGCCTCTTGGGCTAGCTGACCCGCCCTCTCCGTCCAGGCGTCACGGTCGTGTGTCCTGCCGGTGTCCTCGCTGAGCCAGGCCGCTAGGTCTGACCACCGTGCCTCGACGCGCATGAGCGCCACGCGCAGCTTGCCGCGGGCGCTCTGTCGGTACCCCGCAATGAGCTGGGTCTCGCGCCGCACGGTGTCGAGGACGTCCTGTGGGCCGCGCAGCATGTCAAGGCGACCGAGCAGGCGCAGCAGATTGTCCCAATGCGCCGGTAGCTCCGGATCGATCTGGTGAGCTTGGGCGGGCGCGGCCACGCTGGCTACGCCAGCCGCGCCGAGCGCGGCCACGCCGGCAGCGTTGAGAAGGCCGCGTCGGTCGGTCGGCTCCACGTCTTCGTCGTCTCCTGCTACTTCGCTGTGCGTTGCCGCGTCACAGCGTAGCGGCGATCCGGCTTCGGCTCGACGGGCTTCGGCACGTTCTTGGCGCTTGCGCTCGCGCTCCTGCAGGACCGCGGGCGCCAGGCGCTCAAGCGCGCCATGCGCGGCCAGCGCAGGTCCACCGTGGCCACAAAGGGGTAGGCCGGTGTGGTCTTGGCGCGTTCGACCTCGGAGACGTACTGGGCTGTGTAGCCGACAAGCTCGCCGAGCGCCGTCAAGGTCAGACCTTGCGCTGTTCGGCGCGTGCGGATCTCGGCGCCCAGTCGGGCGGTGTGGGAGGCGTCTGGATCGACGGGATTGGGCGGTCGACCGCGGCGAGGCTCAGTCATTCCCGCCGACCGTAACATTCTCGTGGTTCTCCAGTGAAACGGACCGCGCCGAGACGCCATCAAGGACTTCGACTTCGGTCATGATCACGGTGCCGGTGATCCGCACGCTCACGACTGGATCGACTGTGTACGTCAGCCCGGGCGCCCGATCTAATCAGGAGAATGACACCGTGTCCGATCATCGTCTTCACATTGGTTGGAATCCAGACCTCGAAGTTCCTACTGGGCTTGATAAGTTGCCGCGCTCGACGCTCGCGTCGAGCATGGCGCTCATTACGATGCTGGACAGCGCCCCAGCCGTTGCTGACCTACCCAGGCTCGTTCCACATCTGAGGAACGTGGCTCTTCCTTTCGTGGCAGTCGATCGGGACGTATTGGTAGACATACCCACGCTCGTCCAGTTGATCCAGGATCAGAAGCACGACTGGCTCGCTGGCTTCGATGAATTGTGGCTCTGCTCGTCAAGGCCGCCACACGGAAAGCCGGATAACGTACGGATTACATCGGACCAGCCTTTGGAGAGAGAGCCCGTGGGTTTGGCCGCGTGGATGATAAACGCAACTTGCTTTCTTGGCCTCGGTGACGGTGATGGCCTCAATTTTGCAACTTTTGATGGCACGCTGGCCGACCTCCTTGGCGCCTGCCGCGCATAAGAGACATTGAGTCGCTCCTGACGACCATGACCGAGTCAGCAGGCTTGCGAGCATATGCCGTGCTCAGCTCACCTGAGCAAGAAACCCGAACGCGACATTACGTCGGACCACCTCCCGACCTCCCGGGCGGCCACGAACCAAGGGTGCAGATGGGCCCAGCCAAGGTGCTGCTCATGGAGCACGCAGCGCACGGCGTAGCTCTCGACAGGTACACGGCCACGGGAGAATTCGCGGGAGACACGTGGCATCAAGACGTAGCGGAGGCCCGCG